>ENA-OPMG01000002-OPMG01000002.1-human-gut-metagenome-genome-assembly--contig:-NODE-2-length-212172-cov-132.934216_pt1 | contig 212172 bp, 165 predicted proteins | sample MGYA00241522_ERZ501741 | MGnify/ENA primary metagenome ERZ501741 (study PRJEB25962, sample SAMEA2042616) | human gut metagenome | biome: human gut; feature: human-associated habitat; material...
ATTGTGCCTGTCCCAATGTTGTGCTATAGTTCTATTTAAAGTCCAGTGAGAGGGGTGCAGTACAAAATTGCCTAGTTTTAGTTTTTTTAGAATTGTGCTATGGATTAGAGAGGCAAATCTTTCTTGGTGAACACTATGCTTCCAGATATATAAGTCAAGAGTGCAATCGCAAGTAATCCAATGAGTTTGTACCAATAGACCGCACTAGCTTCCATCACTGCAACACCATCATTCAAAGAAAGAATAGTTACGTAGTTGAAATAGTTCATAGATTCAATACGAACTGTTCCAGGAATAGCTTTTGTTCCGAATAATCCCAAGATGGAGCAAATGAAGAAGAAGATGTTCAATCCTCCACCGTAAGAAATAGCAAATCTAACCTTGTTGAATATTGATGAAGCACAGAAACAAATTCCAGAGATGGCCAATGTCACCATGAAGTTACCTAAAGCGTATTGACTTATGTCAGAAATAGGTAGTGATTCGATTAAATCCGTACCACCCATAGCAATACCACAAGTTCTGGCCAGTAAGCCCCCAACGAACAAGACAAGACCCATAAATACTTCAGTTCCAATCAAATAACAAGCTTCCGTGAAGATGAATGTAGAACGTTTTATAGGAGTAGACATAGTAAAAGCCAATGAACCAGTCTCGACTTTTTCTGCCACCAAGGAATCTGCCAAGGTGATGGTGTAGACCATAGGAATAAGGATAGAAGCCATTCCAAATGCGACAACTCCAACAAAGATTCCATAAGTATTCATAGAGCCCATCTCAGTCAAAGAATCGTTGACCTTGTTAGGGAGTAGATCTATGACACCTGTGCAAGATTTGACCATAGCAGCTAACAATGCATCAGTTCCTTTATAACCCTTTTCCAAGTTAGAAGAATAAAGGTAACGGAATGAACTGATACCACCGGAAGAATATGCATAGACTGAATCCATCATGGATTTTCCATCCATTGATGAATCTTCAGAAGTTATCTGCGAGACATCAGTTATAGAAGTTCCATGTTTATCGTTATAGGAATCTATGAGTTGTTGTGCAGCCATTTTTCCTACAATGCTATTGACTCTATCGGCAATTGCAATCTCATTGACTTTGTTTCCATCGAAGTACTCATTGGAATTCTTAGAATCTCTCTTGATAAAGTCAGACATGAATGATTTGAGATTAGGCACGATTTGAGTATCGATCTGTTCGTTAGAATCCTTCTTAGCTTTTTCTATTTCTTCTTCTGTATAGTCTTCGCCAGTCAACAAGTCTTTGTGCATCTTTTGAACTAAAGAGGCTGGAGTTCCCATATCAGCTTTCACTGTTATATATCTATCAGGGTTATATTTCGTGATACGAACAGCTACTTTGATAGGTTGGCCTTTTTCATCGTATTTTCCACTTTCGACATATTCGATAGGATAGCCCAAATCATCAGTAACATAATCTACTTCGAAAGCATTCAAAAAATTATAATATGCAATACCTCTAAATGCATCGACTACTGTATTCTCAATGATTTCACTCATCGAATCCGTACGATAAGAATCCGTATCCTCAATATACATCTTCTTATAGTCTTTGCCTGAATCATCAGTCTTATCATAGCAAGCCTTCAACTCAGTCATTATAGTAGTGACTTGATCTTTAGTAGATTCGTCTGACATCAAAGGAATCAAATCAAATGAAGCGTCATATGCTTTTTCCAATGCAAGAGATTTCTTTTCTGTTTCGCTGATGCTTCCTTTGGAATCCAAGGTAGTATTGAAATCAACAATTTGTGTTTTAAGTAAAGCTGATATTTCTTTAGCTTGATCTTTAGAAAGACCAAAGTTTTCTTCAGTCAAGCCATTCTCAGCACAGGTAGGAATTGAATTGACCATGATGTTTCTAACGTTAACAGCAGTAGCATTCTTTTCACCATTTGTATATCCTTCAATATAATATTCATCTAGATAATATGGAAGGTAATATATAGCAACAATCTTTTCTTGCTCAGTTAGGTTGACATCTGGAATTGTTATGCCTAACAAAGAAAGAAGATTCTTTTGTGCAGTTGACAATTCTCCACCATTCAAAAAATAGTTTGAAATCGAGACAATAGTCGCTTTAGTGTTGTCTGGATTCTTTCCGGAATGGTTATAAACGGAATCATAAGCAGTGTTTAGTGAGGTCAATAATGTATGAATATCTGAATCGTTCATCTCTAGATAAATAGTTTCAGACAACTCAACTGCCTTATCAGTTCCATTACTCAAATTTTCATAGTTTTCTGCACTCTCATCAAATGCTGAATATAACCCTACTGCACCAGTCTTTATCTCAGTCTCCATATTTGCATTGGAGAACATATTGCTCAACGAATCCTTGGTAGCATTAATTGACAATGTTGACAAGATTACCACGATGATTATCAAAATCAAGGCGTTTCCTATAGAGCAGACCAAAGTTCCAATCCAGTTTGATTTCAGGCTTTCCTTAAAGATTGCTGGAGAGAAGAGCTGATATTTTGAAAACTTTTCTTTTCTCATCTTTTTCCCGTCTAATTCAGGAGGAAGTTCCAACACTTCTTCTGAAGCTACCACTTCTTTATTGTTTTTATCGTTTACCATTTCCATAATTTCTATCTCCTTTCTTCGAAGTATGTGTTGAGGTTGTAGTTTATCTCAGTCATGAATTTAACTTTCTTATTTGATAACTGCCTCATCAGCTCTTCTTCATCCTTCTTCTCTATTCTTATAATTGCTTGAAGCTGCTGTGGTTTCAATTTCTTGATATCACCTCTACTTGCCACAAAAGAGTCATAGTCCTCTTGAGTGTTAAACTCAATTTTATAATCACGGAAGCTCCTATTCCTGATTGCGTTCACATCCGCTATATCGACTATTCTTCCCTGGGAGACCAAAGCGACTTTGTCACAGGCTCTTTCCAATTCCTCGACTGTATTAGAAGACATTATGATGGTCGCTCCTCTTTCTTTTTCCTCTAAAACAATCTTTAAGAACTCATCTCTCATCAATGGGTCGAGACCTGTTGTAGGCTCATCCATAATGATCAACGGTGCTTGGATCATCAAGGCCGTGACTATAGCAGTTTTTTGCTTCATACCCTTAGACATTCTTCTAGGGTAAGCTCTTATATCAAGTTGAAGTCTTTTGATAATTGTATCGGAGTAGGTGAAATCTGTTACTCCTACCATGTTTGCATAAGCATGGAGGAATTCTATTCCTGTTCTATAATCTGGAAAATTGATTTCTCCTGGAACATATCCGACATAGCTTTTAATCCTTGCAGCTTCTTTGTATGCATTCAAACCATAAACTAAGATATTTCCACTAGTCGGTTTGATAAATCCCATAATTTGACGAATGATTGTGGTCTTTCCTGCACCATTTTCGCCGACCAAACCAAAGGCTTCACCTTTATGAACGTTGAAACTCATATCAAAGTTTCCACGTCCTTTTCCGTAATCCTTTGTGACATGGTCAACCTTGACCACTATTCCTTTCTTTTTTTCCATATTTATAAACCTCTAAATGACTTCTCTTCTTTATAGAAGGACATGAAGTAATCTTCCAGAGTTTCCTTTATCTCATGGACATCTTCGATATCATGAGGCGAGATAACCCTAATAAAATGGTTTATATCCTTATCGTTAGTAGAAAGAACAAGACGTCTTTTTTCAACATCAGAATCTACGACTTTATAAAAATTTGTTTGCTCATTCTTGATTTGGTTAAAACATTCAACTTTTGAAAAGGTTATTTCATAAGTCTTATCGGTCTTATGTTTCAAATCATCAGCCTTGAACAAAGAAACGATATTTCCATCCTTGATGACTGCAATTCTATCGCAGCATGAATCTATTTCCGCAAAGATATGAGATGACATCAACATGGTCTTTCCTCTCTTCTTCTCGGCTTTTATCAAATTAATGAATACCTTCTGCATATCAGGATCAAGTCCAGAGGATGGCTCGTCCATAATAATTATGTCGGGATCAGACATAAAACAACATACGATAGCTAGCTTTCTTTTCATTCCTAGAGACATCTCTTTACAAAGAAGTGTTGGATCCAATTTAAATGTATCTATCAACCAATTTAAGAAAGTATCATCGATAACACCTTTTAGGGATTTCTGCTCTTCTATAAATTCCTTTCCAGTCAAAGCGGCAGGAAGTTCAATCTCGCCTGGTAGGTATGATACAGACTGAAGAACTTTATCTCTATTCTTCAGAGTGTCTACTCCATTAATATATGTGTGGCCTGATTGAGGCTTAGCAAAACCCATAAGATGACGAATAGTAGTGGATTTTCCAGCACCGTTAGGTCCTAGAAAGCCGAAGCATTCGCCTTTCATAACGGAAAAGGATACACCGAATACACCTCTTCCCTGGCCGTAATCCTTAACTAGATCCTTGATTTCGATAACAGCTTTTTCTTCCATCTTTGTTTCACCTCTCGTATAGTTAATATACTCGTGTTAAGTTTCTTGACTTGTGGTATTATATTTTATGCTTAGCGATTGTAAAGAGGTTTTTAAAATATTTTTACAATTTTTTAGCTTAAACTTATCTAAGGAGATTATTTATGACATCAAAAGAAAAGGTTATACACAATAGAACGAGCACAAAAAAAGAAGATGCGAGAATTACTAGAAGCAAAAGAGACCTCGCTTTAGCCTTGCAAGACTTGTTGAGAACTAAAAACTTCGATGATATCACCATTAAAGAAATTAGTCAGACAGCAATGGTTTCGAAGTTGACTTTTTACAATAACTTTCTAGACAAAAGTGACTTGCTTATGTTTCTATTCCACAAGTATTCGGAAGAAGTATATGAGACATTAAAAAAAATATTAGAAAGCAAATATTCTTTAAAGGAAAAGTATGAGAAATGTGTCAAAGCAGTGATCGAATATATGCATACTATTCCCTTTCCTATTAATAAGGTCATCAAAAACGACACTTCAAAAGTTATATATTGGAATTTGACTAAATTTATAGAAGAAGCTTGTGTGAAAGTTGCTCATCTTTATGGAAATCTTTTAGGATTAAATGTTCCAGCAAATATCCTATCCTATTATTATGCCGGTTCCTTTACAAACCTTATTTATCATTTAGCACAAGAAGAAAACAGACCAGATGAAGAGACTATAACGAAATATATCTTAATTTTGACCAACCCCAAAGATTTACCTGAGAATAACTAACTTTTCTTTATGACCACAAATAAAAAATAACCCTTTTCAAATGAAGAAAAGCATAGAAATAATATAGAAATAGCTTTTCATTAACAACAAATAATAAATTGTCGTAGAAGTTAATTCTATTAGAAGTTAAATATTCCAAATCCTATAAGGTTGAATCGATCAAAAGATTTGTTGAGAAATTTAAAAATAAGATTGATAAAGCATATATAATTCATCCAAAGAATTTATCAATCAGAGAAGATGGGAGTATATGCATCGCAGCATTTATGACAATTTGTTTATAAAATAATGTATAAATAACCTTAATTAATCTTTATCTTTAGTAAATCAGTTTCAGTAATCATTCCTAATAGTTTTCCATTATTAGACCCGTTATCAGTCACGAATATAACTGCCGCTCTTTTTTCGTGGACTTTGGTTTTCTTCAGCATATCCCTCAATGAGAAAGCAGAGACATCTTTAGATACAAAGATAAATCTTTCCGTATTATGTGAGTCTAACAAAGATTCATAATCTTTTACAGTATCATTAGGCGAATAAGAGAATCCACCAGTCAAGGCCTTATCGAAAAATGTGCTGACTGAAAAAACACCTATCAGTTTATTATTTTCCACAACAGGGACATGAGTAAAACCTTTTTCTTTCATGTTAAAAATGAGCTTTCCAACTTTATAATTCATAGAAGCTTTCATCATCTTTGAATAAGGTGTTGCTATATCTATTGATTTCAAAGGATACATCATTGAATCAGCGATCAACAAAAACTTATAGATAAATTCAGGGTTAGGATTACAGACATCGTTGTTATGAGAGAGTATATTTCTCAACTCACCAACACTTCTTAAAAAATCATAATTATCACCTGTCAGTATTGGAGATAATTTATGTGAATAAGCGATGTTCAAAGCTTGGCTGTATGAAGTAAATTCACCTTTTGTTTTAACAAGGCGAGATAGAAATGCTTCGAATGTTTTGAATGTAGCTAGAAAAATATCAGTTCGAGCATCGCCATTCATTTTCATTAAGTCATCTAAAGTTTTTAATATCATCTCTTTTCCTCTAAATGTATAAAGTCCATAACACCTTGAGCCAAGTTATCTAAATAAGGAACATTGAGGCTTTCTATCGTTCCATGATCGGTGTAATCGGAGATGCTGGTATCGAAAGGAACTTCGCTGACCACAGGACAAGAAGTACGCAATTCATCCAAATCAGGTTCTTCAAAAGGATAGATCTTCTCATGGCATTTAGGACAATCGACATAAGCCATATTCATGACTCCACCAATAATAGGAATATTCATCATATCCGCCATCTTCTTAGCTTTATTAGCTATTAAATTAACTAGTCCTTGTGGAGTCATAGCAAGAATAAGACCATCTAGAGGAATAGATTGCATCAAAGAGAGTTGAATATCTGAAGTTCCAGGTGGGCAATCGATTATCATGACATCACATCCATAAACGACATATGAATAAAACTGAAGGACTAAATTTGAAGCCATAGGTCCACGCCAAATCACTGGATCACCTGGTTTGTCAATTAATAAATTAGCAGAGCTAATTTGTATTCCAGACAATGAGACAGCAGGATAGATGAACTTTCCATCAGAAAACATCTTTACATCATTAATTCCAAAAGCAGTAGGAATACTAGCGCCAGTGATATCGGCATCCAATACTGCTACTTTAAGACCTTTTCTCTTTAATAATACAGCCAGATAAGAAGACACAAAGGTTTTTCCAACACCGCCTTTACCCGATATGACACCTATGACATGCTTTATAGTCGATCCGACTGCAGGTTGAGCGATAAATTTTCTATTCTTAGGTTGTCCTTTTTCCCTACCTTCATTATTATTATTATTATTATTATTATTATTTTCCGCCATCTTTGTTTTTCTCCTTCATATAATCATCATAACAAACATTGAACACATTAAGAAAGGTGTGTTCGAGGTTTGAAGCACCTAGCTCTTTTCCACCGAAGTGCCTAACTATTATAACAGCACAGTCAACTACATTATTAGACCTAAATTGAAGAAGAACTTTATGCATAGCCTTAACAGGTTCTCCGTTCTCGCTCATTCCTTCCTTTATGGACCCATCTTTTTCTTTAAGTCTATATGCATAAAGAAAATGTCTGGCTTTAGGAAAACTATCTTTGACTCTTTTTAAATCCAACCTAAAAGATGCTTCGCTATCTGGAAGATAGCAAAAAGCATCAAATTTAGAACGCATTACCAAAGAAGAAGCGTGGCTATATGTCTTGTTATTATTGCTTGTATCCATACTTATGTACACTAGCTAATAGAGCGGATTTATCCAAGACTCTAGCCATGGTCAATGCTAATGCACCTTTTCCGATATGAACTCCGACAGACAAGCTCAAGGGGTCTAAAATTATATCTTCTTCAGGAACATTCAAAGCGAGGCTAACTTGTTTTCTATAATCCAAGGCTTGCTCGATATCGCCAGTATAAGCCATGGCATAGAATAAAGAATCATCAGACACATCCTTGAAGGTTGTATTTCTATCCTCTTGAATAAACTTGATCATACTAGCTCTTGCATTTCGCATTCCGATGACCTTTGCTTTTGCGTCTAGTTTTCCGCCTTCAATCTTTAAGACAGGCTTGACACGGAAAACCGAACCTAAAGCAGCACCAGCTGGGGTAACTCTTCCGCCTCTTAGCAAATACTTCAAAGTATCGACAGCTATATATAATTTCAAATCTACAGCTTCTTTCTCAAGATAATTCTTTATCTCTTCAGGAGTCTTACCTTGTTTAATCAAATAAAATGCATCAAAGACAGCTTCCTTAGCAACGACTGAGACTCTACGATTATCGACAACAGTAACCTTTCCTTTATATTCATCCATCTCTGCCAATCCTTGAGCGGCCATGCATGTGGAAGAAAGACCGGAAGACATAGGTTCATAGATGATATGATCATATCTTGTCAACATATCGTCCCAAACTTTCATCGTATCAGCTGGGGAAGGCATCGATGTATGAACATCCTTGTCGATCAATCCGTTATAAAATTCTTGAGGATCCAAATTTATGTTTTGATAAAATGTTTTTCCATCTATAGAAATAGGCATTCTAACCACGCCCAAATCCAAGTCTCTAGCTTCCTCAACAGAAAAACCAGAATTATCATCAACGCACAAACCTATTTTCATTTTATATAGCTCCTATTACCGTTTACTAATTTTATCTTAAAGATAATAAACTTTTAGCCATTAAAAGTTAATTATTAAATATACCTTAATTCTACTATTAAGCTAAAGCCAACAAATTCATAATAGTATTCCCAGCTCCCCTAAACAAATTAGTTTCTTCGATGGACGATAGTTTCTCTATGTTTTTGTTGTCGATATAATCCTGTTGATAGACCCAGAAGTCTATAACCATATCTTCATCGTGAGAGAACAAATCATTAGAATTTAATTGAGAATCCATATAATAGATTCTTTGATTCATCAATAACACGGCAGAATCTACCCTCTCTTGGTTAGCTGTAAAGTAACTAGTTATGTTATCGTAGTCGAAGAAACAAAGCTCTGATATGTTCAAAGTAAGTTTGTTTCCAGAAACTGTAATAGATGCTAAATCCTTCTTACAAATAGCAGTGTACAGATTAGCCCTGAAACTTATATCGTACCCAGAAGCTATTTTAGTACAGACAGTCATCGTATTAACATCGTGCAAAATTTCTTTGAATATATCTTTTCTTGCTTTATCAGTATAGCCTGCAACAGTAGAGTTTGATTTCAAATCCTGAACATTTTCTATCAATTCCTTCAGTACACCTTTTTCACAATACTCATACAAAGTGACAATCTTATCAACTTCATCTTCAAAGTAAGTGACCGACGTATCGACTAATGCCGCATCAGTAGGTTTAGATGGAAGATCAATAAAAGCATCGAAATTCAAGAGATCGAGATTGATATATTCACCAGTAGTTTCAGAACTGATGCCATTCATAGCATTCTTTATGATCACAGGAATCATTCTAGAAAGAATAACAGAGTTATGTGAACTCTTCAAAACAACTGAAATCATTTCTTTAGAATAAGTATTGTTAGCTAATTCATTTGAATATGAAGATATAGAACTGAATGCATTGAACAAATCATAAATCTCACCATCGTTTGTATAGAAGAAGCTTGTTGTAAATTCGACATTTCCTTCCATCGATGAATCGGAATATAAAGAAAAGCCTTTTTTCCTTTCGGCAGTATTAGACCATTTAAATATCTTGCCATCAATTCCAGGACTCATACAAATAATCTTGGCATCATATCCTAACTTATCGCTAACCTTGAATGAATCATTTAAAACTCCCCCTAAGAATGAAGCGAGAGTCTCCTCATAATTATCACCTAATAATCCGGTGTGAATTAATGTTGTCATCAAACAATTCAAATATATAGAACTAAGTTGGGTATAATCAATATTATTTTTATTCATTATAGGTTTGACTAAATCAAATAATTGACCGACATAATCTATTGGAGAATAGTTATTAGAATCCTTCTTCTGCCATTCTTTCTTGGATTTGTTGAACTCGACTTCGATGGATAATCCATCGAGAATAGGTTTGACTTGCTTGTTGAGTATTCCATTTATACTTCCTCCCAACAAATCAGAATTCATAAAGTCATTTAACAATCCAGATATATCATCCCCATTTAGTTTATTTAGATCAAAACTACCATCATCGCCAAAAGCATCAATATTACCTTTTATGTCGTTAAATATTTTGATGATATTGTCGACTTCGGGGTAGATTGTCTTTCCAGAGCTATCTACTGATTTCCAATTGACATTAGACAAATCATCACTGATTTCAAATCCGAAGCTTCCCAAGTTGAATTGCTTCATCATGTTGCTAATCAAAGTATTGATATTAGTGTTCTTGACTATTTTTCCATTCTTGATTCTTTCCGGATTCAACATCTTAGAATCGATAAATGTAGTTAATACTTTAGATAAATCATCAGTATTAATAGCAGAGACAAATCCTGTCAATGTGGTTTGATCTTTTGTAGCTTGGATGATGTTATTGATAGTAGGAATGATATCTAAGAACATCTTTACATCGTCGATGATTGTTCTGACATCATTGAAATTGAATGAATATGCATTCAATCCAAATATTTCATTAGATCCAAATGCATTTTTTATAATTGTAGGGAAAGATTTATATACGACATCTGGGATCAAATCTTTGAGGAGAGTCAATTTATTAAACTGAGTCAACAAATCTCTAGTGATATTCAATGTCTCTGCATTGGAAAGATCAAAAGTGAAGACCTTAGTATCAGCATTATAGCCTATATCGTACAAATCCATAACATCTGGACACATATCAACGATAGTGGTCAATTCATTTTTGATTTGTTGATGTGTTGCTGAAGAGAAATTTTCGACAACCATATCTTTATCCATGTATGTCTTTAAAACAGGATAATAGGAGAACAAGCAATTAATTCCTTCAGTTATGTTGAAGATATTCTCATCGAGAAGGAAAGTATCAAGTAATCCATCTTCCTTTTCACCAGAAGCAGTAGTCACACCAACTAAGATTTCCCTTACTTTATTAAATTTATTTTCATCTTTGAATGCGTCTAATAATTTAGTATTGAGATTTTTAAATCCATCTTCATTCAAAGAAATGCCTAAGGCATCGGATAATTTAAAGACAGCATTCCCCAAAGTGACTATTTCTTTTTTCCAATCGATACCAGTCTTTCCATTGTCAGTAGTTTGCTTATAAACTTCTTGATCCAATTTAAGAATTTCGTAACCTGTTAAATTCTTGATGTTGCTCGCACTCTCGCTCATAAGAACTGAGAGATTTTTGTTCACTAGAGGATCGCTTGCAAGTTTTTCCAAAGCATCTATGTAATAATCTTGTTTAGATGAATCAACTGAATAATTACCTGATAACATAGAAGTTATAAACCCGGCATCGTATAAATTATCATAAATTCCTTGAATAGTCGTAAATTCAGTGGAAAAATCAACATTTTCAAAATCGAGCTTGGTCAAATCTATGCTCTCAGGTGTTTTAACATAAGTGACAGCAGCTTTTAATAAAGAAGGCATGACCTTCACTATGATATTATTTCCAATCAAAGTCTCCAGTATTCCATCAACTGCCGCTCTATCACCGACAATTACGGCAAAATCCAAAGGGGAGTTATTATTGCCATTAAGACCTTTAGAAAAGCCTTTAGATAAACCAGCCAACAAAGAAGTTATGTCGGAGAAGTTAGCTTTGCCACCTAAATAATCAGAACTTGTCGCTTGATTTACAACAAAGCTAGACATTGAATACATCCAATCGGATCCAAATACGGATTCGCCATAAAGCGTAGCGTAATCCAAAATCTGATCCATCTTATCGTCGAAAGTTCCTTTTAAAGCTTTTATCGCAGCTTCATTCTGTTTTACTGTGTTTCCTAAATATGAAAATGGAGTCATTAGTAAAAATACTGAAAAGAAACCCATCACAGCACCAGACAATGCTCCAAGCCATCTCATCTTGTGCTTCATTCTAATCTTCTTAGGAATGAACCATTTGAAAATCGTATGATAGATGAGAGTAGAAATTAACCATCCAAAGAAGAATACAAAGATAGCTAAAACCACAAACACAATCAACGACAGCACAATGTTTGTCAATCCCATCGCAGCTTCATAAATATACTGCCCATTTACCGGTGAAACATAGCCTGAAGCTGTAAGCCATTGGCAAATCATCTCTCTGATAGAAGTGATTTGAATTTCCACATCTCCAATAGTAGCAGAAGAGCTACTCGTAAAACCCGAGACATCGATATTACCGATAAGGTTTGCAACACCAGGTGTAACAAACATTACTACTACCAAAAGAATCAATTGGACCACAGCACCGACTACACTTTTCCAAAATCCTTTGATAGCACCAACTAGTGCAAATATCGCGACCATTCCTATGATGCACCAAAACGCCACATTAAGAATTAAGCTTACATCTGCGTTAGTTATATCCAATAAAAGCATAAGGATTTCCTCCTTTCTAATATGTATTATATTTAAAATATATATAAATAAATAGACGAATTTTTTATTTGATGGGTTTGTTATTCAATTTTGTAACTACAAAACCAAATAAAAATATATTCTGAGCAAAGTTTATCGACCATACCAATAAACCAGTGGAACAAATAAATTAAAATCAAAAGGGCTTATGAAAAATATAATATTTAATTTCAGAGAAAACGATATTAAATCTGTATCTAACTGGTACGATGAACTAATATTATTCTTATGGGGTTGGTTAGGAATGAAGATCATTCCTTATGTTTTTTTGTTCTTAGTTCAGCTGTGGAATTTTGATGAACTTCAAACAATGATGACGATCAACTTATTGACCTATGCCACTTTATTTACTGGTTTTATCGTTTATTTGTTCATGATTAAACCAGAAATTGGAAACAAGATTTTAAGTAGCTTTAAAAGAAATCATCTGCAGAGAACCTTGCAAGGATACATAGAATATTTGATTATTTACATGGCTTTGATCATTGTTTATCAATTGTTATTCAAATATTTCTATCATGGAAATTCGTCAAACAACAACCAAAGTTCATTGGTTGATATTTCCTTCTATAAAGTTGCATTTATTGTTATGACTGTATTCCTGGGACCTGTATGTGAAGAGCTAACATACAGGGTAGGATTATGCTCCTTGCTAGAAAGGAAGAGCAAGATATTAGCAATCCTGCTCTCTGGAATTATCTTTGGATTGATACATTTTGATTTGAGTTCATTGATATCAGCAGGCCAAGGAAATACTGAATCACTAATCAACGAGCTATGGAATCTCCCCCCTTACCTCATTTCAGGATGGGCTTTAGGATTTGCTTATGTAAAAGAAGGGTGTTTCACTTCATCATGGATAGGTCATTTCTTAAACAATCTTTTAGGAGTTATACAGATATATGCCTAATATAATAACAAACGAAGTATCTTCACCGATGCATTATAAGAGAAAAGTATTGGATGGATTCTGGTTAAAGATGATTGGATTTGTTTTTACACTAATCGATCATATAGGTTTAATTTTTGCTTCTAACATAGGTGATACAGCTTATACAATTTTAAGAGATATGGGAAGATTGGCAATGCCAATCTTTATATTCTTAGCCATTGAGGGTGTTTATTACACCAGAGACTATTGGATGTATTTCATAAGACTTATGACTATGGGGTTCCTATTAGATTGTGTTGCTTTTACAATGTATTATGGTTTCAATTTCCAAAACATATCGCCTGGAAACATATTTACAGATTTAGCTTTTGGAACTATGACAGTTTATTTACTAAAAAAGAAGAACTGGAAATCCCTACTAGCTATCTTTCCTATAGCATTGAGCATCATAGCTTGTTTTTCAACTTTTAATATTCCTGATGGATTTCAAAATGTTATCAATTTCGACTACAACTTCTATGGCCAAGTTTTATTTATAGGCTTTTTTATAGGATATGAAGGTGCATTCTATTTCTTGAAGAGTCAGGCTAAAAAGAACAACTTAGATGAAAAAACATATATGGAAAATGGTAAGTTGAGATTCTATATCAACCTATTCAGTATATTGATGATGGTTGTTGTTGGGGTTATTTTCCAATTGATTTGGGATTACAATCCAAATAACCCAATTATTCCTTCTCTTGATCTTGGTGGAATGGCTTGTGAATCGTGGTCGATGTTAGCTGGTATATTCATTCTTTTATATGATGGTAGACAAGGAATTAAGAACAAATGGGCTAGATACTCTATGTATGCTTTCTATCCTGGGCATCTTTTGCTTTTGTGGTTGATTAGTCTTGCGTTATAATAGAAGGATAAAAGGAGGAATAGAAATGGACAAGAAAACTATTGCAATAGGTGTTCCTTGTTATAATGAAGAAAAATCTATTCCTGTCTTCATCGATACCTTTTTAAAGAATGAAGACATCAAGAAACTAGAAGCTAAATATAAATTCATCTTCATATTTGTAGATGATGGGTCTACAGACAAAACTAAAGAGATTCTAGAAAAGACATCTCAGGAAAGAGATGATTTTTATTTCATCTCATTCGATCACAATAGAGGAAAAGAATCTGGATTAGTTGCTATTTATGACGCTGCAATATCATTGAAAGTCGATGCTTTGATCAAAATGGATGTAGATTTACAAGACCCACCCAATCTAATTCCCAAATTTGTCGAAGATTGGGAGAGAGGCTATATATATATCTATGGCCATTCAAATGGAAGAAAAGGACAAAAATTTATAAAGAAGTTTTTCTCTTCAAGTTTTTATAAAGTATATAGTTGGGTATCTTTAGAATGGGGAATGAAGGATGGTGATAGAGATTTCTCCTTGATGGATAAATCTATCCTTCCTGAATATGCCGCAATAAAAGGTCCTTACAGATTCGATAGATCTATTAGGTCACATCTCAAGATCAAATCAAAATCTATCAATTACGATTTTGTTGATAGGTCCGATGGAACCACGAGATGGCCTTTCAAAAGATTAATTTCCTATTCCTTAAATGCAATGAGACAATTCGGCGCATTAACCAAGTTCTTTACAAGAATAATAACCGAGATTCTATTCATAGTCGGGTTAGCCTTAATAATAACTTACTGCATTAATAAATCTAAAGAAATGCTATTGGCATCAATAATATTATTCTGCATCGCTTTATTGTTTGAAGTTATCTTGAAATTAGAAAAAGTCTTCCTAGAAAAGCATTTGTTTAAGAAATACCGGAATTATGAAATGTACAAAATAGGAAAGACCAACATAGAAGAATTACAAACCGAGAGTAAGACAAAGTAGCAATACGATTCTTTGTATATAATCAAAAGCCTTAGGAGGAAAAAGAAATGATCGTAATATTAAATAACAAAGAAGATTTTGAAAAAGAGATTGCCCAAGGAAACATTGTAGTGGATTTCTTCGCTACCTGGTGTGGACCCTGCCGTATGATGGGCCAAATCATGGAGAACATCGAAGCAGACTTTCCTACAGTCAAGTTCTTAAAAGTCGACGTCGACAAATTCCCTGAGATTACAGCCAAGTTCAACATTTCCAGCATTCCTGACATGTATTTCTTCAAAGATGGAAAGAAAATCGAAGTCGATTCTGATGGCGAAAAAGAGAATGACTTGCTCGGTGCCAGACCCGAGGAGACATTCCGTGACATCTTGACTGCTTCATTCGGTCTCTAATCAAAAAAGCACATCGACTATGATGTGCTTTTTAAATCAAATCAAGTATCTTGCATAATCTTTATAATACATCTGCGATTTAACTTTATCAGCAACTTCTTTACCTTGAAGGTTTTCAAGGATATCAAATCCAAATCTCATCGCCGCTGCGGGTCCGTTTCCTGTAATTAAATTACCATCTACTTGAGTATATTCAGGAGAGAAAATACCATGGAAGTCTTCGTTCATCGATGGAAAACATGTGTAATGTTTTCCTATGAGAAGTCCCATATGTCCTAAGATTGTTGGAGCAGCACAAATAGCAGCAATCTTCTTTTTATTGTTGTTAAATGCATAAATAGTTGAAATAACATCTTCATTAGCTTCAAGAATCTTGTAATGGCCGCCACCAGGAATAACAAGGATGTCAAATGTAGATAAATCTTGCATAGACAAGATTACATGATCATTAACTGCAATTCCTTCTCTTCCAAGGATTGGTGCATCATCAGTTGTATCGATTCTTCCACTAGCTGTAACAACTTCAACTCCACCTCTTCTCAAAATATCTCTAGGACATGTATATTCCATATCTTCGAAACCATCTGCTACTATAAACAATGCTTTCATATATCGAGGTCCTTTCAAAATATAATTATAAACTCTTATAGTAAATTGACTGGCTTGTTACCGACAAAGTCTCCGATACCCTTCTTCAGTTTCTTCAAACCTTTCATCAGCATAGCTTTAGGACAAGCCATATTCATTCTAAGGAATGTCTTACCATTACCTCTATAAGGCTCACCAGCAGTCAAATAAAGCTTGACGTCTTCAAGTAGGAAATCCCGAAGCTTCGTTGCATCCTGAGTTATACTAGAACAGTCGATCCACAATAGATAAGTTCCTTTTCCTTCAACTACTGTCAGATAAGGTAGATTTTCAATGAAGAAATGATGCGCAATAGAAATATTTCTATCAAGATAAGCCAACAATGCTTTCAGCCAATCCTCTGATTTGTTATAAGCCGCAATAGTTGCAACTTGGCTAAGAATATTAGGTTCAGCTATTTCATCATTATTGATAGTTCTTATCACTTTCTCTCTCAATGCTGGATTTGGGCATATTATGGCAGAAGTTTGAATTCCTGCCAAATTGAAAGACTTAGTAGGAGAAATCAATGAAATAGAGGCATTCCTTGTGAGATTACACGCATCAGCATATGGCGCATATTTGACATTCTCTCTTAAAATATCGCAGTGGATTTCATCGGAGATACATATCATATTATTCTCATAACAAAGCCTTCCAATCATTTGAAGAGTAGTCTTAGTCCAAACATTTCCTGTCGGGTTATGAGGGTTGCAAAGAAGAAGTATCGGAGTATTTGGAGTCTTCATCAGCTTATCCAATTTGTTCAAATCCAGTGAATAAGATCCATAATGATAATCTAACGGACATTCTAAAACATGTCTACCGTTATTCTCTATTGAATGAAAGAAAATATCATAGACTGGGGTCATAACTAAAATGTTATCGCCTGGAGAAGAAAACTTTCTAATTAATGAAGATAATGAAGGAATAACCCCAGTCGAATATAAAATCCAATCTTCATGAATCTTAAAGTTATACCTTCTTCCCCACCAAGAAATAATGGATTTCTTCCACTCATCACTAATATCAGTGTAGCCAAAAATACCTTGGTCAATTCTATTTTTTAAATCGCTGATTATCTCAGGACTAGTTTTAAAATCCATATCAGCCACCCACATAGGTAAGATATCTTCACCTTTATCCCACTTGGTAGAATCTGTCCCAGTTCTTGAGACGATTGTATCAAAATCATAATCCATAAGGGTTACTCCTTTTTTGTTATCAAAATAGTTTTGGAAGGATCAATTCTATCAGCTTCCATAATCAATTCTTTTATACCATAAGATACTATCTTTCCGGAAGAAGGATTTTTAACACTATCAATAGTAGAATTAACTTCGCAATCTACAGTGGAGTATTCAAAGGCAAGTGTTGTATTTATCAGCTTACAATTACGCAACACAACATTTTTCATATAGCAGAAGCCTTGAAGGCTTTCAATGGTGCAATTTTCAAAAACGATATTAGAACTATTCCAACCGATATATTCACCTTTAATAGTACAGTTTATCACTTTGACATCATCGCAATTCCAAAAAGCATCTCTTGAATTTAATATAGAGTTTTCTATTAAAATATGTTTACACCCATCAAAAGGATAATTACCATCCAATTTAAAGTTATTTATCTCAATATTGGAACAGTTCATTCCAAAATAATCACCTTTTGATTGAACGTTAGTTAATTTAACATCATCGCAATTCCATAGAGTCTCTTTTCCATCTTCAAAAGTGACATTGGTTATGATTACGCCTTTGCATCTTCTAAACATCTTGGGAGAAATAAATTTAGTATTACTAACCCTGATATCATTTGTATACCAAATTCCAGCCCTTGCCATCTGATTGAATAAAGAGTTGTTTACTTTAACATTCGTGCAATACCACAAAGGATACTTCCAAGAAAAAGTCGAGTTAGAGATTATTAAATTCCGACCCTCTTTTAACGGAGACTCTCCATTTTGAAAAGTACAGCTATCTATCAAGAGATCATTTTGTGTAAACAAAGCTCTTTCTCCCTCGAATATCCTATTATTAATAACTTCCATAATCTCAATTCTTCATCTCCTAATCAATATCATTTTAAACCTAGCTTTTATATTACCTTATATTTCAGTTTTTAAACCAACTAATTTTATATATTTAATAAAGCGGTTTTTTAATATGTAGGATTCAATTTTAAATTTAGATATATATTATTAATACAAATAAAAAGAAAGGACTAAATCTAAAATGGCAGATGAAGAAAAGAAAGATGTAGTCGATGTCGAAGTGACTGAGGAAAAACAAGAAGATAAAAAAGATGAAAAGAAAGAAGAAGAAACAGCCGATTGGAAGAAAGAGCTCAACGATGCAGCCAAAGAATTGAGTGTCTACACTCAATGGATGGAAAAGCAAAGCTTGGTAATAAAGATTCTTTTGGCTATTCCTTTATTAGATATAAGCTGGGGTATCTATCGTTTGTTCAAGGCTTTGGCTGAGAAGGACAGCGAGAAATTCATCGTCAAGCTAATAGTTGCAATTCTCCTCTTAGTTCCTGGAACTTGTATCACTTGGTTGATCGATATCGTCTGGATTCTACTCAAAGGAAACGGATTCTGGTTCTAATAAAGAACTATTTGAAAAGGCATTGAGATATTTATCCCAAATGCCTTTTTAAATTGTTTTACTTTACTCCAAACCAAGTCTTTAACGCATAAGCCACACCATCTTCATCGACTGACTTCGTCACTCTTTTAGCAACTTTTTTAATATCATCTAATGCATTGCCCATAGCCGTACCATCGAACTCCTTGATCATGCCTTCATCATTCATCGAATCGCCAAATGTATGAACATGTTCCTTCGAGATTCCAATTTTTTCAATCAAATGCTCTATTCCAGTCGATTTATCAACATCGTTATTGATAAATTCAAGAAATACGGATGACGATCTGACGACATGGTATTTAAGCTTATCCTCTTCATCGATATGCTTCTCTAACCAAATCGAATTCTTAGGAAGAGCAGCTACCAATGTTTTATCGATAGAATAATCTAAAGGAAGTTCAGTTTTATTCAAATCGATGATTCCATCCATCCTGTTAAGTTTATATTCCATCTTACAAACATTCTCATAAGGCATAAATGTTCCAAGCATGTTATCTCTATAGAAGTAAGGAACACCTATACCACAACTGTATTTCTTAGTTATGTACAAGAAATCAGCATAGGTAAGTCCGGTTCTCGATATTAAGTTTCCTTCCGAATCATAAGTCACAGCTCCATTACACGCTAAAACAAACTTGTTTTTCGAACGAATCAAACAATCCATATATCGTTTGACTCCACTTTGACATCTACCACTTGCAAAAGCAACCATATCTCCTCGTTCTAAAAGTTTATTCAAAGAAGAGACGACTTCATCTGTCATCTCGCCAAAATTAGCGACTAAAGTTCCATCTATATCAAAAACAAAAAGTTCCATAACTTCTCCTAAATCACGATATTATATATTTTATAAAAAAAGGTAATTTAAAATACTAGAAAAAACTACATACAATACGAAAATATGAATTCTTTTAATTGTATTTTTGTTTTTCGTTGATATGATATTAAAGTCAGCTTTTTGATATGATATAAGATATTAGTAGTTACAGTAAAGGGGTTATTATAAGAAATGTCCTATTCGATTATCTATTCAACACACACCGACAACATTATCAAACTTGCCGGTCAAATCGAAGCTGCTCTTCCTAAGGAAGAAATAATCTTCGATGGTCGTATCGAAGCTGTAGAAGATTTCGCCACAAAAGCTGATGTTATTTTTGTTGGATTCTGGACCACTAAGAATTCATGTGATACCAAAATTGCGGAATTGTTGTCTACATTGAAGAGCAAAAAAATCGCTATCTTTGGAACATGTGGATTTGGAGGAGATGAAAAGCACTTCAACATTGTCAAGAACAATGTTTTGAAGAACGTAGATCCATCAAATCAAGTATTGGATTTCTATCTTTGCTTAGGACGAATAGGTTATGAATACGTTCATAAAGCAAAAGAAGCTAATGGTGATCCGAAAGTAGACTTCCACTTCCCTATGTATCTCAAATTCGCTAAGGAAGATGAAGGTCATCCTACTAAAGATGAATTAGACAATGTCTATGGTTGGGCCAAGTCAATAGTCGAAAAAGCTTAGTTTAATAACTTAACTTAAGAGGAAACTAAAATGGAAAGAAAATCTGGATTTTTATTGCCTGTGTTCTCATTACCTTCTAAATACGGAATCGGAACATTTGGAAAAGAAGCTTATCGTTTTATCGATTTTTTGAAGACATGCCATCAAACTTATTGGCAAATGCTGCCTTTGAATCCAACCAGCTATGGTGATTCACCTTATCAATCTTTCTCTGCCTTTGCATTGAATCCATACTTCATCGATTTGGATATGCTTGTAGAAGAGGGGTTGTTGAAATATGATGATGTCAAACATCTCGAGGTAGATCCTGCCGAATATATCGATTATGGACATGTCTATCAAACAAGATTCCAAGTTTTAAAGAAAGCATTCGAAAACGCTTGGAAAAAAGGTGTTCTCTATAGCAATGAATTCCTTGCTTTCTTAAAAGAAAATGGAGAATGGCTCAATCCTTACTGTGCATTCATGGTCTTGAAGAATTCAGAAAATGGAAAAGCTTATACAGAATGGCCTGAAGAGAAGAGAGTCTATTCATTCAAGAAATGCCAAAAAGTACTTTCCGATTACAAAGACCAATCGCTCTTCTTTGCATTCTTGCAATTCAAAGCTAGCCAACAATACGGAAAACTTCGTGAATATGCTAGAAGCAAAGGAATCTTAATTGTCGGTGATATTCCTATTTATGTGGCTGCTGATTCCGCTGATGTATGGGCAAATCCAACCGAATTCTTGTTGGGTGAAGATTTGAAACCTTCATGGGTTGCTGGTGTTCCTCCAGATTATTTCTCTGCAACAGGACAACTTTGGGGAAATCCTATCTACGATTATAAATCGATGGAGAAGGATGGATTTACCTGGTGGAAGAAGAGAATCAAAGCCAATGCAAAATACTTCGATGTTTTGAGAATCGATCACTTCCGTGGAATGGCTGATTACTGGGCAGTACCTAAAGATGCAACAACAGCGCAAGCTGGACATTGGGAAATAGGTCCTGGAAGAAAGTTAGTCGATGCCATCAATGAAGCTGCTGGAAAAGACATGTCAATAATCGCTGAGGACTTAGGAGTCCTTCACGAAATCGTCGATGAATTAAAGGCCTATTCTACCTGGCCTGGAATGAAGATAATGCAATTTGCATTTGACTCTCATTCACCCGATGATCCATATATTCCTAACAACTATCCTACCAATGTTGTAGGATACTTAGGAACCCACGACAATCAAACTACTGTCGGATTTTTAAAGAGTCACGCTGAACTCTACCCCGACATTCAAAGATATTTAGGTGGAGACCCCAACAACCTCTTAGACGGAATGATTTCCAATATGGCCTATTCTAAGGCTGATACTGTAATCTTCACAGTTCAAGATTTCCTCGAATTGGATGACTCTGCCAGATTGAATACCCCTTCGACCTTAGGTGGTATCAACTGGAGATGGCGTGTTCCTTATGACTACGATAAGAGATACGACAGAATCAACTTCTTCGTCAATTTGACCAAGAACTCCAATAGAGAATAATCCTCCATTGATGCAAAGAGGAAAAAACATTATTGATATACGTCAAATGCTCGTCTATGAAGACGAGCATTTGTTAGTTGTAAACAAACCCGAAGGTCTTTTGACAATAAAGGATGATAAAGGTGGACTTAATCTTTATCACGAGTTATACAATTACGTATTATCAAAACATAATAAGCAAAGATTATTCGTAGTACATAGATTGGACAAAGATACATCCGGTCTATTGATCTTTGCTAAGGATGCCAGGACAAAAACACTTCTTCAGGAATGTTTTGAAGAACAAATAGTAACTAGAAAATATGAGGCTGTAACAAAGTCTGGTTCTTTAGAAGTCCACGAGAAGAAAAAAATAGTTATAAACTTGAACGAGGATAAGAACCACATCGTCAGAGTAGTAGATTCGAATCACGGAAAAAGATGTGAGACAAATGTAGAATGTTTAGCCAAGAAAAATGGGCATTCCTATCTAGATATCAGTCTAGTCACAGGAAGAAGAAACCAGATCAGATTGAGTCTAAAAGAAATAGGAATGCCAATTGTCGGAGATAAAAAATATGATGGGCCAAAAGGCAATAGAATGAAATTAAACGCTTATTACCTAGAGTTTCCATCAACCATAGGCTTAAAAAAGTACAAATTCTCGATAGAAAAGATATTCGATGGTGAATTCTTTAAAAAGGAAACTACTAAAGATAAAAATGATGATCTTTTGAGTCTGGTTTAACGAATGAAATTTGTTCTTTCCTTCTTTTCATCAAATGATGGAAATTCTATTCCATACTTTTTACCCAATTCAATCAATTTTAAAATATAAGTCATGTTCTGTGCTAGTCTTCTTAAGTTTTGAAGACCTTCTTTGTCTTGCTCGACATCTTTAGCTACTGCACCATATACTTGATTCCAATAGAAAGCAGTAGGAATAATCATTTGTTTCAAATAAAAGTAATGATTGATATCATCCATAGTCGAGACTACACCCGCTCTTCTAGCCGTCGTTATTCCAACACCTACTTTTCCAGCAAACAATTCAGGTTTTGATCCATAGAAAACTCTATTCATAAAAGACATCAATTGACCTGATGGATTCGAAAAATAGACAGGTCCTCCAAAGACAAAACCATCACATTCTTCTGCTAGTTTCATAAACTCATCTATCTTTTGCTTTCCTTTAGGGGATTCCTTATCGTTTGCTAACGAATCAGGAATAGGATCTTTTCCTACCCAAAAAGATATGACTTCAATCCCATTCTTTTCAAACTCAATCTTCATCTCTTCCAACGCTCTAGACGTACATCCATGTTCATGAACACTACCATTAATTAAGACTACTTTCATTTCCTTTATTCCTCATCAAATACAATTATATTAATTTTTTGGTTCTTTTTTTACTCATGATAGAAATACAAAGAAAAACTTATTTTTTAGAAGATATAGATATTTAATATGTAAGTATAATATAAGATTGATAAGGAGTTGAAACATATGGATTGGATAGAAGAAAACGTAGGTGTTTTTATTTTAATTTGCTTAGTCATAGTTGTTATAGTTTTAGCAATAGCTATAATTTCATTGTTCATCTCAATAAAAATAAAAAGAAGTATAACCACTTCGGCTTTATATATAACTGCCGGTTTAAATTATGACTCTGACAATCTTGGAGAATCCTTGGTCATAACTATATTCAACAACAACTACAGAGATATAGTGTTGCATGACTTTGGATTCATATACAAAAATCAAAACATATCCTTTATAGAAGAATATACAGAGAGAAAAGTCGGAAAAGGAAGACCTTGTGTCCCTGCCCGTGCATCTTTATCCTATAAAGTAAATCCAGAAAGAATCGAGAAGTTTGTCGTAGCTCATAACTTCAACGCCAAATCCGTAGATAAGATCCGTCTCTACGTTTCAGATTCAGTAGGAAATAAAGTAGTAACTAAAGACAAGAGTTTGACAAAGATATTTGATCAAAGACAGGATGCTCGTATAAAATTAGCCAAGATTAAAATTCATGAAGAATCCGTCAAAGACTATATGTCTACCCATGAAGGAAGCAGACCTTTCTCAGATAGAATTTGGAGTTTGTTCCATAAGAAATATGTGACCATTCCAAAGCTTATCAAAAAGAGTGCAGAATTCATCGACGATAAAACAATAACCCCTGAGAATACGACTAAGTCTAATTATAATCCAGCACCTATCCAAAGTTCAGATCCTGAAGTCGAAGCTGAAGAAGCTCCGACAATCGAAGAAGAGCCAAAAGCCAAGACTAGAACAGATACCCGCGATATGAAAGTAACATTCATAGATTTAGATGTACCTTTAAAGGGAAAGAACTTGGATTCAAAAGAGAAGAAAAAATAAGGCATACCTCGGCTGGTATGCCTTTTTGTTTAAGCAACTTCAATCATCGATTTCCATATAGAATAAAGCCAGATTGCGATTTTTATCTACGAAACAATAATAAGATTTGTTCGGGTCATAAATAATCCACTATATTGCCCATGAAAAAATAACATTATCAGCAACAATGCCGCTTCTAGAAGCAATTAAAAAACAAATTTATATACAACTAATTAATTCTGCTTAGATGTCATATTTTTATATTATTTTTCACTAAATCCTTAGCCTTAATCTTTAAATCATCCAATGATGAATTTGAATGAATTATATAATCACAAAAACTCTCATACCTTTTCCAATTATTTGTATCTGCTAGCTTCAATCTATCTTCAATATTGGTTTCACCCCTACTTATCAAATGCCCTTTTATATCATTAGTCTCCATCATAATAATTGGATAACAAATAGAATCTAACCTAGCTTGGAATAGAAGCGGTGCTTCTATCACAAATGATTTGTTAGGATTAGAGTTTATAAGGCTGATCAATCTGTTTTTCAATTCTCTATAGACGAAACTCAGATAAAGATTTCTTTGCTTCTTATTCGAAGTCAGCATAATAGTGACTTTTGATTTATCTATCCTATTATGTTTATCAAATAAATACGGGAATCTAATGAATAAATCTCTAGAGAAGACCTTGTCCTTATACATTTCTTTAACGAAGATATCGCAATCTACATAGATGGAATCCAAATATTCAGATAACCATTTGGAAAATATGCTTTTCCCTGATGCCATTCCACCGGTCACTCCGATGACTAAAGGCACACTTTGACATTTAGGACAATACGACGTCCCTCTTCCTTTTAACTCTCTCTTTTGTATTTTAAAACCACAATCAACACATGGTGATCCATTTCGACCATAAACTTTTAAACATTTTTGATTATCGCCTTCTTCACCTTGAGAAGAAAGAAAGCTTTTTATAGTCGATCCTTTATTCAAAATTGCTTTATTTAATATATCATTACTGGACTTAGCAATTTTGTCAAATATAGTTGAATCGATAGATTGATTCAAACAGATGAATGGATTTCTTTTGATGGCAAAGCATATTTCATCAGCATAAATATTGCCGATTCCGGCAATCTTATTCTGATCCAAAAGAACTTCCTTCAAAGGTCTTTTCTCATCTTTAAAAGCTAATTTGACTTGTTCACCAGTCAAGTTATTAGCTTCTGGCCCTAGATTTAATATACATTCTATATTTTGATTTCTCTCATAGTACCAAACACATCCAAATTTTCTAACATCAATAAAAGCTAAAATTGATTTGTCTTTGAATGTAAATAAAGCCGTGGTATGTTTATCTAAAGAATCCAAGTCATCATAATAGAATAGCTTTCCTTCCATTCCCAAATGAAATACAAGATGAGAGTTATCATCCAATTTGAATATTAAAAACTTACCTCTCCTATCTAATTCAAGTATAGATTTGTTCTTCAATGAATTAGCTAAATCTTTAGGATTGTTCTTCAAAACAGGTTTATAAAAAATCCTGACATCATCAAAAGTCTTTCCTATCAATTTAGTCGATAGAAATCTTCTAACGGTTTCAACTTCTGGTAATTCAGGCATTTTGTATCACCTCACTTGCAGTCGTACCAGGAATGTCCAGTCTCACCTTCGACTTGTAGTTTGACATCCAATAAATCATCCATAGCTGAATCCATGATTTTAGGAATTAAAATCATCAGTTCTTTAGCTTCTGGCTTATATAACTTAAACACGAGTTCATCATGGATTTGAAGAATAATCTTAGTCTTCTTTCCTTTAAGAGCATCATAAACTTTGTTCATTGCGACTTTGATAAGATCAGCCGCACTTCCTTGAATCGAAGCATTGATGGCAGCACGCTCAGAGAATTTTCTCAGCATTACTTGAGAAGAATTGATATCAGGGAAATAACGTCTTCTATTCATGACAGTTACTACATATCCATTTTCTTTAGCAAACTGGATTTCTTTATTTTGATACTCATCGATTCCTTCAAAAGCTTTCTTAAATTGCTCGATAAAATTCTTGGCCTCGGTTCTAGTACAGCCAAGTCTTTCAGCAAGACCAAAAGCAGATATTCCATAAACAATTCCAAAATTAACTGTCTTAGCTTTTCTTCTCATTTCACCACTTACCTCATCCACTGGTACACCAAAAACTTTGGAAGCAGTAGCTTTATGAATATCTTCATCCATAGAACAGACTTCTTTCAATCCTTTGATATTTCCTAAAGCTGCCATGACACGGAGCTCGATTTGGGAATAATCAAAACTGAGGAATTCATAGTCAGAGTCATCATAAAAGAAAGCTTTTCTCAATTCCTTTCCTTCTTCTTTTCTAATAGAAATGTTTTGAAGGTTAGGATCACTCATAGATAATCTACCAGTCGAAGTAAGTGTTTGATGAATAATAGAATGAATCTTTCCATCTTTTAATACATGTTTAGGAAGTGAGTCTATGTAACCATTTATAATCTTTGAATACATCCTATGTTGAAGTATCAAACTAACGACAGGGTGATCATATAAGTGTTTATTCAATACATCAAAAGACGCACCTTTCTCACCTTTTTCTCTTTGAATTCCTAATTTATTAAATAAAACATCAGCAACTTGAGCCGGGGAATTTATATTGAAATTTTTATCACCTACATATTCAAATATTTGATTATCGATATCAGCTAAGGTCTTCTTATATTCATCACCTATCGAACTTAGAACATTTAAATCGATGGGCATTCCCTCAATTTCCATACTAGCTAATGTCTTTGCCAATGGTAATTCGACATCAGTCAATAACTTGATCTGATTTTCCTTAGTCAATCTATCTACCATATCTTTCTTTTTCAAATCCATCAAATAAACAGATTGAACTATTCTTTTAATAGGATCTAATTCGAGCTCGACATCCAGCTGACCTAGAGCATCCTTTAAGTCACTAGCCTTATCCGAATTGATAAGATAAGAAGCTAAAAGAAAATCATAAGAGAACAATCCACATTTCAAATTCAATCTATCACAGCAAACATACATAGATTTAGAATCCAATGAATCTTTGTTGTTATTTAAAGCAAGCCATTCTTTAAAAGCCTTAGCTGAATTTGCCAATTCAGATTTCAAGAAATAAATTGTCTTTTTCTCACTCATCAATATAAATCCGAAAATCTTATTGATGTTTTCATTCCAATCAACAATATCTTTATCCAATACCACTGATACCGATATAGGATTGGAATCCATATCAGTAATATCGGTGATGACCTTTTCTTTAGGATATTCAATACAACTTGATGATTGTTCTTCACCACCCTCGATGTTCACAACATCCATAAGGGTCATCTGGGATTTTTGTTTCTGCTCTATTATCAGTTTATCAATTGATGAAGCATATTTAACTAAGTCGAGTTTTTTAAAATAATCCTTTAATTCAGAAAAATTTGGATGCTTTATAAGAGCCTTATCGTAGAATTCCTCCACATTCAAATCAGTTATGATTGTAGCAATCTTAAGGCAAATTCTTCCTTCATCACCACCAGCATTTAGCTTTTTACCGACACTTGTTTTTTCATCACCTTTATATGCCTCTAAAATATCTTCTAAATGATTATATTCGCTGAGCAATTTAAAAGCAGTTTTGTCACCGATTCCAGGAACTCCCTTATAATTATCTGAAGGATCACCTGCCAAAGCTTTAAAATCAACTATTTGATCAGCTCTACATCCAAATTTCTCAATCACATTGTCTTTAGTATATTCGATGACATCGGTAAGACCTTTCTTCAAAGCATGGATTTGAATATGATCATCCAACAACTGCAAGAAGTCTTTGTCTGAAGTAAATAGAGTAACTTCATCACCTTTCTTTTGTCCGAGTTTTGCTAAAGATCCTGCCACATCATCCCCTTCATAGCCTAGCATTTCTGCATGTTCTATTCCCATCTTGTCAAGTAGTTCATGTGCCATTGGAATTTGAGTCTTCAAAGCAGGTTCAATAGGTTTTCTTTGAGCTTTATAAGCTTCAATTTCTTGGCTTCTAAAAGTTGGATGGCCCGTGTCAAAACAAACGATCATCCTATCCCCATCTTTTAATTCCTTGCGAATATGACCGATCATTTGAGCAAAACCATATATGGCATTTGTCGGAGTTCCGTCTTTGCTTTGCATCAAAGGCAATCCCGGTCTAAATGTCGAATAAAAGCATCTAAATAATAACGAATTTCCATCGATGACATAGAACTTTGACATATTTATTTATTCTCCTTTTTATCTAAGCTTATAACCTTAACATCTTCACCTTCCCAAAGTCTTCTAAAACCTTTAGATACGACCGGTTTAAATACTACAAGATCATAAGTTTTAATCTTTAATCCCAATCCAAATATAAATTTCTTTTGAGTAAAAGGATTCACCAGTGTCACAACAACTCCGTTATTTGTCGGTTGACCATCTTCGTTTGCCATAGCCACTGTATAACCTCTAGGAATCTTATTGCTGACCAATTTTGAAAGAGATATTGATATACTCACTCCAACTAATGTCTGTTCTTTGATAAATGCCTTGGCCAAATCCATATCAGACATGTGTTCCTCTTTTAAAATCGGAAGTTGAGAAGGATCGATAGCAGCATCCATAAAGTCAAACAAAGGGACTAGATTCTCATCCAATGTTTTTCTATTAAAACCAAACACATCGAACAAGCCACTGTCTATAAGGCTAGACATCGTTCTCTTGTCGATATGAAATGGAGCAATACATCTCAACAAAATATCGCCAAGACTATCGAATTGTCTCTTCTTTCTCTCCTCCACAATCTTATCTATCATCGAATCAGTTAGATTCTTAATTCTAGACAATCCCAAATAACAACAATCACCTACAAATCTTTCTTTTCTATCAGATTTGTTTGGATTGACAGGCATCAATTTTATATTTCTGTGCTTCAATTCCAAAGCTAAATTCCTAAACTTTTCATCGCCCGGGCTGATTTCATCGAAGGCTACTCTATAAAAAGCTTCCGGCTCATGAGTCTTTAGATATGCCAGTTGGAAAGTCAAAAGAGCATAAGATACTGAATGAGACTTATTGAATCCATAATTAGCAAATTTCAATATCAAATCATAAATGCCATTGGCGTCGTTTAAGGAAAGCCCGTGCTTTTGGGCGCCTTGGATGAATCTGCTCTTATATTTCTCCATATCATCTAAGTGCTTCTTAGATATAGCTCTTCTGAGCAAATCAGCTTCACCCATATCCATTCCAGCGATATCGTGAGCCAATTTCAAAATCTGCTCCTGATAAACCAAAACTCCATAAGTATCCTTGAGGATTTCGTCCACTTCTTTATACCCAGATGAAGGAATAACACCACTATGCTTATTCTTTGCATATGTAGGAATATTATCTTTAGGGCCAGGTCTATACAAAGCAATCAAAGCTACAAGATCATTATAATTAGAAGGCTTTATCTCTTTGATTGCTTGTTTCATTCCGCTGTTTCCATCGAGCTGAAATATCAAAGACAAGTCCAATGAATTGATTGTTTTATAAGTCTCAGGATCATCCTTCAACGATTGATAGTCAGGAATCTTATGGCCTTCTTCCTTCATTATCTCTTCTATATTTTTTATGATGGTCAAATAGTGAAGACTTAATAGATCAACCTTTAAAAATCCCATTCTTTCCATATTAGGATATTCGTATTCAACGATTCCAGATGTTCCTTCGCTCATTTGAGCTTGACGATATATATCGATGTTAGAAATGATGACACCAGCTGCATGAATAGATGGGTTAGTGGGCAATGATTCGATAGATTTAGCTATATCAAAGATACGCTTGTAATATGAATCGGAGCAAAGTTTTTGTAATCTAATAGAAGATTTATATGCATCACTCAAAGATGTCGATACAATTCCATAATTTGGAAGTGAATCAGACAATTGCTTCAATCTTTGTGGCTGAATATTCAAGCTAAGACCGCTAGCTTTTATAGCAGATCTTGCTTTATACGATCCGAAAGTAATAATTTTAGCAGTTCTTGATGGACCATATTTTTTAGTCAAATAATCGACGATTTCATCTCTTCTATCATCCTCAAAATCCATATCTATATCAGGCATTGTGACACGTTTAGGATTTAAGAATCTTTCAAACGAAAGATTATATTCGATAGGATCAATATCGGTGATTCCTAGCAAATATGAAACTAAAGAACCTGCCGCACTTCCTCTACCAGGTCCAACTTTTATTCCAACAGATTTCGCATAATTGACATAGTCTTGAACGATTAAGAAATAGGATAAGAAGCCCATCTTAGAGATTATTGAAGTCTCATATTCGAGTCTATCCTCATATTTTTTATTACCTAATAGATTTCTCCTTTTTAATCCATCCATTGTCTTTTGCTTAAACAATTCAAAATCACCATCATCAGTTCCAGTGAATGAAAACAATCCACCTCTCTTCTTATTAAACAAATTAAAATCCGCTAGATTAGCAATCTTATCAGCATTATCAATTTCTTCTTGTAAATAGAAGTTACTTCTTATTTTTGGAGACAATAAGAAATCAGGTCCACCATTATCTTCATCTGACAATTCTTCTGAAGTAAGTGGTCTATTTTCTAGATTAGATTTAAGCACGTCTAAAGTGAACAAGCTTTTCTTTTCAAGATAAAAAACTTTAGGAAAACAAACACATTCATAGGAATGATTAGAAGCATAAGTTCTTATCTCATTCATCTTTTGTTCATCTTCCTTATTAGAAATTCCTATTCCTAAGTAATAATATTTAAATATTGAAGATAGTTCTTGAGAGAAGCTATCTAAGCCATCAATAGATGTGTCTTTGTTAGTCCAAGTGACAAAAGCAAGGCCATCATCCAAAGAAGAAAAATCATCTTTTAAATATACTTCCTTCTTTTTAGAAAGTATCAAACATAAATTAGAATAACCTTGCTCATTTAAGACAAATAACGAGCAATTAAATATATTATCGTTATCACTCACTTTCAAAGTGACACCAGCTATCCCCTTTATACCCTCTTTACTACAAGCGTCAAAAAAAGAAGGAAGAGAATACAAATGATTTAAATCACATATTCCTATACAATCGTACCCAAGTTTCTTACTTCTTGAAACATAGTCCTTTATATTGACAGAGCTTTTTCCAAAGGAGAAAGCTGAAAGACAACAAAGATTTGTCATAAATAGCTTCTCCTTTCTTTCTTATATTATAGAACTTAAAGTCCGAGTTTCTTTTCAAAGAAATCCAAGAATTGTTTGGTTGCTTTACCTCTATGACTGATTGAGTCTTTTTCAGTACTTGAAGCTTCGCCGAAGCACTTTCCTAAATCATCGGAGAAGAAGATAGGATCAAAGCCAAATCCATTGCCACAATCGTGAATTTCTTCTGCTATATGTCCCTTAGCTTCACCCATAAATTGATGAGGCTCTCCGTTTTCATCGATATAAGTCAACACACAAAAGAAAGAAGCACTTCTATCTTCCTTATCTTTTAACATATCAATAATCTTTAATTGCTTAGCCTTGTAAGAATAGTCTCCGTCGACATTGAATCTGGCGGAATGCACACCAGGAAAACCATTCAATCCCCAGACACACAACCCTGAATCATCAGATATAACCGGATACTTTCCTTCGGATTGTTGATAAGCATAAGTTGCCTTTATCAATGAGTTACCTCTAAAATTAGGTGCTGTTTCTTGAGCTTTCTCCATATCGATTCCTAATTCATCGGCAGGAACTGCCTTGAATCCATATGGGCTTAACAATTCATTAAACTCCTTAACCTTACCTTTATTATGAGAAGCGAGCAATATAATTTTTTCAGTCATAATGTTGATTTCCTTTCAAACCACAATAGTTTACGATATTTTTATAAGAAAAACACTTCATCTAAAAATACTAAATAACATTTATTATAAATATTGGTAGACTAATAAAAATAAGAAGGTCTATCAATGAAAAACTTTTTACAAAACAACTTCTTAACACCTTGGAAAAAGTCAAATTACGTCGGGCAAGTATTATGGCTATGTTTACCAATTTGTGGAATCCTGTGCTGGATTCTCTTCGCTCTACCTTTATTTAAAATCGATAGCTTAACGATTTATGGATGGAACTTATTCTCTACTATTACGATTGAAGATAAATCATTTAGTTTTTCTGGGATTAAAGAAGTGTTAGGATGTGTTTATCTGATGGTTCTAGGAATCTATGGAATGTTTGGATATAAAAGAATTCATCGCGTGATACAGGCCGTGTTTAGTTGCCTGGGAATCTCCCTCTTTGGATTGTTTCCACTCTTTAATGTCAAAAACATAAATGTTGAAGGATTTACCACTGATTTCAAAGCGGGCTCAGTATTGCCTATCATATTCGCCTTTATCATGATGATTTCTACCATTATTCTTTGTTGCACAACAGATAAAGATAAGAAAGAATAAAAAAGACTATTGAGAACTCAAATGAATATTGGGTCTCAATAGTTTTTGTTTACTAAAAAAAGACTATCCATTCCTTCCAAACATCAAGAAGAAATCTTCGATAGTCTTTTAAAAGTCTAAATGTTATTCACCGATTAAAGTAATCTTCCATCCATTGCCCTCAGATGAATCAAAATGGAATGAGAATCCATTGGCTTCTCCGATGATATTTGCTGCACCATCAGGCATCCAAGTTCCATAGAGTTCTCCTAATTTTTCGTAAGTTCCATCATCTTTCTTGGAGACTAATAATGCACGATATTGTTTAGCTTCAGTAAAGATTGACATATCGATAGAGCCAGTAAATGTATGAGTTGTTGTATCGACACTTAATGGCATATAACCTACTGGAGTTCCTAATTCATTATCAGTAGTAAGTGTATCTCTATCAGCAAAAGCTATTGCTGTTTCACCGGTTATGGTGCTCAATATTGCACCTTTCATATTGAGCTTGCCGTCTGTGAAATCAAATCCATAAACTCTAGCTTTGTCACCTTGGGTTTCATCCTTATTTAGCTTCCACCAAGTTGTAGATCCCCAACTTGCAGTAGTGAAACTATAATAAGCTCCGTTGTCATCACCGAAAGATTCTTTCATATGGCTCTTATCTACAAGATTGGTGCTTTCGACTTCAGCAATCTGGTTGTTTCCATTACCTCTATCGATTATGAAAATTCCATATTCAGTAGCAGCTTTAATATTAGTTACATCGACTTTAGCAGCATATGTATTAGTAGCTTCGTCACGAACGATATCGCCAGTAAATACATCAGTAGCATCACTGGCATTTCTTACAGCTACAACATAATCGACATTCTTATAAACGTTTCCTTTAAGATTGAAATAGAAGCTATTACCTTCTCTAGACAAATAAGCAGTTTCCAATGAGAAGCTAGCGTCTATTGCGACAATCTTCAAAAAACCATTATATGATTGGAAATAGTATTGTCTTTGATTATCAGCGTCTATAATTCTTGCATCATAGTCTTCGACTTCGGTCTTCTTAAATTCATAAGTAGCTGCCCATTTAAATGGAGAATAGTTGTCATCAATTGTCTCATCTTCTCCAGTAGATTCTTTAGCTTCAGAGTTCATCCAAATCTTTACGTCCAACCATGCTCCTAATTTCTTGCTATTAATCACAGATAAATCAACCTTTCCTTCGAAAGTATGATTTTCTTCATTCAAAGTCAATGAGCCTGTTACTTTGTCATAGAATCCATTTTGAGCGTTGCTGACAACAATCAATGGATCCTTGATTTTCTCCTCACCTTCCTCTACTTCAATTTTATCAGCATCATATACACCTTCTACTGTGAAATAAGGCTTATTATCAATCATTTCCAACTTTGAATTTAAGATATTGATTGCTGCTCTATCAGCAAAGGATAATACTAAATCTTCTCCATTGGTATTAAGGCTATAAATTCTATCTGAAGTAATCTTCTTCTCATTCACATCATTCAATTTAACGGTTGAGAAAAAACCTCCTCCGAAATTGAAGTAGACATTGTATTCTCCTTGGCCAGAAAGAAGAGATAAATCATATTCTCCTTGGAAAGATCCATCAGCTCCTTTAGTCAATTCAACTTTAGCAAGATTATCTTGTTCGTTAGAAGATAAAGTCAAATAAGTTTTATCTTGACTTCCCAAAATCTTTCCTGATACAGTTAACTTTCCTCCTTCAGTTATAGAAGCAGAAGAAATAGAGACTAAATCAGTTCCATATTGTTTTCCCAATTCAAAGAATTGAGATGTGAATCCAGAAGCTGTTACATACCAGAAGTAATTCATTTCTTTGGTAGCTTTGACTGAAGAAGTAGTTGTATCTACACTATCTAATTCTTTTATTACCTGCCCATTTTCTTTTGATTTAGTAGCTGATCCATAAATGGTCAAGGCACCTAAGTTCTGATTAGTATTATTCAAAAAGTCGAAATTGATGACATCCTTTTCTTCTCCTTCACCAGCGATTATATCGAGATTCATCGAAGGAAGAATAACTTCAGTTCTTCCGACTTGAGTCGAATCTTCAACAATCAAAATATAGAAATCCAACAAATCTCCATCATATTTAAATGTATAAGAAGTTCCACTTATAGTAGGTGTAAATTCTTTATCCTTTGAGTCGTATTTATTATTCTCTGAAATGTAATATTTAGCATTAGCTTCAGCTACTTCTTTATTAGTTTTGAAAGAAATATTGTATACAAAATCTTCTCCAGCTTCTACATTTACATTCTTTAAACGATAAGAAGGTGTAGCAGGTTTTTGGGTGTTAGAGGTATTTCCTGTATCAGTCCCACCATTATTAGTATTGCAAGAAGTCAAACTAAACAAACTCAACATAGCCATCAAAGCTATAAAACTCTTTTTCATATTTTTTATATAATCCTTTCTATATATGAAACGAATAAGTAACAACAGAATGAGATGGAATGACTCCATCTATTCCATAATCGTCGACTTCGACTTTTAGAATTTCATCTTGATTATTAGTATTCAACATTACAATCTCAACTAAATTATCCTCATTTATGAATGCAGAGGCTTTGATGGAATCAATATTGATATCAATAAGTAGAGCATAGGCTTGATTAGAATTGGAGATGTTCAGCTTTTTAGACACATGTGCCATAGCATAATATGCTGCACTTCTTATATATTCGTAAGTTCCATCTTCTTTCTTATCTAACGTACCTACTCCTAAACAATTTCCATATTGTCCCATACAAGGACCACCATTTGAATTCAGCAATAAGTTCCAATAGACAGTTCCACTCAATCCGTTACTATAAGGTAAGACAGATGTATTGATAAAGGCCCACCTCAAATCATTATAGAAATCTTTTCCATCATATTTAGAATCTGTTATTTCTGTAAGATAGAATGTTTTATTTGGATATAGTTCTTTTAACTTTGGCAGAGCTGAATTTAAAGTTTCAGATCCATATGCATGCAATGCAACATCTTTTACTTCAAAATCATAGTAATCATCATTGAACAATGTTTCTAAGTAAGGATACATACTCGGTTCAGCATTGTGATCATAAGCCATCACTTTCACATCATCAGATAAGTAGTTTTCTAAATCCTTTAGAACTTGTATCGCACATTCAGGACTCATCTTCATACTAGGATAATCGGCATTTTCGATATTTGGCTCATTGTCTAGTATCAAATAATCTATTTGAATTCCTAATCCCTTATATTCATCTACAAACTTACTCAAATACTGGGCATATACATCATAATAGCTAGGTCTTAAAGTTCCACCTTTCAAGGCATAACCATAAGGATCAGCTGATGAAGTTGTCGAATCTTGTTTCATCCAAGACGGTGCAGACCAAGGAGTGGCAATAATCTTCAAATCTGGGTTTATTCTTTTGATTTCTTTAATGACTTCAATGATTTCATTGTCATGGTCCAAGTTGAAGTATTTCAACAAATCATCAATTGGGCCTTTCTTATCACAACAAGTGAAGAAGTGTTCTTCACTATGGAAATCACTGGAGCCTATAGGAATTCTAATCGAATTGAAATTAGCACCTTTTGATGTGAACATATCTTCCAATACTTCATGTAATGTATTCTTCGTATCATCTTCAAGAAGAAGATGAGCAGTACTATGAGTAATGGCACCGCCAAACATATCGACTTTCTGAGCTTTATCAGTTCTAATCTTTATGTTAGAATCCTCGCTTTTGTCGTGTATCGAAAGCTTTGGTTGCTCAACCATATATTCTTCTTTTCCAATATTAGTAACCATTACTTCAACACCATTATCTTTAACTAATGGTGATATTGAAGTATCCAGATCTTTAGCACAACCTACAAGGAGTTGGATTAAAACAAGATACGAGCCCAGTAATCCTATTCTATTCTTTCTCCGGTTCACCGGTCTTTTCCCTCTTCTTGAAATCTACAAATCCTAAGACAGCCCAGGTTGCAATTCCAAATCCGAGTAAGACATCGACTCCAGCCAATGCCCAAGGCCACCAAGGAGTAGAAGATCCTTTGGCGATATCATTAGAGACACCATCATCGGGATTTGCTTTTCTATATTGAGCATGCAACCAGTTATAAACATTCATCTTGGTAGCTTCTCTCAAAGCATTGTCGAAAGTGTTGGAGTCAGTTTCGAATTGATATTTACCATCGTTGAGGTATCCATCCATGAACAATGTACCACCATTTCTCAACGCTTGGTCCATGTTCATGTATGAGTGGTGATCCGCATAATCGGTAATGATCGAACCTCTAAATCCCCATTCACCTTTCAAAACACCTTCGAGCAAATCTTTATTGGCACCTGCCCAGGTAGCTCCGATTCTATTGTAGGAAGTCATAAAGGCAGTGGCTTCACCTTCTTGAACAGCTAGTTTAAAAGGCTTCAAGTAATTCTCGCGCAAAGCTTGTTCAGTAATCCATGTGTAAAGACCATCACGACAATTTTCTTGTTCGTACAAAGCTAAATGCTTAATGTACATATAGACACCTTTATTCAAAGCACCTTTGATGGTGTAAGCACCCATGATACCTGTAAGATAAGGATCTTCTGAATAGTATTCATAGTTTCTTCCACCGAATGGGCTTCTATGAAGATTCATTCCAGGTGCATACAATCCATCATAGCCGCATGATACAGCTTCTAAAGCCAATTGTTTTCCATATTCATATGACAAATCTTTATAGAAGGTTTGAGCTAAAACAGTAGCATTGGGATAACCAATTCCATACTTTGCTGCATTGAATGAGCCGACTTGAGCAGGACCGTCAAATTCAGCAGTCTTAGGTTTACCTATAGAATCTATAGCCTTGTTCTTTACATAGCCGTGCAAAGTGGTGTCGATCATCTCATCCTTAGTAATTTGATCCAAGACATCATTCCATTGTGGATCATCATAATCTTTTCCTAATTTGTATCCCAATTCAGTAGGAACACCATTTTCGGCAATCTTCAAACCATTATTCTTACCGAAAGTAACAGCCTGATCTTCATCATTGATATCATCTATCGCTTTGGAAGCTGAATAAAGATTGACATCTCTTATCTCCTTAGACATAGCTCTGTTTTCACTAGCTTCACTAGGGAATGTGCTAGCAAAATCGGCTCTGGTCATGTAGGTTATATCTTGACCGGAATCACTACCGTCGACAGCAACCCCATCTGAAGAAGTATCCAAGAATCTATTCTTCACTTCATTACCCGTGACTGGATCTTCATCTTGATGAATTGTGGAATCAACCTTGAATGTCAATATAGAATTGCTTTCTGTATTTGCCAAGGTATGCGAGTTGCTCATCAACTTAACTTGATAATTACCTTTTTCTATTTCATAACCTTTATGACCATCATTATTCTTGTCATAGGCATCATAAGAAGCAAAGTCTGAAGTTTTTATAGAAAGAGTAATTTCTTGATCTTCTCCAGGTTCGAGGTTAGTCGTTTTGCCAAAATCGAGCAAGACGACTGAAGATTTTTCAATTCCACCCTTAGTGTAAGGAGCAGTCAAATAGAGTTGAACTACATCGCTTCCCTTTTTGTCTCCAGTATTCTTCACATCAACAGTTATGTCGATAGTTTCGTCACCTTTGATTGAAGAGTTATTCCTTATAGAAGAGGATACTATTTTTTGTTCGAATGTCGTGTAAGACAATCCATATCCGAAAGGATATTGAACTACTCCATCATATCCTTTTCCATATTTGTTATCGACATTTTTCCAATATCCTTCGACATCGGCTGTTTCATACCATTTATAACCTACATAGATATCTTCGACATAATCGACGTAGGATACTCCGTCGTACTTTGCACTACCGTTTCCGACATTTCCGTTATTAGTTCCATCTGCAGGATAAAGACCTGTTCCATTGGTATATCTTCCCCAGGTGCCGCCCTTTCCTTTTGACACACCCCATTGTTCTCCTAAATCAGGGCCAGCATTTGCATATGAAGCCATCGTCTTAAAGTCATAAGCATATGTATCGGTCAATCTACCAGATGGATTTGCATCTCCATATAGAAGTTCCGGTAAGACCTCTGCACCGACATCACCGGTTGCACCTACTAAAAGACAAGCATCTATCGATGGATAATCTTTCAAGAAGCTCAAATTCAATTCACTATCAGAGTTTACGATGACAATTGTCTTTTCATAATTTTCGGATACATATTTAAGAAGATCTTCCTCATCCTGCGAAATATCTAGGTAGGATCTATCATAATCGACCTTCTTAGAAGCACCGCCTTTAGAATTGGAATAAAACTGAATCTTTGGCGAATCATTACTTTCGCCAGATATTCTTCCTAAAACCACTAAAGCTGTATCCGAAAACTGCAAGGCATCATCCAAAATATTATCTGTGTAGAATGTTGAATTGCCGATATTAGGCTCATACAAGACAGAAATATCTGAAGCATATGAATTCAAAGTTCCTTTAGAATTGTTGAACAAAGGTCTCTCACCCAAGAAGCCTTTATACATATCAGTCAACTCTGTATTGGTTTCAATCCCATAATCATTCAAAGCAGTGATCAAATCAGTTTGTTCATTCAAACCATTTGTTCTTCCTGATCCGCTTCCTGAACAAATCCACTGACTTGATGACCAACCGAATACATTGACCTTGTTGGTCGAATCCTTATTCAAAGGAAGAGAATCATCCTTGTTCTCTACTAATACAGCACCTTCTCTTTCAATACTTCTAGCTAAGTCTTTACCTTCACCATTTGTCTTTTGATCCAAAGCAGATCCACCGATGACGGCCCAGGTGTTTAAAATATCCGACATGCTAAAACAAACGGCATTGACACCAATGGCTAAAGCTGCCAATACTGAAATTCCAACAACAGCAGCAATTTTCTTCTTAGAAAACTTCTTTCCTTGTTTTCCCATATACCCTCCATTTAAGAGACTAGACAATAGTCTTAGCTCTTATGTTCTAGAACGATTTTAAGTGTATTATAAAATTGTGAAAGCGTTTTTAACAATTCATAACTTAAATGAGATAATACATAACTTTGCAAATTATTACACGAATTTTTATAGATTTTTTTAGAGATTTGAATTAATATTTCATAGGAAGTTTATTTTTTGGAAATTGTAAAGCTTTTCTAAAGATCAACCTAAAATAGGAGGCAAACATGATACATATAGCAATAGTCGAAGATACAGAAAATGACTATGACTTATTCAGAGATTGTCTTTCTAACTATAGAGAAAAATATAATAATTTAGAAGAAATTGATGTCATCTGGTACAAAAACATTCCAGATTTTATCAAAGATTTTAAAAAGGATAAGTTTGAAATCATATTTATGGATATTGATGTAAACGGAATGAGTGGAATGGAAGCATCGAAAGAAATAAGGAAGATAGATTCTAATTTCATACTATTATTCGTTACAAATTTAGCTCAATACGCAATACAAGGCTATTCTGTAGAAGCTATGGATTTCATCGTCAAACCTTTGAACTACTATGTCTTTGAAATCAAATTCCAAAGAGCATTGGAAAAATTAAAGAAAAACAAAATAACGATGCTTCCTTTCATAATCAATTATGAAAAGACTACAATTAAAGATTCGACTATAGAATACATAGAAATTATAGGTCATAAGATGATAATTCATACTACCAATGGAGACAGGGTATCATATGGAACCTTAAAAAGTGTCGAATCGATGTTAGCTGAATATAAAATCACGAGCTATTCTAGATGCAATAACTATTTGCTAGTCAATCTTAAATTTGTCGAAAGCATATCAGGATATACAGTTACAGTAGCTGGGAAAAAGCTTGATATATCACACCCAAAGAAAGCGAAGTTCATCGAGGACTTCAATAACTATTTAGGAAAAGGAGGTGATTGATAATGCCTCAAGGTTTAGGACTTAATTGGTATAGGTTAGTTTTCTTAGTTGAATTACTATTAGCTGAATTAATGTTTACTTTCCATTTAAAAAAGAGAAAACATTTTTGGTATTTACTTCCGTGTTGTTTGATTGTCACCATATTGATTACTTATTTTTATCCTTTGATAACACCTTATACATGGGGGTATACATCAATAATGTTTTTAGTGATATTCATGTTATCTTTAATATCGCTTTTACTTCTCTTTGATGAAAAACCCGTCACTATCATTTTCTTAGCCGTAGCCTCTTACATGATTCAACACATCGCTTATCAAGCAAATAATTCTATCATGTATTTTTGCAATTTATTAGATCCTGCTAGTGAAGGAGTTTATGGGGAAACAATTCCTAATTCAATTGAATTCTCCTACGCTTCATTTTTCATCTATTTAATTTCACATCTAATAATTTACATTCTTTGCTTTATTTTCTTCGCCAACAAAATAAAGAAAGATATGACTGTTACCATAAGCAACAATGCATTAGTCTTCTTCATAGCATTCATATTTGTAATTATTGTTGGCATGAATGCATTTGTAGTATATAACTTAAACAAGGATTTCTCGAGCTTATCGATGGGATTCTATTCTTGTACAGTCATGATATGCTGCCTCTTCGCTCTATCTTTCATGTTTAGACTTTTGAATCAAAAGAACTTGGAGAAAGAAATAGATTATACAAATCATCTATTGAGACAAGAAAAAAGACAATATGAGTTATCTAAAAACAATGTCGAGCTAATCAACAAAAGAGTTCATGATTTAAAGCATCAGATGAGAGCTTTGATGTCAAATGAGAATTTAAAGAAGGAAGTCGTAAATGAAATGGCATCTGCCATAGAAATATACGATTCATCCATAAAGACCGGCAACAAAGTTCTAGATACAATCCTCACAGAAAAATCTTTGTCATGCAGTCAAAACAAAATCAAATTATCTTGCTTGGTAGATGGGGAAGACTTGAATTTCATATCCGAAATAGATTTATTCACGTTTTTTGGAAATGCTTTAGATAACTCAATTGAATCCGTGATTCAGCTTCCAATTGAAGAAAGAGTAATCACTTTGACATCAAAAAAGAAAGGAAATGCCATTTCCTTAGTCATCAGAAACTATACAAAGAACAAAAGCGAAGATATTAAATTAAATGAATCTACTTTAAAATCCACGAAAGACGAGCCATTTCATGGATATGGAATGAAATCCATGGAATCCATATGTGAAAAATATAACGGAAACATGTCTTTCAACTTAGAAGGTAACATTTTTACCGTTTACGCTCTATTTATAAATAACTAAATATGAATAAGAAAAATTTAAATATAATAGGCTTATCTGCTTTATCAATAATCTTGCTAGGCTTTGATTGTTTCTATGCAGCTAATTATTCTTCCTTAAGAGATAATCCATTTAAAAGCGATAAATTCAAAGAAGCAGCAAGTGAATCGGACGAATTAGTGCAAAACATTGAAGGAGAGGGCATCGTTCTTTTAAAGAACAACCATGACGCTTTACCACTTCAAAAGAACAAAAATGGTAAAATCCCAGTCAATTTGTTCGGTTGGGCGTCAAATGATAATGCAAACATTTTACGTGGAATAGGTTCTGGATCATCAACGATAGATTCAAAAAATAAGGTAGGTTTAAATCAAGCTTTAGAAGATGAAGGATTTCTAATAAATGAAGAATTACAAGAATTCTATAAGAACTTTGATAATACAGATTACAATACTAGAGGAATGAAGGCTAGAACAACACTAAAAGAACCTTCGATATTTTCATATAGCAGTGAAATGATTGATAGAGCCTATAATTTCTCTACTACAGCGATATTAGTAATAGGTAGAGTGATAGGTGAAGACCAAGGAGAAGTTCCAAATTACCAAAGTAAAATAAACAGCGTTTCTTCAACAGTAGATTACAGCAGAAGTTATTTAGATCTAACAAAAGAAGAAGAGAATTTGCTTAACAAAGTCGAGAACACCTTTGATAAAACAATCGTTGTCATAAATTCATCCAACCAGATGAATCTATCATTTTTAGATGATGATTTAATCGATGCTGCTTTATATATTGGATTGCCAGGCCAATCTGGATTGAGATCATTAGCAAAGATACTTAAAGGTGATATAAATCCTTCAGGTAAATTGACTGATACATATGCTTATGACTTCAAGACAAACCCATCATATGTAAATGCACTAGCCATGAACAATAACCAAGGCTTAAAACAAGTTGTATATGAGGAAGGAATATATGTGGGGTATAGATGGTACGAAACTGCATATAGCGATGGATATTTTAAAGATAAAGAATATGATCAAATCGTTCAATATCCTTTCGGATATGGGCTATCTTACACTAATTTTACCTGGGAGATAACATCTATAAATATTAGCCCAAATTCTAGTTTTGATAACAATACTAACTTTGATATTGAATTTAAAGTTGTCAATAATGGCTCAGTCCCCGGAAAAGATGTTATCCAAGTCTATTGCACAAAGCCTTATTATGAAGGCGGAATAGAGAAGTCTTACGTGGATTTAGTCGGATTCACAAAGACCACGACTATTAATCCGGGTGAAGCGCAAACTGGGATTCACATTCAATTCAGCGCTTATGATTTGGCGAGCTTTGACTGCTATGATTCAAACAATAATGGATACTCATCTTATGAATTAGATAGTGGAAAATATCAAATTAAAATTATGACTGATTCACACAATCTAAAGCAGATGAAAGGTAAGTATTCTTCAATCTTGAATTTTGAAATGCCTGATACTTATGTCTATAAAAATGATCCAAAGACAAAATATGAAATCAAATCTAGATTTACTGGAAACAATTGCTATGCAAATCTACCATTGGATGGAACAACGGTAAATAAAAATATCAAGTACTTGACTAGATCAGATTTCAACAACTCATTTCCAAAACAAGTTAATGATCAAATATTGGATTCTATTGCAATTAGTACCTCCAATTACACTTACTACAATCATCTGAAAAACATATACACAGAGATTCCAACAAACAGTATTAATTCTAATTTATACCTTGTGACTGATATAAATGGGAACAAATTGACTTTAGATGAATTGAATAGCAATTCAACCCTATATAAATTCAATTGGGATTTAATCCATGAAATAGCTAGTCATAAATCATCCAAAGCATTAAATGATTTGGTGAGTCAAATGTCATTAGAGGAAATGAAGAAAATCGTAGAATTATCTGGCTTTGAAACCAAAGCTATCGAGAGTATCGGAAAGCCTAAATTTAACGAATATGATGGACCGGCTGGATTGAACAAGGTTGTCTTCTCATCAATTCCAGGCAAATGGACTATATTTCCTAATGAAACGGTAATCGGTCAAACATTCAATACTAATTTAGCCTATCAGTTAGGATTGTCTATTGCCAAAGAAGGAAACGAATCTGGAATTAGAGGTTGGTACGCACCCGGAGCCAACATTCATAGAACACCATTCACTGGAAGAAATTACGAATATTATTCAGAAGATCCTTTATTATCAGGTGAAATGGCAGGTGAAACAGCAAGTGGTGCTAAAGCAAATGGAATGTATGTCTATATGAAACACTTAGTCTTATGTGAGCAAGGAGATAATTCAACAAATGTCTATACTTTTGCAACAGAACAAGCACTTAGAGAAATCTATCTAAAACCTTTCGAAAAAGCAGTTAAAAACTATGGATTGATGGGTGTTATGTCTTCTTTCAATAACGTTGGTGCTATATGGAGTGGTGCGAACCATGCTCTGATGACTGAAATCCTGCGTAACGAATGGGGGTTTGATGGAGTTGTTATCACCGACTATACAAAAGGAACTTCTCCGATGAGTCCCACAGCAGGTGTAGTCTCTGGAAATGACTTATGGTTATGTCCATTTGGCAAATCATTAAACCCACTTCCAATCGATGATCCAGTATATATGAATTGTGCGAAAAATTCAGTTAAGAATTATATTTATGCAATATGTAATACCTTTGATTATTATAAAAACTATAATCACGATAACGATAGTATAACTGTGAATATAGAGAAAAACATAGCTAAAGATGAAGCTTCACCAGCTTGGATGATAAGCGTAATAATAGTCAACACTATAGGAATAATTGGAATTATTATTTGGTTCTACTTTGGATACTTCAGAAAAGAGAAATAAACGAACTAAATGATTAGAAAACACAGGTTCTTCCTACTAAGGATTAGTCACCGCGTCTTGAAGCTCATATTTATCGACTATTTCTACATTGCATTGTAATTTTGGTCGAAATTTCTAAAACTAAATATTGGGCTTATATCCTATCGGAACAATGATATTCTTGAGCTTAAATTAAAAATCTAGCATTTCACTATTAACACCAATCACAGCTTTGATTTGACATTATTCATAATTTCACATACTTCATTAAACCTGGTTTTAAAGTCACATCAATTCAATAACATTAATAAGCTTCTTTGAAAAGTATTCAAGTATAAGTACATTGTCATTCAATTAATCAACATGAAAAAAGACACTTAAGCATAAGAACTTAAGTGTCTTTAAAATCAAGCAAATTTTACTAGTCTATCAAATGTGCGTCTCTGAGAAGTTTCTCAATATCTGTTCCTTTGACTTTCTTAATAGCTTCTTTGATCAAGATCTTTTGAGCTAAAGGCAAATCCATATCCTTGAGTTTCTTTTTGTCCGTAGCATAATAAGCAGCACGAAGTAATTCTCTCACATCGTATACAGAACCCCATACTTCAGGAACTCCTCTATCGATGTTGAGCAAAGTATAAACAGCTTCCATACCTGTTCTTATTGAGTATTCAGTTGTAAAGATAGTATCTCTTGGAGTCTCGGCAAATTGGCCGACAAAGGCGAAGTTGACTGCGCCATCAGGTACGACATTAGGTCTGTCGCCAAGCTTTCTAGGCATGAAGAAAGCAGTGATGTAAGGCATGTAGCAAGTTGTGGTGTTAGCATGTTTTGCAGCAAACTCTTTGATCTTGTCTTGAGGTACACCGATATGGTAAAGCCATTCCTCGCAAACCTCTTCTCCAGTACATTCCTTCATAGGCTTCTTGACATAGTTTCCAGGTCTGTCAGAGAACAAACCATAAACCCAAACACAAATTTGATCTTTAGGCTGATTGTGGAATTGAGGTTGACGATTGACAGTCCAAGATAAGTACCATCCATCTTTAGAATCTTTGACGGTTACGATTCCTCCAGTGGTCACCTTTCCAGAGAAAGGATCACGTTTACAGATTGCCTTGATATAAGGGATAATCTCCATATCCAAGGTAGTTACAGTTGCTGACATCCAATTTGATTTCTTCTCATCTCCACAGAAGACCAAAGGATTTCCAAATGAAGAATCTTGCTTAGCGATGTTTCTCCAAAGATCCCAGCTATCGCCTCTTCCATCTTCTACTTTGGAAAGATCAGGAGCTTCGTTCTGACTACCATAGCAAGAGACATCAGTGCAGCATCCATTAGTGATGACTACCATGTCATCTTCTTCCAATGCGATGTTTTCTTTGTTTCCATCACGTTCGATTTCAATGGTTTTTGCTACTTTTCTACCATTATTAATATCGAACAAGACATTCTTAACATCGATTCCATATTGGAAATCGACTCCACGATCCTTCAACCATTTGACCAAAGGAAGAATCATTGACTCATATTGGTTATATTTTGTAAAACGAAGTGCGGAAAAATCTGGCAATCCATCGATGTGGTGAACATATCTTTGAAGATAAAGCTTCATTTCCAAAGCTGAATGCCAAGTTTCAAATGCGAACATTGTCTGCCAATAAATCCAGAAATTTGAATTGAAGAAATGGTCGTCAAATACATCATCAATAGTCTTGTAATAAAGATCCTCATTAGGTGTCATGAACAACTTGAGAAGTTCTTGTTGAGCTTGTTTATCCAAAGTGAACTTTCCATCAGAATGAGCATCTTTTCCACACTTTTCAGTCACACGACAAAGTGAATAATTAGGATCCTTCTTGTTCAACCAATAATACTCATCCAAAACAGAGACTGATGGATCATCGAGTGAAGGTACATCTCTGTACATATCCCACATACACTCGAAATGGTTGTCCATCTCTCTTCCACCACGCATAAAGAAGCCTTTTGTAACATCTTTTATACCATCGCAACTTCCACCAGGAATAGGAAGTTTTTCAAGGACATGAACATGTTGTCCTTGAAGTCTTCCATCTCTTACGAAATAGAAAGCGGCACTCAATCCGGCCAAACCCGATCCGACAATGTAGGCAGATTTTCTCTCGGCACCCTCGGGTTTTTCAGGATGTGCGAATGCCTCATAGTTACCAGCTGAATAATACATTTTTCTTGTCCTCCTAGACAGCTATATTTAACTATGTTTACAAAAAGTTTTTTATCATCAATTTTATTGAAATGTCGAAAAATCAAACACGAATTTAAAAGTGATTAAAAATACGACATCCTTGAAGTGTCGTTTTTTATAAGACTTATATCATTTATCGATTCTGCAGTTTTTAAGTGCACCATTGATAAATCCAGTACAAGTATTAGCTAATTTCTTAACCAATAATTCCGGATCATCTTTCATTCCATGTGCAATCCAATCCAAAGTCAAACCGACAAAGGCATATTTAAGAAAATCAGCTATGAATTTCTTATCATCTTCACTCACTGTCTTTCCTTGGCTTTCTTCCTCGACTACGCTCTCCATCAAGTCGAATGTGATTTTATAAAGATAATCCTCTAAATTTCTCAGTGAATATGAATTATATAAATTCATAAAGAAATCCTTATCAGCTTTCAAATGAACCAGTATATCTAGATAACCTTTTTCCCAAGTCTCAGCTGTTTTATTATTAGCTAATATCTTTTTAGAGTCTTCATAAATAATCCATTCCATCAAATCTCTAATATCGATAAAATGATAATAGAAAGTTTGTCTATTGATATCGCAATATTCAGTTAAATCCTTGACAGTAACCTTATCGAAAGATTTTGTCTTCATCAGTTCTTTTAAGGCTACTGCTAAGAATCTTTTAGTTGCTTCGCTTTTCATTTTCTTTAGTCAGTAGTAGAAGTGCCTTCTACTAAATTCGCCAAATACACATCATCGTAGAAATAACTGTTTTGATCGAAGGTTTTATCAGGCTTAAATCCGGCTTGAACATCTTTATAAAGTCTATTCGAGATTTTAATTTTGAGTTGTGAAGGTCCACTCATTACTACCGAAGTACCATCAGGTAGAACCACAGGCAAGATAGCACACATTCCACCGCCTGATTGTTGACCTATGACATTTCCAAGTCCCATATTGATAAATGAACCCGTGAAATAATTAGCAGCGGAATAAGTACATACAGAAGTCATAACAGAATAATTTAAATTGAAATATCTCTTCTCGTTAATATCAACTCTGTACTTATAATCAATATTTTGATTTGTTTGATAATTATGAATGCTAAGCTCTACTGGATCTTTTCTAGTATCTCTCAAGAATCCTAAAGCTCGGATCATAGCAGCTTCAGAACCTCCGCCATTAGTAGATAAATCTATGATGACATTATTTACTCCTTTATTCACAGCTTCATCTAGATAGTGCTTCATAAACTCATAGGTATCATATTTCCAAGGTGTATCCGATTTGATTTGTTCATTTGTTCCAACAGAGAATTCGTCAAAATGTAATACTGCAGTTTCTTTACCTATATAACGAATAGCTGGAACTCCATCTTCTCCATATTTCTCTTGTGCTAAAGTAGCTAATTCAACCCCTTGTTTTTTAAATTTTGTTCTGAAATCACCATAATAACTGGCAAGAGATCCATTATCTGATAGTTTATAACCGGAATTAGGATCATAAAAGTTATAGTTTGTTATGGCTGTATGCAATTCATCCAAATCCGTGTAAAAGAAATTCAAATATCCTTTAGTGAATACAGAAGTATCAGTAGATAAGAATTGCTCCTTGTATCCATTATCTTCGAAGTATTTTCTATAATCTAAGACGTTATAGAAATCTTTCAAACCATAGAAATCATTCATGACAAAAGAAATGAAATTATAGTTGAATTCACGAGCTTGGGCTGTAGGAGTAGCTTGATAATAATCACCCTTTCCCATGATGGTTTTATACTCATCCGGATTTGTGTCGTTCATATAATACATGACACCATAATAATCACTTCCATTGAAGTAAACGTTGTACATATTTGTTGAGCAAAACAACAAATTCATGACTGAGAATGGGACGAGAATATGCTTTTGATAATATGAAATTTGCATTCCATAATCTTTCAAATTATAAGCGACTTGAGAGTCTCGAGAATCGACATTCGCACTTAATAAAGTTTGGTGTGAATCATAACTAGTTGCTGAGGTTCTTTTTGTAATGATATTAAAGAATCCATCATCATCAACTCTGATGGTGTCTTCATTCCAATCAAATATGCAATTATATCTATAACTTTTTACTCCTCCTTTATAAGTATAAGACAAGACCATATAAGACATAAAGTTAAATAAAGATCCATTGATATTGTCGGAGTCCAAGAAGCCATTCAATGCTGTGACAAATTCTCTGACATCGACATAAGGAACAGACTTGTCACCTTCCAAATAATAAGTGTTTAATGTACTATTTTTTATAGTATATTCATCGCTTAAATTCTTAAAAGATGAATTAGAATCAACTGTGAAATTTCCTTCATCTTTTGGAGTGAAGATATTACAGGCAGTCAAAGATGAAATCAATATTGTGGTAAGAATTAACAAGTTGCTTTTCTTCATATACAACCCCCTCTTTTATTATCTATAAACAAGTATACATAGATTCATTAAGAAACTAACATCTTATACCTAAAAAACGGCTTTATTTTTTAGAAACATAGTTTTTGCATCATTTACAAATTTCAGCATATCGAATAGAGCATCTTTAGAATATAAGAAGGCATATGGAATTTTGTAATCCCAGTCAACTAAAATTGTAATCAATCCTAGATGCACATCTTTCCAACACTCAATAGTTAACAAAACATTATGAGTTTCAGAACACCTGCTGAATACGGACATATCATAAAATTTCGGTGTATCCTCAATCGATCAGTACATAAGAATAGAATGGAAGAAAATTTAAACATTTGGGATTTTTCTTTAACTGAAGAAGAAAAGAATGAAATCTCCACCTTGGATATCGGACATAACGAAATAATAGATCATAGTTTAGCATCGACAGCTAAATGGTTGAACACTTGAAAAATTCATAAATAAAATATAACCACAAGTCAAAAACTTGTGTTTTTAAGTACATAAAAACACACATTGCCATTATCTTTTCAATTGTTATTATTTTATTATTGGATCAACATCTATAATCTTTTGTGATATAAGGAGAAATTTATGGAAATAGTTCTTTTAACTTTGATGATAGTCTTAATTATCGTGGTAATTGGATTAGGAATTGCTATGTTTATCTTGTTTAAAAAGAAAAGCACTAGTAATTCATCAATAAAAGATGACTCATCTATTAATATGCTTTACCAAACAATGGGTCAGTTACAACAAAAGATAGATAGTCTTGAAGGTCAACTTGGAACAAAAATTGAAAATGAGACACAGAAAAGAAATACAGATTTGATATCTACTTTTGATGACAAGCTTTCTCAAAAGATAGATGGCGTAAGCAATGTTCAAAAAGATATAGGAACACAAGTATCCAACACTTTATCCACAACATTAAAAGAAACAAATCTAGAAAATCAAAACAAACTATTGAAAACATTTTCTGAAAACATAAAAGAAATTCAGGCCAATCTCCAAAACCAACTCGATAACAATCAAAAGGCAATTGCTTCTATCCAAGAACAATTGAGTAAACAAATAGATAACAATATTAAAACTGTCTCTGGCATTCAAGAAAGCATGAACAAACAGTTAGATGCAGTTAGTACCAAGATGGAGAAATCAATAAACGAAAGTAACGAAAAGGTACAGACTGTTTTAACTGCAACAACTAAAATAGAAGCTTCCCAAAAGGACCTGCAAACCGTTTCAGATGATTTAAAGCAATTAAATGCTTCTTTGACCTACACTAACCCAATGGGTAAATACGGCGAAAGAATTCTAGGTTCTATTCTTAGAAGCATATTTGGTGATACCAGAGGAATATTCGAAGAACAAAAGACGATCAAAAACGATGTGGATGAAACGAAGAAAGTCATAGCAGATGCTGTTATCAACTTACCTGAGCCTTACAAAATGCTTTGTATAGATTCAAAGTTTTCCTTTGAAAAATTCAAGCAAGTAATTCAAAATAAAAAAAGTCCTGACATATCCAGGAGTGAATTCAAGCAAGCTTTGAAAAATGAAATCAACAAAATTGCTAATTCCTACATTATTCCCGGAACCACTATGGATTATGCTTTGATGTTCATTCCTAACGATGGAACCTATATATTCCTTCAAACTGATGACGAATTCTTTAATGAAGTCGTTCTTTATGCTGAAAAGAAGAAAGTGATAATCACCTCTCCTTCTACAATCCAGCCAATTCTTTATAACTTGCATACGTTTGCAAAGAAAATAGAAGACATAAACGATATCAAGAATATTTTGGATTCAGTAAAAAAACTAGAAGTTAAGATTGAAAAATTCAAAGATTCCTGGAATACATTAGAAGGACTTATAGACAAAATAGTCACGGCTAGAAATGAAGTGAATAAGAAAGTTAGAAGCATCGAGATAGAAAGAAACAAATTTGACGATATTGAAACCGACGAATAAGAAATAAATAGGTAATTATCTCTTTATCAAGTTTTATAATAATTTGCGTAATGGAGAGAAAAAATGACACGCATTTATAAAGAGGGAAATAACGCTTTAGACAAAATCGAAATTGAAAAAGTCGATAGCTCCACCATAATTGAAGAGAGAACTTGGATTGAAGTCACTGATCCCACCCAGGAATCGCTAGAAGCAATTTCAAAGAAGACAAACATCCCGTTACATTTTCTCATGTCTTCATTAGACGAAGAAGAATCTGCTCGTATCGATAACGAAAATGGATCAGTTTTGATAGTCTTAGATGTACCTTGCCTATCATCACCAAACTCTGATTCATATATAACTCAACCTTTTATCATCGCTTATAACGAGAAATACTACGTCACCATCAATAGATTCAGCGAGACATTACTACCTAATCTTTTCAAAAATAATCAAAGAAGTTCATTGGAACCACATAAACCAGTAAGATTGTCATTGAATATCATCTATCAAATGTCTAAGGAATTCATTTATTATCTTAGAAAAATTGATGCACATACAAAAGACATTGAGTTGAGACTTCATACATCGATGAAGAACAAAGAATTATTTGAATTGTTGGATATCAATAAAACACTTGTTTATTTCTCGACTTCCCTATCTGCTAACAAGGCTGTCTTGATGAAATTGTTGAAATCAGCCAACTATGTGAAATATGATGCCGATAAGGATTTGATGGAAGATACTGAAGTTGAATTGAATCAGGCTATAGAAATGTGTTCCATCTATAGAGAAATTCTAACTGGAATGATGGATGCATTCGGTACAATCATTTCGAACAATTTGAACATAGTTATGAAAACTTTGGCAGTCATAACTATAGTTATATCAGTTCCAACACTAGTAGCTTCTATATATGGAATGAATGTAGAACTGCCTTTGGAACATCAAAACTGGGCTTTCTATGTCATAATGGCAATCGCCTTAATAGCTGCAATTCTTGCAGGAATATTCTTATACTATTCTACCAAGCATAATAGAAATAAAGACTGATTATCAACTTAATATATTTTATTTAAATTGTTTTATGTTGCTATTCTTTTAATTATGCTTATGCTCTATTAAGCATTTTTATATAATTTATAATTTTATTTAATTATTCTATTTTTAAGTTTGCAAAATGTTGTGAAATAATATATAGCAATATTTAAAATGACATTTTCTACTTTATTAATTACTTTTAATATAGATGAAATTACTATTTTCTTTCCACTAAATGTCTTATTCTTTCATCATAATATTCTCTGAAATAATCAAACAAAACCACTTCGCAGATTGACATCACACATCCTACTACACAATAGCCAATTATTGTACCTATTCTACCCGCATCACTAGATTGATCGACACCGAATATAGATAAGTCTATTCCTTTCTTACTTATAAATTGAATAAAATCCTCTTGCATGAAGAAAGTCGTATATAAATAACTTTCAAAGAAGAACAAAGCAGCAAATAAAATAAATCCAATTATATAGAAAATCCATTTATCGGAAGTCATCAACTTTCTAAATATCAATCCAAACACAAGGCTTGGAAATACATAGAACAAGACTATTAGCGGATCCATAAACAAGAATGACAAACAAATAATAACTAGGCTTGTTATAAGACAAGAAGTCATCTTTCTTTTTTTATAAGCACATGAAAAGAACATCAATAGCAATGTTCCCATCAAATTTTTATTAAATGGTAAAAAATAAATAGTCAAAAGAAGAAGCATAGATAAGCTTGAAAACAAAGCATCGAATGCCACATCCTTGGCTGTATATATATTCTTCTTTGTCATACCTTTAAAACATATCACAATTGATAAAAACTAAATCATATCCCTTTAAGGTTTCTTTATTATTTACCTCTTTTTGATAGTGAACAAAGACTTCATCTCTTTCTTTCTGTTTCCAAGATAAGTCTTGACGTCGTTCATGCTTTTAACTCCACGCATCAAATTTGTCTTCCTAGCATTAGGAAAATGTAAAGCCATAAACGTATCCGAGAAAACAATGTCCAAGAAATACCCTCCTGTAAATAAGGTGCTCTTTCCTTCAGCTCTTCTAGAATATCGGATAATAGCTATTAAAACAAAGACTAGATCGACTGCACATAAACTTATCAAGACTATCAAAGTCAAATGATAGGCCAAAGCCGCGTTTTCATACTTTAATACATATGGTTGAATCAAATAATGCATTAAGGGGTAGAAAACTCCATACATAACTATCAAGCACAAGAACCCCCAGCCTATCATAATAGGAACCGTGGTTCTTCCATTTATAGATCCAACTTTCCCAGTATAGTCCCATGATCTAGTATGACAAATCTTTTCTTCCAAGAATGAAAGCATGTATTCGACAAATCCACCTAAAAATGTTCCACATCCCAATATAATAGCCCAACACCATGAAGTCATGAAATAAGGCTCTAATCCAAAGAAAGAAAGGAAGATCAATATCCCACCAAATCCATATACAAAATTAAATGGAGTCACTATGGAACCAGAGCAGAAAACAAATCCTTTTTTTCTTTTAAGATTCAAAAAAGTTTCATAGATTGTTCCAGCTAATCCACCCAACAAATAAACTAAAATGAGGCTATATCCATTATCAAACATAAAATCTATTTATCCGATTTGTCTTTGTCGTCTTTCTTCTCTTCATCCACAACAACTGGGTCGATCATCTCATCTTCAGGAAATCCACCGAATGGGTTGGGTGGAAATTGAGTGATTCCATATTCTTTCAGCTCTTCTTGAGTCGGCTCGACTATTTGAACAGCGTTGACTTCAGGAACTTCATCCTGAACAATTGTAGTTACTCCTTCTGTAATTTCTGGTCCAACATACAGACATCCCATACAAGCACCTATTACTTTGATAAAGACTGTTCCAGTCTCATCGTCATAGTGATCAAATGCTATATCGCCACCATCTCTTTGTAAAAAAGGACGAATCTTTTCCAAAGTATCGATAATCTTAGTCTCGATTTCATTCTTGGGTTTAGAATCAGTTAAAGCCATAGAAGTCCTCCTTACCAACAAAATAGAATTATAGCATACACTACTTTTCTCCTATCTAACTAACCAAGAATGAATACTGATATTTTCATAATGTAATAACTGATTTGATTTTAGAAATTTCAATACTAAATCTTTAAATTCAATACAATAGTAAAATATAAATCATGGAGTAAGAAATATGGCTGATTCATCTATTTTCACTCAAGAGGAAAAGAAAAAAATATTAAATGAGCTTAGAACACTAGAAGAGAGAAAGCAGGTAATTTTATCTTCTCAACACCAAAAGGACAAAGAATTATTCAACAATGAAACTGAAGAGAAGAAAAGAGTTAAGGATATTATAGAATTCAAACAAGTTCAGAAGAAATACAGAATACAGTTGAGGAATTCATATAAAGAGACATGGGATGATGATATCGAATTAAACAACATCCAAAAAGAAATAGATGATCTCATTTCTAACAACAAAGAATTGTTACTTGATATATACAAAGAAAACGATTCATCAGGTGATTTAAAGCCTTATTTGAATGAATTCGATAGATAATTTTTTCTTTAGATTATAAGCATTTCCTCTTATAGTCTTTACATCTTCATCAGATCTTTTATATGTTTTCTAAGTGCCGGATCTTCAGCGTAGATGAAAGTTCCTTTGACACCTCTTGTCAAAAGGACTTTATATGAGTTTCTAATTAATTTCTTAGCAGTTTCATCATCGGTAGTACGAATTCCACTAGCTCTATCCGACTTTGCTATTTGTTCTTTATGAAAGACTAGACAGCCTTTTTCTTCATCATAAGCCAAGTCTTTTCCTATGATTACTGCAGCATATTCGACTTCCAATCCTTGAATAGTATGTACACAAAAGACATTATTAATTTGATCTTTATCTAATACTGCTGCTCTATCTGTTTTTCTAATATTCCATCTAAGATAAACATTATCTTGAGGATATGAGAAATCATATAGATTTGGATTAGTTTTGCTAACCCATTCATGAGTATAGCCAGCCATCAATCTAACTTCATGAGTTCCTGAAGAATTGATTTTATTGACTTCTCTCATCATATCACCAATAGAATCGAAACACTTAACTTGATAATGAATCTTCTTTATAGAATTGAATTCATTAGGAAATTCTAGAAGATTGTTTATAAATTCTATATATTGCTCTCCACCGACACATCTAAATTGAGATGATAATATCATTCGATCATCTTCGATTACTTTAGATCCGTACTTTGCTGCGTATTCTTTGATCTTGCTTATAGACAGGAAGTCAGTGGTAGTAATCATTTGATCCTAATCTATGAAGAACACATTAACTCTTGATGCATTGAATAGTTTATCGATAATATCGACATCTCTTCCAACACCCATTCCATATTTCCAAGAAAACATTCTATGAGCTTCGTCAACTATAATACAATCAAAACTATTGGCTGGTGCTTTGACACAGACAGCAGGTGATTTAAATAGCTCTGCGATTGCTTTCTTAGTAAAGTCTTGGCCTGTGAGTATTTCACTATAATAAGTCCTAGGTGTAAATGTAGCAGTGACATAGCAAGCATTCTTTCTTCTTGAACCATCTTTAGGATTCATCAGTTGACCCAAGGCATTGATAGCAACTATAGATTTTCCTGAACCTGGTCCACCTCTTACAATCAAAGTTCTTCTTTCGTTCTTAGCTAAAGCTTCGCTTACTTCACTTACTATTTTACTTACAGAGAAAGCTTGCTCTCTATCATAAGTAAAGAAAGGTTCACCTTTGATGGCATCATAGACCATATTAGCAAACTCTTTGCTTGGAACAATATTAGATTGATCAATCTCATATAACGTATCCTTACCTTTGAGACATGGTTTCCTAATAAATTTCTTAATGAATTCAATTAACTTTTGTTTGTCATCTTTAAGAAATGCGGGTGCTTCGATTACCAAAGGAAATATCTTAGTATCTTCAAATATAGAATCATAATATTCAGGCATGTTATGAAGGAAAGAACATGCACTGATATTCACTTTGTTATCATAGACATACTGGTTGAAATACTTCATTATATTCGCATAATTAAATGCTTGATAAGATGGATGCCAATAATCATCATCTCCTCTTCCACCAAATGTATAAACACAATCTTGGAGATTAGATCTTCTAGCCTCACTCCATTGTTTTAATTCTATTACTATTACATTTTCTTTATTGCATTCATCCAATCCATATAAAAGAAAATCTATTCTTTGCTTTGTGTCTATTAGTTTATACTCTACACCAACACCGATATTAGGATCTAAAGATGAATCATCCAAAGCTTTTGCTAATTCAGGTAAAGAATTGATCCAAGATTTATATTCTCTATCTTGACCACCTGAAATATGCTTTTCTTCAAATCTGCTTCTTAATATCATTCCAATAGGAGGCACTGTTCCAATACAATCATTTCTAAAATTTTCAAGTGTATTTGAATAAATTATCATCTTTCCAAGTTCTCCTATCTCTTCTTAATTCTAATTAAATGCTTTTCCAATCCAAAGAACAACCGTATAAACCATATCCGGTCCAAGAATGCATACAATGAAATAGAAAACTACCCATCCCCATGATAACTGTATCATAGATTCTCTTAAATAATCAAACGAATAATACAATCCTACAGACATCAAAGTATAATAAAAAGCAACTATTATCAGACCAGTAAAGTAATTTCTTCTGTCTAAATAATCCATATGTCTCCAAGGATGAAACCAAAACTCTCTATCCCAATAAACAGGTTCACCTCTTATTACTCTATAATAATATATAAACAATTTCCAAAAAGCATATCAACATCCTATTAAAATTGGAATCAACATAAAAATCCAAAAAAAGATGGTGTATCCGTTCATCATAAAAACACCTCCTTATTTTTATAAAATTCTTTTATATTATACTTACACATTCAAATATAAATATCATCAACCTAAATATTCTATTGAATGTGTTATTTTTAACTCATTCAAAGATAAATTCATCAAATCCATTAAAATTTCTTTCATTTTTATGTATCATATTTATGAATGAAAGGGAGGATTAATCGATGCCAAGCAAAAAGATAACCAATCGATATGGGAGAATCATCGGATATACTGAAGAGAATACTACCGGTAACGTCTATGCAAGAGACAGATTTGGTAGGTTGCTTGGGATGTATAATCCTAATTCAGGAATCACAACTGATCGATTCGGTAAGACAGTAGCTAGAGGAGATATTACTGGCGGGCTTGTATGGAACAGCCAGGACAACTACAAGAAGAACAAGAAGTAGAAAACAAAAAGGGGCTTCGGCCCCTTTTTCTATTTCAACAATCCAACTCTCTTATAAATATAATCCGTATTTCTCAAATAATATCCTTCATAGAACAGATCATTTATTTCATCATTTGTGAATATTTTTTTAAGAACATCTGATTCCTTGATGGCTTCTTTAAAATCTATAGTAGATTCCGGCTCCATTACCTTAAATGCAAGTCTTTGAATCTCATCGTAAGCTTCTTCTCTAGACAATCCTTTCTCTATAGATTTGGAAAGGATTCTCTCAGAGAATACGACACCTTTCGACAAATAGATGTTATTTCTAATGTTTTCTTCGTTCACAACTAACTTATCTATAGTCTTAGTCATTCTTCTCAAAAGATAGTCAGTCAATCCGATAGCATCTGGAAAAGCGATTCTTTCAAATGATGAATGCGATATGTCCCTTTCATGATATAGAGGAATATTGTCGTAGCTACTAGAAGCATATCCTCTGACAAGTCTTGCTAATCCACACATATTTTCAAATCCGATAGGATTATGCTTATGTGGCATAGCAGAAGATCCTTTTTGATACTTGGAGAAGTATTCACAAGCCTCATTTATTTCAGGTCTGGATAGATTCCTAAACTCCACAGAAACATTTTCGATATGAGAAGCAATCAAGGCCAAAGCGTTCAAAAAGTTGGTGTGATTATCTCTAGCAATAACTTGAGTAGCAATGTTTGGAAGAGGAAGATTTAATTCTTCTCCGACTAATTTTTCTGCTTCGATAGATGCGAAAGCATAGTTACCTACCGCTCCTTCAAGTTTTACGACACAAAGCTCTTTACTAGCTTCTTCCAATCTATTCAAATCTCTATTCAATTCATCATAGAATCTAGCAAATCTAAGCCCAAAAGATGTAATCTCAGCATGCATTCCATGAGTTCTAGCAATAGAAGGGAGGTCTTTATATTTCAATGCTTTTGATTTATAAGAATCGAGCAAGGTCTTGATATCATCAACTAGGATATCAGTAGCTTCTTTATAGAGAATTGACATCGCAGTATCGACTACATCCGTAGAAGTCAATCCATAGTGAAACCATCTCTTTTCATCGCCTAAATTCTCATCTATAGATCTAGAAAAAGCTATAACATCATGGTGATAGATAGATTCAAGTTCGTTGATTCTATCGACATCGACTTTAGCTTTTTCTTTTATTTTCTCATAATCCTCTTTAGGAACTATTCCTAAAGTCGACAAAGCTTTGATGTTTGCTAATTCAACTTTCAAAAAAGTGTCGTATCTCTTTTTCAATGTGAAAAGAGAACTAATCTCTTTCACCTCGTATCTATCTATCATTAGATAACTCCTAAAATCATAGTATCTTTTCTATCATTTCCTATAGAAAGTATTGATACTTTGACACCGGTGTATTCCTCGATGAAGTGGATATATTCTTGGGCAGCTTCATCCAATTCACCGATATGGCCTATCTTTTCAATCTTGAAAGGTTTGAATGTCTTATAAATAGGCTTGCAACGAGCATATTCATCCAAAGTGGCAGGAATATAGTCGATTTCTTGTCCATCCAATTCGTATCCGATACAAATCTTGATTTCAGGGACTTCAGATAAGACGTCGAACAAAGTCAAAGCGATAGAAGTAGCTCCAGAGGCAATGACATTTCTCTTGACAACTACCAAATCCAAATATCCGACTCTTCTAGGACGTTTGGTGACAACTCCATATTCGTGACCTTTTTCACGAATCATATCACCGATTTCGTTGGTGAGTTCCGTTGGGAAAGGACCGGCTCCAACTCTCGTAGTATAAGATTTGGCAATAGCGACGATATTAGTTATGGAACGTGGAGGAATTCCAGCACCTTGAGGTGCGTAGTTGGCTGTAGGTGAAGAAGATGTTACATAAGGATAAGTACCTCTATCGATGTCCAGCATCATTCCTTGAGCGCCTTCGAAAAGAAGATTCTTTTTCTTCTTGATAGCTTGGTTCAAATAATATGATGTATCACAAACGAAAGGCTTCAAGAACTGACCTATTGCGACGAGTTTGTTGAACAAATCTTCTTCATCATAAGTGTTCAATCCTAAAGACTTGAGTTCGAGATTCTTTATTATCAAAGTGTTGTGAAGCTTTTCCTTCAAGGAAGATGCATCCAACAAATCTCCAACTCTTATTCCTCTTCTTGCAGCCTTATCAGTGTAGCAAGGTCCGATTCCTCTCTTTGTAGTTCCTATCTTAGAATTGCCGAGCAATTCCTCATAAGCGCCATCCAAATCGATATGGTAAGGCATTATGATCTGAGTACGAGAAGAAATCTTCAAATTGTAATCTTTGAAACCCAAAGCCTCAATTCCTTCAATTTCTTCCTTCAAAGCCCAAGGATTCAATACGACTCCGTCAGCGATGACGTTGGTAACATTCTTGTAGAAAATTCCAGAAGGCAAGCTTCTGACCGCAAACTTTTTTCCATCGAAGACGATAGTATGTCCTGCATTGTTTCCGCCTTGGAATCTGACTACGACATCTGATTGTTGAGCGAGATAATCAGTTATCTTGCCCTTTCCTTCATCTCCCCATTGGGATCCTTCAACAATCGTTACACTCATTATTCTTTCCTCCAAACACAAAATTAATAATATACACACTTTTCCTTTTCTAAGCCCTTTCAACAAGCCTATATAAATTTCTTTCTATTGTGTAAATAAACAACTTACATTCAATAATAAAAGCATGGAATTAAAACTTAGTTAAGAAATTAAAAGAAAAATCCGGCAATTGCCGGATTCTTTTTAATGTTTTCTAAGAATATTAAGTAGATTGGTATAGTCGTTAGCCATCACATAGCCTTCATGGTTATAGACATCTACACGGTTGTAGATCATCTGGTTCAACGATGGATGGAGATAGACTCCACCAGCTTCAGAGACAAGAAGCTGAGGAGCAGCTGTGTCCCATTCTTTGGTTCCAGGACCTAACTTCAAACAAATCTCAGCTTGGCCTGAAGCTATAGCACAAGCTTTCAAAGAACTTCCGATACGAAGAACTTGAGTTATGTATTCATTCTTATACAACTCGTTTTCTCTATCACCGGTATGATATGCCGAAGTGACAGCCTTGAGTTTGTTCTTCTTATCAGAGACATGAAGCTTAGTCAATTCATTAGAAGCTGAAAGATAATAGCTTCCCTTGCCTTTAACAGCAAAGAATATCTCACCAGTCAATGGTACCCCAACCAAGCCTAAGACCAAATCATGTCTTTGGCAAAGTGCAAGATTCACACAGAACATTCCATCTTTATGAACGAAATCTTCTGTTCCATCCAAAGGATCGACAATCCAGACATATTCTTTTTCAAGTCTGGACATATCGTCTTTTTCTTCCTCGGACAAATACCCATCCTCAGGAAATCTAGATAGAATTTTTTCACGCAAAATCTTATCTGAAGCTAAGTCAGCATCAGTTACAGGTGAATTGTCACTTTTTATAGTGATTTTAAATCCATCTCTATAAATGTTCTTGATAACTTCTAAGCTATCTTTCATCGCTTCGATTGCTACATCTAGTCTTGGAAAGTCAATTTCAGTGTCGATTAGTTTCATTTTTTCTCGATTCCCATCAAAGCTTTAACAACATCATCTACTAAAGCCAGAGAGGTGAGGGTACCACCGCTGGATTGCATATGTCCACCACCATTGAACATTTTTGCTACTTCTGACACATCATAACCTAATTCACAACGGTATTCAGCTCTGACTGTTCCATTTTCATTTTCAACAAACATAGCCCAGATAGGACATTCATCAGCAAATCCGTATTGATTGACCTTACCAGCCAATTCATCCGCTGTAGTTCCCAATTCCTTGATTTGTTCTTTATTGAAAACAGTATATATTACTTTTCCCTCAATCTTGGTAGCGTTCAATATTGCTCTGTTTAATTCAATATCTTTCAATGAATTGGAACTAATAGAATGATAAGTCTTATAAAAATCGGCTCCGTTATAAATCAAACGACCCACTTTATAGAAATCATCTGCTTCTAAAGCTAGTTTAAGTCCATCTGTATCGGAGAGAATTCCCAACAAAATAGCGGATGCAGCATTGGCAGGAATCACTGGAAATGAAGCAAATAACATATCAGCTACTATGACAGAGCAACTAGACTTGGCATCATCGACAAATTCCAAGTCACCGAAATGATCATCGGGTGCGTGATGATCAATCTTTACAACAAACTTTCCCTCCAAAGCTCTAGGGTCTTCGATTCTAGCTTTAGTGCCAGTATCAGTAATGATACACATTGAATTCTTTATGATATCTATAGATAATTCACCAGGTTTGATCGGCTTTTCGAAATCTTCAGGCATGGGTTCATTATAAGAACCTACACAATAGCATTTCTTCTCAGGAAACAATCCTTGTAATGCTAATTTTAAACCCATTGATGATCCGTAGGCATCACCATCAGGTTTTACATGTGAGAACACAACGATTGAATCAAAATCTTCGATTGTGTTCTCAAAAAAATCTTTTGAATTTGGAATCGACATATCTACCTCCGATTTTATATTGTCTATTTCGTTATTTTTATCGTACATATATTTATATTTCTATGTTTCTATGTTTCTACCACTTATATTTCAACTGTAATCTTATGTACTAATCTACTAATATTTATTAAATTTATTTGTATTCTTAAAAATTAGGCTTATTCAAAAGCCAATAATAATATAGCAAACATTTTTTGGAATGGACCAATAAATCCTTTTCGAAAGGCATAATCTAGCTTTTTAAAAGAATAAATTAACAAAAAAACCAATTCTTCCATTTTTATAGAAGAATTGGTTAAATGATTTGTAAGATTATTAGGCGATATCGTCGATATCTTTGATGGAAGCAGTGGTGTTGTCATCATCGTCATCACTGTTAGTTCCAATAGGAGCATCTTCGTCACTCTCATCACCGAGATCGTGGGGAAGTCCTTCATCATCAACAGCCTCACCATTCTCATCCTTGTCAGCAGTCTCAGTATCATAGTACTCAAGAGTGTTCTTCTTTATCTCGTCATAGGTGTGACGTGAACGAAGATCCCAGGTGTTGTCGGAAAGAAGGACAAGTCTTCCATCCAAGGCTAAAGATGTATAGAAAGCTCCGACCTTAGAAATGAATTCCTCATCATCGGTAATTCCAAGTTCATCTCTGACAGCTTGGCAAAGTTCCTTAAAGGAAAGGCTCTTAGGACTATTGCCTTGCTTTACAAAGACATCGTAGGCAGTCTCAATCATTGATTTGTTGCTCATTGTATTTCAATCCTCTTTTAATCTATACGTAGAAATGCTTATAACTTATATCACGACTTGACGAAAATATAAAGTGGTACTTCCAATTACATATGCTTAGGAGCACTTACACCGATGAGATTCAAGGCATCAGCCAAGACCAACATAGATGCCTTAGCCAATGCGACACGAGCATTGGTCAAAGGAATGTTCTCCATGACAATGGCTTTGGCATTCTTTTGCTGATACCATTCATTGATAGCTGTAGACAAAGTTTGAGTATATAGGGCAATCTTATAAGGCTCCAAGCTTGAAGAAGCCTCTGCTATTCTCTTAGGATACTCCTTGAGCATCTTCATGAGGGCTACTTCCTTATCGGAAGAAAGAAGTGAAGAATCGAAGTTAGTTAAATCCAAAGGGAGTTTCAATACGTCAACAGCCTTTTCGACGATAGAGTAAAGTCTAGCGTGGGTGTATTGTGCATAATAGACAGGATTAGATGATGATAAGGACTTAGCCAAATCCAAATCGAAATCCAAATGGCTGGTTCCAGCTCTAGCCACAAAGAAGTAACGAACAGCATCCACACCGACTTCATTGATGAGATCGTTCATAGCGATGGCGTTACCGGTTCTCTTACTCATCTTGAATTCTTCGCCACCTTTGAACAATCTAACAATTTGTACTAAAGAGAAGTTCAACTTAGATGTATCATATCCCAAAGATTTCATAGCGGAGTACATACGAGCTAAATATCCTCCGTGGTCAGCTCCGAAGACATCTACCAGCATATCGAATCCTCTGTCGAACTTATCCGAATGATAAGCAATATCGGGAAGGAAATAGGTGAAGGAACCATCGCTCTTGACAATGACACGGTCCTTATCATCGCCATCTTGTTTTGTCTTCAAGAAAGTTGCTCCATCTGCTTCATATGTCCAAGGCTTGAGTTTTTCGAGACAGCTTTCAATTCTACCACTCTTTCTTATGACCTTTTCTGAAGAGAAGACATCGAAATTGACTCTAAAGTTGTTCAAGTCGGACTTTATTTTATCCAACAAAGCTTTAGTTCCATATTCCTTAAAGAAGTCGATATGTTCCTCAGGATTTGCAAAATATTTATCTCCAATTTCCTGATAAAGCTTCTCTGCGATGTTGACGATATCTTGTCCGTGGTATCCGTCTTCAGGAACCTCAGCTGAAGCATCTCCACAACGCTGTTTGTAACGGGCAATCAAAGATTCACCCATGTGATCGATTTGATTTCCGGCATCGTTGATGTAATACTCTCTGGTCACATCATAGCCAGCTTTCTTCATGATTCTAGCTAAAGAATCACCGACTGCCGCACCTCTTGCATGACCTAAATGGAGGTATCCGGTAGGATTGGCGGAAACATATTCGATATCGACTTTCTTATGAGAAGGTTCTGAGCTCTCCCCATAAGATGTCAATCCATCTTTCTCGCCTTCCAAAATTTCTTTGACGACGTTTGTCATCAAATCATTGGATACGAAGAAGTTTAAGAAACCAGGTCCTGCAACTTCTACTTTGGTAACTCCCTTGACATTACATTCATCAGCTAAAAGCTTTGCTATCTCCACGCCTTTCTTTCCCAACTGTTTTGCATATCTAAGAGCAACATTGGTGGAGTAATCTCCATGTTCCTTGACACGAGGTATAGAAAGCTGAATAGACTCAGCCTTTATATCCAAACCCATCTTGTTGAGTTGTTCAGCTAAATAATTTTTAATGTTATTTTCAAATCCCATATATATCTCCTTAACTTTTCTTTTTACTAAGAGTACTGAAGCATAAGCTTCTATCGCCAATCCTTGACCGACACTATCTAACTTTTCATTAGTTCCTAGAGCGAGACCAACTTTTGAGATATCGACTCCCAAGGCTAAGGCTAAGTTCTTTCTCATATCGCTCTTAAACGAATAAAGCTTAGGTCTTTCTAAAAATACTTTGATAGTGACATTTCCTATTTCGAATCCTGCATCATCCATATCGAGTAAGGCTTTATTTAATATGGACATCGATTTGATATTAAGAGTATCTTGAGATTCGGGAGGAAATTGATCTCCGAGGTCTGGAAGTCCCAAAGCCAGGAATATAGCCTCGCTCAACGCATGCAAAGCTACATCGCCATCTGAATGAGCCTCAACCATTTTGTCGCAAGGAATGAAAGTAGAGCAAAGAATAAACCCAGTTCCTTCTTTCAATCTATGGATATCTCTAGATATTCCAAAGCGATAGGAAGAATCACTCACCTTTACTTGCCTTTCTTAGGAGCAGAGAACTTGATGAAGAGACAGTCTCCATCTTTTACGACATACTCCTTTCCTTCAGTACGCATCAAGCCTTGAGCACGAAGAGATTCTTCAGTTCCATACTTGTCTATATCATCAAAGGAATAAACTTCAGCTTTAATGAATCCGGCTTCCATATCAGTGTGGATAATTCCTGCACACTGAGGAGCAGTGTATCCATCGTGGAAAGTCCAAGCACGAACTTCATCAGGTCCACCTGTGAAGAAGGTACGAAGACCAAGGATGTGGTAAGCGGCATTGGTGATTTGCTCCAAACCGGTTTCCTTAGCGCCGATTGCTTCAAGATATTCTTTACGTTCTTCAGCAGGCTCACTGACTAAAGCAGCCTCTGTAGATGCACATATTGCAATAGCCTGGGCACCTTGAGATTGAGCGTATTCATTTACTTTGGAGAAATACTTATCAGCCAAGGGATCAGCATAGGCTGTCTCAGCAACATTTCCGACATAGATGACCGGTTTTGCAGTCAGTAAATTGAAAGTCTTGAATAACTTCAATTCATCAGGAGAAAGTTGATCCATGATTGTAGAAGCAAACTTTTCATTATCCAAAGCTTCCTTGACAATCTTCAAAAGCTTGTATTCATTGATAGAAGCCTTGTCTCTAGCCATCTCGGCTTTCTTGGCGACTTTTCCTATTCTTGAATCGACTTGCTGAAGATCAGCCAAAATCAATTCGAGATTAATCTCTCCGATATCACGAATAGGATCGATACTTCCTTCGACGTGAGTGATGTTAGGATCATCGAAGCAGCGTACGACATGAATGATAGCATCAGTATTTCTAATGTTAGCTAAGAACTGGTTTCCCAATCCTTCACCCTTAGAAGCACCTTTGACCAAACCTGCAATATCAGTGAATTCAAATGTAGCACGAACCACACGCTTAGGATTGAAGATAGAAACCAATCTTTCGATTCTATGATCTTTGACTTCGACTACAGCCGTGTTAGGCTTGATAGTCGCAAACGGATAATTCTCAGCCAAAACATTAGAGTTGGTGAGAGCATTAAAAAGAGTTGACTTTCCTACGTTAGGAAGACCTACTATACCTGCTGTTAAAGCCATAATTTTCCAAAAACCTCTATTAATTAACAAATCATCTTATTTTATCACTTATATATAAAATAAAGACAATAAAAGCGGAGCAAAAGCCCCGCTTGACAGCTCACATATCGACTCGAACCAGTCTCGCCTATATGTAAGCGTCCGATGCAACTAAAGCGAATTAGTGCTGTTGGCCATCGGCAGCAGCTTCAGCGTGCTTAGTGATCTTGACATTAGCAGCGCGGAAACCCTTGTCGGTTTTGCTAACTTCGAACTCTACTTCATCACCAGGATTGGCAGTCTTGAAGCCATCCATGACAATAGAAGAATAATGGAAGAAGACATCGGAGTTATCCTCAGCCTTGATGAATCCATAACCCTTCTTTGCATCGAACATCTTTACTTTACCCTTCATACAAAAACCTCTGTTTACAGCAGTCTCTAATAACTGCACTAACAATATATGACTTTAAAGTCCAATTTACAAACATAGATTTCAATTTTTACAAGAAAGCGTTTACTACAGCCTCAATCCTTGCTTAGGATCAACCTTTGAAATGTTTTTTGTAGATAGAACGCTAACTAGCAAAGAAGAAGCAAAACACAATACTAAAACTATAAAATAAGTATTTAGAGAAAATGTGGAAATTGTCTCACCAAAAACCTTGCTCAATTCATCTTGAACTAGCTTGTTACCAAAAATTATAGCTATCAGTGATTGTAAAAAGGAAGAAAGACCAATCCACATGACATACAAGATGTAGATTGTTTTGACCTCTTTTGCTTTCAATCCCAAAGCTAAATAATCACCGATTCCTTTTTCATCGTCTTTTATAGCTAGATAAGAAGTTAGTAACATTAGAAATATACTCAGTATCAAACTAATAGAAGCAAAGATACATAATCCTGTACTTATTTTAGAAAGAATATCTTCCATATCATCAGCCATATCTTTAAAAGGACAGTTGAATTCATAAGCTGGATAATCCTTTCTCAGCTTTGATAATGACATATCGGCATATTCCTTAGTCTTGAATTTTAGAATTGCATTATCTATAGTCAGGTCAATACCACTCTTTTCAGTCAATTTAAAAGCTAGAATTTGGGGAAAGAATGAATCTTGATACAAAGCATCTTTATCATTTTCTATAATTCCAGTCACTGTCAAATCATAATCGAAAAAAACATTTTTATAAGAATTGCCATCTTTTTTGATATCGCCTAGCAATAGCAAAGATAAAGATTCACCGATAGGAGACTTATCCTTATAAATCTTTCTTGCTAAGCTAGATGAAATGACAATTTCATCATCCTTATTTGAAAAAGTTCCTTTATCAACCTTCTTATCTAAAGGACTTATAAAATCTATTCCTTTTCCTTCTAAAGAAGAAGACAGATCAGCACCTATAACACCTTCTGGTATTTGAGCCGAACTGATTTGAAACATTCCGAGATTCTTGTCTGTGGTCGAATTCATATCGCTGAGTTCTATAAGGGAAGACCTATCTTTAGCTAAAAATACAGGTAATGAAAATCCGGCATACATCCCGCCTTGAACATAAGTATATACACTCGATGAGAATGCATATTCCCTCAATTGAAAATCATCTTTTCTATCCGCTATATCCAAAACATCATACGGGTTTATCTCTTCAAACTTCTTTTCTCTAATGAACAATTTGATGACTTCCTCTTCTATTCCAGTCTTTATCTTTAAAGAAGAAGGAAACTTCTCTAAAGCATATTTCCTATATGTAGAATCTAAGGAAAAAGCTTTATAGAAATTTCCGAGTTTTTCTTTTTCTACATATAAAATTCCACCTTTTTTCAAAGTATGAGGTTTGACATCTAAGGAGGTTAAATTATTTGAAGTTACAAATCCGATATTGTCTTCTAACAAATATGAAGAAAATAATGTAGAAGTATGCATCAATACAGGACTAGAGCTTTCAAAGAATCCTTTTACTTTCAATTGAAAGGTTTTAATTCCAGATACATCTTTAACACCAATAGACCCATTGAGAACTACTTTATTGTTCGATAGAAATCCATACATATTCGGAAAAGCAGTGAATAAATAATCTATCGCTGCTTGAGGCAATCCCAAAAAAACTTGATCTTTTTCCAATGAAGGGTAATCATCACCTTTAATTCTAATAGTAGGGTAAAACTTTCTAATCAAAGGATGAGCTAAGATGTCAACACCAAAATTTGAAGGGTATTTATAGTTGTCGTTAATGTTTAAATAAAGAGATGAGAAGCTACTATCTACCTTATCATTTAGATTCAAAGGATATTCTATTCCATAGTCCAGCAAATCCTTTTGATAATCCCAATAAATAAGTCTAACTAATGTTTCATCACCTAATACATTCTTTCCATTTAAATTTGAATTGGCTTTAGGTTCAACTACTATTGTCGATTCATCAAACGCTGAAGAACCCATGCTGATAAATCCTGACTTAACGCCATCAACCATACAAAGGGCAATTCCAAAAGAAGTTAAGGAAATCATTATTGCGATGATTGCAGGATATGCGCTTTTCATGTGACGAATAAAAGTCTTAAATGATTGAATTATCAAAGATAATAATTTTATCTTCCGATAACCCTCTCTTTTTTCTTTATCTTTTTTTATATCGGCCGGTTCATCAATCAGTTTAACAGACTTTTCCTTTACTTCGAGCAATCCGAATTTCGAAGTATCTACATCGTCATGCGTTATCACTAAAACCAATGAATCCGATGATATTTTTTCTAAATAAGACATTGTTTTATGTGCTAGTTTTTCATTCAATCCAGCTGTAGGTTCATCGACTATTAATAATTTAGGCTTTTTGATAATAGCTTTTATCAAAGATATTCTCTTCTTCTCTCCTCCTGACAATTCATTTATCTTTCTCTTTTGATAATTATTCAACTCAAAATAGATTAACAGCTTAGATAATCTATCTTTTCTTTCTTCTTTTGATAAAGAAGAACCAAAGAATGATTTCATCACTTCATCTTCTACTGTACATAATCCATCCATAAAGCCACCTTGAAAAGAAAAACCTACATTATTTAATCTAAATTCCGATTTCTCATTTTTGCTCATCGCCTTATATGATTTTTCATCAAAGAATGCATCGCCATCAAAATTATCATCCATACATCCTAATATGGTTGCTAATGTTGTCTTTCCTGATCCAGACTCACCTTTAATAAAATAAAGACCTGTATCCTTCAGCTTAAAAGATACATTTTTAATAGTCGGGGTTTTCTCACCTTCATATGTCTTAGATAAATTCTTCACTCTTATCATCTATCAGTCCTCAAGGAAAGAAGCAAATCTTTCTTAATCAATCTCAAGTAACAATAAATAGAAGCTACAATCGTTAAAAATACGATAGAAAATCCCATCAAGAATAAAGACTGAATAGTAAATCCACCTATAAACAAATTAGGATATCCATAATAAACCAATGCTTTTGGTAAAGCTATTTTTAAGATTAAAGAGAACAAACAATAAGACATCAATGAAGCAAAACTAAAAATAAGTGGAATTCCTTCATAAAGCTTGACAAAAGACTTCTTGTTCTTTGTAAAAGCTAATGTTATCGCGTATTTCTTTTTATTCTCAGAAAGAATTGTCGACAATGAAAAAATTTCTATAAAGAATGAAATAATTATTGCCAAGATTAGAAAAACACTAGCCAATTGAGTTATAGATCCTAGGATAGCTGATATTGAATCATTGGCAGACAAAGCCCTGGAATTAACTTTAAGTCTATTTTTAAAAACAGATTTGCTTAATTCATTTAGTTTCAATGTGTCATCGACATACAAAAGAGTCTCATAACTATTGATGATATCTTCTTTGTATTCATCCTTGCTCATAAGATCAAAATAGAACAATCCAGTCGATGAATCCGTTTTTGAATCTATATAATCATAAACTTGCTTGTAATCATAAAGAAGAGTTGGAGTCGAGAATCCCTCTATTTCTTTATGAACGGATACAATTTTAAGATTCCAGTTTTTTTCAAACACAGCATTGTTTCCCAGTTCATCCACTACTTGAGATCTACCTTCGCCTTTTACTGTGACAATATCGCCTATATTTCTTCCAGTCGACTTAATAAAAGCAGTATTAGCTACCGCTCTGATGTACTCATAATCGACTTCGTCTTCAAAAAAACAAGGTTCTATTTGATAGTTTATCTTGTCTTCATTCCTATGAAGATAAGAAGCTTGAGGAATAAAGAAAGATAAAGATGGATAGGAATGAATACCTATCAATGAATTTATTTCAAATTCTAGGGAATTTGATAAAGGCAAATTCTTAGTCAAAGTCATTCCATTAGATTGACTTATGGTTGTTATCTCGCTGGCATGAACCAAATTATAACCATAGAAATCACGGGCATATCCTTGACTGATGAATTCTTTATTTTGGTTTATCGATAAAGCACAAGCCAAGCATGAAAAAGCAAATCCTAAAGCTAAAGAACTGGAGATAAGTCTTCCTAATTTCTTCTTTAAAAAACAACTGCTAATATTCAAAGAGTCTTTAATTTTTATCTTTCCGTTCTTTAAATTATTATCAGTAATTTTTCCAATGTCAATTTTATTTTTCTTAATCTCATTGAGATTTCCGTTTTTAAATAGTAGAACTACATCACCATATTCAAAAGCTAATTCTTTGTTATGAGTGACACAAACAACAAGTTTTTCCTTTGATGCTTCTTTTAATTTATTCATCACTATTTTTGAATTGATATTATCTAGCGCTCCAGTAGGTTCATCACAAAGAATCAATTTGTCGGAATCTATCAATGCTCTAGCTAAAGAGACTCTACTCTTTTCACCACCGGATAAATCCTTACAAGGTTTATCTTTCAAATTTAAGATGTTCAACTCTTTTAAAATTGGAATTATTTCTTCTTCCCTATTTTTTAAATCGATACCATCCATGATTGATGATAAGGTTGCATTATCAACAACATTTAATTCATCTAATAAATTGGCTTCTTGAAAAACTATCGATGATTTTCCCAAATCATTGATAATCTTTCCTTCTGTCGGCTTAATAAATCCTGCAATCAAAGATAAAAGAGTTGACTTACCACAACCAGATTTTCCTAAAATCATCACCAAACCATTATTTCCAAAATCATAAGATAGATTAGAAAAAACTCTGGTGGTTCTTTCACCATTTAGATAAGAATACGATAACTTTTCAATTTTCAAAAAAATCACCTCTGAAGATATGATCCTCAAAGGTGATAAATGATAAGTGAATTCTTAAATCTAATCAGGAATTTCCATTCCTGTGACCGGATCTATCAATTTGAATTGATAAGATATCAACTTTCCTGTCTGATCATCTAAATCTATAAAGAGGAAACTACCAAACATTCCATCCCTAGGTCTCATCAAAGATCCAGGATTGAATTGATATATCTCCCCATCCAATTCATTAAACAATTTTTTATGAGTATGGCCGGAAAAGAAGTATTTACAATTACAAGATTTTATATATTCGGATGTTATACCACCAGTTCTATTTCCATGTTCTAAATGAACTGTTCCAAAAGGAAACTTAACATCCCTAGTTATTGGAAGACCAGCAAAATAATCACAATTACCTCTCACGCCGACAAAATTTCTCATTATCAATTCGGGTGGCAATTCCGAATCTCCACAATGGAACCAATTGTTCACTACCCCATTATATTTAGAGATAATTGCATCCATATATTGAGTGTCACCGTGGGTGTCAGACATGACGCAAAATCTAATCTTGCTCATTTCATCAGTCCTTTCTTCTTAAGACCATTCACTATCAAAGTGGAAATAGTCAAAGGTCCGACACCGCCAGGTACCGGTGTATAACTTTCGAAAAAGTCATCCTCAGGCACAAATCCCAAATCGCCAGAATTATCTTCAGCATGATAACCACAGTCGATAACTATCTGACCTTTTTTAAAAGCATCTTTATTTACTAAGCCTTTCTTTCCTGAAGCTAGAACAATAATGTCTGAATCAGCCACTTTTCGTTCTATCTCTTCTTTTGAAATTTTTGAATGAACAATAGTAACCTCGGCATTTTTCTTCAACAATCCTAAAGCGATTGGAAGACCTACACTTTGAGATCTTCCAATAACTAAAACTTTCTTACTCAAAACATCAATTCCATAAAAATCTAATATTCTAATCACAGATTGAGCGGTTGCTGGGAGCAATCCCTCTCCCAAGAATATCATTCCAGCACTTTTAACACCTAAACAATCAGGGTCAGACTCATAGTTGAGTTCTTTTCTAGCCCTATTCATAAAATCGATTGGAAGGGGGCGAGCCAATATCACACTCATATTGGGTTTCTTCATCATATCAATGATTTCATCCCCGTTTGTTCCGTCGTATATTTTTTCTATAAAACTAAGTTGAACTTTATTCAAAAACTTCTCTATTTGATGACAATATGCTAAAGCATCTTCGGAATCATTAGAAACAATTAACAAGAAACAGACATCATTAGAAGATAGATTCAATTCTTTGATTCTAGCCTCATCTTCTTTTCTAACAGGTAAACCTTTTAATAATGTTGTCATTTTGAGCCTTCCATTTTTACAGCTTGAGGTACTTTAGGTAATCCAGGCATCAACCAAATAGTGCCAGTTCTAGCTACGACCAAATTAGCACCAGAATAATAATTCAATCCTTGAACATGGATTGTAAAATCCTTAGGAGCTCCGAGCACTTTAGGATTGTCAGTCAAAGATAAGGGTGTCTTTGCAACACAAACCGATGTAGAACTTTTAACCACTTTTTTTATGTTTTCCAAGTCTTGTTTCGCTTCATTTGAATAGACGACATCCTTAGCACCATAGATTTCAGTAGAAATCTTTTCTATGATGTCTTCTATCGTTTCATCGCCATTATAAAGAGGCTTGTAATTTGATGTGGTTTCATTCAAAGTATCAAGAACTAGCTTAGCCAAATCTTTTCCACCTTTTTCACCATCCATAAAGGAAGTATAAGGAGCCACCTTATAGCCGAGTTCATCCAGCTTTTCACAAACAGCTTTCTTTTCTTTAGGTGAATCAGATTTGAATTCATTCATAGCCACAACCAAAGGAACATTGAACTTCTTCATGTTTTCAAGGTGTTTAATTAGATTTGATAAGCCTGATAGACACGCTTCGACATTTTCCTCATTCAAAGTATCATAATCGGCTCCACCTTGAAGTTTCAAAGCACGGATTGAGAAGACCATCACTGTTAAATCTGGCTTCAGTTCATCACTTCTACATAAAATATCCATGAACTTCTCTCCACCTAAGTCAGCACCAAAGCCAGCTTCAGTGACACAATAATCAGAGTTCTCTAATCCAACTTTCAAAGATCTATATGAACAACAGCCGTGAGCGATATTAGCAAATGGACCACCATGGACTAACACAGGTGATTTATACAATGTCTGAACCAAATTAGGCTGGAAAGCATCCTTTAATATCAACCATAAAGCGTTTAATATGTTCAATTGCTTTAAATAGATAGGATTGCCTTCATTATCATAAGCGACTGTTATATTTCCAAGCTTAGTCAAGAAATCAGTTTTGTCTTTAGCCAAGCAAAAAATCGTCATGATTTCAGAAGCAGCAGTTATGACAGTCTCATTCGTATGAATTCCGGTTTTATTATCGACTTGAACTTCTCTAAGTGCTCTATCGTTGACATCGAGAGCTCTAGGAAAAACAATCCTATCTTTGTTTATATTCAAATTGTTACCTTGATAAATGCTATTTTCGATAACTGCACTGATAAGCAATGAGGCACTAGAGATAGCATGGAGATCGCCGGTGAAATGGACATTAATTCTTTCATCGGGTTCCACAGAGGCTTTACCTCCTCCTGTAGCTCCGCCTTTCATTCCAAAGAACGGTCCTAATGATGGTTGTCTCAAACAAGCACATGCAATTTTTTTACTATCTTTTAAAAGCAAATTCAGTCCGTCAGTCAAGCCTATAGATGTCGTAGTCTTTCCTTCTCCTGCTTTTGTAGGAGTCATAGCAGTGACAAGGATTAATTTTGCTTTTTTCTTTTTTATAGGCTCATCTTTAGTCATCACTTTCGCAATATAAGGGCCATAACAAAACAAATCAGAAGCTTTGATTCCAAGCTTCTTAGCAATAGTTTGAATCTTAATCATTTAAATACCTCCTAATTGAATAAATCCTTTACTTTCACCATTGGAATCTTTTTATCCATAAGGAATTTTCTTATTTTGTCATCCAATGAAACACCTTGGATTTCAGGTAATGAAAAATCAAAATAAGGAAGCTTGGATTTCTTTTCTAAGTTGAAAAAATAAATATTTAATTCAGGGCACGTAGTATGAATCTTTGTAGAAAAGTCTATAAAGAATTCTTTATCCAAAGAATAAACATAGATTTTTCTAACACCATTTTGATACATATCAGCAATTCTACCCCAATATTCAATAGCTAAAGAAGGAACTAAGACCATTAGAGTATCTCTAGGTTTCTCCTTGATTATTTCTAGCTCTTGACTAACTTCTCTTACTTCGATAGTGATTGTTTTATTATTCTTTTCCACGCTCGCCTCCATTCTTTCTTTCATTTTATCTTATATTTAAATATAAAAGAAGACTTGAAAAACAAGAACTATGTTTTATAGGAAAACTAGAAATCCATCTTAGAAGAAAACTTAATATCCTTCTTACCTTTAGAATTCAAATCAGTAACTCCTACGATTTGAAGCAATGGGTAAAGACTATGTATTTTGTTTTCATCGTAGTCTCCATATATTCCACATTGTCTTATGCCTTTTGAATAGATAGATTCAATGGAATTCATAAGATTAGAAGTCGAATTGATCAATGGAACTTCCAAAGATTCCATTCCATTATTGATTTCGATATCAGTTTTTATCAATGATGGAATATCAGATTTATCGACTTCGACCATGTAAGGAAATTGATGTCTTAAAAATGTTCTTTGCCTTCTAGCATACTGAATTGTATCTATCATTACTTGATTTATTATCTTTTCTTTAGTCCATCCTTCTCTTTTACCTTGATAAATTTCTTTAAATCCAATACCTCTAAAGGTGGAACTGAATTCAGGATTAGCCTTTTCAAGTCTTTCCTCTTCTTCAAAAAGACCATCTTTAACTTGGATGAGGACTCTTTCTTTTATTTTGCTTCTCAATTGATCTTTATCGACTTTCAATCTGATAAAAATACATGGATACAATGGCAAATTAGAATACATAGATTCTATATCTTCCCTCTTGTTTCCACTCTTTACTAAATCAAAAGCTCTTTCGACTCTTCTAGGATTTTTTGTATCGATAAGATTCAAAGACTCAGGATCTAATTCTTTAATAGTTTTTAGCATTTCATTCAAAGGGGGATATTCTTTAATGACAGGGCCTGTATTCTCTTCTTTAGGAAAATAATAAGGGAACAGCAAAGCTTTAGTATAAAGGAAAGTACCTCCGACTATAACGCCATCAACATTTCTATCTTTGAATGAATTTATTATTTGTCTTCCATTAGTTTGAAATTCAAAAACAGTCATCGCTTGTCCCCAAGGAATAGAATCGATGAAATAGTTTTCGATTCCTTCCAATTCCTTTGGAGTAGATTTAGCTGAGCCTATATCAAAACCTTGGTATACGCCAAAAGCATCAGCCGAAATCAAAGGAAGGCTGTTCTCTTTGCACACCTTTAATGCAGTGGAAGATTTTCCACTACAGGTTTCTCCTAAAATAACATAAAGCATCAGAATCCAGTCCTCTTAAATAGTCTTTCCAAATCTCTTATGGAAATCTTTATTACAGTAGGTCTTCCATGTGGACAATTTGCAGGATTATCGCAATTACCTAAGTTCTTTATTAGACTTACTTGTTCAATAGGAGAAAGGATTTGTCCTGCCCTAATCGAAGCTTTACATGCAATAGTAGAGACAGCCTTTCTCATCAAAGTTAAAGGATCTTCTTTTCTTCCTTCCATCACTCCAACAATGATATCTTTAAGTACATCATCATAATCTTTATCAGTCAAAAATGAAGGTACTTCATCTAGCTTCAAAGCCGAGTCTCCAAAGACTGACACAATTAAGCCCATGTCCTTCAATATCTTTGCTTTATTATCATCAAAACTAGAGACTACTGATGGAGGCAATTCGACAATTATAGGTGATAAAGGTTGAATCAACTTGACTCCTTCTTTAAATAATCTCTCAAATTTTTCAAAGTTGATTCTCTCAGCCGCTGCGTGTTGATCCATAATGCATAGACCTTCTGGAGACTCACAAATTATATAAGTCTTTGCAACTTGACCTATTGGGCATAAATCGGCATATGGTGAAACTTTTTTGTTTTCAACCTTTTTGTCTACATTTGTATCAACTTCAATCTTATTATCTATTGTCTGTTCTACTTCCTTTTCTTCCAATGTGTCTTGATCTAAGGTCACGCTGTTTTCAGTAGGCAGTACATTCTTCTCCACACTAGTCTTCTTATACATGTTTATAAGACGATTGATTTCACTAGGGTCATTACCTTGGAATGTATTGGTAGCAACATCGCTAATAATCTGACTTTCATAGGAAGGAGCTGGAGAAAAAGTGCCAGCACCTTTTACTTTAGGCATTTGTATCTGATTAGATCGAGTTGAATTATTAAATAAAGGCGTAGCATTTAATTCCTTCTCTTTATTTTCCTTGGCAAAATACAAAGAAGATGATCTAGAAGTATAAGTAGGCTTGTTCTTCAACAATTCATCTGCTATCAAAGATTTAATTTCATATGCCAAATGATCTTCACCTGATATTCTTACTTCTCTTTTTGCTGGATGAACATTCACATCCACCAAAGTTGGATCTGCTTCAATTCTAACCACGACAAAAGGATATCTCAAAGGAGCTAAGTAATCTCTATAAGCTTCCTCTATTCCTTTGGATAATTTATATGAATAGATAAATCTATTATTTAAAAAAGTCATTATTTGATATTTGGTCGAATAATTAACTTCTGGATTAGCCATGAACACTTTCACTTTAAAGTCTCTAACGGATTCTTTAGAAACTACATTCATCTCCTTTGCTATTCCATTGCCCCAAATTCTTTGAATGACTTCTACTTCATCGCCTCTTCCAGAAGTAGAGAATACTTCTTTTCCATCTGATTTGAAAGTAAAAGAGACATTGGGGAAACCTAAAGCTAAATGTTCACAAGTATCGATGCATTTAGCCTTCTCAGTATTAGCACCTTTCATATACTTCAGTCTAGCAGGTGTGTTATAGAACAAGTCTTTGACTCTGATTACCGTTCCTTTTCTTAAAGGGGCGGAAGAGAATAAAGGCTGATTTTCACCACTAGCTTCTACCTTAGTGCCTTCTTCACCATCAGAAGTTTCCATCTCAAAATTAGAAACAGAGACGATAGAAGGAATAGCTTCACCTCTAAATCCCATTGTGTGGATATATTCCAAGTCATAAGAAGACTTAATCTTAGATGATGCATGACGTAAAAGACACATCTTTGCATCATCCCTATTCATACCGCACCCGTCATCTCTAACAAGGATTTGTTTCAATCCTCCTTCTATCAATTCCACATCGATATGAGTTGCACCGGCATCTATAGAATTTTCAACCAGTTCCTTGACGACACTGGCTGGTCTCTCTACGACTTCTCCTGCGGCGATGAGATTTGCTAGACTCGCCGACATTAAATGAATTCTATCAGGCATGATTATCTCCTTTACTTACCGCTCGCTTCTTTATGAAGAGTATATATCAAATTCAAAGCATCCAATGGAGACATGTTCATAGGATCGCAATTCTTCAATTTCTCAATTATTGGATCAACATTCTTTTTCTTTTCTTCTATCACTACTTTAGGAATAGATTCCCCTTTGTTTCCATTCTCTTCCAAAGATTTCAAAATGTCTGTCGCTCTATAAAGTAAATCATCAGGCATACCTGCCAATTGAGCGACATTGATACCATAAGATTTATCCATTGGTCCATCGGTTACCTTATATAAGAAAGTCACTTTGTCATTTTCTTCAGTAACGCTGACATGAACGTTCTTCATTTGCTTATACTCGTTTGCTAAAGCAGTCAATTCATGATAGTGAGTTGAAAAGAACGTTTTAGCATGAATCTTTGAAATAACATATTCGAGTATTGCTTGAGCTAAAGCCATACCATCATATGTCGCTGTTCCTCTTCCTATTTCATCAAAGAGTATCAGCGATGAAGATGTAGCTAAAGACAAAGCTTTATTAGTCTCTTGCATTTCGACCATAAAAGTCGAAGCACCTTTGATCAAATCATCGCTAGCTCCGATTCTAGTAAAAATAGAATCGAAGACAGGAATGGAGCAATATTGAGCAGGAACATACATTCCCATCTGAGCCATGATTGCAATCAAAGCAAACTCTCTCATATATGTTGATTTACCACCCATGTTAGGACCTGTGATAATCAAAACCTCAGTAGATGAATCCATCTTGTAATCATTAGATACGAACTCTCTTTCAGGCTGGGCTTTCTCTATAACTGGATGTCTAGCACCTTTGACATCAATGGTGTTATTAACATTGAATACAGGTCTTACATAAGCATTGGAAGAAGATACGACTGAGATAGATACCAGATAATCTAACAAAGCTATAGCTTGAGACAAATCTTGAATTTGATGTGTATATTCAGATACTTTCTTTCTCAAATCTTGGAACAACTCATATTCTTTTTTCTTCTTTAAATCATCAGCATTAAGAATCAACTGCTCTCTTTGTTGTAATTCTTCAGTCGTATAACGTTCACCAGTAGTCAAAGTTTGCTTTCTAATATATCCAAACTCAGGTTTTACTTCAGAAACATTTCCTTTAGATACTTCGATATAGTATCCAAACGCCTTGGTGAATCCAACTCTCAAGTTTTTGATTCCTGTTCTTTCCTTTTCTCTGGTCTCCAATTCATTGATCCACTTCCTCGAATCTTGAGTAGCCGAAAGAAGATCATCCAAAGATTGATCATATCCATCTTTAAATATTCCACCTTCTGTAATTGTCAGAGGGCAATCTTCTCTAACTGCCTTCTCCAATAGATTGATCAAAGGATCAAAATAGGACAATCTATCTTTGATAGATTCAAGAAGAGATACTGAGCAGTTCTCAAGTGATTTTTTGAGGCTAGGAACAGCCTTCAATGATTTCTTCAATTGAAGCATATCATGACCGTTGGATGATCCATATGAAATTCTGGCAATCAATCTATCCAAATCATATACATTGGACAAAGAATCGATTAAATCCTGACGAATGACATAGTTCTTAACTAACCAATCGACACAATCTAATCTATCGTTGATGCTAGCTAAATTGCATAATGGTTCACTGATGCAGCTCTTTAAAAAACGAGATCCCATCGGAGTCGAGCAGTGATTCAAAAGCCAATATAAAGTTCCAAAGACATGTTTACCATCCAAAGACTTAAGCAATTCCAAATTTACTAAAGTCGAATAATCCAAAGACATGTTTTGATTTGAAAGAATATTAATAGCTGGTTTGAAATAATCCAATTCTCTTTTTTGAGTATCGGTTAAATAATTCATCAATCTAGTCAAGGATAGGATTTGCTTGGGATCTTTTAAATTAGCAAATAAAGGTTCCAATTCTATAGAAGAAGTAGAATTGTTACAATAAGAAATACAAATATTTGAATTTTCTTTTATAAGTTGCACAAAATCAGCATCTACAGATGTAGGCAAAACCAACTCCTTTATTTCTAAGGCCATTAGTTTAGAGAGGACTGCTCTATCGTCGTTTTGAGTATTAGTGGCAAAGATTTCACCGGTCGACATATCGGCATAGACTATAGAGCAATAATGACTATCCGAGGTCAAAGAAGCTATGAAATTATTATCTGGAGAGCGAAGGTCGAGATTTGCACCAGGAGTTATGACTTGAATGATTCCTCTTTTGACTAATTTCTTGGTCAAAGCCGGATCTTCCAACTGCTCAACAATAGCGACTTTATGACCATTATCCAGAAGTTTTTGAGCATAAGAAAGATAGGCGTGATGTGGAATTCCACACATTGGAATCTTAGTTCCGTTTCCAGCACCTTTTTTAGTCAAAAAAAGTTGTAGTTCTTGACTTGCAACTTTTGCATCATCAAAAAACATTTCATAGAAATCGCCAATTCTAAACAAAAGAATATAATCTCTGTTTTTTTCTTTGATGGATAAGTATTGCCTCACCATAGGGGTGAAATTCTTCTCATCCATCTCAATCCCCAATTCTTCAGCTAGACTTTTTTTACTTTGCACGTTTTCCATCTGCACCAATGCTCCTTTCCTTCTTTGATAAATCATCTAATTCTTCGTATAACTTGTTGAGCTTTGGATACAACTTCAAATAAACTTGTTTATAAATTTGATCGTAAAGCTTGGCATTTTTCTTGTCAGGCATGAAGGTCTTGCGATAATGAACCATGCTATCTACAGCATCTTGATTGGAATGGAAAACATCACCTTCAGCCAAAAAACCTGCCATAGCAGCACCGATTGTGGTGCTCTCAGTCGTAATAGTCTTATAAACAGGCAAGTTGAATATATCTGCGATTATTTGAGCGACAATATCATTTCTGCTTCCACCACCTGACACGACTAAGCTTTTGACTTTGTTATGCATCCTGTGGTCCATCTCTTCCATACCTTCCCTTAAAGCAAAAGCAATTCCTTCTATAGATGCTCTATAGATATGACATTTATCTTGAAAATCTCTAAATCCTACGATAGCACCTCGAGCCATAGGTCTCTTCAATCCAGGTCCCCAATATGGTTGGACCATAAGTCCATCAGATCCAGGTACGATATCTTCTATCTTCTTATCAAATAGACTCTCTAAGGGAATATCCTTTCCTTTAGCTTCGGAAATATCATCGACACTGGCAAAGTTTTCAGTAAACCATTTCAATAGCCAAAAGCCACGATAAATTTGAACTTCGTCGTTATAATCTTTCGGATATGCAGCTCCATAAGAAGGAAGAAAAGCTTCGGGTTCTATATACTTATGAGATGGAATATCGATAGTGCAGGCTGTTCCTAAACTGATGGAAGCTTTGCTTCCTTCGATACAGCCATCTCCCAAAACCTCACAAGCTTTATCAGAACCGGAGGCTATCAAATTAATTCCAGTTGGAATTCCACTTTCTTTACTTGCTTTTTCAGTGATTTTTCCGATAACATCTCCGGTCTTAACCAAAGGAGCATTCATCTCCAAGTCAATTCCAAAAACAGGATACTTCAAGGCTTTCTTTCCATAATATCTTCTATTTTTATAATCAAAAGCATAATGGCCAACTATATCAGAATCAGAGACTTTCAATTCGCCAGTCAATTTATAATTCAAATACGCACCTAATGGAACATAATATTTTACTTTCTTCCAAGTCTCCGGCTCATTTTCCCTAAGCCATTGAGCTCCAGTTCTACAACTGTTCAACTTGACAGTTTCCCACATTCCAACAATATGGAACAACATCTTGTTCCAAAGTGGAATATGTTTCTCGCCAGGTAATTCCGCCATTCTTTGATCGAGCCATAGAATCATAGGTCTTATAGGATTTTTATTCTCGTCCAAAATGACAGCAGTATCTCTAAAAGTGGCAATAACCAAACTTCTAACTTGAGAGAACATTATCGGGTTTTCTTCTCTCAATTTATTGTTTGCACGACAAATCTCCTCATAGTAAAAATCAGCATCCTGTTCAGCATATCCGCTTTGTGGAACCTTATATGGTTCATCATAGGTTCTAGTGACCATAGAACAAATATTTCCTTGTTCATCCACCAAGCTAGAACGTAGAGATTGAGTTCCAACGTCGATTACAAGTATTACATGTAAAGCCATTTTTTTTTCCTTCAAACTACTTTATTATAAAGCAAAAACTAAGGCTAAACCTTTATGTTTTTAAGGTTTAAGACAATGCAAGGATTTAAAAAGATGGGATTTACCCATCTTACTTATTATCCTATTTTTTCATCCAAAGATTCTATCACTTCATTCTTGAGTCTTTCGAGTTCATCTCTAGCTGTAATATAGTTGACCCAAAGAGGTTTTGAATAAAGCTCAGCTTTGATTTTCTCTATTTCTTTCAAAGTATCTCTTTTTTCTAAAAGATCACTTTCCTTTGTTCTACAAATAGCTTGAAGTTCATTCAAGATAGAGCAAAGCCTATTTATTTCTTCATCTTTGGAAATAGCTTTAGTCAATTCCTGAAATCTTTTATATTCCTTAGAATTCTCATATTCTTCCAAAATTCGTTTTGCTTTTCCTGACAATTCACCCAATTCACTCATCGATCAACTCTCCTATGAAGGAATGAACATGAGACTCAATAATCTTTACTTTTAATATCTTTCCTTCTATCGATTTATCACCTTTTACGTGGACTAAATGATTATGTCTGTCATAGCCAGACATCATAGAAGAGTTACGTTTACTAGGATATAAGAATAAGACTTCGACTGTCTTTCCGACCCATTCATCAGCTCTTTCTTCAGTTATTTTATCTACTACATCCTTCAATCTCATGAATCTGTCTAGAATTTCTTCTGGAGTAGCGTTGTTCTTCATCTTATAAGCTGGTGTTCCAGGTCTGGGTGAGAAAATGAATGTATATGCTGAATCATATCTAACTTTCTTAACGACATCCAAAGTTTCTTGAAAATCCTCTTCCGTCTCTCCTGGAAAACCGACAATGATATCGGTGGTCAAAGAAATATCAGGAACTTTTTGTTTGACCAAATCAACTAAATGCATATACTTCTTCAAATCATAAGATCTGTTCATCAATCGTAGAACATGATCGGATCCGCTTTGAACAGGAAGATGAAGATAAGGCATGATATTAGAATGCTTGGCCATGACGTCGAAGACATCATCTGTGAAATCATGAGGATGAGATGTGACATATCTAATTCTCTCGATTCCAGTTTCGCTTACAGCTTCTAAAAGTTCAGCAAAAGACATGTTGTTCTCTAAATCCATTCCATAGGATGAAACATTTTGTCCCAACAATGTAACTTCCTTATATCCATGTCTCACCAAGTCTCTAACCTCGGCTAGAACATCCTTATCTCTTCTAGAACGTTGCATACCTCTAGTGAAAGGAACAATACAATAAGTGCAGAACTTGTCACATCCATATGTGATATTGACAAAAGCACGATACTTTTCCATTCTAGCAGAAGGAAATCCTTCTACGACTCTTCCAGGGTCGGACACAACTTTCAAAACACGTTTACTATTTCTTAAGCAATCATCCATCAACGGAAACAATTGATCGATGTTATTTGTTCCGAAGACTAAGTTGACATAAGGATAATGATCTCTTATAACTCTAAACGGAACTTCGAGTTGCATCATACAACCACAAACGGCGACAATAATTCCAGGTTTTGAATCAGCGAAAACTTTGACATGGCCAAGCTCACCATACAAGTGATCCTCAGCATTCTCTCTAACGGCACAAGTATTGAAAAGAATGAAGGAAGCCTCGCTAGGATCCTTAGTCATAGTCATTCCAATCTCTTCCAAATATCCACGAATGATTTCAGAATCTCTGACATTCATTTGACAGCCGAATGTCTCAATGAAATACTTCTTTCCTTTTCCCCATTCAATCAGAAAAGGAGATGGCTTTATCTCAGCCTCATCTTCTTGGCTTTTAGCCAATTTTCCACGTTTTTTAGCCTCATGCAAATCAGGAGCAGAGTTAATATCTATTTCAGGTTTCAATGTATTGTTCCTCAATTTATTCTTCTACATAAATAATAGAATAACCTACTGGGTTATTCTATTATAATAACTAATTTTTTCTATCGTCTTCTTCTTCACCAGTCGGTTTAGTTAAATCAGACACTGATGAAACATCGCTAGGCTTATCCAAAGCCTTAATTTTCTTCACGTATAATTCGATTGATGTAGTCGTAGAGTTTCCTAATTTTGGATTGTTTTGTTGTACTACCACGAAATTAGGTTGAACGACAAGGTCAGAGTTGTCATCATTTAAAAGTAAAGACTTAGCAACAATTATTCCTTTAATAGCTTGATTCAAAGATTTAGCACCCACAACGCTCACTAAGCAATCACCATCTTGTGATAGACAAATATGAATTGATGCACCTAACTTTTGTACAGAGGTACTAGCTCCTGCTCTTAATTTTTGCATATTATCTTGGCCTCGTAAAAATAATTATAACACTACTTTTTTGTTAATATATATGGTTTGTATAAAACTTAGAGCTAGTTTTCTTTAAAAAGGAGTAATATCTGCTTTTATGTCTATTGTACTGATATTTTAAGCGTTTAATTTGATATTGACAAGTTCTATTTTACACTCGTTTTTATCCTTAAAAAGTACTGCGTGAATACCATTTATTTGGGCTAAACCACTGCTAGGGCTTTGAAAAGAAGCCGGGAGACCAAAGCCGACTTTTTTTACAACATTGTCTTTCAGCATACCTAGACAAGAATCGAATAGTCCACACATCCCAAGGTCAGATATGAATAATGTTCCTTTATTTAATTTTTGACAATCATTCGTTTGAACATGAGTATGGGTTCCAACAAAAAGAGATATTCTTCCATCCAAGTACTCTGCCAAGGCCCTTTTCTCGCCTGTAGCTTCAGCATGAAAATCAACTATATCAAAATCTACTTTTTCATCTTTTTCTAACAGTTCATCCATGTCCGTAAAAGGATTTGATTGAGCTCCATTTATTTCGACACGTCCCAATAAATTTGTCACTCTAACTTTGAATCCTTTTATTTCAAATATCTTTGAGCCTTTTAAAGGAGCATCTTTTGCCAAATTTAAAGGTCTTATTTGTTTTTCAAATAAAATAGGTGCATCTGGAGAAAACACATCTCTTTGCTCATAAAAATGATTTCCGGACGTAAGGCAATCAGCCCCACTTTTGATCAACTCTCTATATGAACTTAAAGAACAACCTCTACCGTTAGTTGCGTTTTCGCTATTTACGATCACAAAATCAGCGGAGTATTTCTCCTTTAATTCAGGAATAGCTTTAGCCAAAGCGTTTCTTCCGACTTTGCCACAACAATCTCCAAAGCAAAGAATTGACAATTTATCTTGCTGTTTCAATGACTCTAGTCTCCCTGATGACTGTAACCTTTATGTAACCAGGATAAGTCATCTCATTCTCAATTTTGTCTTTGATTTTTTGAGCCAATGTGACACATGTAGCATCATCAACTTTTTCAGGCAAAACCATAACACGTAAATCACGTCCAGATTGCAAAGCATAACAATTGGAAACACCATCAAATGATTTGCAAATGTTTTCTAAATCCTCGACTCTCTTAATATAGTTCTCGAGAGTCTCTCTTCTAGCACCTGGTCTAGCCGCTGACAAGGTGTCAGCTGCTACGACCAATTCAGAAATGAGATATTTCTTTTCACAATCACCATGATGACTTGCTATAGCATTGATGACAATCTCAGGTTCACCAAACTTCTTAGCTAATTTGACACCTAAATCGACATGGCTTCCATCAACCTCAAAGTCGACGGATTTTCCAATATCGTGAAGCAATCCAGCTCTTTTAGCCATTGTTTGATCGAGTCCTAACTCTGCAGCCATGATTCCACAAAGATAAGCAACCTGTTTAGAATGTTCTAAGACCGACTGACCGAATGAGGTTCTATATTTCAATCTACCGATATAAGGATAGAATTGTCTGGAAATCATAGGAAGTCCTAAAGACATACATGTATCTTCACCAGTCTCTCTAATCGTTGTCTCTATATCTTCCTTAACCTTGGCATAGACATCTTCAATACGTCCAGGTTGAATTCTTCCATCCTTTATAAGAGTATTCAAAGTCTCAACTGCAATTTCACGTCTGATAGGATCGAATGAAGAAACAGTGATGACATTTGGGGTATCGTCAACCAGAATGTCACAACCCAACAAAGATTCTAAAGACTTGATATTTCTTCCTTGACGTCCGATGATTCTTCCTTTCAATTCATCGTCTTGAAGAATGACATTAGTTGTCGTTCTCTCGATTGCGACATCCTGAGCATATCTTTCCATAGCTAAACTCAATATATTTTTAGAATCTTGTTCAGCCTTGTCTTCAGCCTCTTCGTGACGCTGTCTAAGATATTCAGCTATCTCAGTTTCAGATTTAGCTGCAACTTTATCCATTACTTCCTTCTTAGCTTCCTCTAAAGATAATCCTGAAATTCTAGCTAATTCAGCATCTTCTTTAGCTTTTTCAGCATCGAGTTCTTCACGGTCTTTTTGGAGTTGAATAAGGTCATTAGCGAGCTTATCCTGTCCTTCTTTCAAAGCTTTTAAGTCTAAATCCAATTTGTTCTCTTTAGCAGTAACTAAAGAATCTCTTCTATCCAGTGAATCTTCCCTAGCATCGAGCTTTGCGGATTCTTCATCCAAGCCTTTCTTCATGGCTTTAGCCTCATTCTCAGCTTTTTCATGAAGAGCTATTCTTTCATTTGCCATATCGGTCTGAGCCTGTGCTTTGATTTTATCTGCCTCAAAGCTAGCACTCTTCATTATCAACTCAGTCTGTTGTTTGGCATTATCCAACTTGATTCTACTCTCATCTTCAGCTTTCTTTTTAACTTCTTCAGCTTTCTTCTCTGCATCTTCCAAAATCGATTTAGCATCGCTGCGAGCCTTCTTGGCTTTAGTCATCAAAATAAAATAGACAACCAATCCAACTATTAAGGCGCCACCGACAAACGCACCAATCGTAGCTCCAATCAAAGAGCCTAAATTCTCAGTTAATATCGGGAACAAAATTGTGTATCCTTTCTAAGCACTCAAAAACAATCCTTGCAAAAACCGGATGAATATCATCGAAGACGTCATCAAATATGTAATTTAGACTTATAAGAAATGCTTTTTGAGCACTGATTTGACATGTGAAATACAATTTCACCAAATAAATTATAACCCTTTTTTACACATTTTCACATAGAAAAAAGGCCGAACTATAATTTAGTTTAGCCTTTAAAAACTATATTTTTATAAATAAGGAACAAGCTTTTTTTATATTAACCACTTTATGTTTTGCTATAAAATTTTTATCTTTATTTTTATTCGATATAAAATGTATTTATAGCTTGTTTAAAGTAGTCATCCATCGGTGCTGTTAAAACCATAGGTTTTTTAGTTATAGGATGAATGAAACTCAAACGGAATGCATGTAGAACTTGACCTTTGTCAAAATGATGTTCTTCTTTATTGCCATAAAGCATATCGCCGACGATAGGGTGACCTATGTATGAAAGATGGGCACGAATTTGATGAGTTCTACCAGTCTCTAGTTGACATCTTACCAAACTAACGCCATTTCTAGTCCAGATTTTTGTGAAATGACTGACAGCCCTCAAGCCATTAGGAGAAGGCATTGCTCTTCTCAAAGTGTGGTTAGGTTTTGTCAATGGAACATCAACTGTGAATGAATCCTCATTCACATCTCCCCAACATAAGGCAACATATTCTCTTTTAACCTTATGTTCTTTGATATCAGCTTGAAGTACTTTCTCCGCCTTAGGAGTTTTTGCAACCATCAATAATCCGGATGTATCTTTATCGATACGATGAACAATTCCTGGTCTACCACCAGCCATTTCTTCTTCATCAAACTTAAATTTATCATTTTGACTTGCTAAGAAATTGACCAATGTATCTGTATCATGACCAGGAGCTGTATGTACGACCAATCCTCTTGGCTTATTGAAGACGATAATATCATCATCTTCATAAACTACAGGAACTACAATATCAGCATTTGGAACTATGTCAGTAGGCTTTTCTTCTAGAGGAGTGTAATCTAAAACGTCACCTTCTTCTACCTTATAGGAAGCCTTTCTATTTCTTCCTTTGATTTCAATTCCATTGTCTACAATCAATTGAGCCTTAGATCTAGAGATGTTCAAAGCATCAGCAATAGCTTCATCCAATCTTCCTGACTTTTTAACCGTAAAACTTTTAATTTGGTTATCCATCGTCACTTCTATCCTTTTAAGAAATCACTTAAAGAAGAAAATTCACCATCATCTTCCTTCTTTTCTTCTTCAACATTTGTTTTCTCTTCTGTTTTATCTTCTTTAGAAATCGATTCATCACTTCTAAGAACATCGCTTAATGTTCTCTCTTCAGTCTTTGTTTCAACTTCAGCTTCACTCTTTTCCTCTTTATCAGCCTTTTGTTCTTCCTCTTCCATCATTTGCTTAGCGACAGCGTAGGAACTACCAACTTCTCCAACCTTGCTTTTATTCATGGCTTCATCAACAGCCTGCTTTTGCTTCTTCTCTTCCACAACCCATTCAATTATAAAAGCTAAGACTAAGATAACAGCTCCGATTGTTAAACAAACATCAGCCCAGTTACATACATACTGGAAAAAGCTAGGCCAAGAGGAATTACCGACTCCAATCCAATCTATGACACCATAGATTCCATCGTTGTTCCAATAGAAGGCTCTATCGATAAAATTACCCCAATCACCAGCAAGTATAAGGTAGATGGCATATCTTTTCCATCCAGACAACTTTTTGAAGTATTTAGCTAAAAAGTAAATGATAACTACTCCAGCTATAAATGAGAGACAAGCAAACAATATTCTCATCCATGGTCCCATATTAGCACCGGATCCATATGCAGCACCAGTGTTATAGGTCAATGTCAAATACAAAACACCAGGAATAATATCAATGTTGGAATGAAGAAGAGATTTTGGATTACCAAAATAGGCATTCATTCCCAATTTGGTCCCTAAATCTAAGAAAAACATTAGAAAGCAGAACCATCCACCTTTCTTCAAAAAGTAGAGAAATCCATTCCACCCTTTTTTCAAAATATCTGAAATACTATTGTTTTTGTTCATCTGCAGTTTCATTTAAGCTTTCAGGATGAGCTTCTACAAAGCTCTTCAAAGCAGCTTCACATCTAGGACATACAGGTTGACCCATGAAATCGTTGAGCTTGTTAAAGAAATTCCAACAGCGCAAGCATTTGTCGCCTTTCACAGGAACTACTTCAGTTCCTGTTCCTTCGACATAAGACACCTTGCTGAAAGAGAGCAATCTAGCTAATTCAACCTTGTCCAAATCATCCAACAATTCTTTATAGTTTCCACTCTTGATGTCGAGTTTCAATTCAGCCTCGTTGCTACCTTTGACTAAGCCCTGATTTCTAGCTGCTTCCAAAGCCTTATTGGCTTGATCACGAATCTTGTTCAAGACCAAATATTTGTTGTTCAAAGCATTATCCCAGCCAGAGAAGTCAGGCATTGATTCCAAAGCGACATTTTCCTTCTTAGGTCCAGGCAAGGCTTGATAAGCTTCATCACCAGTGAAGAACAAAATAGGTGAATACATGATGGCCAATTGCTTAGCGATTTGATAGATTGTATATTGAACCCCTTTTCTACGCAATGAATTAGGCTCATCACAATATAAAGGATCTTTAGAAATGTCGAGATAGAAGCTAGACAAATCATTTACCATAAAGTTCAACATAGTTGTATTGGCAGTCAAGAAGTCATATTTTTCATATGACTTTCTAACCTTTTGAACAACTTCTTTCAACTTATTCAAAACCATCTCATCGACTAATGATAGCTTATATTTGTCCTTCAAAGGATCGAACATCTTCTCATCCGAATCGCAGAGATTAGCTAACATGAATTTGAATGTATTTCTAATCTTTCTATATTCATCTGAGACATTCTTCAATAAATCTTTACTCAAAGAGATTTCAGCAGTAGTGTAATCGATAGATGCAACCCAAAGACGGAAAACATCAGCTCCCATATCATTGCAAATGGCTTCAGGATAAATACCGTTCTTCTTAGACTTGCTAAACTTTTGTCCGTTTTGATCGACTATGAAGCCATTGGTAACGATAGCCTTGAAAGGAGAAACTCCTTCAACAGCACCCGAAAGAATCAAAGAAGCATTGTACCAGCCACGATATTGATCGTTTCCTTCTAAGTACAAATCAGCAGGGAAAGGCATGCCACGTTTGATATCGGCACCTAACCAAGAGCTTCCAGAATCGAACCAAACATCCATGATGTCTTTTTCTTTAGTGTATTGTCCATTAGGTGAATGTTCATTGGTATAACCTTCAGGAATAAAATATTCAGCAGGCTTCTCGTACCAAATATTAGAACCGTTCTCAGCTACCTTCTTCTCAATCCAATCAAAGACCACTGAATCTGTAACTGGTGTTCCATCCTCACAATAAAGGATAGGAATTGGTACACCCCAAGAACGTTGACGAGAAATACACCAATCCGTTCTGCCTTTAATCATGTTCAAAAGTCTAACTTTACCCCATTCAGGAGTGAAGTTGACACTTTCAACTGCTTTGATCAAATCATCTCTAATAGGATCGAGAGAGCAAAACCATTGCGGAGCTGTTCTAAATATTAAAGGCTTGTGATTTCTGGCATCCATAGGATAGGAGTGGTGGATATCTACTTCCTTAAGCAGATATCCAGTCTCTTGAAGCATTTGAATAACAACATCATTTGCCTTCTCGTAGAACATTCCAGCCAATCTTTCACCACACTCTTCTGTCAATCTACCTTTTGAATCGACAGGGCAGAAAGGCTTAAGACCAAACTTCAATCCAACTTTGTAGTCATCGTCTCCTAAACCAGGGGCTGTGTGAACACATCCAGTACCATCATCAGCAGTGACGTGCTTTCCTGTTATAACTATAGAATCACGATCATAGAAAGGATGCTGACAGACAACACCTTCGAGTTGTCTTCCCTTATATACTCTTTGAAGCTTAACATTGGTCAAACCCAATTCCTTGGTTAACTTTTCTACCAAACATGTCAAGAAGATAAGTCTTCCTTGATCAGTTTGATAGAGACCATATTCCATATCAGGATTTAAACATATGGCAAGGTTAGAAGGAATTGTCCAAGGAGTAGTAGTCCAAATTACAAAGCAATCGCAAGCAGCCAAATCAAACTTAGGCTTCTTGATGGGGAATTTCACATAGATCGTCTTAGCTGGAAGATCTGCATATTCGATATCTGCTTGAGCACATGCAGTCTCAGAAATAGGAGACCAGTGTACAGGCTTAAGTCCACGATAGATCAACCCTTTCTCCATGCATTTAGCAAAGACATGGATTTCATTTGCTTCGTATTCAGGTTGGAAAGTAATGTAAGGAGCTTCAAAATGACCGAGCAATCCCATACGCTTGGCTTGTTTCATTTGATGAGCGACCTGTGACTTTGCATAATCCATGCAAATCGAGCGGAACTCAGCAATAGACATCTTGGTTCTATCAACACCAGACTTTGTCACTTCGTTTTCAATAGGAAGACCATGGGTATCCCAACCAGGAATGAACTCACAGTGGAATCCTTCCAAAGTCTTGCTACGTATGATCATATCCTTCAAGACCATGTTCATACCATGTCCAGCATGAAGATCTCCGTTTGCATACGGGGGGCCATCGTGAAGATAGAATTCCTTTCCGTCTTTTGTTGCTTCGAGCATCTTGGAATAAAGATCCATCTTCTCACACTTTTCAATGTAAATAGGTTCCCTTGTAGGAAGCTTTCCACGCATTTCAAAGCTTCCTTTGGGCATGTTTAATGTCTTTTTGAGTTCCATCATAACCTCCAATAAATCAGTCATTAAAACACACAACTTAAATTATATATATATTATTATGTAGTAGCAATAAATGGTTTTAAGGTTTAACTAAAACTACCTAGAAAAACGATACAGGAATATTCCACCAGCTATTGCAACATTTAAAGAATCAATTCCACTCATATTAATTCTAAGCTTTTGGCCCAAACTGAGATGCTTAGTCCTTATTCCTCTTCCTTCATTGCCCAAAACTAGGGCAAAAGGTTCTTTTAGTTTTCCAAACGTAGCTTCATCTTCACCATCCAAGGTAGTCAAATAGATGTTATAGCCTTTATTTTTCAAATCTTCCAAATCCATCACTCCAACAGGAATTTTAAATAAAGCACCCTTTGTGGATTGAATGGTCTTTGCATTGAAAATAGAAGCACAGTCTTTAGATAGAATAACTGAAGAGTAGTGAAAAGCTAAAGCCGTCCTTATCAGTGTTCCAACATTTCCAGGATCTTGAACACTATCCAAATAAACAACTTTATCACCAGGTTCTTTGGATAGAGTAAATTTAGCAATCCCGATAACTTTAGGAAGGGATTGGTAAGATGCTAGGTTTCTATATAAGCCTTGCTTTACCAATGTAGTAGGTACATCATTGACTATAAACTTGGGGTCATAAGTCAAAGCGTATTGCAAAGCTCCTACCTTTTTAGCTTCATCGATGAGATCTTCACCTTCGATTAGTATCAAACCCTCTTTCTTCATCTTTCCATCTTTTATGGCTACTATTTTTTTATAGAAATCGTTGTGTTCACTTTCAATAATTCTTTGCTGGGACATATTCAAATTTTCCTTCGTTTATTATTTTAATACATGTATTGTATCTTATTTCCGGACAAAGACTATAGAGAAGTTCATAGAAACCCTTTTGATGATTCATATGATTCACATGCGATAGTTCGTGATCGACTATTGCATCTATCACCATAGGTTTGAATGCAAAAAGCCTTCTATCGAATTCAAACAAGAAGTCTTTTTTTCTAAAAGACGCTTGTTTGCTTCTAAAGTTACCGATTCTAATCTTAAAATTAGGCTGTAATTCTATATGACCTCTTTTTGCTTCTTCTAAAACCCTTTCCTTCACATATTGAGCACAGATTTCATCAAAGACAGGAACAAACTTAGCTTTAGGAGCTATATAGAAAAAATCCGGATTATCTTTGAGAAGAATATTGTTGGTCAATGTCCTTTTGTTTCCTAGGAAAAAGACATATTTAGGATTGGTATTCCAAGAAAGAATATCTCTAAATGTCATGGTTTCAGCTAATTTTATTTTTTTGACCATGTTAGTCAAAACAATCAATGCATTCTCCTTGTTGATCTTTTTACCAATGTATCCATATAGTTTTCCATATTCGACATAAACTCTACAACCTGAAAGACCAGCCCTATAAACTGGGACTATAACTTCTTTACCAGAGTTAAGAATCACTTTCAAATCAGTTATTTTTTCATCAGTTGCTGTCATAGGCTTAAATTATAACTTTAAGTTTGCTCAATTTTAATAATATTTTTATATTTTTGAATATATACTAATCTTAGATTACAGGAGGTCATATTATGGCTAACTTAGAAAAAGAATTCAGAGTAGAGACTTCAGCACATCACTGTCATTTAACACAAGAAACATTGGATGGATTATTCGGTAAAGGTTTTGATTTAGATAAATATGTACGTTTTCCCTTATCTCAACACGGACAATATTGTTCCACAGTAAGAGTCGATATCGAAGTCGATGGAAAAGATGGAAAGAAACATAGATTAAATGGTCTATCCATATTAGGGCCTGCTAGAAAATATAATCAATTCGAAATATCATTGACAGATGCTAGAGCATTACATATAGATGCACCAGTACGTCAATCCGGTCATACTGAAAACTCAATCGGATGCACTGTCATATCAAAAGATACAAAGACAGGAAAAGAGATTGCTAGAGTTGAACTAAAAGATGGTGTTGTAGCTCAAAAGAGACACATCCATATCAATCCAACTCAAGCAGAAGAATTAGGTGTCAAAGATGGTGAAATAGTAGCAGTAGACATAAAATCACCTATCGATAGACATGTTATATTCGATGATGTCGTAATAAGAGTCAATCCTACATTTGACCTATCGATGCATTTGGATACAGATGAATCAAATGCAGCTGGACTAAATGGAAAAGAAACTACAGGACATTTAGTAGAAATCAAAAGATAATAGAAAAACTTTTATATTTTGAATACATTATAAAATCAAATATAATGTTTCTATGAACAAGAACAAAGTATCAGAGAAAACACTTCAAAACATAGATGAGACTAGTGCCGATCAAGATGAAGAACTAGACTTTATAAACTATCAGGAAGAAGTAACACATTCAAAAGAAGAGAGAAGAAATAGAACGATACTAATTACTTTATCAGTCGCTCTATATCTTTTAGGTCTCGGTGTTTTTGCTATCATCGTCCAAACCATCTATCAAATGAATGAAATAGCCGGAATTGTAGTAGCTATAGCATTATTAATAGCCTATACAACTTGTTTCATAGTGATAATAGTAAAAATATTTTCCAAGCATTCATTCGATTTGGAATTTCAAAAAAGAAAGGATGGTCATTATTCAGAAAGAAACAACAACAAAGTTAGATGGGAGATAGCAAAAAATATCGTAGATCAATCCGTTGTGTTAAATTATCTAGATAAGATGGACGATAAAAAAGTCCTTACTAATGAAGAAGCAGAAAAGATAGCATCTTTCAGAGAAATGCAAAACTTGGTAAATAAATATCCAAGGAATAAAATTCCTAGTTTTCATAAAGAAGATTCAATTAATCTAGCTGAATCTTTGGCTATTTCCATGAGAAAAGATGGGGTCATTTATCAAAAAGCAAAGTCTTTGATTCTAAAGAGATCTTTGTCCACCGGATGTTTGACTGCTCTATCTCAAAATACTATGGTCGACGCCAGTGTAGTTGTTGTTAAAAATATGCAGCTGATAAAAGATTTAATTTGGCTTTATGGATTTAGGCCTACCAATGCCGAAATGACCAAAATACTAGAAAAGGTAGTTAAAAGTGTCTGTCTTTCAATAGGTCTAAACACTATGCAAAACGGTACTAATATGGCCGGTAAAATATTTAATAAAGACTCTAATAACTTCCTAGTTCAAGTCTTAGGTCAAGCTTTAAATATGGGTGCTCAGTTCATAGGTAATGGGGCTATGACTTATATGGTAGGAAAATATACCATCAATGCATTATTGAGACAGTACAGAGTGCAAGACATTTATAGGCTCAAGTCTTTAGATGACTATGAGATGGAGATGAACTCATCGACCATAAAAGACTTGAACGATGACATTAAAGAAGAGGTAAAGGCTATAGGAACAAAACCTGAAGAATCAACTGATGATTATAAGATTCCTGAGCTTACCGAAGAGAAGCATAAATACAAGTGGTATCAGTTCATTCAAAAACACAAGGATAAAAAGAACAAAAAGTAAAATAGGTACATCGATTTAACTATAGTAAAGCACTATTATTAACCCATACTTTAAATACTTATCTAAAACACTTATCTTTTTCTCTTAATGGTATATAATCTCTTAGCACATTTTGAGGTGCTGGAAGGGCGACAGAAATACCGCTCACCCAGCACGCCCCACGGTGCATAAAAAACAAAGTAAAAAGAGGGGAAAGATGAAACCAAAGGTACTATTTACATCAGAAGCAGTCGGAGAAGGTCATCCCGACAAAATCTGCGATCAAATCGCAGATAGAGTACTAGATGCTTGTCTAGCAAGAGACCCGTCGAGTCGTGTCGCATGTGAAGTATTAGCTGTAGGAAACAAAATTGTCATAGCTGGAGAGATTACTTGCGAGCCTAAAATCAGCGTAGATGAAATAAAAGATATAGCAAGAAAGACAGTGAGAAGTATCGGATATACGACTCCTGAATCTGGAATCTCACCAGATACTATGGAGATTGAAGTCTTGATAAGACCTCAATCGCACGATATCGCCCAGGGAGTGGATAACTCCATGGATGAAAAAGATATCGGTGCAGGAGATCAGGGAATGATGTTCGGTTACGCCACCAACGAGACAAAGAATTTCATGCCTTTGCCTTATGTAATGGCACAAAAGATAGTTAGAACAGCAGAAAATCTTGAAAAGGAAGGAAAACTTCCTCACGCAAGGCCTGACATGAAGAGTGAAGTCACCATAGATTATACGAATAAGAATCATCCGATTTTAAATGCCTTGGTCTTTTCATGTCAGCACGATGAGACAATTGGTGAGAACAACGTATCCATATTCCGTGAAGAATTAAAAAAGAACGTATTAAAACCTGTAGTTGAATCGTTCGGGCTATCTCTTCCTGAAGATGATGAAATATACATCAATCCAACCGGATTGTTTGTAATCGGTGGACCTTTAGGAGATACAGGGTTGACCGGAAGAAAAATCATCGCTGATACATATGGTGGAAGCTGTCCTCATGGTGGTGGAGCATTTTCCGGAAAAGACCCTACCAAAGTCGATAGAACCGGTGCTTATATGGCTAGATACACAGCAAAGAACATCGTAGCAGCTGGACTTGCTGATAAATGCTTAGTACAAGTAGCCTATGCTATAGGTGTTTCAAAGCCTGTTTCTATACTTGTAGAGACCTATCATACAGAAAAAGTTCCAGTCGAGAAGATTATCGAAGCTATAATCAATAATGAAGACTTATTTGACTTCACTCCTAGAGGAATGATAAAGAAATTCAGTTTGACAAAGCCTTCATTCAAGTATGGAGACATATCAAATTATGGACACTTTGGAAGACCTGATTTAGATCTCCCTTGGGAAAAGTTGGATGCAGTAGACTATTTAAAAAAGTTTTGTGGGATTTCTAAATAAAATTAATTAGAAGGGATACAAAAGAATGGATATTGGTCATCATAAGGTTGACGACTCAGAGATAGAGAATCAAAAGAAGACTCCATTTCTCGAAGCTGTAAAGGAATACTTAGCAACTAACCCTACATCTTTTGATGTGCCCGGACATAAGTTCGGTCATTTTAGAACAGATTTAGAAGACTATTTAGGCGATTCAGTTTATAAGTTCGATGTCAATGCCCCTTTAGGACTAGATAATCTATCTAGACCGAGAGGTGTGATAAAAGAATCAGAAGATATCTTTGCCAAAGCAATCGGTGCAGATTATTGTTTGTATCAAATAAACGGAACAACCGGTGCTATACATACGATGATATTAGGTTGCTTAAGGCCAAAAGATAAAATAATTCTTCCTAGAAACGTCCATAAGTCCATTGTTAATTCTTTGATATTGAGTGGAGCTGTTCCTATTTTTGTGTATCCCGATATCGATCCACACACAGGAATAGCAAATGGCGTCTCTTTAAAAGAATACGAACGAGCCATAAAAGATAATCCAGATGCCAAAGCTGTATTAGTTATAAATCCGACATATTTTGGTGTAACCTCAAACATAGAAGCTATTGCTGAGTTAGCACATAAAAACAACATGATAGCTATGGCTGATGAAGCCCATGGAACTCATTTCTATTTTTCTTCCAAACTTCCTAAAGGGGCTTTGGAAGCTGGATTTGACATCTCTGCTTCTTCAATGCATAAAACTGGTGGTTCTTTAACACAATCATCTGTCATCATCATCAAAGGAAATAGAGTTGATGTTGATAGAGTGAAGACTGTTGCTGGAATGATGTCTTCTACTTCTCCGAACAGTACTTTGATGGCTTCTATTGAAGCTGCTAGAAAGAGAATGTTCTTCCAAGGAGAAGAATTGATTTCAAAAGTAATAGATTTAGTAAACTATGCAAGAACAGAAGTCAACAATATACCTGGTCTTAAAGCAATCGATAGAACCTACATAAATGGAGATAGCCGTTTTGGATTAGATGAAACAAAATTGGTTGTCGATGTATCCGGCTTAGGAGTCACTGGATTCGATGTCTATAGAGAGATGCGCTACAAGTACAATGTTCAACTAGAATTAGGAGAATATTGTGATTGTTTAGCAGTATTTGCTGTCGGAACATCAAAAGAAGATGTCGATAAACTCATAGAAGCCTATAAAGGAATTTCTAAGGAACACTATGGAAAGAAAGACAAAAAACAAATGCCTACCTTTTCCTTTAGATTCCCTGAACTTGTCACCCGTCCTCGTGTAGCTTTCTCTGCACCTTCAAAAGTAGTTTCTTGTGCGGAAGCAATCGGTGAAATCTCAGCTGAATCAGTTATGATTTATCCTCCTGGAATTCCAGTAGTCATACCTGGAGAAATCATAACCAAAGAAACTGTCGACATGCTCACATTCTACAAAGAAAACAATGGTGTAATCTTAAACGATGCACCCGATGGAATGATGAAGATTATCGATAGAAAGCACTGGTTCTTAAAATCAGATTTGGACTACGATTTCTAATCATTATGGTATCTGTTATTTACAATAGCCACGAAAGCAATGAAAGAAGCCAGGTTTTGGCTTCTTTTGATGTTTCAACAAAATTATTTTCTATCTCCAAAGTATCTAACACTTTAAATGTCGATGAAGACAAAAACATAATGGCTACTCTGGTGAATGGAAAGACTAGTGAATTTTTAGATATAGTCGACAAAGTTTTAAAAGATCAAGAGAATAATGATTCAGCTTTAAGGAAAGTCTTGGATAGTTGTCAAACAACCCAAGAAGCTGATTTTGTCTTCTTCTCTTTAATAGTTTTGTATTTGAAAAGAGAATCGATTAGTTTAGCAAATATTCCAAACCAACTTTTTAAGACTGATCAAAATCTATTCTTTTCTTTATTTGGACTGATATTGGTTGGAAAAGAAAAAGATAAATCAAAAGAAGAAATGAGTTTATTCTTCTTGTGGAAAAACTGCCTTGAATCCTTCAATCTCAAATATGAAATTGTAGCTTCTTATCTAGATCAAAGTTTGAAAAACTTACCTTTGAAATTAAATAACTTGCTAAAATCAAATTGTGAAGTCTTATGTATGATTCAAGTTTGGTACGATAACCTCCACAAAAATGAAGATATGGATTTGAGAAAAATTAAAGACCGCGGTTCTTTATATCTAGCTACAAGACCTTTACTAGACTATTCAAATAATTCATTCGAATACAAATTATTTTCTAGAAAGATAAGTAAACTTGAATTTCTGGATTTCATCAAGACCACAGCTATCGGAAAAATGTGGAACTTGTCGAAGAATAAAGCTTTCTTCGATGATAGTTTAAAAGACTTAGATTCGAAAGAAGAAGTTGAAATAGTAGGAGACTACTTCTATTTAACACCTTTAGGAATAGCCTTGTCATCATACTTGATTCCAAGAGTAATGAAAATAAAATAATATTGCCTTATTTTTACAAACAAATAAAATAAAAGCTGAAGCATTAAGGAGAGTGAACATGGAAGATTTATATAAGTTATTGGAAACTCGTTGCACTGATATATTTGAAATGGTGGGAACAGATTCATCCCACAACAAACAAGCAATCCTAGCTAGAGGATTCATTACTTTTTACTTCTCTAAAGTTTCCAATTATCTAAATAAAGTATTCGGAACTGGATTTGATTTAGATTGGAATTATACCGATAAAGATAACTTCCATTCCATGTTTTCATACATATCTGATGTATATGGAAAAACAAAGATTGGTAAGTTGGATGGAGTCCAATATTATTTCAAACTAGCTAAAAACATATGGGATTATTTAACATCGTATCAAGGATTAAAAACTAAATCTATTCCTTTCGAAAATATATCTCCTGAATTCATAAAGAGAGCACCAGAAACTTTATGCAATGCTAGACTATATAGAAGCAATGATATGACAATGGCGGGATTGATTTACTTCATTTCTCCAATGGTCTCTGTAAACGATAGATATAGATTGATAGATGATGTAACAAGGATTTTTGCAAAAGATATCAGTTTCTATCAAGGCGAAAATTGTGATGAGTTATATCAAGCTTTAATGGTTTATTTTCCTAAATCAACTATATTTTCCACTTTCAAACCTTTCTTTAAAAGTGTTTCAAGCAATCCTTTAGAGCAATTGAAAAGAATAATGTTCACAAGCAAACACCAATATGGTTTTATAACTCAAGAAGGTGAGAACAGATATTCTTATTCACTGGACTTATCTTCGATGGGTGTCTATCAACCTTTAGTCTTAAAAGGAACTATCAATGATAACGGAGATAGTTTTGAAATCAATATCGATCCAGTCTTATCCAAATACGATATTTACTTTGAAGAAGAGAAGAGATCTTTGACTATTGATAAAGATGTCCTACCCGAGCTTGTAAAATACGCTCAAAGAATTCCACCATTCATCCTACCTTTGGCTTTGACTTTCTTTTTCCGTGAAGGTCATTTAGATGAGGAAGCTATGCGAGCTTTAGGACCAAGCTTCTTCATATTCCAATCCGGATCATATTATTATGAGGATAGAGAAAGAGCTGATATAGCATATAAACCCATGTATAGAGTTGGATATTGTGTACCTTCCTTTATCCTTGCTTTAAATGATATCTATAAAAAAACTTCAAAGAATATCATCAAGTATATAGGTGAGAAGAATATCGATATCATGAAGAGGTTAAAGACGACTTCAGTTTGGATGAATAAGCTATGGAAATATGACATGATATTGGGAGGCGAATTCTTCGACGATGATGGAAATTTAATATCTATCACCACTACTGATATAGCTCAGATTCTCTCCGACTTAAATTTCTTATATAAGACTTTCCCTACCGAATTTGAAAATGATGTCATATACGACTATGGAAAACGTGGAATCAACGCCTATATGACAGTATTAGTCACAAAGAAATACGCCAATTATTTAGAGACATCCAAAAAGATACTAGAACCTTTGAACTTGTCTGACAAGGATTGGCGAGCCACATTGGATTCTAAGGAAGAAGATAGTTCTAACTATTTACCAGCTAAATTGATTACAGATGAAGCCATGCAAGAACTCTCTTCTTGTAAACCAACTTTGGACACCTGGCTTTGTGATGCACCTAACGGAATGGAATTATCTTCCGCAAGATACGTTACCAACATCATCAAGGCACATATAGTCTCAAATAGTGGATCCATATTGATAAAAGGAAAAGATACTGGCAAAAGCGAACTTACACTCTACACTTTGAATCAAACTGATCTTAATGGAATAACAGGAAAGGATGGAACTCCAATAACAGTCGAATCGACTAAGAAAGAATTCAGTTTTCTCACTTCTAAAGAGATGAAATGTTAATAAAAAGAAGTGAAAATATAGAGCAGCACATCTTAAAAATGTGTTGCTCTTTTTCATATAAATCAAGTTTCTTTATTTAAATTCATGACTTAACCCCCTTAAGTTACGATTGAAATTCATGAAAGCGATAACAAAGAATTATTCTTAAACTCGTAAAGAGGAGATAAATATGAAAAAAGTAGGAAAGATTATCAGTTTGTGTTCCATTGGTGTCATCCTCGGAGCTTTAGTCGCCGGAAATATCATCGGTGTCAAGTACGCTCCAATGATTACAACTTTCTTATTTGGAACAGGAGAAAGAAATGGTGGAACCGAAGAGCAGGCTAGATCTGACGAACTCTGTCAAAAAATAGCTGAGGAAGGAATCGTCTTGTTGAAGAACCAAGACAACGCCCTTCCTTTGGAAACTAAAGACCTGAACGTCTTCGGTTGGTCATCCACAGAGCAAGGATTTCTTCTCTCAGGAATTGGATCTGGTTCTTCGACCATTTCAGATGACAAGAAAGTCTCATTATTGGATGGATTAGAGAAGGATGGATACAACATCAACCAAGATTTAGTCAAATTCTATAACGATTACGATTCATCTACTTTCAGCTTTGGAACTGGAAACTCCAAGCGTATGAACTTAATTGAACCTAGCATAAGCGAATACTCAGATGAGTTGATCGATGGCGCAAGAAATTTCTCAGATACAGCATTAGTCGTGATATCTAGAGTCGCAGGAGAAAACGTCGGTGAGATTCCAACTACTCAAAAGAAGAGTCATGGTCAAGCCGAAGATAAGACTCGTAACTATTTGCATATATCAAAAGAAGAGGAACAATTGTTGAATATGGTCGAAGACAACTTCGACAATGTCATAGTCATTATCAATTCCACCAACGCTATGGAATTAGGATTCTTGAACGATGCCAACATCGACGCCGCATTAAATGTCGGAGTCACCGGACAAAGCGGTGCTTTGGCTATAGGAAAAATTTTGGATGGAACAGTCAATCCTTCCGGACATTTGACAGATACTTTTGCCTATGACTACACCAAAGAACCTTCATTCCAAAATTACATTAGAAACGGAAACAATATCCAGTATTTAGAAAACATATATTTTGGATATAAGTGGTACGAAACAGCTGATGTTCAAGGCTATTTTAACAAAGAATCCAACGAATATGGTGATGGATATGAGGCCATGGTTCAATATCCTTTCGGATATGGATTGTCTTATACGACATTCAAATGGAAACTCACCAATTCTTCAATTAAAGATGCAGCCACAATCGATAAAGATGCAAAGATAGAATTGACCTTCTCTTGCACCAACACAGGTGATGTTGCCGGAAAGGATGTAATGGAGATATTCTATACTGCTCCATACATCAACAACGGAATTGAAAAATCTGCCGTAAATCTCATCGATTTCATCAAAACTGATACAATCGAACCTGGCGAAACAGAATCTAATTTGACGGTTACATTGGATTTATACGATATGGCAAGTTTCGATTCTTATGATAAGAACAACAACGGAAAGACCACATGGGAATTAGATGCTGGTGACTATCAGATCAAATTCATGGATGATTCACATAATTTGAAGAAGATGAATCAAAATGTACTCAACTTCAAATTGGCTTCCACAATAACATATGACACAGATCCTGTGACCGGAACAAAAGTGACAGACTTATTCACAGGCGCCGATGCATATTCAGGAGTTCCTTTAGATGGATCTACCGCCTATAAGAATCCTCTTCCTTACCTCTCTAGAAGTGATTTAAACTCTACATTCCCCACAGCTAGTGGAGATGTGATCAGTTCAGAGATTTCAAAGGCAAACAACTATATAGCAACTGAGTACGAGCAAACTGAGATGCCTGTGACTGATACTGTAGATGGAGAACCCTTGCTATTAGTCACAAAAGAAGATGGATCAAAAGCCACTGAAGCTGAATTGAAAGGCGAAGAAAAAGCTTCCTTGGTCTACAACAAGGAATTGTTGACAACAATTGGAAACAACTATGATGCTCCTGAACTAGATCAGTTGATAAATCAGATGAACACCACTGAACTAGCAAAGCTAGTCGAAGACAGTGGATTCAAAACCAAAGCTATTGAATCTATCGGAAAACCGAAGTTAGATGAATTTGATGGTCCTGCCGGATTCAATACGACTACCCAGAGAGGAGAAAAGAACACTGGAACATGGACTGCCTTCCCCAACGAGACATTGTTAGGTCAAACTTGGTCCAAAGCCATAGCGAATGCTATGGGTATCAGCATGGCTCAAGAAGGTCAAGCTACAGGATTGAGCGGATGGTACGCACCTGGTGTCAATCTTCACAGAACTGCTTTCAATGCCAGAAACTATGAATACTATTCAGAAGATCCTGTGTTGAGTGGATTTATGGCAGCTAATGTCATAGAAGGTGCTAAGGCCAATGGTCTTCACTGCTACCTCAAACATTTCAGTTTATCAGAACCTGGACAAAACGCCAGAGACTTGAACACATGGCTGACCGAGCAAAACTATAGAGAAAACTATTTGAAGCCTTTCGAAATAGCTGTAAAGAAAGGTGGAGCTAACGCTATAATGTCTGCCTTCAACTCAGTAGGTGGAGTATGGGCTGGTGCTAACTACGCTCAAAACGTCCAGATTCTTAGAAATGAATGGGGATTCAGAGGAACAATCATCACCGACTGGTCCGACGGTAGTGGAAACATGAACTGCCAAATGGGTATAAGAGCTGGAAACGATATGTGGTTGAATCCTAACGATGGACATAACAGCTCTAAGTTGGATATGAGTGATCCTACCAATGTCTACTGTGCCAAGATTGCTGCCAAGAACATCGTCTATACCTTTGCCAACACCTATGCCTATGCCGATCAAAAAGGAAACGCGAAGGATTCTGCAGATGTTACTGCTGGAGCTTCTGTTTCTACAGTCTATTGGATATTCGCTGGAATCGATGCATTCTTTGCAATCGGATTAGGAGTATGGGCATTCTTCGTATTCTGGAATCCAAAGAAAAAAATTGTTGAATAGCAAAAATAAATTGCTAGCAAGAGTGGAGAAATCCACTCTTTTTAATTTGTAATAAACCTTGACTATAAAAATAAACAAACCTACCTCTTTAGGGGTATAATAACAAATGGTCAAATACTGAAAGGAAACCTATTATTTTATTTATGGCAGAAAAAGGTAAGTACACATTAGTTTTGGTCCGTCATGGTGAGTCTGAGTGGAATAAGCTCAACCTCTTCACCGGTTGGACTGATGTCGATCTCTCTGAAAAAGGACACCAAGAAGCTATCAACGCTGGTCTTCTTTTGAAGAAAGAAGGATTCTCCTTCGATATCGCATTCACTTCTTATTTGAAGAGAGCTATCCACACCTTGAACCACATCTTGGATGGAGTCGATGAAAACTACATCCCTGTAGTCAAGGCTTGGCAATTGAACGAGCGTCACTACGGAGCTTTGCAAGGATTGAATAAGGCTGACACCGCTGCTAAATTCGGAGATGCTCAAGTCAAGATTTGGAGACGTTCATTCGATGTATGTCCTCCTGACTTAGAGAAGACCGATGAGCGTTATCCTGGAAATCAAAAGATGTACAAAAACGTTCCTGTCGAAGATCTTCCTACCACCGAATCTTTGAAGATTACCATCGAGCGTGTCGTCCCTTATTTCAATGAGCACATCGCTCCTGAAATCAAGGCTGGAAAGAACGTAATCATCGCTGCTCACGGAAACTCACTCCGTGCTTTGGTCAAGTATCTCGACAACATCTCTGATGCCGATATTCTCAACCTCAACATTCCTACCGGAGTACCTCTCGTGTATGAACTCGATGAGAACTTGAAGCCTATCTCCCACAGATATCTCGGTGATGCCGCAGCTATCGCTGCTGCTCAAGCCGCAGTCGCAAATCAAGGAAAAGCTAAGTAGTTTCTTAACTTTCAATAAAGAGGTGGCATCAGCCACCTTTTTTTTATCAAACAATTTTATTTTGTAATAGAATATACAAGTATGAAAAACAACGATAAAAGACTCACATTAAAATCCTTTGGAGTTTTAAATTTAGCTATAGTTTTAGCAACTATAGTCATATATGCTTTTCAACTAGGTGCTACTTATATAAATAGATTTCTTTCTACTTCTTATGAGAAGACAACTTTGTTCTATTCTTTAGTGTTTACAATAGTCTTTTTGTTGGGTATATTAGAATTCTTAATACTATATATATCTAGAATCAATAACTTGAGCCTTAAAGCTATGACCTTCTTAGTAAAAGAAGGATACAAACCTAGATTTATAACTGCTATATCGACTGTATTCATAACTTCTTTGATCTCCATGCTTATGGGATTGTCTTTGGGTGGAGAAGCTCCCTCTTTATATTTGAGTGGTGCTAGTTTTTGTCTAGTCTTTTATTTCTTCTATCGAAAAGAAGCAAACGGAAGAAACATAATTTCTAATGTTATATGGCTAGGTGGTGCAACAGGATTCGGATTAGCCTTTCAAAATCCATTAGCCGGATTAATGATGAGTCTAGTCGGAATGAAATTGAAAGATATAAGATGGGACAAATGCTTCGCTTGTCTTTATTCCAATATTCTAGGATGTGGATTGTTCGGGTTATTAAGAATGGCTTACTACCCTGGCGAAACTAAAATGTGGATTGACAATTTCATGTACCCTGAATATATGAATGCAGAATTCAGTCAGCTCAGTGGAGATGGATATCTAGTATTAATGCTGATACCTGGATTATGTTTAATTTGTGCATTCATATATATTTTGCTGGTATGTGGATTTAGAAAACTAATAACTAGAGATCATTTCTGGTCTTATGGTTTGTCTTTGCTACTAGCTGTATTAGTGAGTGGATTAACATTTATATACTATGGACCAATATTATCGGGATCTGGAATATCCATAATAGCAAATAGAGCATTGTATCCCGACTTAACTTTAATATTTACTATGATTGGGGTTAGATTAGCTTTGACCTTAGTATCATTCGATGGTCAATTCTTCGGAGGAATGGTAATTCCTACTATTTCTATGGGATGCCTTATAGGACAAGCATTCATAGGAACAATACAATGGTCCAACACTTCTTATATAACCAACAACGATATAGAAATACTATTGGTAGTCAGTATGATAACTTTCTATGCTTGTGTATCTGCTAAACCATTTGTAGCCTTAGCTTTGATGTTCTCATTCCTACCATTCCATATAGTAATACTGCCAGCATTAGCATCTATAATTCCTATAGGTCTAACAATAAAATTCTCTAAATTCCAAGGTCTATCTAAGCAGATAAGCAAGATAGATGATGAAGATGGCGTCGTCTATTTCCATAAACGAATACATATCAGGAATTTTATTAGGTTGTAGACTCAAAGTGTAGACTTTTTAAAATAAGTACTTGATTGAAGACTAAATATTTGATAAAATTAGCAACGCTTTAAAGATAAGCGTTGATGGCCCGATAGCTCAGTTGGTAGAGCAAAGGACTGAAAATCCTTGTGTCGAGGGTTCGATTCCCCCTTGGGCCACCATCTAGAAACAATAGGACTGATACCAATATCAGTCCTTTTTTCATTTTATAAGGCTATTTTCGCTTATTTTAGTTAATTTTTAGCGAAGTAGCCTTTTTTCTTTCTGCCAAGGCCGGCTTCGTCTTTTTCTTTGCATTGCTTTGTCAATCTGATAAACGATACCATGAAAATTCTTCTATTTATGTAGCCGTCGGGTGTCACTATCCTTTCACCATTGATGTACTGCATTACGTATTTCAGCTTCTATCTGACAAACAGGAAGATAGAAGCTAATAGCATCATCTAGAACATTTAGAAATTGCTCCTGACCAGTTTGCACAAGTGACCTAGAAAAAAACTTTCAGTTTCAAAAAAAGATGTCTGAGGCCAACTGTCTCAGGCATCTTTTTCATATTAACACTGTAACAATCAATCAGAAGGCGATAAGGGTAATTGGAAACCATCATCACATTCATTTCGATGATATTCTTTTCAATTGCTTATACAATTACTTATTGATAGGGGTCAAAGAATATGTCATATAACCATCAGTAATGACAGGTTTCATTGAAATCGTTCCATCTTTCATCAAATATCCAGTAAAGGAAGAAAGAGAGGAATCGTACCCAGTTACTTTTACATTACCGTAGTCATCAAGGCTTAAATCGTTAAGACGATATCCATCAACTTTCAATTCTTTTTCATCGTCAGTGATAGGATTATATTGATAAATTTTGTTATCGCGAAGAAAATAGATCATTCCGTTGGCAACCAAAGAGTCTTTATTGGAAATGTCGCGAAGAAAGCTGACAGAATAAGAAAAATCAGAAAGAACCTCGATTTTGACAACCGATCCCCTGTAAAGATAGTAATAATACTTCGCATTGGAATCTTCAACAATCAGATCATTGTAACTTACAAGCAAAGAATCATCGCTATTAACACAGCCAATCTTTCCATCTGCTTTTACGAGTTCTGATTTTTCATTAAGATAATAGTACTCTCCTTTAATCTGTGTATAAATCAAATCAAAATAACAATCATACTGAAACGCGACAGCACCCAAAGAAAATGCCTCGGCTCTCTTTATTTGTCCTTCTGTTGTAATGATTTCATTTTTTTCAGTTAAGAAGTTTCCGTACTTATCCCCACTCTTTCTCCCTAAAGACTCAAAAGCTTTATAAGAAAAAGCACGATTGAAGAAAAGCTCATTGTCTTCCTCTACCAAACGATAATAACACCAATCTTCCTCCTGTTTAGACGTGAAACTCAAAACAGGTTTTACATACAAGGCCCCGCTCCCTCCTATAAAGGTGCAATCAAGATCTAAATCCGATGAGGCTTTTGTAAAGTCATAAATCTTGCCTGTTTTCTTAGAAAGCAGATATTGGGGATTTGTATCACGTTTCCAATTCCAGCACGGACAACCTAATTCATAATCTGACATAAAGGTAGTCAAATGATACTTATCATCATGTCGATCTCCATAAGAGAATCCAATAAATCCAGGTAAATCACAATAACTGTCAATATTGATTCCTTGCATCCGATTTCCAAGAGAAACCTGAAGGTTTTCGATTTTATACCATCTGTACTTCCAATCAAAGTAAAAGGCTGATCCGATGAATAATATGAATAAGGACCATCCCTGAAATTATATTGTTTCTTTATTTTAGAAAGCTTACGTGAAGTTTTTTCTTTTGATTTTTCTTTTGCTTCCTGAGTTCCAAAGCCAAGAGAAGTATAAGAATCAAACTTCTGAACCTCAGCATTGTCAAGTGACAAAGTAGAACAAGATGCAATATCGAATAAAAATAAAGTCAACAGCAACGATTCTTTGAATATGTGTTTCATAAAACACCCTCTTTCGAATGGCTATTATACAACATTCATCACTAAATAAATTTCAGCATAAACTCAGCAGGTCCACATCATTTTGAATTTAAAAGTAAATCATCCTAATTTAACTGCCATAACAAATTACTAACAAATCAAGAAACAAAAAACACAGCTCAAAGCTGTGTTTTTATGATCTATAGAAATTTATTATTCCTCGATATCCCAATTAGTCAAAGGTTTGCCGTCACTATCTTCGAAAGAACCACAAGCAATCATAATAATATCGATGATAGTTCCTATTCCAAAGACACCACCGGTCAAAAGCCACAATATACCTGTTCCAATCTTTCCAACATAGAATCTATGAATTCCAGCGACTATGAGACAGCCTAAGCAAGCTAAAATCAAGGCTAAGCCTCTGGATTTAGGTGAACAATCTTCATACTTTCCATACTTTCTACCATTTATTGTTGTTCCACTTTCTTGTGGAGCTCCACAAGAAGTGCAGAATCTTGCACCAGCAGGTATTTCTTTTCCACATTGTCTACAATACATTATCTCAATCCTCCGATTAAGTTAAATAAACTAGTGTAAGTGTAATATCCACCACTTGTAATAACACCGGCTACAATCAAACAAAATATCACTATGCCGATAACAAACCCAACGATTTGAAGTACTAAGGCTATAATTCCAAGAATTCTTCCAGTCTTTCCATAGCTATAACCCTTAGCTTTGTTGCCGAATACGATTGAAACAATAGATAAAACCAATCCGATGATTCCAGCAAAAGGAATCCAGGAAAAAACTATTGATCCGAGAGCTAAAATACCACAGACAAGCGATATAGTTCCGTTATCCTTTTTCTTCTTATCTTCTCTAGTATCTACACCACTGGCTTGATATTGATATTGGTGAGGTTCGTTAGAACTAACAGGTTTAACTTCAACTTCACCAGGTTGATCATTTTGTAATTTTTCACCACAGACAGGGCAAAACTTGTCATTAGCACCGATCGAATTTCCACATTTAGGGCAAAAGTTCATACATTAATCCTTTCTTTTAACAAACGGCATAATCATATATCTTTCTAGTCAAAACTACAAATAAAAGAAACACTAATCTAACAAGGAAGTTCCTTCAACAGCACACTTAATCATTCTATCCATCTGAGCTCTGACATTCTTCTTTGAAATTTCTGGTAGATCATTTATTGGAAACCATCCAGTTTCCAATATCTCATAAGTAGGTTTGTGTTTTTCACCTTTAAAAACACCTTGATAAACAAGGATATATTCAGGTGTACCTGTCGTTCTCAATCCGGAATATCGATCCATTGCACCTATCATTCTAATGATATCGCAGTCAGATCCGGCTTCTTCCCACACTTCTTTTTTTGCACTTTCCATCGGAGAAAGACCGATTTCAGTCCATCCACCCGGGAAAGACCATCCACCATCCACAGCCTCTCTGACCAAGAAAACCATCTTTTTATCTTCTGATAAAAAGATGGTTCTAACTGAAACATTAGGTGTCGGATATACATCCTTCTTAAAAACATTCAAATCTTCTTTTTGAATCTTATCTATATTAGAAATATAATCCTTGGTCAACTTAGATAATTCATAATAGTTATCTAAAGCATAATTATCTGTTGAATACTTAAGACCGACTTGTGAAATCTCCTCCACTTTTAATAAGAAATCAGTGAAATCATATTTGACCATAGATAAGGCTCCTTAGACCATCTTTATTTTAAAACAAAATGATGGGTATAAGCCCCATCATTAAATGAAATAGCTTTCTCTACTTCGTCATGTAATCTTTGAAAACAATCATAAACTCATCACGTCTTACAGATTCCATCTTGCCATTATATGCGATTGAAATTCTTCCGGTTTCCTCACTACATACTACAGTAACAGAATCGGTAGCTTCACTAATTCCAAGAGCTGCTCTGTGTCTAGCTCCAAACTTTCCAGTCAAAGCTTTGGTCGAAGGAGTGAAATAGACAGATGCGGCAACTATGATGTTCTTCTTAACGATGATTGCACCATCATGAAGTCTTGTTCCGACATAAAAGATTGTTTCGACTAATTCAGGAGTGAAAGGCGCATCGATGATAGTTCCGTTCTTCATATATGAATCTAAGTTCATATTTCTTTGGAAAGTCATTATTGCGCCTGTCTTTGTCTGAGAGAGTCTTAATACAGCAGTAGTAACATTCTTGAAGAATTCTTGTTCATCATAAGGAATAGTCATTGAATCAGCAGCTTTAGCATCATTCTTCGAATGTTGATTATTCTTCTTAGGAGTAAAAGGAAGAGTCAAAGCTTCATGCAATGGGCCAAGGTTGAAGAACACTGCTACGACACCGACCATCAAGATTATCATTGCTATCACTATCGAAAGATAGAATAATTTGAATATGAAGGAAACAGCCAATCCAATCAAAGTAACTGAGAAGAAGGCTATCAAAGAAGTTTTCTTTTTAAAGAAGATAAAGGCTAAAACTAAGATGATAAATATAACTCCACAAGCTATTCCTATATCGATCCAATCCCTAGTCGAATAGTTGCTGAAGATGTTTTCATTGCCAGAGACACTTGACAAAATCTCATTTATTTTGAAAGTCATATCAACCCCCTTAGTATCCTATTTTTTTATATAATTTTAATCCAAATGAACTTTTAAATAAAGGGTTATATGTAACTTTAAATTATTTTCTCAGTATTTAGGTCTATTGAACTATTATTATTGAAAACAACTTTAATATCTAGATATAAGACCTTTATTCTTTTTGAATAACTTCAGCCTTTTTTATTCCCATTGTAAGCAAATACATATTTCTTTATATCACCTACATCATTATAATTTCTTTGTTTTTGGAGAAACATATGGATAGAAACAAACAAATCGAATCTAAAAAAATGTGTCTTTTATATTTTCTTAGATATTTTTCTGATGGATGTGTCTATGGATTCTTACCTTGTTATTTTCTTTTAGCTTTTACTGATACTTTAGAAGTTGGAATATTATTAGCATCGATTCCTTTATCAGCCTTGTTAGGAAACATTATAATTGGAAAGCTATCTAAGAACGAGAAGAGAAATCTATTTCTATTAAAGATTTTTCTTCCTATCGAATCATGCTTTATTTGTTCGATAGGATTTGTAAATTTCTCATTTGCCTTAACCTTGATTTTCTCCATCATAGGAAACTTCTTCTCCATGTCTATGTATAACCTGTTGGATGCCATAGCTGGTGATATCAATGTAGAAGAGCACTCAAAATTCTCTTCGATGCGTTGCTTTGGATCATTGGGTTACATGTTCGGCGCATTGATTATTGGATTCGTCGTAAAAGCTTTTCTAGGATTAAACATCAATAGTTCATCAGCCTATGGATATGGATTCATATGCATTCTCCCAATCTATCTTCTCTTGATGTCTTTAACTTATTGGATGAAACCATACGATTTATCTTTGAGTCATCCAGAGACTAAAAATCAATCTTATTCATATAAAGACTTATTCAAGAATAAGAACTTCGTCTTATACGCGATAATAATCGCATTCCTAATAGGAGGATTATTATTCGCTGACAATATCTATACAGATTATTGGAATTTAGGAAACACAGAAGATAACAACCCGGCTTCTTTAGGAATGTCGACTGCCTTATATGAGGCGGTTGAGTTTATAACTAGTTTGATAGTAGCTGCACTAATATCATCCTCTAATTTAAAAGCAATTCTAAGCATAGGAATATCAGCTTCAGTATTGAGATTCCTGGGATTAGGCGTTTGTACCTACATAGATGTCAAATCAGTATTAGGATTTGGAGCTTCTTCCATCGCAATATTGATGGCTACGAATTCCTTGAGAGGAATAGTATTCGGATGCTTTGCTTCGACATTCGTTCCATTCTTAAACGAGATAGTAGGAATTAAATTGAAGACTCCTGGAGTATTCATCGTAACTATGTCTTATGGATTGATAAATGGAATCGGTCAATTAGTCTTTAAATATATGATAAACGGATTTAAGTTTGTCTCAGGATCATCAGGTCATTATCCATCTTTCTTCCTTTTAGCTGCCATCATGACTCTGCTACTACTGATTCTCCCATTTATCAAATTCAATAAGAAAATGGAAGAAGCTAAATAAAAAACTCAGCCACTACACACAAAGGCTGAGTTTTATTTTTTCTTTTTTACTATTACTTGTATTGGCTTGTGTAGAGGTTGTAGTAGAAGCCTTTCTTAGCCATGAGTTCTTGATGGGTTCCTATTTCACCAATCTTGCCGTCAATCATAACGGCAATTGCATCAGCGTTGACAATAGTTTGTAAACGATGTGCGATAACGATTGAAGTTCTATTGGTGGATAGTTCTGCGATAGCAGCAGTGATATTCTTTTCACTGACAGCATCCAATGAAGAAGTTGCTTCATCAAGAATGATCATATCTGGATTCATCAACAAGACACGTGCGATTGAAATCAATTGCTTCTCACCTTCCGATAAACCGCTAGATGCGGAGATGACTGTATCGTACTTTTGAGGCAATATTTCAATGAATGAAGTAGCTTGAGCACGTCTTGCGGCTTCTTCGACTTCTTCTAGTATTGCATCAGGCTTTGCGTAGGATATGTTTTCTCTAACAGTTCCCTTGAAAATCCAAGTATCTTGTAGGACCATTCCAAACATACCTCTCACATTAGCTTTAGGCATCTTTTGTGAATCGACTCCACCCAAGATTACTTGCCCACTTCTAGGATCATAGAATCTCAGCAACAAATTAATCAAAGTTGTCTTTCCACATCCTGTAGGACCGACCAAGGCCACTTTATGTCCAGCATAGACTTTTAAGTCGAGTCCTTTCAAAATGTGTTGAGTCGGCTCATATCCAAATTCGACATCTTTGAATTCAATAGTCTTGGAGTCACCTGGTTTCAAATTAGGATCGAGACCCTCATCTTGTTCTTTCTCATCCTTGACTTCAAGAAGAGTTTGAATTCTCTTATAAGAAGCTTGAGCGTTTTGAATTTCAGTAGCGACTGAAGAAATATCATTGAACGGCTTGGCAAACTTCAAAGCGTAAGTCAAGAATGTTGTGAACGAACCTATGGACAATGTCGCTTTGACCATTGAAAGCCAAGTAGTATCGCTACCAGTTACTAAGCTAGATGAAAAATAGACCAATATGATTCCGACTACACCGATGACTGTGTAAACGATATTATTGATCAATCTTGTCGAAGGGTTGGTCCAAGAAGAATAGAACTGAGCTTTTCTTCCCTCTTTATACAATTCTTCATCAAGTTTTTCAAATTCATCTTGCGACGGTTCTGATATATCAAAGGCTTTTACTGTCTTAAAGTTTCTGACTCTTTCCAAAGTATAACCAGCCAATGCTCCAGCTGTCTTTGCCTGAGCTTTGAAATGTTTCTTAGTAGCTTTCTTTACAGACTTTGAGACGAAGAATGACAATGGGGTAAGAATCAACACGACACAAGCTAAAATCCAGTTTAGGATATACATGAACACGAGCGTAAATGCCAATGTAAAGACACCTTCAAGAAGTTGCTTAAACACACCAGTGATTCCAGTCATTACATTTTCTGTATCGACACTAGCCAAAGTCAACATATCACCATGAGGTCTGTTATCGACATAAGATAAAGGAAGAAAAGTCAACTTTTCAAAAACTGAGTCTCTAATATCCTTGACGATGAGTTGAGATAATACATTTGCCAAATATTCGAAGAAGAATTCAGCAATGGCTGAGACGAGTGTCAACCCACCCATAAGTCCGATATCGAGCCAGAAATTATAAGTTGCAGTTTTTAATTCAGGCGAATCAGCCACATAGACTTTGTCAAAAGCTAAATCAATAGCCTTTCCCATAAAGTAAGGTGTCAACAATAAGGAAACAACATAGATACAAGCCAAGATAAAGACTAACACTTCAAGACCAATATGCTTTTTCAAGAATTTGGAAATATCACCAAATCCATCCTTTTTCTTAATCTCGTTCATCTTGCCAATCCTTTCTGGACATCCACAATTTCAGTGAACACCTTGCTCTTTCCATAGAGCTCATCGGGCTTACCGATGCTCTCCACTTTGCCTTTGTCCAAGACCATGATCAAGTCGCAGCCCATCAAAGAAGAAACTCTTTCCGAGATGACTACTTGTGTTAAATCTTTACCTAAAGCTAATAGATTGTCTCTAAGCTTTCTTTCCGATAGGAAGTCCAAAGCTGAATATGAGTCATCTAAGAAAATAACGGATGGTTTCTTGACTAAAGCCATAGCGATTGCCAATCTTTGTCTTTGACCTCCGGATAAATCTTTAGCACCTTCTTCTATAGGCCTATCGAGACCTTTTTCATCTTTGAAGACATAATCACATAGTGCGTTATTCAAAGCTTCTTTCATATCATCCTCAGTAGCGTTAGGGTTGGATAAGAGAAGATTGCTTCTAATAGTTCCTCTATAAACTTGAGGTTTTTGAGGAACATATCCTATTTCCTTATACAAGGCATGAAGATCATAATCCTTTAAAGGATGACCTTTATAATCTATTTCACCCTTGGATGGATCATAGAATCTAAGCAACAAATTCAAGATTGACGACTTACCACTTCCAGTTCCACCGATTATTCCGATTCTATCGCCTTTATGAATTGTAATATTCAAATTATCGATAGCAGGAACATCACTTCCAGGATAATTCAATGCAGCATTCTTCAATTCATATAAAGGTTGACCTATTTCGATATCAAAAGGTTGAACCTTGGGATCATTCACCAAATTAGGCTCTATAGCTAGTAACTTATCACATCTCTTCATTGAAGCATAAGACTTTGTAAAGATGATGATAAGGTTAGTTACTACGACGATAGCTTGAAGAATCTGGTTCAAATAATTGACCAAAGCGACTATCTTTCCATTCTCGCTAGCGATGATTTCAGCTGTGGCGTTGGGATTGAATATTCCGCTCATGGATCCGATGATGACTAAGATCAAAATGACTACATTGATTGCGAATGTCGTCACAGGTCCCATCAAAGAAGTAATCTTAGAAATCTTTAATGATTCATCGACATATTCTCCAGAAGCTTTAGAGAATTTATCCAATTCAAACTCTTCCTTATTAAATGCTCTGACGACTCTAGCACCACTCAATGAGTCATCAGTCTTTTGAGAAAGAACATCGAGTTTTTCCTGGACTTTAACATAACCCTTAGAAGTCTTAGGTAAGACGAGCAACAAGAATGTGAACAACACTATTGCCAATCCTATGAAGACTAATCCGGATTTCCAATCGATAATGAGAGATGCTACAATTGCACCAATAACCAAGAAAGGAGCGCGGATAGCAAGTCTTATCAACATTGCGACACCTTGTTGAACCTGGTTAGTATCATTGGTTATGACGTTTATGATATTTCCTATTCCGAATTCTTCCATTTGACTTGCAGGAAGCTTTTGAACATGGGCGAACAATCTGTTTCTCAAATCAGTTCCCGTTCCCTGCGATGCCCTAGCCGCCTTGTATTGACAAATCATAGTCGAACCAAAGCCTAAGAAAGTCATGGCCAACATCGCACCTATCAAGCCAACGACCAGGTTCCAATTAGCACCTGTAACTACGCCAGCTTCGTTATAAATAAGACCTTTTGAAACAATCAAAGACATCATGACCGGAGTTATCAATTCAAAGATTGCTTCAAACATCTTGAAGAAAGGACCCCAAAAGAAGTCTTTCTTATATCGCATAGCAGAATCAATAGTTCTGCCAGCAGGTGGATACTCCTTTTTCTTTTTTGCCATATCCTTTATCCTTTCAGTTAATTAAAAATAACATCGGCATAGCCGATGTTGTATAAGTTTACTTAGTACGAGTAGCTTCTTTCATCAGCTCCTCATCTTCTTTCAAAGCATCTTCGTGGGACATAAGAGTGCCTTGGTTGTACTGATTCAAATATTTGCTTGCAATATCCATATATTTGGAATCGTCGTCGATTTCCTGAAGCTCACCGCTAGTAGGATTACCATCCTCATCGATTTGAGCATACAAAACATCGACTGTTTCTTCGTCATCTTCAAAGACATAGACAAAGAGAACATGAAGCATGTCATCTCTGACCGTAAAGGCTATCTTTCTCTTTATCTCATTTCCGCTCTCGTCTTGAAGAATGATGACATCATCATCTTCATCGACTTCTTCGATTTCTTTTTCTTCGTTCTCAGCCATTTTTCTTTTCTCCTTTATCACCAAACATCGTATCCATTTTTTCTAAGGTATCTTTCTAAGATGACACAAGCAGCTACTTGATCAATTTTAGGCTTTTGTTTTTTATGGGACAAATTCTCGTCATGCATCAAGGAAGCAGCTTCCAAAGTCGAATATTGTTCATCCTGAAGAACGATATCGATTTTGAGATTAGCTTCGCTTAATCTTTTCTCTAATTCAGCTTTAAACCCCAGTACAGTCTCTGTCATAGGGGATGGATCACCAGAAGGAAAGCATGGTCTTCCCAATACTACCAATCCGATAAAGTTATCTCTTATGTATTGAATTACCCTAGGATAACAATCATCGAACTTACCATTAGGAAAATGCATGTTTTCCAAGGGACTTGCCATATGGCCAGAACGACTTATGGCTATGCCCAAGGTACACATCCCTAGGTCAAGCCCCAAAATAGGCTTAAATCCCACTACTTGATCAATCCTTCAATCAAGGAAGAAACTTGATTAAATTTCTCCATCGATTTTCCACTTCCGAAGGCGATGTCAGGACGTCCACCTCCTCTTCCATCCAACAAGGCAGAAGCTTTCTTCATGATATCTCCTGCTTTTAGTCCGCTCTTCAAAGCTTCACTTCCAACACCTACTCCCAAATCGATTCTATCCTTTGAGACAGAGGCGATGAAAACTACTCCGTTCTTGTGCTCATTGATAAGAGATGAAATCAAGCTATTCAATTGGGCGTGATCCATATCGTTCTCTTTAACTACCAAGACAGATACACCATTGACCTCTTTGAATTTACTCTCGAGTTCTTCCTTTTCGATAGAAGCAACCTTTTCCTTCAAATCCTTAACATCCTTCTTGAGTTGATCGTTATTTGCCAATAAGCTCTTGATCTTAGGAGTGACATCCTTCTCACCAGTCAAGCCGAGATTCTCAACTAATCCCTTGATATTCTTTTGATATCCTTTGAGGTAGTCATAGGCATCTTTACCAGTAACAGCAACAATTCTACGGACACCAGATGAAATAGCCTGTTCGGAAACAATAGCAAAGACGTTTATATCTTCAGTATTAGATACATGGGTTCCACCACAGAACTCTTCTGCATCTCCCATCTTGACGACTCTAACTGTAGCGCCATACTTAGAAGCAAATTGGTGATAGGCAGGAAGCTTCATAGCTTCTTCCTTGTCCATATATTTGACTTCACAAGGAGTCTTGGACTCGATTCTGTTGTTTACATCTTCTTCAATCAAATCGAGCTCGTCTTGAGTCAATTTTCTATCCCAAGCAAAATCCAAACGGCAGATATGAGGTCCGACCAAAGATCCTTCCTGAGGAACTTGAGCAGTATTGTGATTTAAGACATCAGACAAAGCTTGATGGAGCAAGTGACATGCTGAGTGATTCTTTCTCGTCAATGAACGAGTAGCAAAATCAGGTTTTAATGTAAATGTATCTCCGACTTTAATAGATCCAAACAAAACTTTGACGAACGCTAAGTTTTGCTTATTAGGAGCATGCTGGCAATCAGTGACTTCAGCTTCTGTAGAATCATTCACTATGCTTCCAGTATCAGCCACTTGACCACCTTGTTCTGCATAGAAGTTAGTAGTATCGAAAGCTACAGCACCTTCATCGGTGATTTCATCTACTTTAACACCATTCTTGAATGTTCCGATTACTTTAGCTTCAATCACCTTGTCATCATAAATGAAAGTAGAAGGAGTATTGAATTCCATCAAATCCTTGAATTGGGAACCATAAGTGACAATTCCTTGAGCAGCACGGGCTTGTCTAGCTCTTTCTTTTTGTTCAGCCAAGAGTTTCTCATATCCTTTTTCATCTACTTTCTTGCCTTTATCTGCTACGATTTCCTTTGTCAATTCAAATGGGAATCCGTAAGTATCAGAAAGCTTGAATGCATCTTCAGCAGAAAGAGTGTCAGTATCCTTGGATAGATACTCGCCTAAGAGTTTTTCACCAATCTTCAAAGTAGAGGCAAATCTCTCCTCTTCAGCCAAGATCATCTTTGTGACCTTCTCTTCTTTCTCCTTAAGGTAAGGATAGAAATGATCATTTGTTTTTACTACAAACGGAACAAGTTTTGCTATAAATCCAGAAGGAAGCCCTAAAGATTTAGCAAATCTCTCTGCTCTTCTCAAGATTCTACGAAGAACGTATCCTCTGCCTTCGTTAGAGAATAGACAGCCATCAGCCAAGGCGAAGACCAAACATCTAGTGTGGTCTGCCACAACTCTATAAGCCATCTTGTATTTGCCTTCATAAGGCTTTCCTGATTCCTTCATGATTTCATCGATAATAGGCTTGAATGTATCGATTTCAAAATTGGATTCAGTCTTTTGCATAATACATGCAAAACGTTCCAATGAAGCACCAGTATCAATGTTCTTATGTGGAAGTTCAGGGTAATCTTCACGTTTCATTCCAGGCTTGGAATTGAATTGAGAGAAGACTATGTTCCAAAGCTCAATATAACGATCGTTTTCAATATCATCTTTCAATAACTTGATTCCGACATGTTCGGGGTCATATTCCTCTCCACGATCAAAGTTGATCTCAGTATCAGGTCCACAAGGTCCTTCACCGATTTCCCAAAAGTTATCTTCTGAAGGAATCATGTGATCAGGATCCATACCACACTTTATCCAAAGATCTCTAGTTGCGAGATCATAAGGATAATATGTGATATAAAGTCTTTCTTTAGGAAAACCAAACCACTTCTCACTAGTCAATAACTCAAAAGCCCAAGGAATAACCTCATCTCTGAAATAATCACCAATAGAAAAGTTTCCGAGCATCTCAAAGAATGTGTGGTGACGATCTGTGCGTCCGACATTTTCGATATCGTTAGTACGGATACATTTCTGAGCGTTGGTCAATCTTCTGTAAGGTGGTGTGACACGTCCATCAAAATACTTTTTCAATGCAGCAACACCGGCATTGATAAACAACAATGAAGGATCGTTGTCAGGAATCAACGAAGCTGATTGTTCTATATGGCATCCGTGTTCGTTGAAGAACTTGAGCCACATATCACGAATTTCATCCAAAGTCATGTACTTCATAACTATATTTTTCTCACTCCTCGATAAAAGATACCTTTACTACCTCAGTAAAGCTTAGATATTATAAATACTTATATAATAAATAAGTTAAGTATATTTTTTATTTTACTTGTAAGTGCTTAAAAAGAGACATTTTTTAATAAAAAATACAAACCATTCAATAGTTTATAAAAAAGAAAAAACGGACTTTTTAATTACACCATTAAAATAGTCCGTTTTTCATACTGAAAATTTATTATATTAAGATTCCAATCACTAAACAAACATAATTTAAGAAATGAGCTCCGATTCAATTGTTAGAGATAACCTTTTAACAACTGATTCGAACCAAACCTAACTGCAGAACAAATTTTACTCAATCTCTTTCTTAACCGGTTTCTTATCCCTCAATATTAGATTCATTATTATTCCAAGTATCATACTTGCAGCTACTGATGTAATAGTGATCATAGGATTGTTTGGATCTCCAAATTTAAATGCTAATCCACCTATTCCCGCTACTAATATTGTGCTAGCGACAAATATATTTTTTGTATTTGAGAAATCAATCTTTTCATTTATTAACATCTTGATACCACTAGATACTATGAATCCATATAAAACCATGGATACTCCACCCATGACGCAGCTTGGGATTGTCATAGTGAAAGACATCAACGGAGAGAAGAAAGCTAAAATAATAGAGAAGAGACAAGATAATAGAATAACTTTTGTAGAAGCTATCTTTGTAACACCTACAACAGCCACATTCTCACCATATGTAGTATTAGCAGCACCACAGATAAGTCCACTTAAGCTAGTAGCGATTCCATCTCCAATCAACGTTCTAGATAAACCAGGATCAGTCAACAAATCTCTTTGCAAGATTCCAGACATATTCTTATGGTCTCCGATGTGTTCACATATAGTAACTAAACTTACAGGTATGAACAACAAAGCTGCCTTTCCAACATCAGCACCAGTTAAAGGAACTGAGGACTCATTCATCGTGAATAAGAATGAAGGCAAATCAAAGAATGATTTGAATGTAACAGGACTAAAGTTTTCTACCAAAGGAGAGAAATCAACAATATGGAAGTATTCATTCCCACAGCCATAGAATCCAATGGCAGTGAAGATGACTGCACTTATATATCCTGCAAGTATACCCAACACAAACGGAATGAGGCTTATCATCTTTTTGCCATAGAAAGAACATATGGCTGTCACTATCAAGGCAATTAAACCACAAAGTATTTCTACTAAGTTATAATCAGAAGCAGAAGAACTGGTTCCAGTCAAATTTGAAACAGCACTTACAGCTAAAGATAATCCTATTACCATAATGACTGGGCCGACAACAATCGGTGGAAGAAGTTTGTTCAACCAAGAGACACCAAACAATTTTATAAATAGAGCAACTAAACAATACACCACTCCAACCATTGCCATTCCAATAGGTAAAATCCAAAGGTTTGGCAACATTCCAACTTTTGTGCCATCTATAATAACTTCTTGACTAGATAAAGCGATAGCAGCAGTCATCGGAGCAATATAAGCAAAGGACGAAGCTAAGAACATCGGGGATTTGAATCTAGTCATGATCAGATAGAAAATAGTTCCAACACCAGCAGCGACCAAAGTAGGTGCAATCATCAAAGAGGCTATACTTTGACCATCTTTAGTGACATATCCGGCAAAAACTAACATAGGAACAGTAACACAAGCAACGAACATCGCCAAGACATGCTGAATAGCTAGAATAATCCATGTTCCAGCTTTCTTAGGATTCTGATCGACATCTAAAATCAATCCGTTAGAATTGACTCTTTCTTCTTTCTTCTCTTCCATAAGTTTTTCCTTTCTAAAGCAAAAATAAAAGAGGCCTTAAGGCCTCTTGAACACCAAACAATTGGAAATAGAAATACTACCCTTGCAAAAACTTCTCAATCTAGTTTTTCTGTTTCTAGTTATTTCCATATATTTTCGCTTTGGAATGAAATATACAGTAAAATGCTAGAAAAGTAAAATAGTTTTTAAATAGAATCGGCTGATGATGGTAAATGTATGACTTGTGAATCATCAGGCGTAAAGATTGCTTTGTAAGAACGACGAACTTTGATATAAGTCTTTATGTTTCCGTATAATCCCAACAATTGAATAGAAACCAAACTGATCATTGCAACCAATCCTATGACACCAAATCCGGATTTCATCTGAAGTTCTTTGTCATAAGGGTATAACGCTGATGACATTCCTGTACACAAAGGAAGCAAGAATGCACTAGACATCGTACCGGAAGCTACACCAGCACTATCGAATGATAGGGCAAAGAACAAATCAGGAACAAAGAAACTTATGGCAAATGAGACTAATAACAATGCGACAATTATCACTGTATAGTCTATTTCATTTATATACTTAACTCTTGTCACTGCTAAGATACAAACAACCATCAATGCGGCACACATAGCGAAGAACAAATCTTTACTTCTTATAGATCCACGAGAAACATCTTCTACTTGCTTAGCCAAAACGTGAACTGAGGGTTCTGCAAGAATTATGACCAAACCTAAGAGGCCCATAATGACTAAAACAATCGCAAAATTAGCACCATCATATCCATTTGATCCAAAAGCTAATCCCATCTTCCAAGCCAATGGATAGAAACTTGAGTTGACACCCATCAAGAACAAAGACAATCCGACAAATGTATATAAGAATCCGATGAATATTTGAATCAATTCTTTCTTCTTCATATGCAAGAAGCACAAATCATAAATAATAAAGAAAGCTAATACCGGAGCAAGAGAAAGCAATGTATCTTGCATAGCATCTAACAGATTAGAGCCATATAAACCACCTAATCCATTATAGCCTTGCTCAGTTAGCAAGGTATATGGAGTTGGAATATCAATTGAAAAATTGATATTTTCAGAGAACATACACATGATGGGAACGGTGATCAATGGTCCTAATGAAGCTAATCCAGACACACCGAATGAATCGTTTTCAGCATCCTTGCTACCTTTAACTTGAGCTACTGCTATACCAAATGCAACGATAAACGGGGCCGAAATACTACCGGTTGTAGTACCAGCACCATCGAATATTATTGGCATGAATTTGTCTTTGTCGATCAATAAGGCTAATGCAAATACAATAAACTCTAATCCGACAATGCAGAACTTATAACTCCATTGTTTTAAAATACGAATCAAAGCAAAAGCTAGTAATAAACCGACACCTATGGATACGACAGCAACCATTACCCATTTATGATTTTCACCCATCAATTGGGCTGAAAATACTGATAGGTCTGGTTCAGCCAGAGTGACTAATGTACCCATCAGCAAAGCGACAACACCTAATAAAATCAAAGATCTTTTCTTAGTTATATTTTCACCGATTGCAGTACCGATTCTGGACATTGCTTGGTCAGCACCCATTCCAAACAAAGAACTACCCAATACGAGTGGAATGAATGAAATCAAAAGACACAATGTAAACGGTCCGAACACACTGCTAGCATAGTTGTTAGCATAATAATTCGGAGTAAATATATTTTCAAATTGTACAGATCCTTCGATAGGCTTTGAATCAAACAAAAACAAGCCAGAGATATCGATAAGAAGTAATACTAAATAAATAGGTCCTATGGAGAATATACCTTCCTTTATTCTCCCCCATAATTCTTTTGCCATATCCACCTCCGAATTCTTCATTATTTTACTTAAGAAAAATGCAATTTATCCCTACATTTTTAAATAGACAAAAGGAATAAACATAAAACCTAAAAATACACTATAAAAGGTAGAATAATCCGAATTTCGGATTTATCTTCAGTAATAAAAAATAATTCTTTTGAATCTGAGAGAAAAGAAAAAACTCAGCCTTAGCTGAGTTAAAACGAAGTAGAACTAGAAATTATTGATTATTCAGCTTTGATTCAATAGATTTCTCAAAATCTTGAATTGTTGAAATTTGAGCCATTTCATCTTCGTTGAAAGAGATATGGAATATATCTTCTACTTGAATCATGATATCAGCCTTATCCAATGAATCCAATCCCAAATCAGAAAGATCAGTTTCCGGCTTCAATTCACCGACCTTGGTCTTTTCACTGACCAACTCAGTCAACTTTGCATAAATGTCATTTTCAGTCATTTTTTATATCCTTTACTTATTAATTAACTTCTTAACTTTTGTAATTATATCACAATGATTTTAAAATCAAAAAACTAGAGAAGATTAGAATCATCCTCATCGTCATCAGTTATATAAATCTTTTGAACATTTCTAGCACATTCTTCCACCATAGGCTTCCAATCAAAAGAGTTTTCGATTTCTTCAATCTTATCTGGATGAGGACAAGTCGTAGGATTCTTTACGTCGAATATAGTGCAGCAATCTTCATAAGGTCTAACTGAAATATCGAATGTATTAATCTTTTGAGCTATATCTATAATATCGATTTTATCAATAGCGACCAAAGGTCTGATGATAGGCATTGGAGTTGCAGGATCTATAGCTACAAAAGATTTCAAAGTTTGACTAGCGACTTGTCCAAAAGACTCACCGGTAGATAGAACAATATCGTTATTATTCCACGCAACTTTTGTAGCTATTCTTAGCATCATTCTTCTCATGATCGTAATTGCATAGGAAGTTCCAGCAGCCTTATAGATTTCTTCTTGCAAGTGAGTGAAAGGAACTATCATCAATTTTATAGACGGCTGATAATCGGTAAGGACATGAAGAAGATCTTTAATTTTTTCAATTACTTTTTCAGATGTATAAGGAGGAGCTGCAAAGTGAATACATTCAACTTTAGCACCTCTTCTCATCATCATGAATGTTGCTACTGGTGAATCGATTCCTCCACTAAGTAATTGAAGAGTCTTTCCTGCGATTCCAACAGGATAACCACCAAGTCCTTTTTCCTTAGGTCCATAAACATATGCCAATTCTTGACGTATCATGATGTGAATCAATAACTCAGGAGAATGAACATCGACCTTAATAGAGGGAATGTTGTCTAAGACATAGTCTCCTACCTCACGACAAATTTCATCAGAGTGATAAGGGAATGTCTTATCAGCTCTTTTCACTGTAACCTTAAAAGTCTTAGCATTAGAAGATTTAGCTAATTCCAATGAATACTTCTTAAATTCATCTAAGTCCTTTTCAATTCCCATAGCCAAAGAGAAATTTAAGATTCCAGGTACTTGCTTCAAACCTTTAGCCACATCTTCATAAGGCGTGCCATTCAAAATTATATAGATATGATCTTTTTTTATCTCATATTGAAGCTTGTCAAACTTCTTCAACTTAGCCTTGATATTAACACCAAGCTTTTTGATGAAATCAAAGATGTTCTTTCCTTTCGTAGATAATTCGCCAAAGAAAATAATAACCATATCTTTAGCTGAGTCTCTGATATTTAATATTTCATTTTCCATATTTATTCACCTCAATCATCCGGATGTAAAGTCTCCAATCCTTCTTTAAACCAATAAACAAACTCATCGACTTCTTCTATAGTCTCATCTCCTTTGAAAGACAACCTAATCGGATTATCAGCACAATGTGATTCATATCCCATTCCTCTGAGTGCTGTATTAGATATTTTTAATCTATCATCACAAGCTGAAGTAGTCGATACATAAATATTATGAGAGGATAGAAATTCATCCATGACTGATGCTCTGACATGTTTTAATCCATATGTGAGAACAAAGGGAATACAACTCTCTTTTTCAGACATACAAATAATACCATCCTCATCTATCAACTTATCTCTAATATAATCGTTTATTTTTTTGACTCTTTCAGTTCTATCAGCCAATGTTTGATTATCAATTCTTAAGGCTACAGCAATAGAGACATCTCCAGGAGTATTAGATGTTCCCGGTCTTAGATTCATCTCTTGACCACCTCCAACTTCAGGTGGAATCAAGACTACATTCTTTCTCTTTAGCAAAACTCCACTACCTCTCAAGGCACCTATTTTATGTCCAGAGAAAGAAACTAAATCTACATTTTCTAGTTTCATTATTACTTTTCCAACAGCTTGAGTTACATCGGTATGAAAATAAGCTCTGGGACAATATTGTTTGGTCAATATAGCCATCTTTTCAATTGGGAGCAAGAGCCCATTTTGATTACAACAATACAAACTAGAAACTAGACCAACACCTCTTTTCAATGTTTCGATGAATAAATTCCAGTCGATTTGACCATTCTTATCGACATTCAATCTAATCACTTCAAATCCATCAGCTTCCAACTTGTCAAAGACCTTCCCCACTGAATCATGCTCAACTGTTGTGGTGATGAGTCTTTTGGAATAAGAAGACTTGGAATAACTAGCTCCAAGAATTGCGATGTTGTTGCTTTCACTAGCACCAGAAGTAAATATGCATTCAAATGGATTAACTCTATCGTTGGAATCACCTAAGATAGACAATATCTGTCTTCTGGCTTTTTCAAGATAGAGATTTGCGGAATTTCCCATCTCATGTAACGAACCGGGGTTCCCATAATCTTCCATAGCAATTTTCATTGCAATGTCACATGCTTCTTTATAAGGTTTAGTAGAAGCAGCGTTGTCAAAATAAATATATTTCTTATCAGTCATAATCTCAGCTTTCTTAGTCAGTTAATCCGACAGCTTTAGGAGTTTGAATGTTATTGTGATTAAAAGCTAAAGTCATAATGGAAGCCGCATTATCAAATCTAGCATTTTTGAATTCTAATTCGGCATTCTTTGTCTCGTTTTCAATATCTTGATAATTTCTACGATACTGAGCTGCATAAGTGATCAAAATCTCAGCGTTTATCATTGAGATTTTATCTCTTTTAATCTTTCCTAAGAATAAATCGCAATTATTTTTTAATTTTTCAAACTCTTTTTTACATTTTTCCACATCTATAGGTGTCTTAGTAGTCATGTTATAAACATCATTTATTTCATTCATGAGAGCTGACACTTCTTTGGCTTTAGCCTCTATATAGGAATGCACATCAAATTCCATTATAGCTCTTCTCGCTTTACATATATTTAGATAGGATAAATTCAATTCATCTAAAATTCCATCCAAAACGTTCTTCACATTGACTTCAAACTCTTTAAACTCACTGAACTTATCAGCTATATTTTTGTTGAGTTCGGATATTTTCTTTTGAGATTCAAGAAGTGAAGAATAAGGTGTTCCGTCATGGTTAGTCAAAGATTCGTCATTTTCTCTTCTCAATCTCTCATCCAAATCAATCATCTCACCTAATTCTTGAGATTTCTTAAAGAAATCATCATCAAGAACATAAATTTTCTTATATGTTTTTATCTTCTTTTGAATAGAAGCATATTTTTCTTGAATAAGAAGGATCGATTGTGCTTTATCGTTTTGAATTTTATTAAATTCATCTTTAGATAGCTTCTCTGTATCAATCTTTCTCTCTAAAGTATCTATTCCATTAAGTATTTCATCCAACGAAGTCTTCACTCTAGCAATTTTGAGAAGCTTTAAATCCTGATTGATTTTGACTAATCTCTGATTAGCTCTATCGATAAAAATATCGATTCCTAAATGTGTCAATGGAACTCCCAAATTCTCAGTGTCTACCTCTTCCTGCTTTAAGACTTTCAATCTTTCAGGAATCACTTTTTGAGCCATAGTGATACTGTTAGGAAGTGTTAGACCATACTTATCCAAAACTTCTAATGCCTTATTTATCTTGTCCAAATGTTCTTTAGCGCTTGTATAATCAGCTTTATCAATATCTACTTCATATTGTCTAAAATATTCTTCAAATACATCAAACAAATTATCTAAATCCGATTTGATCGGTCTCAATTCAATTTCATTTTGATTACAAAATTCTTTAAATTTTCTAAACCTTTCTTTCGGCTCTTTTATCATTGCATGGTATTTATCATCGATTACGAGCGTCTGAGCTATTTGCTTCTTGAATCCATTTATCTCTTCCTCAAATGAATCCAAGACCTTTTTTGCAGCCAGGATATTTCTCTTTAGACCTCTCTTTTCTTTGGCGTTCAAAAGATTTGTCACCGCTGTTACTGCTTGAGTTACTTCTTCTTTATTTTGCTTATCCAAAGAAACATAAAAATTGATTAATTCATTGTATTTCTCCTTGTATCCAGGAGCATCCTTATCAGCCATCTTCTTGACTCTTTCAAGACTAGTCGAGCAATCACGATATAAGACATCATTGATGCTTTGACTTCTATCTATTATTTTTTTGCCTTGAGAAACAAAGTAAATTCCTTTTCCAAGGCAAAAATAGATTAAAAATCCAATCAGACCAGCCACAATCAAACATCCAATTACGATTAAAGCTATATACCACCCGTTCATATGGACAACCTCCAAACGCACTTTTTATTTTAATACAAAAACAGCTTCCTATTTTAATAGGAAGCTAATTATTGAATTAATACCACTGAATTATTAGAAATTTATAATTCCGTATGCGCCTAAGACAATCTTAACTGCCACCAAACAAAACACAATAGAGGCTATCAGATCTCCCCACTTTTCAAGTTTAGGACCAATCACTTTTCCAAACAGAATAGCTAAGATTGAAAGAATCCAAGTAACAACACCAATGGTAGCAAACAAACTCATCGCCCAGCCGACTTCCTTATCCATATAAACAAATCCGATAGACAATGCATCGATAGATGTAGCAATAGCTTGAATGAACATCTTTCCAATAGTTAATTCGTTAGATTTAGATGTTTGAGATTGGGTTTCTAATTCAGCTTTTTCTTCACTATTTGAAGCCTTTCTTTCCTTCAATTCTTTAATCCATTCATACATGCTTTTAGAAGATAGAAGCATGAGTAATGTGAAGGCGACCCAGCCAACAATAATTTCTTTTTGATCTTTGAAATATCCTTGAATCCAATATCCGATAAAATATCCGATAACCGGCATAACAGCTTGAAACAATCCAAAGAGGAATGAGCAGAGAATTATCTTCCACCACTTCATGTTCCATTCCTTGATTCCATCAGTAGCTCCGACTGTCATGCAATCAAAAGACATGGTGACAGGAACTAGTAAAAAATCAGTCCAAGATATCATAATTAAGTAAATTTTCCTTAAGTGGTCGATATTCTACAATAAAAGCTGTTTATAAACTATAAAAAGCGATGGAGTCCCATCGCTTTGGAAGCTATTTCATCAATTTTGGGTCGTATGCAACACCATTTTGCATATTCTCTCTAATGGTGTTTTCAATCTTTTGAGCTTCTTCCGTATTGGTAGTCAAGAACTTATACAAAGCTGTAGATCCTTGTCCAAGTCTTTCCTCTCCATAATTGAACCAAGATCCAGATTTCTTTATAATTCCATAACCCAAGGCTAAGTTGGCAAGTTCATGTAGATGCGATATTCCTTGGCCATAAATCATATCGACACGGCATGATTTATAAGGAGGTGCAACCTTGTTCTTAACTACTTTTACATTCACCACATTACCGATAACAGCATCTCCATCCTTCAAGGCTTCAGCCTTTCTAATGTCGATTCTGACAGAAGCATAGAACTTCAAGGCTCTTCCTCCGGAGGTGGTCTCAGGGTTTCCAAACATCACTCCAACTTTTTCACGCAGCTGATTGATAAATATTACACTACAATTTGATTTGTTCAATTGACCTGCTATTTTTCTCAATGCCTTACTCATCAATCTAGCTTGCAGACCGACACTTTGATCGGATAAAGTTCCTTCCAATTCAGCACGTGGAACAAGAGCAGCTACACTATCGACTACGATCAAATCAAATGCGTTTCCTTTTGCGAGCATATCGACAATATCCAAAGCTTGTTCGCCATAATCAGGCTGTGACAATATCAAATTGTTGATATCCACGCCTAAAGCCTTAGCATACTCAGGATCGATAGCATGTTCTGCATCTACAAATGCAGCTCTTCCACCCATTTTTTGAACTTGGGCTATAGCTTGTAAAGCCAAAGTAGTCTTTCCTGAGGATTCTGGGCCGAATATTTCAATGATTCTTCCTCTTGGATAACCACCCACTCCCAAGGCTTGATTAATCATCATAGAACCCGTGGGAATAATTCCTGTCTCGACAGTAGGTCTATCTCCAAGTCTCATTACAGAGCCTTTTCCATAAGCTCTCTCAATCTCTTTTAAAGTCTCAGTGAGCAAAGAATTATCTCTTTCTTCTTTTGCTTGTTGCTCTGAAGCTTTTGCTTCTTTCTTTTCTTTTTCCGCCATATAAGTTCTCCTCAATGATTATATATTCTTCAAAGGCCTCAAAATGATCATTTTAGGCAAGATTATTTAGCAATTGTCTCAAACCTTCTTTTACGCACTGCTCTCTAATGCTATTTCTATCACCTTCCAACTGATATTTATAAGCTTTGGCTTGGCCATGGTAGGATATTCCTATCCAAACTTCACCGACAGGTTTTCCATCCTGAGCTGTAGGTCCAGCGTTTCCTGTAAATGAAATAGCGACATCGCTTCCCGTGAATTTCTCACTAGATAATGCCATTTCACAAGCGCATTTCATCGAAATAGCTGTATCTTCCTTCAAGGTTTTTTCACTTACGCCTAATCTTTGTTTCACATCGTCGACATAGGTGATAACACCACCTCTATAGTAGTTTGAAGCCCCTGGGACTGAGCACACGGTTGCTCCGAATAATCCGCCTGTCAAACTCTCACAAGAACAAAAAGTGAGTTTTCTCTTTTCCATGATGGAAAAGACCATACTCACGAGGTTTAAACATCCGCTATCCATTACTTTGCACTCTCCTTAAGAACCTTTCTAGCATTATAAATATAAATTCCGCCAGAAATAAGTGAGAGCAAAACTGTGATGATTCCGAGGAAATCCAACCAAAGCATGGCTGATATTTCGCCGTTGCATCCCATCGTTTGAGCCCAGAATCCATTAGTTCCATCAGTCCAATTCATAAAGTTCTTATTATCGAATACATAATCGATGAATTGGAATGGGAATCCTCTAAGGAATAAGAAAGGAATATAAACAGTTTCAGCAACAGTCTTTGCCTTTCCAAAGATATTTGCTGGAATTACCACGCCTTTTGTTCCACAAACCATTCTTAGACCATCGATGATGAAGTCTCTACCGACCAATAAGACAACAAATAATGGAGGACATAGCCAAGGCATCTTAGCGGTCAACATAATCAATGTTCCATCTATCAAGAATTTGTCTGCTAAGGGATCCATGTATTTTCCAAAATCAGTGACCATATTCCTAGAACGAGCGATATGACCATCGACACCATCTGTAGCAGCTATGATGATAAACACTACACAGCAAACCAAATCCAAGATTGTAATGTGAGTCATAGGAATGACATACAAAGCTGGGGCTGGAATAAAGAAAGAGATAAAATAAGCAATCAATAACAACAAAGTCAAAGGAAATCTAGAAAGAGTTACTTTGTTAGCGAGATTCATACTTGCCTCCTATTTTGATACGCACATATATTAATAGTTTTAGAAAAATAAGCAAAATAAAAAAGGGAATTACCCAATCCTGTAAGCCATGTTTTGTCTAGAGCGACAATTTATCTGAGTATTACCACCCACATTCGAAGGATTCGGTTCTCCTAGGAATGCCTCCCTTACCAAAATTTAGGTTTCTCACTTGTGGGGCTTTCCACGTTTCACTCCCAAAGTTTCCAATGGGTTTCGTCACTGTGGAGCGTTAGAGAGAACTTCCCATGGCCGAAGCTTTAGGGTTGTTCTCAGCCGTCACCGGCTCCCTTAAACCGGTGCCCAGCCTTATCATTTAAGCTGGCACAAACACTACGACCATCACAGGTCGTGTGAGCATGGACTTTCCTCTGATAGACAAGCTACCAGCAGTCGCTTGGATTGAGCGTTCGCATCTACTTAATCTTTGTAGGATCGACTCCGGCTTTATAAAGAGCTGTTTCAAGATCATTAATTCTTTTTAGCAAAGATAGATTATCTTGCCCAGAAGAAGTAATACCTTTAACATCATCTAGCTTTTGCTTCAAAACTGTGTTTTCCACTTGAAGAGAAGTCACTTTCTCATTTAAGAGCTTGTTTATTCTCTCAAGCTCAACTTTAGCTACATCTTGGTCTTTCACATAACTTTCAAAGACCTCGTAATCCGATATAACCGAATCAAGGAGGGTATCAACTTGCAAACAATTGTATCCGGATTTAGCTCCGGAAAAGTTTTGATTGTAAATTTTATCAGCAGATAGTTTTAAGTTTAAGCTAGACATATAATCTCTCCTGCAAATAAAATTATAGCATATTCAATTCTCTATTGAAATTGTGTGTAAATGGTTTAAATAACTATTCTTCATCCGATGAGAAAAAGTGGCCTATAGTCAAAACATAATCATTGATTTTTCCTGTCAAGACATCGTTATAATGACAAATGAATACTCCTGAAATCATAATCATCATATATTCAGCTTCTTCATCACTAGCTTTATCCCCGTAAACTTTAACCAGGCAGAATTAATATAGTTTTTATGATGATATTGGGAATAAGGATGTCGGCGATGTCATTGATATCAATTTAAAAAGCCGAGCTTATTAGCTCGGCTAATCTTACACATTCTTTTTTCTCTCTTCTCTTCTATCCATCACTCTATTCAAGTAAGGAAGAAACCCATGAAGAACAGGCTCATAAACATCATTATGTTTTTCGAAGTATTTAACATGGCAAGAAACTATCAAGTTATTCATACATAAGATTACAGGAACCGCCGCCAAAATCAATGAGACCAATGCGATTGCACCTATGCATTTTCCAAACACACTAATACCTTCTCCAAATATGCTGACCATGAATTCTCCAGTAATCATCTTGATGAAGTTAGAAGATCCTACAGGGTCATCCAAATGATATAGTACACCAGTATAAATCAACACACCGTACATCAGCATGGAAAACAACCCAAAATATGTTCCATAAATTTGTTTCCACGAATAATACTTATGATCAAACAAAGCTAATCCACCACCTATGAACAATAATGTATGTGAAATATATCCAGCTATTACCAAATATAAATCATCAGCCATAAAGGAAGGAGAGACTATTGCGCCTACTAAGAATCCAAAACCAGAAAGTAAAGCTACGAAAGCACCAAATAATCCAATCTTGGCAAAGCCGAATGTGAATACAGCACCAAATATCAAATAAGATAAATGAGAGAATTCAACTGGCGAATAACCAGTATGAGTTATAGCGTAATAACTATACTCACATGACTTATATACTAAAAGAAAAACAGCTATTCCAAATATAAGCCAGGAATTGATCTTTGGATGGTGTCTCATCAGCCACAGGAAGACGATAGAACTAGCCAAAACAACTAATGAAATCATAGAATAAACAACAGACATTCTAAATCCTCCTTTACAACCTAATTATATCTAGTTTTCTTCAAAAATGAATAGATTTTTTTGCTATTTTTATCAATTTATTTTTTGTTTATTTTTTCATTCATTAACAACTAGTTTTTAGTGGTTTCCAAAAATGATTTCAACTGGTAAACAAAAGAGATTGTATACTTGTCTATAAATAAAAGGAGACCATATATGATAGCTTTAATAACTGGTGCCTCATCAGGGTTAGGATTGGAAGTCAGTAAGATATTAGCCCAAAAAGGATATGACATCATAGGAGTATCTAGACATGAAGGTGATTTTTCTAAGCTTAAAGACACTTATCCCAATAGAAAGTTCGAATTCATCTCTTTAGATTTATCTTCTGAAGAAGGAGTCAAATCCTTAATAGACAAGACAAAAAATATAGATATCGATTATTTCTTCGACAATGCAGGCTATGGGATGATAGGCCATTTCGATGATGATAATATCGAGAAGGAAATGAAGATGGTCGATTTAAACGTAAAGGCTTGTCATAGGTTGCTCAAAGCATTCACAACGAAATTCTATAAAAGAGGTAAAGGTAATATTTTAGTAACAGCTTCTGCCGCAGCTTTTGCACCAGCTCCTTATATGACTCCTTATTACTCTACAAAAGTATATGTGTATTATTTAGCTCTTGGATATTGGAGAGAACTTAAAGAAAGAAAATCAAAAGTTATTCTATCAGTACTTTGCCCAGGACCCGTGGCTACAAACTTTGAAAAAGCAGGAAATGTAAAATTCAATATCAAACCGATATCCTGCCAAAAATGTGCATCTTATGCTGTAAAGAAATCCTTGAAAGGAAAGACTGTCATAGTTCCATCTTTCAAAATTAAATGCCTACATTTCTTCTCACACTTTTTACCTAAGAAATTCATAACTAAAGTAATCAAGAAATCTGCAGATTAAAAATCGCCTCACACAACGATGATAACTGCCAAGTTATCCTTTTCTCTAATCTTTCTAGCCAAATCCATTCCGTTTATTCAACCTAAATTGATATCTAAAATGATTTCTTATAAGACTCTTCCTTGAATAAGAACTCTTCTCCTGAGAAGAACCTATTCAAATTTATCAAAACATTCTTATCCTTTTGGTATCAGTTGATATCGTTGAGACATGTTTGATAATCATTTTGATTATCCTCGACTAAAGCTATAGAGATTTCATTCATATTTATACTTTAACTTCTTGTGAAAACATTGGCCGACTACTTTCGAATATCAATTATTAATTTTAAGATCTTTTTTACAAATAAAAGAGCCGAGCTATTAGCTCGGCTACAAATTCAATATCGATTACTTATTTTCTTTAGAATCGATTTTTTCTTTGATTTTGTCGGTCGGATTTCTCTTGTCGTTAGGATGATGAGGTCCATGATCATGCCATACAGCCCAATAGCAAAGAGTAGCAAGTCCAGCTCCGATATAAGGTCCAAAGATGAAAATCCATATTTCCTTAATAGGCTCAGTTTGTCCGTTGACCAAAGCCATCAAAGCAGTTCCTAAAGATCTTGCAGGATTAACACCAGTACCAGTGATGCTGAATCCAAAGAAGACGATAGAAGTCAAGGATAATCCTAAAGCAATTCCAGAAAGACCTTTATTAGCCTTGTCATGAGAAGTGCAGAGAATTGTAAATACGAAGACCAATGCAAAGAAGATTTCTGCAAATAATCCAATTGCATAACCACCAGCAGTTCCAAATCTAGAAATCAAGGTTCCACTCACTGTGTTAGAAGCATAAGTGTTGATTATTCCCATATCAGCACCGGCTGCTAAAGCTGAAGGATCCCAGTTATGTCCTAAGAAGCCGACGAGCAATGCAGCACCGATAATTCCACCGACAACTTGAGACAAAGTATAAAGAAGCATTTGCTTCCATCCGATACGTCCATCCAACCACATTGCGAATGTGACTGCAGGATTGACATGGCAACCTGTAAATTCACCTAAAGCATAGGACAAGGCTGTGACAACCAAGCCGAATGTAAGAGAAGTTGCAATTGCGATTTCACCAATCGAAGCACCGTTCATGGCAAGACCGGTTGCTGCACCACATCCGATGCAAACCAATACTGCAGTTCCTAAAATCTCACCGATACATCTCTTGAACATAACTAACCAATTGATTTTTTTGTTTTGGTCAGTCATTTCTTTCTCCACAGGAACAGCTTGTTCGAGTGGCTGTTTGTCTTCACTCATTTGTTTTTCCTCCAAAAAATAACTTTTGTATTATAGCCCTTTTAGGTATTATTGTTAACACAATATTATTTATATAAGAAAGAAATTACTTTTCTATCGGTCAAAAAAAGGATTGAATTCGCATCAAATTCAATCCAATAATTTTAAGTTGGCTTATATAATTTTAGTCTATTCACCTAGATCAATAGGCTTCTTATGACCTTCAGTGTGATATCTATAAGCATCTTTGATCATCTGCTCCATTCTATCCATGCAATGCTCAAAATTATAATTCTTATAGAAGTCATTATATAGTGTTTTTATTTGGGCACTTTCTTCAGGATGCTCTATAAACCAATCGATATGTTTAGCTAAATCTTCATCATCACCACATTTAAAGACACAATGCGTATTTCTCGAGTATTCGCTAACTGCTGCTTTAGGACTATCAGAGAGCAATGGTAAAGCTCCACAGCAAATAGCTTCCAAACACGATATTGATTCCAAGTCAGCTACAGCAGCATGAACATATAAATCAGCCTCACTCATTAGATCTACTACTTGAGGTCTCGTGAAGAAGTTGATGTAAGGTTTATTAGGCAAAGATTCACCCATTTTTATTAACTTTTCCTTTAAAGGTCCATCACCAGCCAAAACTAATTGAATCTTATCTTTATGCTTGGAAAGAAGGATAGCTCGAATCAATTGAACTTGATTCTTTTCATCGGTCAATCTTCCGGAAAAGACTATCAAGTATTTCCCTTCCCATTCTTTTGGTCTTTGAGCTAAAGGATTCTTTCTAAAAATAGGAAGAACACCATTGGAAATGACATAACCATTCGTATGATATTGAATATTCTCTTCGAAAATATTTCTTATGAATTGAGTGGGGTAATGTATTGCATCGCAGTACCTATATAAAGCTCTCCAAAAATATTTATACAAAGTCTTGTTGACAGCCTCGACACCCATTAGTTTGAATTGAGCTGAGACATTTTCTGCTTGGGTATGAAATCCAGCTGTAATGGCGATATTTTTTTCGTAAGCTATTGAGGCGGCTTTAGGTCCTAATAGTAAAGGTTGCATAATATGGACTACGTCAATTCCTTCCATAGATTTCTCTATTATGTCTCTTTTAGGCTTAGGAAGGGTGACCCCTTCCTTTTCTACATAGCTGTTGAAAGGTCCTACATTCAAATTAGGGCAAACAAATACATCAGGCTGCCCCATAGAATTTTGATCAGCACACAGAATTGAAACATGATGTCCTCTTTTTCTCATCGAATTGATGAGGTTGTTTTGAGCGACCATAGTTCCATTGGTGTTGTCGCCAAATACATCACATACAACGAGTATATTCATAATCACGCCTCACTTTGCAATATTATAGCATTTAAAAATTAATCAATATTTTCTTCATTCTTAGGCCTATAAACGTAATGCCAATAGTCTTCTTGTTCAATTGTTTTAGATAATTTGACCAAGGATTCATAAGTATCATCACCGAATTTTTGAATTGCATCTCTTCGATTTAAGTCCTTATCGGGATATAAAGGTTCTCCGATAATGACTGTTACTCTTGGCTTCTTAAACACCTTCCAAAATCCTTTCCTTTTTCTCCTAGCGAAAAAGACAGGGAGAACAGGCGCATCTAATTCGACTGGATATCTAAAGGACTGCCTTTTAAAATTTCTAACGCCAGTATAATTAGGCCATAGATGTGCTTCAGGATAGATAACAATTACCTGTTTTTTCTCTTGAATGTAATAAGAAATAGCATGAGTCATCTTAGGAATATCATGAATATCGACAGGAAGAGGTATAAATCCGCAAATTGGAACAATCAATTTTGTGGCAGGATTAGCTATAGCTTCAGAATAACCGATAGTATTAGTTCTTTGCTTATGGCTTATTAAATAAGCTAAGGCTACATCTAATTCACCAGCGTGGTTTGCATAGATGAAATAACCTTTCTTATTATCTAATTTCTTAACATTTTCCTTTCCTATCCATTTAACACCGACAATAATAGAAAAAGTTTTTACCAAAAAATGGATAATGGCAAAAAAGAAATTAGATACGTGCTCATAAAATCCACGTCTCTCAACAACTATTTTCTTTTTTCCTTTATAGGGATCGTATCTGACATGTTTCTTACCGAAATCATCATTAAGTTCATCGCTATAAAAGATTGTTTTATCCAAATCAGTCACGCTTCTTCTCCTTCCCATCATCGATGAGCTTATCGATAAGCTCATCCCATTGGGAATATACCTTATCAGCGGTGTACATCTCAGCCAATTCAGTAGATTTAATGATAGCTTCTGCTCTTTTGATAGGATTTTTGACTAATTCTTTTAATATAGAAGAGAATTCCAAATTGTTGTTACCACGTAAAACTTTGTCGAATAAAACGGGGTTGTATAAAGGTAAATCTCTAACCAAAATAGGAATATTTACATTAGAAGCTTCTAAGATAGTCATTGGGAAAAGTTCATCGTAAGACGGCATGAATAAAATATCCGCACAATTGTATATCGAATTCATTTCCTCATTAGGAATTATGCCTAAGAACTTCACATTGGGAGGAGGATTAGAAATCATCTTTTTCAATGATTTATAACCTTCTGTTATCTTTCCAAATGTAAAACCACCAACCCATACAAAAGTCATATCAGGATTATCTTCGGCTACAGCCAAAAAATCTCTGACTCCTTTTCTAGTTTGAGTCTGACCACATCCCATGACTACAAATGAGTTCTCTGGGATTCCATATTTCTTTCTAGAATTTAATTTTTCAGGAACAGATAAGGGATAGAACTTTTTATTTGAAACAAAATTAGGAACTGAATGAACATGATATTTATCAAATCCAAGGTCGATCAACTTTTGAACATAATAAGGATTAACTGTCACTAAATCATGGGCTTTACGGTAAAAGGACATTACGTATCTCTTAAAAATATTCAAAGCAAATTTAGGAAGTTTTATAGAGCCATCCAAAGTATCTGGAAGAAAATGAACCATCGCTATAGTTTTTTTCTTCTTTTTTAACTTTATATAGAATTTAAGGTAAATAGCAGTAGCGATAACTAAATTAGACTTCTTGTAATTCTTGCATATAGAAACATTATATTTGTCTTTTCCTTGATCGTTGAGCAAAGTTATCAAAGATTGAGTTGCAGTATGAACCCCTTGACTCTCGACTTCCTTTTTCTTAGCAAGAATATCTATGTTTGTTTTATTTTCCATTTCGTTCACCAATAACATATTATAAAACATAAAACTAATATAGCAAAATAAGCATTCATAAACAAAAGCATCGTCTTTTATTAGACGATGCACAAAACAAAAACAAGCCTATCTTTGTTTATTTATAATTTTGGATTTTGTATCCTCTAAAAATTTAGGATCATCGAAGTAATCGACTCTCAAAGCTTTCTTAACTCTAGCCATTGTTGCACTAGCCTTGGCTCTAGCCTTGATAGATCCTTCCTTCAAAATCTCATAAACCTCATCGAGTCTTTCTTCATAATATTTTCTCTTTTCTCTTATTGGGGTAAGAATATTATTCAAGACAGCAAAGAGGAACTTCTTTACGACCACATCACCTAATCCACCTCTTTCATAATGAGCTTTCAATTCATCGAGATTCTTATATTGAGGTAAGAATTTGACGAAGTCCTCATCGCTAGCAAAAGCAGATAAGTAAATAAAGACAGGATTATCCTTAGTATTACCAGGGTCAGAAACTTTGAGATGATTGGGATCGGTAAACATCGACATTACCTTTTTCTTCAAAGTAGCCTCTGAATCGGACAAATAAATACAATTACCTAAAGACTTACTCATCTTGGCTTTACCATCAGTGCCAGGCAATCTTTGACATACTGTATTCTCAGGGAGAATAATCTTGGGTTCAATAAGTGTAGGGCCATACAAATGGTTAAATCTTCTAACAATTTCTCTACATTGCTCGATCATAGGTGATTGATCTTCACCAGCAGGAACCAATGTAGCATCAAAGGCTGCAATATCTCCAGCTTGAGAAATAGGATAAAAGAAGAAACCACAAGGCAAGCTTTCACCCATATCTTTTTGTTTGATTTCAGCCTTTAGTGTCGGATTTCTCTCCAAAGTAGCAACAGTGACAAAATCCATTAAATAAAAGGCCAATTCAGCCATTTCAGGAACCTGGGACTGAACAAAGATAGAAATCTTGTTAGGATCTAATCCGACAGAAAGATAATCCAAGGCAACTTCCAAAATATTGTCACGAATCTTGTCAGGATTTTCAATATTGTCAGTCAATGCTTGGTTATCAGCGATGAAGACATACATCTCATCATAATCGCCTTTGTTTTGAAGCTCGACTCTTTGTCTTAAAGATCCTACATAATGACCGATATGAAGAGGACCGGTCGGTCTATCGCCGGTTAAAATAATTTTCTTTGGTGCCATATAAATCTCCTAAAATTTTATTTTTTCAAAATATCTATAATTCTATCTGCAACATTCTCTTTATTGAAGCCAAAGCTGTTTACTACATCTTTGGCAGGTGCTGAAAGTCCAAAACTATCAACACTCATAATGTTATCAGAAAATATACCTAACCCCCAAGATGAATCCATCTCGACTACTAATCTTTTACTTCTATCAACACCTAAGACTTCATCCTTATACTCTTGAGACTGTGAAAGGAAAACTCTAGCTTCTGGTAAAGATACTACTCTTCCATCAATACCTCTTTCTAGCAACATCTTTTGGACCTCGATGGCTAAGCTTACTTCTGAACCGCTAGCGATTATTGTATAGTCCAATTTTGAGTTTTCTTTACTTACAACATATCCACCCTTGTCGACTCCATCTCCATTAGTGCCAGCTAACAAAGGTACATTTTGCCTTGTAAGAACAATACATGTAGGATGGTCAGTAGAAAGCAATGCTTGTCTCCAGCTTTCAGCACATTCATTAGAATCGGCAGGTCTATATACTCTAACATTAGGAATACTTCTCAAGCCTGATAATTGCTCGATAGGTTGATGAGTAGGACCATCTTCACCTACAGCGATAGAATCATGGGATAACAAGAAAATCTGTGGTAATTTTTGAAGAGCAGCCATTCTCAAAGCAGCTTTGAAGTAATCTATGAAAACCATAAACGATCCACCATAGGTTCTAAGTCCGCCGTGTAACAACATACCGTTCAATATCGTCGCCATTCCAAACTCACGTATACCAAAACGCATTATCGTTCCTTTAGGGTTATCTGCAGTAAATATAGTTTCACCTTTAACATCAGTCTTAACTGAAGAAGCCACGTCTCCGCTTCCGCCTATGAGATTAGGCAATTCTTGCTGAGCTAGAGAAAGGAGTACATTTGAAGTGTTTCTTGTAGCGATTGACTCATTCTCAGGAAATGTAGGAAGCTGTTTGAAGATATATGGAGATACGTCATTACGAATAGTAGCCATTAAATAATTAGCTTCTTTAGGATTAGACAATTGATACTTAGCAAGGGCTTCTCCGTATTTTTCGTGTTCGATTCTTCCTCTTTCGATGAAAGTTTCTTTGAAAGTCATATAGACTTCGTCAGGAATCTCAAATGGTGGATAAGTCCACCCATAGCTATTCTTAGCGAATTCACCATCCTCAAGCCCTAACGGTGAACCATGAGTTTTATTGCTTCCTTGTTTTTGACTTCCAAAACCAATAATTGAATGAATCATAATCATCGTAGGTCGATCTTTTGCTGTCTTAGCAACATTGATAGCCTTGTCTATCGATTCGATGTCATTTCCATCTTTAACTTCTAAAGTATTCCAACCTAAAGCTTGGAATCTCTTGAAAACATCTTCATTAGATGCCAAGTCAGTAGGTCCATCCATGGTAGATCCATTTGCATCATAAAACAGAATTAACTTATTTAATTTTTGAATACCGGCATAAGCTATAGCTTCATCACTCACGCCTTCTTCTAAACATCCATCACCACAAATACAATAAGTATAATGCTCAAATATTCCATCACTGTTAGGATAGATCGCTCTCAAATGTCTTTCAGCTATTGCCATTCCAACAGCTTGACCGATTCCTTGTCCTAGTGGTCCAGAGGAGCAATCTATACCCGGTGTTCTTTCAACTTCAGGATGACCTGGAGTTTTAGAATTCAGTTGTCTAAATTGTTTCAAATCATCGATAGAAATATCATATCCAGCCAAATGAAGTGTAGCATATAAGGCCATACATGAATGACCGGCTGATAATACTAATCTATCTCTTTTAATCCATTTCGGATCTTTAGGATTGGCGACCAAATGACGAGAATAAAGAACATAAAGAAGTGGTGCCATATCCAAAGCCATTCCTGGATGACCACTCTTCGCTTTATTGATACTGTCGATAACTAAGGCACGTATAGCACTGACACAGAGGTTGTCGTATTTCATATTATTCCCCTTTCAGAACAATTTCTAATATATTATAAGTTAAAAGCCTTCGCCTGGAGTAGGTGTCCATTTCAAAAGATAATCCTCTCCCTTCAAAGTTTCTTTATCAGACAAACCTTCAAAGCCTCTTTGTCTTTGACATTCACCTAGGACCAAGCTGACCGAGTCAGCCAAATTCAAGCTTCTAGCATTTGGAATCATCGGAATTCTGGCACACCATTCGAGATTTTCTCTCAAAATTGTTTTAGGAATACCAGTAGATTCTCTACCGAACATCAATACTACCGATTGATCCTTTTCTGTTTTGTAGTCAAAAGAAGCATAGTCTTTCATTCCATAACGGGTAACATAAATAATCTTAGAATTTTGATGAGCCTTTTTGAACTCTTCATAATTAGGATAAAGACTCATCCTAGTTGTATAGTCGAGTTTAGCTCTTTCCAAAGTCTTCTGCCTCAAATCGACAGGTGTATAACCGATGATGGATAACGAAGCATTTAAACACATGCATGTTCTAATTATATTTCCGACATTTCCAGGATTCTCAGGCTCATATAGACAAACTTCAATCATTTTTTCATCCTCCTAAAGTAATAGGATAGCAAAAATATTTGAAGATAATTAATATAGAATTCTCGCTTCTATGGTTTTCTTCAATAAATTGTCAACAGTCCTTCCCTTAAAAGGCGTATGCAAGAAATCTTCAATCGAATTCGATTTGAATCTAATCTTGTTCCCATTATCTATCGATAGATGTTTATCATCTACTTTATCGAATTTCAAATCCCAACGTATGTCTTTTTCCTTAAAGGTAACCTTATGTCCCGTGATTAAAGCCATAAGACAATCCCAATACATTCCAGGTCTCTTATATCTTTCTAAATCAATGCCTAAAGGATTGACTCTAAACACCTTTATAGAACCTTTTTCATATCCGTCCCAAAAGCTAGGATTAGTCAAAACAAAATCAAATAATGTTTTTGGAATATAATTCTTCCACACCATATATAAATTATATTCATCCTCTTCTATAAAATTCAAAATGTTATCATATGAGTCACTTTTAAAATCCAATTTATTTATTAGATTCATCTTATATTTTTGATAGCTGAAAGGATATTCATATTTCGATGTGGGCTTATACTTATTTAATGCTGAATCAATCTCATTCATATGTATTTTATTCATATGAAAAGAGAAGATAAAAAAGAACAATGTCCTAAATCCATCCATAGAATAACTTTCTTCCATGGATGATTTAAATAAAGATTCATCTATGAATATTTTGTCGCTTTCTTCTTGATTCAATTCCAATAGCTCAACTAATTTGTTTTTATATTTATCTCTTAAGAATGAATAACCATAATCATTATTTATTAAATCACTATTAATTATTCCTTCTAGTCCCAACCCATCAAACCATCTGACAAACTCATCATAAATATAATGAAGAGATGAACGTATTTCCATAGGATGCGGATTTACTAAATCCATGTTTTGAATTTTAGCTAATCCTTCTTCATCATTAATAAGACACTTTTTTAAATAATAAACTAAACCTCTATAGTAACTGACAGCTTTCATAATAAAAACCTCCTATCAAATAGGAGGTCTCAAGTCAAAAATTAAATAGTGAATTCTAATTATTTTCTGCTGATAGGCTTAGATTTCTCAACTAAGAAATCATACAAATCCTTATCATCCTTAACATATGGAGTCAAAGTATCTAAGCTTAGCTTTTGATAATCGTTAAACCATTGAATCTCTTCGTCAGACAAGATAGATGTATCGATGTTTTCCCCATCCAAAGGACAATAAGTAATCCATTCAAATCCATTGAATAATCCATCAGGTGTTTCAAACTTTCTAACGGTCAACAATTCGGATTCGATTCTGATTCCATATTTTCCACCCTTATAAACACCAGGTTCATCAGATTGGATTTGACCGGGAAGAAGCATATGAGAATCATCTCTTTCAGGTACAACACGATAACGGAAACCATTAGGTCCTTCATGTACACCTAACATGTAACCTACACCATGTCCGGTACCACATTTGTAATCCATACCTCTCTTCCACATGTTTTCTCTAGCTTTGATGTCCAAAGCAGTTCCAGCACATCCTTGCAAGAAGATGGTATTAGCTAAATCCAAAACCGATTTAGCAGTCAAAGTATAATCAATTCTATATTCAGCTGAAGATTCACCAAGACAGAAAGTTCTGGTTATATCAGTAGTTCCACCATAATATTGACCACCAGAATCAATCAAAAGAATAGGATCTATTCCTTCTCCATCGACTATGGAACTATCCTCTTTTGTAGGGGAATAATGCATCATAGCTGCATGTCCTCTAAAAGCGGCAATGGTAGTAAATGATAACTCATAGCATCTAGGATTCTCAAATCTATAAGAATCGACTAAAGAAGCTATCTCATATTCGGAATATTTCTCATGATTCTCTTTGATATGTTTGGTTACCCAGTACCAAATCTTTAAAACAGCTAATCCATCTAACTCATGGATTTCTTTAGTGTTTTGAATTTCAATATCACCTTTAATTGATTTTTGAAGTTGGGAAGGGTTGCTAGCTAATAAGAAACCTTTTTTGAAATAAGAAACAACTTTCTCATTAGTACGTCTTGGATCCAACAAGACATATTTATCTTCTATCGTTTTTAAGAAACCCCAAACTTCATCATAATCATATATTTCAGTGTTTGATAAAACTTCTGGTGTGTGTTGTGCATGAATGAACAATTTAACATCACCATCTACACCGATATACATATAGCCTAAGAATACAGGAGTGCATTCAATGTCATCAGCACGCCATCCCGTCAAATATGCGATATCATCGAGAGAAGAAATCAATGTTCCTTCAACACCTTGCTTTTTCAAAGAAGCAATGACAGCATCAATTCTTTGCTCATATGTAGTGCTCAACAACTTTTGTTCGACTTTCCAAATCTTAGAGAAAGGAAGTTCTTCCTTAGGAAGAATCAAATCCCTATAAGATTTATCAATTATTTCACCTGCACCAACGCCTTTATAAAGTTTGAAGTCAGTATAGCTAACATTTGCAAAATCCATAGCTAGAGGATAAAGATGGTTAGTCTTTATGAATTCAAATATTGAAGGAACATTGAAGTCACCCATTCTGACCAATTCAGTATTTGTGCCTTTCAATTCATCCATAGCTTCTATCCAATAACGTCCATCGGTATAGATATAAGCATGATCTTGAGTCACCAATAAAGTTCCATCGCTTCCTTTAAAAGAACAAAGCGACATTCTTTCTAAGGAATAACGAGGTGCGACATATTCACTTTGATGAGGATCAGTCACAGGAACAACATAAGCCTTGATTCCATCCTTCTTCATCTGAGCTTGGAGTTTAGCCAAGTTATCATCATAAATGTTATTCATCATTAATTCTCCTTTTATCTATCAAATTAATAGGCTCTGTCGAACAAAACGACATACTTAGCAGGCTTGCCACATACGACACATTTATCATCGATAGGAGTTTGATCAAAAGGCATACAACGAGATGAGGCATTGTAATCAGCCTTAACCTTATCTTCGCACTCTCTATCACCACACCACATAACTTTGGCATAACCTTTTCCATGAGTGACGATTTCACCCAAAGTTTGATAATCTTTAGTTTCAACAATATGAGAGTTAAGATAATCCAAAGCCTTGTTGTACATAGTCTCATGGATATCCTTAAGTTCTTCTTCAATCATCGAAGGAATATCGTCGATCTTCAAAGTTTTCTTCACACCATCGACTCTTCTAGTAAGAACCACATTTCCTTCAGCCAAATCTCTGGGACCGACTTCAATTCTCACAGGCACACCTTTCATCTCGTATTGACTAAACTTCCATCCAGGAGACTTCTTGGAGAAATCACATTTAGCTCTAATACCCTTAGCGAGCAATTTTTGTAACAACTCTTCACTAGCTTTAGCAACATTTTCGTCCTTATCAGCCTTAATAGGAATAATCATGACTTGAACAGGAGCTACATAAGGAGGCAAAACTAATCCATTATCATCACCATGAACCATGATGACAGCACCGATCAAACGGGTTGAAACTCCCCATGAAGTTTGCCAAGGTATCTTTTGAGTGTTGTCTGAATCCAAGAACTTAATTCCAAAATGTTCACAGAATCCTTGTCCGAAGAAATGTGAAGTTCCAGATTGAAGAGCTTGACCATCCTTCATCAAAGCTTCAATTGTATAAGTAGCAACTGCACCGGCAAATTTTTCTTTTTCTGTCTTCTTTCCTGTGACAAAAGGAATAGCGAGAACTTCTCTTCCTAATCTCTCATATAATTTCAACTGACCGATAGTCTCATCTAAGGCTTCTTTTTCTGTAGCATGAAGAGTGTGACCTTCTTGCCACAAGAATTCAGATCCACGTAAGAAAGGTCTAGTCGTTTTCTCCCAACGAACAACTGAACACCATTGGTTATTCTTTACAGGAAGATCTCTAAAACTATGAACTATGTCCTTGAAGTAATCACAGAAAAGGACTTCTGAAGTAGGACGTACATAAAGCTTTTCAGCCAATTCCTTCTCCCCACCAATCGTGACGACAGCACATTCAGGAGCAAATCCTTGAACATGTTCCTTTTCTTCATTCAAAAGAGATTCAGGTATTAAACAAGGCAAATAAACATCTTCGTGTCCTGTTTCCTTAATCTTCTTATCGAACCAACTTTGAATGTTTTCCCAAATAGCGTAACCATAAGGACGATATACGATGAATCCTTTAGCTCTAGCATAATCCATCAATTCAGCTTTTAAACATATGTCGGTGTACCACTGACCGAAATCATCTTCTTGTCTTGTTATTGCGTCGTTTTTCTTTTGATTTTGTTCCATAGATATCTATCTCCTTGATCTTCCGTCTTTTATACACGGCTATTTATTTTATCAACATATTTCTTATTAGGATATGGTTGAATATAAGATTTAAACTCTTTCATCTCTTCTTCTGTTGGAATTTCTAATCTTGAAGAAGAATTCTCAAGTTCTAAACAAGTAACTTGGTTAACTGGCCTTGTACATACCAACTGTATCTCTTCCAGTGTCTTCAATCCGTATACCAACACTTCTTTATTATATTGTTCAAGGAATCTTATCATAGAGTAGAATTTAATTCTCTCTTCATTAACTGAAGGGATTCCTAATTCAGGTTTAGCTTCTATAACATATCCATCCAATAAAGATAAAGTTTCTACTGTTATGCTAGGGATACTGGTGCTTCTAAAGAACAACATGACAGACACTCCAACTTTGTTGGCCTTCTTTATTCTTTCTATAAACTTCATAGTATTGGTATGACTTGAAAAGTTGTATAGAAGTGCAACAGTCAATTTGAATTCTTTCGGTGGTTTTTTAGTGAAGTAATCCAAGGCTTGACCGAATACCATACCATCAATTGGAAGAACCAGTCTCGTGTCAGGATTCTTTTTATCTAACAAAGGACTTATATCACCAACAATCTTTTCCATAGCCTCATCGAAATGATTGCTATCAGCACATTCGTAGAAGAACTCATTGATATTTAAGTTTTCTTCACCATACACTCCCATATTTACTAGATATGTATCAGTATTTAATCCATCAGTTTTAAAGAATGGTGTGAATGATATTCTCCAAGTTTTGTTCTTAAGCACTCTGTAAATAGGAGCGGATAGATTATATTTCTTTAAAATGCTAACCTTGTTTTTTGAATTCTTGAAATTATCTTTACTTTCTCCACTGACACTAGCAGCCTTGGCTTCATCGACATATCTCTTCAACGCCTTGATCGGCTCTTTTTCTTTTCTCGCCGTGACACCTATTAATAGTATTACTTCTCCTTTAAGAGAATTAATTCCTAGAAAACCTTCACAAATATCCATGATTTCATCACCAAGTTTTCTAATATCGTCAGATGTTTTTTCATTCAAATCGATAATCATAAACGACTCATCATCTATTTTGACAACATATCTATTCTTTTTCAAATGAATACAAACTTTATCAATCATTCGATAAAGAATGGGTGTTATATAGTCCAAGCCTTTATCATCATGAGCGGATTTAAGACTAACACAATAAAAAGCTGCCTGTTTTTTCTCGGATAATATTCCTCTAAAATTCATCAAATAATCTTCATAATTTAGATACCCTCTATCTTTCTTAGGCTTTTCTTTATTTCCGTTTTCAGTCAAATTAGGAAGAGTATAAGCACTGAAATGCACTAACTTATTCTTTGAATTTACATTTGTGACTACTAATAAATTTTTATGTTTCTTCTTTTTTTTGTCTTTGCTATAGACTGCTTCTGCTAACAAATAACTACCGACAGGTTTCTTCTCCTCTACAACATCCGAAAGAAAGGCTTGAACATTTCTTCTATCCTTAGGTCCATATGTCGATAAATAATCCTCATATGTAATGCTTCTAGCCGCTTGATAATTCTTAGAATCAGCTAAATATACTGATCTAGCATTGAAATCAAGTCTAGCCATTCTGACATTCATGTCTTGATTCTTTAAAAATCTCTTTGTGACATTAGTCTTACACATATAAATACATACGAATAAGCCAACTATTAAGACACAAAAAGCTAAGACGGAAACCAAAACTATAAACCATACTTGGCCAAGGATACCCCTACTATCCACTAAATCCGCAAATATATTAAATAGATACATATATATCATCTTCCCATACCTTAGAATTATACAATATGAAAGAAATAAAAGTTCTTTAATAGCTACTTAGAAAGTAGGTAAATAAGACAACTACTATTAAGAAATTATTAATTTTGAAAAATAGCACTTGTTTTTTTCTAAAATCTTAGTAGAATATAGAAGCTTTAAAAAGCTTTTGTTTTTTGGCCTGTTGGTGAAGCGGTCTAACACAACGCCCTTTCACGGCGCCATTCATGGGTTCGAACCCCGTACAGGTCACCATTAGAAATAAATCACTGATTCAAGAAAAACTTGAATCAGTTTTTTTGTTTCGTTGTGCTTATGATCATATGTTCATAAATGAAAAGTCTACTTTTCAAGATTTATTCTCTAAAAAAGGAGACTGTTTTTTTATGGCGTTAATCTATCTAACACTTATGCCAAAATTGTTTTAGGATAGTGGAATTTGTGCATAATCTTAAATCTGTCGGCATGTAAAAACTGCTTAGAAGCATATACGCGTTTATTTCCAAGCAATTCTCATATTAGTTTTCGTTTTGTAAGGCTGATTTGGAATCGTTTAGCTTCAAATTTACAATTTGAATCATGACCATCATCTCCCCACTCATAGTCTAGTGGAGTAAACTTTGACAAGGCGTTTAAGGAACGGAAGACAGCTATCATTTCTGCCATCCAAGAATCCAGCTCAATTCCAATTTGATGATCTTTAAATACTAAGATAATACCTTTATCATATATAAAAGTACCAATAGATTGTCCATCTACAAATTCTTCAATTTCATCTCTGACAATTATGACATCTTCTACTATGTCATTAATTGTCTCGTTCACATATTTGATTGGAGGAGTGGCAGATACAATAAGATTTGCTTCGGTACTCTCAACAAAATGCAATTCTGCAACACCTTCTTCTCCCCAAGATTTAGCTGACGCAAAATGACGTCAAATTGACACCAAGATGACATCAAAATAATTAAAATAAGTAGAATTTTCGCAAATAGTATATAAAAAAAGCAAAAGTTATTGATTTATAATCGCAAAAACTATATGATAATTGCGAAAGGAGGCACAATATGACTTCAATTCAAAGTATGATGATGGATAGAATAAATCTGCACAATTTAAAAGCTTTTTCATCCAGTGATTTTCTCGATCTAGGTAATTACAAAGCCGTTAGTAAAGCTTTGGAGAAATTGGAAGATGAGGGGAAAACATTAAGAGCTAAGCGTGGGATTTACTATCTTAGAAACAACAATAATATTTTTAAAATCAATGAACCTCCAGATATTTATGAAGTGGCTAAGGCTATAGCTAGGCAATACAATTGGAATATTGTACCTTCAGGGAACTTCTCTTTAAATTTAGTTGGTCTTTCTACCCAAGTTCCAAGTAAATATATCTTTATCTCTAGTGGTCCATATAATAAATATAAAATAGATAATATAGAGCTAATCTTTAAGCATTCAACCTCTAAAGAGGTCTCTTCTCTGCCCTTAAATATTTTGATTGCTATTCAGGCAATAAAATCTATAGGCAAAGAAAAAATAAGTGATCACGATATGGATAAAATTATTTCGTTTTTGAGTAATGATGAGAAACTGATGATTTTAACTAACCAAATCAAAATAACTTCTTGGATTTATGAAAAGCTAAGAATTGCAATAAAAAGAGCTTAAAAATGTATTCAATAGCTAAACTATCACCAAAAGAGAGAAATCTTCTATTTTCAAAATTTGCTTTAGAGAGAGGCATTAATATTTCAATTGTGGAGAAGGACTTCTGGGTTACTTTGATGTTGGATTACCTTTTCCACAAGTCTAGTTATAGAGACTTCTTCATTTTTAAAGGAGGAACTAGTCTTTCAAAATGCTTTAATATCATCAATAGGTTTTCCGAAGATATTGATTTAATCCTTAAATGGAACATATTGACTGATGATGATCCCAATAAAGTTAGAAGTAAAAATCAGCAGGATAAATACAACAAAAATATAAATATTAAGGCACAAGAGTTTATAAGAGATAAATTAAAGCCGGAAATGGTCAAAGATTTTAGAGCAATATTAGGTTTAGAACCAGATATTTATATAGAAGAGGATGAACCTCAAGTATTAAATTTTAATTATCCAAGAATCAGATCCAATAGTATGTCTGGGCTTTTACATTCCATAAGATTAGAGATTGGTCCATTGGCCGCTTTATCACCAACTGAAGATGTTGAGATTTCACCAATGATTGCAAGACTCCAAGTCCCTAATTTAAATATTCCTTCTACCATAATTAAAACTGTATCACCAGAGAGAACTTTTTGGGAAAAGATTTTAATATTAAATCAGGAAGCCCATAGAAGTGACGAAAAAGATGTGCCCGCTAGATATTCAAGGCATTATTATGATGTCTATAAAATAAGTCTTACTAAATATAAAGAAAAAGCATACAAAGATATTGATCTCTTAAATAATGTTAGAGAATTTAAAAAGAAATTCTATCCATCATCATGGGCAGGCTATGATTTGGCTAAACCAGGAACGTTTCAATTAATCCCCTCCAAGAAACATATTAATGAATTAACAAAAGATTATTTATCAATGCAAGAAATGATAAATGATAAGACCCACATTAATTTTAAGGAGCTTCTTGAAAATATTAAAAGTATAGAAGAAGAAATTAATAATCTAAAGTAAATTAGCACTTACAAATTTAAAGTGACAATCGTATAATACTTTCAAAGATGGAAAGCCTAAAAAGCCTAGTAAAAAAATTCGGATTTCCAACCTCTTGCACATCTTTCTCAAGCTGGCGCAAAATGACATCAATTTGATTTTCCATCAAAAATATCATTTGGCATTGCTCCATAAACAATCACTTTTGATGGTGATATCTTTTCAAGCATTATTTTTAAAAATGTTCCTAGTCGATAAGTTCCTTCTATGCAGCTCATCATATGTATGGTCATATTTCGTGCGTTCAATCGATTCAAGTAGAGACTATCGCATTAACAAATCACATATAATTTCATTAAAAATCAATATATCGTTTTATGATTACTTTAAGAAAAATCTATGTATAATAAATCCAAGGATTTGATTTATATGAAAATAATCATTGTGGAAGACGAGCTTATATGGCAAGAGAAATTGAGAGAATATCTACTTAAATTTTCTTTAGAATCAAAGATTGAGTGTAAGATTTCAATATACAATGATGGGGATAGTTTCCTCAAAGATTATAAAAACGATGCTGATTTGATATTCATGGATATCGAGTTAGGTAAAAATAAAATAAATGGAATGGAAGTCAGTAAAAAATTGAGAGAGTTCGACAATAATGTTCTTCTCATTTTTGTCACCAATATGTCTCAATTTGCTGTTGAAGGTTATGAAGTCGATGCGATAGACTTCATAGTCAAACCATTGAATTATTATTCATTCAAGATGAAAATGGAAAAGGCTTGTAGGATTATTGGAAAAGAAGCATCTTCAAAGAACAAGATGATATCTGTTGAAAATGGAACCAAGAATATAATGTCGAGTGAAATTTTATATATCGAAGTCAGAAATCACAATCTCTTCTATCACACAAAAAGTGAAGAATACAAAGTAAGATCGACAATGAAAGAAGCTTCAAAGCTTTTAGAGGGATTACCTTTCTCCAAATGCAATAATTGTTACCTAGTAAACTTGAGTTATGTTAAAGAAATTGCTAAGGAAGATGTAATACTTAATAACGGCATTGCTTTAAAGATGCCTAGAACTAGAAGAAAGGAATTTATAGAAGAGTTAGGTAACTATCTATCTGGAGCAAATAAGTAATATGTTCTTCGGCACTATAAACATAATAAATTTGCAATTAGTAATAGAAACTTTCATCGCTTCTATTCTCTTTGCACTTCCTGTTTTCAATAAAAGAAAGTATTTTGTTGCCTATGCAATCATCTTTGGATTGATAGGATGTACAATCGGTTATTTCTTTCCTGCTCTATATTATGTTGGCAATATTCCTTTAACAATCTTCTATTGGTCTTTCATGTATATATTTTTAATGGTTTTATCATTTGGATACAGCCTTATTTGTTTTAAGATGAAACCATTGAATGCAGTTCTCATATCTGTAGCTTCATACTTGATTCATCACATTAATAACATGAGTGCTGATACGATCAATCAAGCTATTTCTCTTTATGGAAACCTAAATGAAACAGCATATGAAATATTGAAATGGTCAATATGTATCATCGTCTTGTTCATCGTATATTTCCTATTCTTCCTCTACTATTTCAAACAAAAGAAAGAGAATCTATCTTTAATCTACGATAGCAAACAAATCACTTTCTTTTCGACAGTTGTCGTATCTTGCACGATTATAATCTCCTCATCCTTTAGAATAATTTATTTTCAAAATGATATCAAAGCATTATTCTTAGTAAGCTGCATTTCTAATCTAGCAACTTGCATCATCTTGGCTTTTTTCTTCTTTTCAATTCTAAGGCACAATAAAATTCAGCACGAATTAGAGATAGAAAAAAGATTATTCGACGAAAGTAAAAAACAATATGAATTGTCAAAAGAGAACATTGATTCCTTAAATATAAAATTTCATGATTTAAAATATAGAGTCCAAATGCTATCACAAAATCAAAAGATTGAAGAATCGGATTTGAAAGACATATATCAAGGATTAGACGTTTATGAATCAATAGTCAAAACAGGTAACAAACCTTTAGATGTAGTACTAACTGAATATTCACTCCGTTGTGAAAACAATGATATCCATTTTACTTCGATAGCCGATGGAAAGGCATTGAATTTCATGTCTCCATACGATATTTATTCCCTTTTTGGAAATGCTATCACAAATGCTATCGAAGCAGTAACAAAGATTGAAGACAAAGAGAAGAGAAACATATCTTTGGTTATGAAGAAAAAAGGAAATATATTGACTATAGAATTAGAGAACTATTATTTAGCCAATACTATTAAGTCTAGTAACGGAGTATTCAAAACATCTAAAAATGATGATTTTAACCATGGGTACGGAATAAAAAGTATGGAAAACATAGTTAAAAAATATGAAGGATCAATCAACATTTGGCCTGATGGTGAGATATTCCATCTAACCATAACATTCATAACTCCGATGTAAAATCACGCCTATTTCAAAACAAATCACGCTCTTTTGTTGTGAAAGGGCTTTTTCTGTTGTAAAATTAGGCCATACCCGTGTGAAAGGGTATTCACACTGAATAAAAATTCAGCTGGACAACCATTAGGAGGTAAAAATGTCCAAAAAGAAAAAGATGTCGAATGGAAAGTTCCTAGGAATCTGGGTACCTTTCCTCGTATTATCAGGTGCTGTCATCATCACCGTCGAATGTGTAGCTCCTAGCTATGCCACTATCTTAGACACATACGCTGCTAGAATTTGGTCACCGTTAGGAAAAGGAGAAATGATCAAGACTCCTGCTAAAGGAAGTGAGAACTGGAACAGCAATTATTACAAGCAATCTTTCGCTAAAGGTGAAAAAGGTGAAGGAAGCAAAGAAGCTAATCAAAATGCCGAGTCCGTAGTTCAAAAAATTGCTGAAGAAGGAATGGTCCTTCTAAAGAACAAGGACAACTCCTTGCCTGTATCCACTTCTAACAAAATTGCCTTGTTAGGAAGAGGTGGAGTAGATCCTGTTTATGGAGGTAGCGGTTCTGGAAACGTTGATACCACTACATGTGCTACTCCTCGCTCCGGTCTTGAAAAAGCCGGATTCACACTCGATGAAGGTGTATACAATTATTTTGCAGGTCAAGTCGGTAACTATGCAAGACAAAACATCGTCATGGATAACTATAATGGTTCAACATTCTTCATCGGAGAAGTTGATCCTAACGATTATAATGATGGAAGCAAATTCACTATTGACGCCAATGAAACTGCTGTTGTTTTCATTTCACGCTGTGGTGGGGAAGGTCTCGACCTCTCCACAAATTTAAAGAGAGATGCCCAAACAGCCGCTAGCCAAGCTGTCTTAAATGGTGGTAATGCAAAGGCTACAAACGCCCAAAAAGAAGTCAATAACTATGTTGATGGTCAACACGAGCTCGAACTTTCTTCCGAAGAGAAAGGAATGCTTGAATTCGCTAAGAGAAATTACAACAAAGTCGTCGTTGTATTGAACGAATCCACAACAATGGAAGTCGGTGATCTCAAGGATGATAATGATATCGATGGAATTATTTGGGCTGGAAGCCCTGGATCTACCGGATTCAACGCTTTAGGAGAAATCCTTGCCGGTACAGTCAATCCTAGTGGAAAAACACCTGATCTTTACTCCAGAGACTTCACCAAGGATCCTACTTTCCAAAACTTTGCTATAAATGGAGAGAACACCTACACTGGAGTCACTGAGATTTCAGGCGGTGTCAACGGCTCCAAGAGTGCTCATTTTGTCGAATACGAAGAAGGAGTCTATGTCGGATATAGATATTATGAGACACGCTTTGGATCAGATGAGGCATCCTATAATGCAAATGTCGCATATCCTTTCGGTTATGGATTGAGCTACACTACATTCTCTAAGGAATTGGTGAGCAGCGAAGTAACCAACAATGATGTGACTATGACCGTCAAGGTTACCAACACTGGTAATGTTGCCGGAAAAGAAGTTGTACAACTTTACTACACCGCTCCTTATATCAATGGAAGCATCGAGAAATCATCTACTGTCTTAGGTGACTTTGCCAAGACTAAAATGTTAAATCCTGGTGAATCAGATACTGTTTCCATCACTATCGCTAAAGAAGATATGGCTAGCTATGACTACAACGACAAGGACAACGATAAGTTCAAAGGTTACGAACTCGAAAAAGGTACTTATTATGTCCAAATCAAAGATGATAGCCATACTGTTTCCAAAGATAGCAAAGGAAACGAATTATCAGTTAATTTCACTATCAACGATACAATTCATCTTTCCAAAAAGAGCGATGACCAAAAAGACATCACCAACAAGTTCGATAATATTTCCGATATGTTCAAATCGACCAAGACAGATGGCTATGGATTCTTGATGTCTAGATCAAACTTTGAAACAACCTTCCCAACCAAAGCTACTGCAGCTGACACAAAAGCTGATTCTATCACTGTCGATGGAAAGACCGTTGCTGATGGACTCAAACCTTATGAGAACATAAACAATGATGCAGATGTCCAACCTACAGTTGGTGCCGACAATGGCTTAAAGCTCATCGACTTAAGAGGTCTAGACTATGATGATGAGGCATACTCCAAGATTCTCGATCAATTAACCGACGATGACTACGACAATGCTGGTAAATATTTAGTCAATGGTGCTTACAACACACCTGCAATGGAATCCATCAATAAGCCTGCAACAGAAGACCATGATGGACCTCAAGGATTCTCATCATTGATGGGTAAATACAAATACGCTACCGCTTATATGTCTGAGCCTCTCTTAGCTTCAACCTTCAATAAAGATTTAGCTAAAGAAATGGGAACTGCCATCGGTGAAGAAGCCTTGGCTATGAATCCTACCTTCTCTGGATGGTACGGACCTGCTATGAACACACATAGATCTCCTTTTGCCGGACGTAACTTCGAATACTATTCCGAAGATGGAGTTCTCGCTGGAAAGCTTGCTGCCAATGTCGTGAGTGGTGCTGCTGATAAAGGTCTTTATGCCTACATCAAGCACTTTGCTTTGAATGATCAAGAGACATTCAGAACTGAAGCTTTATGTACATGGGCTGATGAGCAAACAATCAGAGAAATCTACTTGAAGCCTTTTGAAATAGTCGTCAAAGAAGCTAAGACTACTATCGACTACATCTCCGACGAGAATGGAACACATTCACAAAAGGAAATGAATGCTTGTACAGCCGTTATGTCTTCCTTCAACAGAATCGGAACTACTTGGTCAGGTGGAAACAAAGCCCTTATGACAGACGTACTCAGAGGCGAGTGGGGATTTAGAGGATTCGCTATATCTGATTTCAACTTGTATGATTATATGAACACCGATCAAGGTATGAGAGCCGGAACCGATATGCAGTTAACTTGGTTAGCTAGCGATACAATGCCATTCGGAAGACCTAACTATTCCGATACAAAGAGTGGAACTGCTCGTCAGGCTATCAGAACTGCTTATCACAACGTCTTCTATACAATCGCTAACTCCAACGCTATGCAAGGAGTCGCTCCTGGAACCATCATCACTTATAAGCCCAGTGGATGGAGAGTAGCATTCTGGATCTTAGACGCTGTACTTGGAACATTCTTAGTTTGTGGAACTGCTTGGGTTGTCTACAGAACCTTCAAATTCAATTCAAAGCCTAAGAACGAAGAATCAACTCAAAACTAATTCATAAATATGAAAATAAGGTTTGGTTAAATCCAAACCTTATTTTTTTATTTAATAGTTTCTATTAATATTAACTGAAGACGATTTATACGAAATTATTATCGATATCTTCACCAAGTTGCTATCAACAAAAAAGCATAATAAAACCCGCATTAAGCGGGTTATTTATTACTTCTTAATTCCAAATTCTTCAGGATGATGAGCTTCGTACTTCTTACGAGTATTTGTATCAAGAATCTTCTTACGCATACGAATGCTCTTAGGAGTAACTTCAACCAATTCATCATTGTTGATGTAATCCAAAGCTTGTTCCAAAGAAAGCTTCATAGGAGCCTTCAAGACTATTGTTTGATCCTTAGTAGAAGAACGGACATTGTTCTTAGGCATTTCTTCAGTGACGTTGACAGCTAAATCACGATCAAATTTATTTTCACCGACTAACATTCCTTCATAGACCATGACACCTGGAGTGATGAACATCGTTCCACGTTCCTCAACATGTTGCAAAGCATAAGAAGTGGCTTTTCCTTCATTTACTGAGACCAAAACACCAACAGGTCTACGTCCTATTTGAGTTTTAACCATAGGACGATATTCTTTGAAAGCATGGTTGATCATTCCATAACCATGAGTCAATGTCATGAATGTGGTCATGAATGAAATCAATCCACGGGAAGGAATAACGTAATTCAAACGAGTATGACCTTTATCTGAATCCATATTAACCATCTCTGCACCACGAGTTCCGACCAAATTCATAATTGCTCCGACATACTCATCAGGCACATCGATTTGAAGGTCCTCAAAAGGCTCTTCCTTAACTCCATCGACTTCCCTAAGGATGACATCAGGCTTTGAAACTTGAAGCTCAAATCCTTCACGACGCATTGTTTCAATCAAGACTGATAAGGCCAATTCACCTCTACCAGAAACCAAGAAAGACTCACTAGCTCCGATTTTAGTAAACTTCAAGGAAACATCGGATTGACTCTCTCTGAACAATCTATCACCTATTTTAGCAGCAGTACAAAACTTTCCTTCATCACCAGCAAAAGGAGAATCATTGGCCATGAAAGTCATCTGCAATGTAGGAGGGTCGATACGAAGTCTAGGTAAGGCTTCAAGATGGTCAGGAGTACAGAATGTTTCACCGACTTCAACATCAGGAAGTCCACCAATAGCACAAATTTCACCAGCATGAGCTTCAGGAATCTCAATCTTTTTCATTCCATAGTATCCGATTAACTTTTGAATTTTAAAGTTTTTTGTCGTTCCATCAAGTCTCATGCATGATAAAGTATCACCAACCTTGACTGTTCCTCTTTCAACTCTTCCAACAGCGATACGTCCGATGTAGTCATTGTAATCGAGCATAGAAGGTTGGAATTGGAAAGGAGCTGTAGCATCGACATTTGGAGAAGGAATTTCTTCAATAATAGTATCGAGAATCGGAGCCATGGTCTCCTTTTGAGAAGACAAGTCTCTATCGAAAGATGATGTTCCCTTCAAAGCAGAGCAATAGACGGTCTTGTAATTCAATTGTTCATCTGTGGCACCTAATTCCATGAACAAGTTGAGGATTTCATCTTCAGTCTTTTCGATATCAGCCATAGGTCTATCGACTTTGTTGATGACGACAACAATCTTTAACTTATATTCGAGAGCAGTCTTCAAAACGAATCTTGTCTGAGGCATGACACCATCGAAAGCATCGACAACCAAGACACAGCCATCGACCATATTCATAATACGCTCGACTTCACCACCGAAATCAGCATGTCCCGGAGTATCGACAATATTAATTGTGTCACCATTATATTTGATGGATGTAGTCTTGGCGAGAATTGTAATTCCTCTCTCATGCTCAATAGGGTTGGAATCCATCACTGCGATATCCGCATTATCAGGAATATCGACTGTGTTAGTGTACTTTAATAGACGACCGACAAGAGTTGTTTTACCGTGATCGACGTGAGCGATAATTGCGACGTTTCTAATCTGATTCATTTCTAAGCCTTCCTTCAATAGAATATATATTAACTTTAGCTTATGAATTATAAACCTATATATAAATATTTGTTTTTCTAGTTAAGCGATTTCATAAAAAATTCAATTCAAAAAGCCATCTCACAGAGGAGATGGCTTATAAAATCTGCTATCTATCTCTTCACATAAGTGAAGAAGAACATCATGAACAAGATGATCAATCCTAGAATGAGTGCTCCAAAGAGCATCCATTTGAAGAGTGTCATTCCACCCAAGCTTCTAGACTTAACCAACTTTTTTTCTTTTTTATATTCTTTATTGGTCATGTCGTTTATTCTCCTTTACTCTTGTTCTTAATTGGATCTAATGGAGTGACAGGATCCAAATCACCGAGGTCATCCAAGTCCAAAGGTTCTACGATAGAGGCCTTTACAGGTGAAGGCTTCTTTATGCTTGCCTCAGATTTGCTTTCGACAGGCTTAGGAGCTTGTTCTACAACTACGATAGGCTTGACAGGCTCGACAACATCTTCATTTCCACTATTAGCCAACAACTTTTGTTCCTCTTCAAACTTCTTCTTGGCTTGTGCCCATTCACGAATTGATTTGAATTCAGAAACAGGTTTATCGAACTTCTTAGAAGTATCGTGGTTTTCTTCAGGATTCACCGAGACTGCTGAAACATATCCAGTACGACGGACATCAGCTCTTTCCTTGCTAGCACGATTTGCAAGATACTTACTTCCCTTATTTGAGCCTTGTCCTTGCAACATAGGTGTAACGATTGTTGCCTGGTTAGTGACAGCCTTATTGAATGCTTCTTCAGGAGTCAAATCTCCTTTGTAATTACCTTTAATCTTCTTCAACTGGAAGCGTACAACTCTTGCTTCAACAGGCTTGATATTATCCATTGAGGCGACTTCAGAAATATCTGATTTATTAAGCTTGACAGGGGCAACTACAACAGGTTTAACTTCGCCCTCCTCAGGAAGAGGTGTTGCCTCATCCTTCTTGATAGGTTGAACAGGGCTTAAAGGCTCAACATCGAATCCAGCATCTTCAATAGGTTCAGGGATAGGAGCACCCATACGTTTAACATTAGGATGTTTCTTAACTTCATTACGTTTGTACCAATACTTAGGCTCTTCATCAGAAGCTCTTCTCTCCGAATCAATCTTAGCGAGATGATACCAATGTTCAGGTTCAAAGTTAGAAGCACGTTCTCCTTTGAACTCATATACAGGTTCCTCAAGCTTAACTTCTTCAGGCTGCTTTTCTATAACAGGTTCAGGATCTCCGTACCAGTACCAAGGCTCACGATCAGAAGGTCTAAGTTCTTTAACAACAGGCTCTTGCTCAACCTCTTCGTTCTTATCATACCAGTAATCAGGCTCACGATCAGAAGGTCTGATTTCCTTAATGACCTCAATTTCAGGTTCAGGTTCGTTTTGATCATACCAATAATCAGGAGTTTTATCGGATGCATTATCAGACTTAGCTTCTTCAACAACTTTGACTTCGTTTCTGCCATACCAGTAGTCAGGAGTCTTATCTGAAGGTCTATCCTCTTTAACTTCTTCGATTACTTCGTTCTTATCATACCAGTAGTCAGGAGTCTTGTCTGAAGATCTATCAGACTTAGCTTCTTCAACGACAGGTTCAGAAGCTACAGGCTCGTTCTTATCGTACCAATAGCTAGGTTCACGATCAGAAGGTCTGATTTCATTCTTGTCATACCAGTAATCAGGTTCTTTGTCAGAAGCTTTTTCACCAGTTCCTTCTTCACAAACAGGTGTCAAGTTTTCAGGATTCAAAGCGTGGATTACACGACGATCGAAGTCATTTTCAAGGACATCATTTTCCTCAGCTTCAACAACATTACGATTGTACCAGTAGTCAGGTTCACGATCAGAAGGTTTAATTTCGTTCTTATCAAACCAGTAACTAGGCTCACGATCAGAAGACCTGATTTCATTCTTGTCGTACCAGTAATTAGGAGCCTTATCAGAAGCCTTGTCTCCTGCTTCTTCTACAGGAATTAAATTGAAAGGTTCGATTGCGTTGAGAATTCGTTTATCAAGATCAGTTTCAATGACATCTTCTTTAGAATTTGCAACAAACACTGTTGCCTTTTCATCTACCACAACATCCGACTCATCTTTAACTTCTTTTACCTTGTTTCTATTGTACCAATAGTCGGGTGTTTTATCAGAAGCGACTTCCAAAGCCTTAGCATACCAATATGAAGGATTTCTATCAGAAGGTCTAGGTTCAAACACGACAGTAGGATAATCCTTAGCCTTAGATTCTTTGACAACTTCTTCAATATTAGTTTCTACCATCACAGGCTTGGATGCGGCTGTGGCAGATTCGTAAATAACAGGTTGTTGAATAGGTAATACAAAGTTACGATCATACCAGTAGTCAGGAGTCTTATCTGAAGGTCTGTCAGACTTAGCTTCTTCAACGACAGGTTCACAAACCACAGGCTCGTTCTTATCGTACCAGTAACTAGGCTCACGATCAGAAGGTCTGATTTCATCGACAGGAGTAACATTGCCTTGACCATCGGCAAACTCTTCAATGTTTTCATAAGCAGGAACTTGAGTTTGAACCTTGACATCAGCAATGGATTCAAACAAAGGCTTGCCGAGAATTAACACATCACTCTCAAAGCTGTTCAAACTAATTGAAGTAGTAGAATCATTGACAATGTTACCTTCGTAATTGCCTTCAATAGATTTAAATCCTTTAACACCAGTTCCAAGATTCTCAAGATCAATCTCCATGGCTTCACCAGTAGCATTATCCTTAGGTTGAGAAGCACCAACATTTAAGGAAGCTGAAGGTAAGAATTCATTGTCGAAGTCATGTCCAATGATGCTGTTCAAATATTTTTCACGAGCTTTATTGGCTCTCTTGACTGCACGAGGCTTTCTAAAGCACCAAGCGATGAATGTAGCAAACAAAAGAACTAAGAAAGCAAGGATATAAACCATCAACACAGTGAAGAACCCATCAAGGAGTTGAGCTGCGGTGAAAGCATGCGAACCTATGCTGAATATCTCAATATTCTTGTAAGCACCAAACAATCCGTTCAAGACATATCTATCGATAAATTTGTTCACAGGTTCTACGAAAGAAGCTAATGTCTTGAACATAGCAAATCTTCCATAAGAGATTACTCTCAAGAAAACTAAGAATGCACCAACAAAGAACAGAACAACTGCCAAAACAATACGAACAACAGGTTTATGATGAACATAATTATGCCAATCAAATTCCATGTCGAGTTGATTCTCAGTCAATGTTCCATCGGAATACTTTTTCAAAGGTGAGACAGAATCATCTTTGACGACAACATGACCAAAGTTTCCATTGGAATCGACAAAAGGAACAACGGAATCGTTCTTTCCGACTTCAAGTTCTTTATCGGGAGCTGTTTCGACTTTTGCTTTCTTGTATCCTATCGATGCAAACAAAGCAGAAAGCAAAGCTAAAACAACCATGATAAGAGCATAACCCACGTAGAACCAAACGTAGCCGATATTGTTGACTATCATGTAGGCCCAATAACCAATAGGAGTAATATGATCAATTAAGAAATGCCTGACAAAAGGAATGGCAATAGCTATCAAGGCGATCAACATAAAACCTTCAACAATCCATAAGAAGATTGCTAAGCCTTTGAAAACACCTCTCTTAATTCTCTCATCTTTGTGAAGAATGTCATTCTTGACAACTTTTTCTATAGGCTGTTTTTGCTCAACTTTTTGTTCTACATTAACCTGTTCAACAGTAGCAGGAGCACCTTCGAGCAAAGTTGCTTGCTCTTGAGCCAAAAGCTCATCTTCATCTTCCTTAGGTTTCTTGAAAGCCAAGACTCCTAAAAGGACTGACAAGGCGATCAAGACGACGAGAATGATGACTACGAACAATGCAAAGTACCCAAGCACAGGGATGCCAGATAATCCTGACAAAGCCTCAACAGCTAGCTTTCTCCAATACAAAACAGTTCGGAAATCATACAGCGAAAGTCTAATAGAAGGAACAAAGACAGCAATCATTCCGCAAATCACTATCAATGTCAAAAGCCATACGACAATTGCGAAGAATGCCAAGACAAAATGACCGAAGCCGTGTTTCTTTTCATTCTTTTCAACTGAAGCCGCCTTAGTGGTAACCTCGCCATCATTATCAATCACAGCTTTAGGTTTCTTATATGCCACAATAGCGGGCCAAATAGAAATTCCTAAAAGGATCACAACAATCAAAGCCATGAAGATGTCTATCCATCCCTGTGAAGAAAGACCAGGAAGTTTCCATCCATCGACAAGCTCTACTATCTTGCTAGAGAATTGTCCAATCGAGTTGACACCACCACAAGTGATAGCATCATTAAGATATGGGACACCGAAAAAGATCAATGCCACCACAACTATCAAGGACAAAGCCCAAAGAACAGCAAGACAGATTTTAGAAACTGTTCTTTTCATGAATGCCTCTTTTCTGTATTACCTATTTACTAATACAAAATAAATATACCACTTGCAACCCCTTTTTTAAAAGTTGTTTTTTCAGGAAATTGTATAAAAATAGCACTCATTTTTTGATAAATTTTCAAAATAAGTTGATATTTGTCTAAAAATAATCCAATTATATTGCATAAATATTGAGTTTTTTGAATTACCAACTTATAAATTCATATAATGCCATGTTGTATATAGGCATTTGTAAAAAAAACAATTATTATTCTTCCTTTTTAACAATGCTTAAGTCTTTTGACACGACAAAAACATCTTTAGGTTCAAATGTTTTATCCATCATAACATCGTCATATATGACAAAAATAAAGTTCATTTTTTTCTTTAGTTCTATCAATCTGGTAGTTATTTCTTTTAGCAATTGACGGCTATTTGTAAGACTAGAGCAATCCATCACAACAATCTTAGGATTAAAGGCTAATAAATAGGAGAGTTGTATTTTCAATTGAAAATCTTCATTGATAAATTGATAAGATTTATATTTAACAACCTCTTTTGCTTTAAATATTCCTAAAGCTTCCATCAACTCAATCGAATAATCATAAGCCTCTTGCCTTCTCATTCCTTGGACTGCCATCAAGATTGATATAAGGTTTTCGCCTATGGAATGCTTTCTTTCATCGACTAATAAGAATTTTTCTTGTCCGACAACACCAATCACATAGTTTTCTAAGCCTAAAAGAATTTCTCTTTCATTCTTACAATTAATGGTCAAAGGTTTCTTAACCTTTTGTAGCTGTTCTTCTCTTTTCCTAGCTTTTTTAAATTTTCTTTTATGAGCTAGGAAAAATCTGTCCCAACCATTTAGCATCTCAAAAGAGAAATCCATCCAAAACTTCTTCTTTTTAAGTTGTCTTTTCTTAGCGTAATAAATTCTCTTTAAATTCTTAGTTTGAAATGATCTATATTTTTCTTTCTCCAAGTCATCAAACAAACCTAAATACTTTTTATTTGCTTCTTCTATATAAGCTATTTCGTTAGACCACTCAGCTTTGACTTCTTTAACCTTTATATTTTTGTCTTCTTCAGGTATAGATGGATCAGCTTTAACCCTATCTACTTGTTCATTCATCAAAGACCTAGCATCACTTCTTTCATAAGAAGTCAATAAACGATCTACTCTTTCAAAATTCGATAATCTAAACTTCATATACTCATTATCGTGAAGAGTAAATCCATTCAATGTTATCCTATTGAATTTTATTCCTTTAAAATCTTTGATCAACATCTTTAAAGAAGGATGAATTCCTTTTACCAAAAATCTTTTCTCGCTAAAAATAATATATGTAGTAGATGAATCAAAGCAGTATGTTTTACCATCCGTCGTTTCTACTTCTAATTCGATTTTATCGTTTGATATATCTAGATAACTTATCTTTGTACAAGGTTTTTTGTTTTCCATAGTTCATTTAAATCTTAATAATTATAGCAAGACTTCTCTTATGCCGTTATAATAATTCGAATTGTTAAGGAGAATACTATGGCTAAACTTAAAACCGTTCTTTTTGATTGCTGGGATACAGTTATTCATTATAATGAAACTGATAAAAACAAAGGAATAACTCTTCTTTTAGATGTTTGTGATAATCCCGATAACATCAAACCTGATCAATTGGAATCAGATTATCACGCCTTGATGCATGAATACTATAAGAATTGCAATGACTTCGATTTAAGATTCATTGCATTATTTAGATATATATGTATATCGCATAATCTCAAGCCGAGGATTTCATATGAAGAAATCGAGAAACTATATAATCAGCATATAGTTCCAACACCAGTAGAAAACCTTAGACCATTATTGGATTTTCTAAAGCAAAACAACATAAAGGTCGGTGTATGTTCCAATACCATTCACTCCGAAGAGCACACTGTCGATTTCATAAAACAATGCTGGCCTGATATGCCATTTGATTTTGTTATGGCCTCATCGACATATGGTGTCAAAAAGCCGAATCCTAGATTCTTTGAAATCGGAGCTAAACTAGCTGGTTCAAAGAACGAAGAAACGATTTATATAGGTGATAACTTCTATGCCGATGTATATGGATCTTGGTTATCTGGTTTTATGAAATCGATTTGGTTAAATCAAAAGCACCGGAGCAAGATAGATTATTATCTATATCATCCTGAAATGAGCGATAAGATTGAATATACTGAAATCGACGACTATCTCAAACTCATTCCAGTATTGGAGAAAATGATTTAATATGGAAAGAACAGGTATATACAAAGAAGAAAGAAAGTTTGTTTATTCCGACTACGATATAAACGATAATGTCTTAATGTCTCATATAGCCGAGATATTTCAAGATATCGCTGGAAATCACTCTGAGTTTTTAGAATGTGGTTACGAAGCAGTGAAATCTAAGGATATGATCTGGGTCTTAGCCAAAAGCAAAATTGATGTAATAAAAAATCCAATCATAGCTAAAGATGTAATTGTCGAAACAATTGCCTATAAACCAAATGGTCTTATATTTGCCAGAGAATTAATCATCAAAGACAAAGAAACTGGTGAGGTACTTATCACCGGTAATTCCAATTGGTGCCTAGTTTCTTTATCAACTAGAAGATTGGTTCGTCCCAACATCGATATCGTTCCTTTTGAGCAAGATGATACTAATAGAATCTACAAGGATAGGATGAAATCATTGGACAATATTCAATTTGAAGATAAAGATTTCATGTTCGATCAAACTATTAGATTCACTGATTTGGATCACAACAGGCATATGAATAACTGCCATTATTTAGATATAATTACAAATGCTGTTTCGCCTACTTCAAAGCAAAGAATCACTTCATTGGAAATAAACTATGAAAAAGAATGTACCAAAGATGATGAAATCCTAGTTTATAAAAAAATAATTTCAGATACGGAAGGATTTGTAACAGCCTATAAGAAAGAATCCAGACAACTTGTGTTTAAATCGAAATATAGACTTAGCTATAATGCTGACGCATCAAAGCAAACCCTCTAATAGATCTCGGCTTTAATTCCTGGAGTTTTTCAAAACAACCGACCATTGTCGATCCTGTGGTTACGACATCATCAAAAAGAATGATGTCTTCTTTTGACAAATCAATTCTTTTTTTGATAATAATCCTATCTTTTACTTTTTTTCTATCTTCCAAGGTTAAATCTTTTTGAACTGGGCCAGCAGTCTTTCCCAAGATATCCAAATAACGAATATCAGCTGAATCTAATATTCCTATCAAATGATTAAATCCTCTCTTTTGAATCGATTCGTCAGTTGAAGGAAGCGGAATAACAACTTTATTTAAAGTTAAGAATTTAAATAATAATTCGAAAGGAGTTAAAAAGACGCTTCTCAGTTCATAATCACAGATAGTCTTATATTGATATAGCCATTGCATCAAAACATCATCATGATAATAAATAGAAAAAATGTTCAATTCACCTATTTTTTCTTTATTAAAATGAAATTTCCTTTTAGCTAAACAAGAATCGCAAATTACAGGTGAAAGAAAAACAGTCAAAGGCGAACTTGGCTCAATTGGATTAAAACACACCTTACAATACTTGTTCTCCATTTGACTTTTTAATCCTTTCTATCGATTCGATTATATATTTGTTCTTGCTTGCTCCGTAAAAAACAACCTCACCATCCTCATATTTTTTCTTCCTTCCAGCTCTTCCAGCAATCTGAATTAGAGTATCTGCATTATAAATATAATTTGTATCAGCTTTATAAACTAGAACTTGTAAATTCTTAACTGTCACTCCTCTTTCTAAGATAGAAGTTGTAACTAAATAACGGAGTTTCCCTTCCTTGAATTCCCTTATTTTCTTCTCTCTATCTTCATCCTGAGACGATACTGATTCACCATTAGATAAAAACAATGACAGCTTTTCATAAAGAGTTTCTACTTCTCTGATTGTCGGAGCGAAAACAAACACTTGCTTTCCTTGATTCAACATACGCTTCAAATCTAATAAAACATACAGAAACTGAAAAAATAAACATCGTTTGAAAACTGGAACCGGAAGAGGTCTTCCATGATATCTCTCATCCAATTTCAGTACGATTCCTTTTTCTTTTTCAATGAAATTCAAATCATCTTTTGATGGGGTTGCAGATAATAACACATACGTTCCTCTAATGCTGTCTTTGAAAAACTTATGAAGCAAATCATCACCTCTATATGGAAAAGCATCTATTTCATCAAACACCAATAAGTCGAAATAATGAGGGTATCTATATAATTGGTGAGAAGTCAAAACTATTATATGTCCATATAAATCCTCTGTATGACCTTCACAAACACACACGACTTTTGCTGAAGGAAAAGCCTCTTCGATTCTTGGACCTAATTCTAAGACGACATCTTTTCTTGGGGTAGCAAATCCCACTCTTTTTCCTTCTTTCAATGCTTCTTCCATCGCCATATAGACTAATTCCGTCTTTCCAGCACCTGTAACGGCATTTATCAAAACCGGAATATTCTTCTTATATGATTCTCTGACTTTTACCGCTATCTCTTCTTGTTTCTCAGTCAATGGATAAGCTAATCTAAGTTTTGGTGAAGACATCGGCGAAATAGTAAAGACAGACGGATCCACTTTAGTGCCTGAAAAAGGCAGACATCTTCTGCAATAAACTTTCCCATCAGCTCCAATTCCAAGATATTTTTCATCGCTGTTGGAGCATCTATCACATATAAATTTGGTTTCCATCACTAATATATGTGGATAGATAGTCAAAAGAAAATCAAAAAAATCCACCAAAGGTGGATTTAGTTAAGTCGCCTAAGAATTTGAATTAGATGTATTATCGTCAGTTGCTACCACTTTAGTTTCTTCCTGAGTCATGTCTGCTTTGATTTCACCGATTTTCTTTCTTTTATCTTCATATAAATCGAGATAAGACATACGATGTTTCTCATCATGGATTGCAACCAAAGCCTCATCGACTAGTTTAGCCAAGTCTCTGAGCTTTTCAGCAGGTGTGGAGATAAGTCCTTGAAGTCCGAAGGATCTGAGCAAGGATACAGCTTCTTTGATACGAACACCATCCATCTTTGAGAAAGCTTCATCGAATATAACCAATCTCAAAGTATCGCTATCTTGAGTTACTCTATAAAGCTGAGCGAAGGAAGCTAATATTGAAATATAGAAAGGTGTTTGAGTTTCACCTCCAGATTGTCTCTTAAATGTTCTAGCCAAAGAAGATTCGACAGCATTATCATCAGTTCCACGTTTGACCAAAAGATCGAAGTTCAAATATGTACGATAATCTGTGAATTTCTCAATGTTGGCCAAGATTGCTTCCTTATTGGTAGAAGTTGAATCCTGAGCGTCTGAAATCAAAGAGAACAATTGATTCATCAAATCCTTGTACTTTTCCATAAAGACATCTTCAGCATCTCCAGCTGATAAGAGCAAAGGATCCATCATCATGTTGTAATAATCGATGTAGTCTTTGTTGGGTTCGACAGTGAAACGATATCTATCACGTCCAAATCTCACATCAGACAAAGCATCGTTCAATTCTTTGATTTGAGATTGAACTGTAGTAATTAAACTTCTCAACTTATAAATGAAGTCATCTTTGAATTCCTTAATAGCATTTGCGTGAGCTTGCGCTATCTTCTCAGTATATTGAGGCAACAAGACATTGCTCAAACTATCCAATTCTTTATCGAATGTCTCGTTAGAGGATTCATCTGTTGTATCATAAGAGAGATTGTATTTAGTGACATAAGCACTTCTAGTCTTCATCAAATTATCACGAAGACTCTTTTGTTTCGATTGAGCTCTGGCAAATAATCTATTTGCTTCTTCTGCAATCTGAGAAACATCCATGGTGGAAGCTAATTTATCATACCTGGGCAAGTATGTTTCCTCAACAGCTTTAGGATCAAAAGCAGATATGGTTTGTTCTCCAGCCTTGACTGCCATTTGCTTTTCAGGAATAACCTCGTTTTGAATACGACGAATCTCAGAAGTATGTTCTCCTTTTTCGGCAGTGAATTGCTCTTTTTGTTGATTCAAACTAGCTATATCCTCATCGATAGCATGAATCTTATCATCGATTTCTTTGACTGAAGATAATGCTCCTTCCTTCATTTGTTCTGTCAAACGACGAACATTCTCTTCCAATGCTGGAACGTTTTCAACTTCATTCAAATCATCGCGGTAAGTTCTAGCTTCGTTAGAAGACATGATTGCCATCATAGTCAAAGGTGTTATCTTTTCGACCAAAGAACTGAGCAAAGAAATCTTTTCATCGATAGAGACATACTCATCGTGTATTCCTTCTACCGAACCTTGGGAAACTCTAGTTCCAAGGAACAATGAAGTGACACGTTTAGGATACCAGGTAGCAAAGCCTCTATATCCAGTACAATCGGCACAAAGACCATTTCCACTTTCTCTGGCTTCTTCAAAGTTTGCACATTTCTTTGTCTTTCCCAACAAATAATCTGAATAAGCTTGAGCACCTTCATCCTTCGAATCCACCAAGAATGCGCAGCTATCTTCTCTAGCAGGATGTTCATTCATAAATTCGATAACTTTGGTAGAATCGACGATGTTAACTCCGTTGAAGTCATAAACGTTGATCAAATCTTTCAAGATTCTTTGAGCTTCGTTGTAATAGGAAGGATTTACAAAAACATAGAATCTATTTCCACCAATACATGATTCAATTGCTGTAGCCCAATTAGGATCGTTGACATCGACCAAATCACAGAACTTCTTTACATAGGCATCAGGATGACGAGAACACAATCTGCTTTGCAAATCATCAACAACTTGTTTATATCTAGGTCCGAAAGGCTTAGCTCCACTATGAACTGATTTCAATTGAACAGCCAATTCATTTTTTTTGTTGGATAAATTATAGAGATACTGTTCTAGCTTCGTGTAAATAGAATAACCTTTTGATTTATATGAATCCATCTCTTGCTGAAGATGTTCCAAAGATAAGACATCGACGCTTTGTTCATCGCAAGCTTTGCTCAAAGAATTGAATTCATCATAGATTTCATTTGAAAATTCACTGAATTCAGACAGTTCATCCTTATCCCTATCATCAATTCCAAGTCTATCGAGGTTGATGTTCTTAAACGCCGATAAAAAATCGACTGCCTGTCTAGAAAGGGAATCGGCATAATTTTTCAACTCTCTCAAAATATTTTGTTGGGAGACTTTCAATGCTGCGATTTGACGTTCAAAGTTAGCCTTCTTTTGAGATAACTCATTAGAAAGACTAAAACCCGATGATGAAGTCTTCTTGGCAAAATAGTCTTGCTTTTCAGCATTCAGTTCTCTGATTTGATCATCTATCAAAGCAACTTGACGAGCTAGATAATCCAATCTCTGGCGATGCTCTTCAACTTTGGATTCATAATCTCCCAACTGTCTCTTAGCATATTCCAAGTTAGCTCGAGCATGAATGTAGTTGAAACTAGCCATATCAGTTGAGATATTGTGATAATTCTCATAAGCTTCATGGATATCTTTCAGCAGGGAAATTTTATCTTGGATTCTAAGGGACTCAGTTTCCAACAATCTATATTGTTCGATATTCTTCTGCATAGGAACAATATCGACTTTATACTGAACATCGCAGACAAATTCTGTAATAAATTTAGAAATATCAGAGATAGGTACAAAAGAAACGGATTTCTTAAACAAAGAGAAATACTTATCTGGCAAATTGCCAAAAATAGTCTTTAAGAATTGGCGATACTGCTCATTAGAATCAAAGAACCTGGCTTCATCAGATTTGTAATTCTCACTGACAAATCTACTGAATTCCTTATAAGTCAAAGGACGAGGGGAAGACTTAGCATCTAACAAATCTTTGTTAGTGAAATTATTTGACGGGAATCCTGTATTCAAATAGAAGAAATGTCTGTCGTCATGACCATCTGAAAAACAGTCGAAGACAATTCCTAAGGTGAATTGAGTCTTTTTCTTAGTATCCGCAAACTCCAAGGCGATATAAGTAGTGAAACGACCAGGACGAAGAGAAACGACATTACCATCTTTAGTCTCACTGATTTCTCCACGGAGATAACCGTTTAATGTTCTTCCAGTTTTTTCATTAGCAGCTTTATTGAAGTTTCTTCCTGTCGTATCACCTAAAAGAACAGTTTGAAGAGCATCAATAATAGTTGATTTTCCAGTTCCGTTAGCTCCTGTCAAGAAAGTTATATTTTCAATATCGACTGTAGTATTTGTAAAATAATGCCAATTGATAAGTCTGAGTTTAGTGAGCTTTATCATATTTCAATCCTCCTAGAAACCGACAGGTTCATTTTTGTCTGCTGTAACGACACCTTCTTTAGACTCGTCTTTGTCTTGAGTGCTTTCATATGTCTCGCCATTTGAAGAAGAACTATCTTCATTTTGTTCTTCACTACCGGTTAAGAACTTATACAATGCGTTCATCTTAGAAGTAGAAATAATATATTTTATGGAAGGAAGAATGAAGAATGAATAATTGTTATCATTGAAGGATCCTCTTCCTCTAGCGATAATATTGAAAGAAGCCAAAGTCTTCATAGCTCCGGAAATAGTTTGTAAAGACAAACGCTTAGAGGCAGTAGATAATCCCAAGTCAGAAAGCTTTTGTCTCAGCTGAGTAGAATCCATAGCCACCTGCAATACATTTGGTTGTTTTTCTAATGAATCTTCATAGAAATCTCTTAGAGTATATATGACAAATGTAGTGGCAGTATCAACTCTTTCTCTATTCTTATCCAATGCATTTCTTAAGAAAATGACGCCGCAGTCATCATCTTTTGAAATGACCATATCGATGAAATCCAAATATTCTTCGAATAATGAATAATGTTTTTCTATAAAAGTGTAATCGTACTGAATTTTTTCAAGACCTGTAGTGACATCATAACGTTTTCTAACTATGAAACAATGATATAAAAGATTGTTCATCGTTTCAGAAAATTGGCTTTTTTCACCAGTTGAAAGCTTATCGTAATCCTCTTGAAATGACATAAATAAATGGCTCCTTCCTATTTTATCCTTAAAACATATTCCGGAATTTGATAATGTCCGTTCATCGTCTTATCATCTATTTTCTCCATAGTGAAGAATGTCGTATTGAATTCAGCTCTTACCAAAGCGAGAATCAATAGAATTAAATCATTATCTTCAACTAATGAAATCTCACCAGTTTTTATTTCTTTTCTCGAGCCGAATGCCCTTCTCATAAACGACTCTACAGCTGCTTCAGAAAATTGACTTACTTCATTGTTCAAGAAATCATTCATCAAATCGTCGCTTTCATCAGAAATATCAGGAGAAAGTTCCATGGGATCCGGCTCTTCTCTTTGTGTTCTCTTGAAAGGCATGAACAAAGATCTATCATCAAATATGGAAGCTCTATGATAATCTACAGTATCGACCATCTTAGATAACAATGGGGAATTTTCCTCATTGATGTTAGGATTCTTCTGCAATTCGCTAGCCATAGAAGAAATTATCTTTTCTAACTTTCCTTTGATAGACTTATCGCTACCCGATAGATAATTAACCTTCTTTTGAACAGCCTCAGTGTAATCGGCATTGGCCTTGTCGATTTCATCAAAAGATTTATTCAATCTATTGAATACATCGATTACTTTATTCAAATAAGAAATGACTAAATCTGTAGCTTTAGAAACTGAAAGAGAAGAAAAAGTAGAATCCATTCTAGCTTGAGAAGCTAGTTTTGCAACGATTCTCCCATCCCTAAGCCACTTATTCAATATTTCGACAGTAGGTCTAGAATAAAGACCTAAAGAATCATAAGTCTTCATAGGATGATAAATAGAATCTCCTACTTCAAATTTATAATCATCAAAATGCTGTTTCAATACTTCGTTAGGATTGAATACATTAGTCAACTTATGATTAAAAACGATGATCGAGTGATGCAAAAGTGTAACTGATAATTCCAATTCATCAGTATTCTTTACTGCATTAGCCAAGGATCTAAACATATAGTCATCTTCTTTTTCATCTTCAAGTTTCAATTCAGAATACGTTTGATGAACCAAAGGCATATAAGATGAAACATCGCTAGTCAATTCATCCAACAATTCGAGCATCTTGATAGAGTAGGACGGAAGATAGATATAATCGACACCAGTCTTATAATCCTTGTCTATTTGAAACCAACCACAACGAGATAATTTTCTAACTACGTAAGAGAATTTATCGGCAGATAAAGTGTCTTTAACATCGACTTCTTCTTCGATTTCTCTATCATCGTCCTTATCGGTATCGATAGAAAACAAAGACATGATATCTTGTCCATTTTCTCTCAACGCATCCATATAAGAACTACGAGTGATGGAAGAACGATAAATCTTTAAGCAATGATACAAGGTGACTAAAGCATAAGCATAAACTGCTTTATACTTTCGGGATAAAGGTGCAAAAAATCCATCCGGAAGACGGTCGAAAAGACGTGCATTGTTATTTTCGGTCATTAATTTATCCAAACTAGTATCCCCCTTTGTAAATTAAATGAAATCTACGACAAAAACAAGTCATAGTTTCGGGATATTCCATACTTTATTATTATACTTTCTTATAGACCAAAATAATAAAGAAAAACAAGAGGTTTCTATACAAAGAGAAATATAAATCTCTTTATAGTTTCAACTATTCAAAACAAAGCATTCTACTTTATTCTTTTTTGACTTTGTTTTTTCTTCTTCTAGCCAAATACTTGATCAATTCCCATATTCCTACGCAGATCAAAAATATTGCAATAGTGGTCATATATCCCCCAAAATCAATTCCGACATCTCTCCATTGAGCTGATCTATTTGGCGTATAAAATTGAGTCAATTCACTAAAACCCGCAACACAGAATCCAAGAACAGAAGATATTCCTAAACCGATGAGCATCGTCTTAATCTTATTAGTGGCAAGGAATATAAATACGACTGAGAGGAAGGCAAAAACTGCAAACAACAAATAATGACCGACCAGTTTTCTTAGCTTCTTAGCCAAGGAAGAGAACATCACACTTATATCTCTATCGATAGTCAAATCGATATAAACTGAATATTTCACCAAAGTATCGTCACTTCCCAAAGTGACTTTGAGTGTTGTTTTTCCAATATCCAACAAAGAAATGTTTCCAAATTTATCAACACTGACAATATTATTTGTCTTATTTCCACTTGAATCCATACATTCAAAGCTCAAGTTTTTACATGACACTTTTTCTTTGGTAGTTATTCCTATTTTATAGTTCTTTCCATAGAACAATTTAGCTTCATATCTCTTTCCATCATCGATAGAATTGAATGTTTCAGCCTTAAATACTTTACTATTTATAGTAAAAGGTGAGACAGTATCGACTACTTGAATTTGTTTAGTCTTTTTCAAAGAAGGATTCGATATAGGCGTTACTGTAATTGTAGATTTACCGACTTTCTTTGCTTTTCCAACTCCATTTTGACTGATAGAAATAACTGAGGAATCAGATGAAGTAAAGCTCACATCTTTGATTGATGCATTATTATTCATACTGACATCGATATCAAATTCACTTCCCAAAGCAATCTTTGAAAAATCATCCAACCCCTTGTTATCGCCAGGATAATAACCAGCATTATATACAACATCAAAACTATCAATATCGATGAAATTTACATCGATTGTAAAATCAAAGCTTAATAAATCGTTTTGAAGAGAGGTTATTTTAAATGAAGTACTTCCTTTCTTATTTGCAAAAAATATTAATTTGTCATCGTTGCATACAACATTGTCGTTATTTGATGAAATAGAATAGGTTCCGTCATCAAATAAAACCTCATCATTTTTAGTTCCGTCTTTGAATTGCCGATTAAAAGCAAATTCGACATTCAAAGCTTTATAATCGTGATAATCTACACTGATAGTCGAATGGTTAGATAGAAGATTGTGACCTTCATCATAAACTCTCATAGTATTAGGCTTGTCGACTATACTAAAAATCAAATTCTTAGAAATAGAATTATCGAGTTTAGAAACAAATCTAAACTTAACATTTCCAGTTTGATTATTGGTAGTAATGGAGTATTGATTGTTTGATTCGACCAATTTGACTAAATTTTCCCCTTCGATGATTGAAACAGTCCATCCAGAGTATTTAAAACTAACAGGTTCAATTGAAATATTAGAAAAGACATCGTCATAAGTTTGATTTACTAGCAATTCATTTTTATCTGATTCGTTGGAAGAGAAATAACTGCCCAAAGAAATTCCACTGACAGAACCAGCTTGAACGTCATTTTGATACTGATAAGTGAAAACTATAGCATTGGAAGTATCAACTTCATCTTTATCGACATAAAATTTGATCTCACCATTGACATCAGAATAAGTCTTAGCTTTAAAGGTAAAAGACTCATAAGAGTAACTTAAACAAGTTAATTTTGTCGAATCATATTCAATTTCGTAATTATTCAGTAAATATGCTTTAGGATTTATGTTTTTATATGGGATAGAAATAGAAAAAGAGTCTATGGTAACTATATTGGAATAATGAGAATTGGTGTGAATCGATGGGGTATAAGATCTCTTCAATTTCGATGTGTCTATTTGATCAAAAGTCAATTTTGATTTTTCTATGACATCGACATCAAAAGAATTAGTTTCAATCTTTGATCCATCTTTCTTCAAATAAGACAGTTTCAAATCCTTAAACGAATAAGATTTATTCTCATTTTTATTAGATGTGATTTTGATTTGATTACTTTTAATCGGCTTAAAAGAAATTCCAACCACTGATGGAAATTGAATATTGGTCGAATCAAAAGTAGCGTTCGCAGGTGAATATTTAATGCTGACCGATATAGAGTCACCCATACTATATAATTCATATTTTGTATTTACCGAAATAGATTCAACTTCAACCGTTTGAACAATTTTATCTTTAACAATAAAAGTTGTTGAATCTTCAAATTTGTTTATTTTAGCATAAATTATAGCTGTTCCGGATTTCTTAAATTCGACTCTTCCATCAGAGTCAACACTACAGATAGTATCATCACTAGAGCTAAAAGCAACTGTCGTGTAAGTGACATTACTAGGCTCAATATGAGTTTTTAATGTATATGATTGTCCTACATAGAAAGTTTCATCGCTAGATGGTTTATTAGTAATCTCAATCGATGTTGCTAAAACCGGATCGACAGCAATAGAGAATTTCTTTATTAAATTTGAATTTTTACTAGCTGTGAAAGTCAATTCTAAAGATGAGCTTTCCTTAATGAATGTAATTGAATTATCAGCACCAATTGTAGCAAAGGAACTATCACAGTCAATATTGATTCCTTTAAAAGAAGTATCTTGAGGAATATAAGTAAAATTATAATAAATAGTATCTCCGACATAGAAAGTTGAATTAGACAAATCTAAAATAATAGACTCTTTTTTATCCTTATAAAAAGAAACACCGAAATCTTTTATCTCTTTTATTCTTTGACTATCATAATTGTCATTGATTTCATCCTCAAACAATCCGGTGAAATCATTACTTTGTTTAGCGCTTTTACTCCCAGGCATCGCACTTTCTACAAATATCAAAACAGCGCAAACAATGTATAAAAGTAAAAATAAATACTGAACAATGTTTTTGAAAACATTGTGTTTTTTCGCTGTTGTCATTATGATTTATCCAATTGTAATATGACTAATCAGACCATCTAGCAAACAAAGAAATCGTATGATTGACTATTGTTAAGTCAGTGAATTGTCCTGAATTGACGTCATCTCTAGATGTGTACCATCCTTTGAAAGTATGTCCGTTTTTCTTAATCACAGGAAATTCATCCAAATCGACGTAACTTCCCCCATTGACTCTAATAGGATAAATATTTGTCCCTAGGGCTGTTTCAGTACCATCAGAATTCTTGGCATAAAGAGTTTCACTACCATCAGTCAAAGCGTTGAAATATACAAAATACTTTTGACTTTCATTAGAAGAGGAGCCTTTGATTGAGAATATCTCAGACCACGCTCCATTCTCTTTCGTATAAACTCCACCAGTGCTGATGTTCAAATAAAAATCACCATCATTACCAAAGCTTCCTGCAGGTATATCGCTTCCGTATCTCCAAGTAGAGCCATCTTTTCCATCTTTAGTCTTTTGAATAAAGAAATAACTCCAAGCACCACTCTCATAATTGACTTTAAAAATCCAATCATTCTTATGAGAATTATTGATCATTTCCAATTCTTCATTATCAGCATTATCGACGGTTACCATATCGATACTAGAAATTGAATCACCTTGTTCACCTTTTTTAATAGTAACAACTTTACTGGTATCATTTGTCAATTTAATTGTCACTACTGTGTCGCCAGAATCATCGATATTAGTTTCAATATCGGCGATTCCAACACCATCAATTCCGTCTTTTCCACCAGGAATTGTAAATTTGTCTGAACTATCATCAGTATAAGTAATAGTTACATTCAAATCATTGCTACCTTCAACTTGATTTATGACTACATCGGATATTCCTTTTCCGTCTTTTGGACCGGGAATTGTCACTATAGTATCATCAATGCTTGAATCAGTATAATGAATTGTCAATGTGGTGGATTTATCCTCATTTTCAACTGCATCGACTGAGGCGATTCCAACACCTTCCTTTCCCGAGATTCCAGCTGGGATAGTAAACTTGGTCGGAGTAGCTTCTTCATCAGTATAAGTGATTGTAACGATGACATTCCCATTTTCATCACTATCATGAGTGACAGACTTGATCTGCAAAGCTTGATCAGTATTGAAAAAAGAACACGAAGCTAACGGCATCAATCCAATAGACATAGAAGCACATAACACAGCGATTAATCTTTTCATTTTCATATACCTTTACCTCCCCTGAGGTCGTCCGATGGACTTTGATCAAATAGATATGGCTTTTCTCCTTCATTCAAATTCAACTTACCATTCGAATAGAAGTAGAACGGATGTGAGCCTGTGACACAAAGAACAGCTCTAGCTAACGCTGCGGCTATAGAATTAGTATATCCGCCACTGAAATAAGACTTTAACATATCTAGTGTCTCCTTCTTAGAAAAGATCATATTCGAATCAGAAGACTCAATCTCAACATCCGAACTATTCAATCCTCCACCATAGAAGACGACAGCAGTATTCAAATAGTTCTTATCATTTATTTTATACAAATATCCGTTGGATTCAGCTAATTTTTTTAATACATCCTTAACTTTGAAGAAATCATCTATGGACATTCCCTCATAGTCCTTTCCAAGACTTGCCAACAACAACGATAGTTGCTCATAAATCAATGCTGAAGTCATAATATCATCTATGTCCTTCCAATCATAGAACAAGCTATTTCCAGTAACATTTAATTTGATGGGATAGCTAGTTCCACCGATTTGATCATATTTACAAGTCTTTCCCATGCTTCCTAATAGTCCAATGATAGAAGTAGGAGAGCCGTTATACATCATAGGTCCATTGAAGGATGTCTCGACACCTATTGAGAATACACCTGAATTTGCAAATGATGTATCCTTGACATTTATTACAGCATCGTATTTCTTAGAACCGTTAGAATCGATTATATTCTCATCATTATCTAATCCATTTTGGATACTTTCAAATGTCTTTCCTGATGATTGAGAAGACTGACTCAATCCATCCATCAAAATCGATTGAACCATATTATCCATATTGAATCCATCATTGGCATCACCTTGGCTGTCGTAATAACTGGTGAATTGACTAGTCTTTGTACTTCCATCTGACATCACAATAGAAGCTTCTTTGCTTTTATCTACTTTATTTTCTAAATTACTTCCCACCAGTAGCAAGAATTCGCCCGAGTCTTTCAAAATAGAATTATCTATTGTCAATCCATCAGTGGAAAATGCACGTATTATATTCTTACCATTGGACAAAACACTATTTTGAACAGTGTCATTTTTTCCGTTCACCTCTAGTACTGTACCAGTATAAAAGTAATTGTACATTTCATTTTGTGCATCTGAATTTTGGATTCTTATATTATCTAAAGTGATATTGTCTCCATCCAACAATAATCCGACATTGTCTTGAGCATAAGCTTCAACAAAAGGATTTGTCGATATATCACCTATTCCTATATAAGGAAGAGGTCCATGGAAATAATCCTTATTAGCATCAGGAACAATAATTCCATTTCTATTCTTATCAGGAGTTCCATTTCTAGGGAAAGCGAGATTATTCAAATTGATGGTAAATCCATTCCCATAAAAATCTTTTTGCTTTCTTATTCCAGCAATTAACTTCTTTGAAATAGGTTCACTCAAAGTATCTTTATTAGTCTCATTAAATTCATCGATATAAGTTGTGTGATATGTGGATTCAAATTCATAGTATTCATTCGAGAAAGAAAATGAATCAGTATCAAAGCTATAATTTCCAAATAGTTTGTCAGTCTTAGCATCTGATTTAAGTTCGTTTTTATATAAAATCTTTTTCTCATTGCTAGGGTCCACTCCACTAGCAACATATACATCTGCTAAAGATCCAAGCGATGTCTGCATGACAACTGGATGACCAGTCGAAGATTTGTTGGTGCACATCAACAAATCGTTATAGTTATAAACATTGACACCGTCTTTGACTATATTGAATCTATAAGTATTTGAAACACTATCATCTAAAGAACTGACAAATGTTATGAACGCATCTCCATACCCATTAAAGGAAATCTCCTTGGAGCCATCATCGAAAGATATATTGTCCGATTTCGATGAAACCCTATAGGAACTATGTTCATCAGTATCTATGACGCATTGAATATCGAGCTTAATCTTTGAAGCGACTGTATGTAATCCATCATATTCCAATGAAGAATAAGAGGGATCGTATTGACCAAAATCCAAGTATGATTTAGAACTTTGTCCACTTACATTTCCTTTATAATTGACGATGATCACACCTTTATCATAACAATATGCGTGGAAAGTTTTAGAAACAGTCTTCTTCTCGTTAGAGCAAGTCACATCTATCTCGCCCTCATTATTGACTTTAAGATTGAAATTATCATCATTTTGCACAATCTCTGCCACATCATCCGAGGATAAATTAGATAAAGACCAAATTAAATCATTACCATCGGCTAAAATATTATTAGGATTGCTGACAGGAGTAGCTTCTAACTTATATGTGTTATTTGTCTTAAACCCCTCATTTTGCCTATAATTCCAAGATATATCTGAAATATCTACTGCAACAGCACGAGTCAAAATTGTCACTGTCACAAAAGAGAGAATACCCAAGAGGAATGGAATGATAAGAAGGATGACTAAAGTTTTTCTTTTCATATGTTTCTAACCTCCATCTTTTTAAAATAGGTAGAACTTTTCTTTAAGAAGAAAACCACGACAAGAATAGATAAAATAAAAGTCAAACCTAAATCAAAACACAATATTCCAACTCCTTTCATAATCGTGAAATCAAGTCCGATATCAACCAACACCAACAACATCGGATAAACTATTACACTATATGAAAACAAAGTAGAGAATTTCTTCTTCACCGCACCTAAATCATGCATATCCATGATGACACCGCCAAAATTCATTATAACTAATAGCAACAATCCTATAAACAAGAAGAAAAAGAATGACGATAAGGTTATGTTATCGGTCAAATAACAAGCCAGGACAGTTACAAAATATGAAATAGAAGTCAAAGATAAAGGAATTAATACTTTAGTCAGTGTGATCAATTTATCATTGATTGGCAACAACTTCACATTCATCAAATTCTGACCTTCCACAGAAAAAGAAGACGATCCACTTGAATGAATGACTAAAACAAACTATAAGAGCAATAACATTTGTATCAAAGTCATCATGTCTGGAACGAACATCAATAAGACTCTAAGATTCTTTAGAAGAATTGTGTTTATAGAAGATAAGACAGCAAAAGATAAGAAAGGCAGCATTATCAACAAAGCAGTATAAGAAAATGTGTTTCCACTATTTCTAAAGATAAGCATCAATTCTTTCTTAATAAGACCTTTCTTCATATCGCCTATAGACTTGTATTTTCCACCAGTTTTATTCTTATTGTGATCATCTCTTTGATTTATAATCGTATAAAAAGTAACAGACAAGAAATATCCGATTACCAAAAACAAGAGAAGAAGACCTAAAGAGATCAATACACAAGAAAGAATATTCTTAAATTTTATAACGGGAGAAAGAATAGAATAAACAGGAAGAAGGAAAGGACACATACCATCTATGGCTTTAATGAATATAGAGGAGAATATGTCCTTAAAAGAATAGTTATCTAACACTTTGAGAAAGAGGTTTAAACAAACTTGATATAAATAGCAAAGACCTACGACTATCAAACTAGCACAAATAAACTGAAGCCATTCTTTATTTTGAAGAAACTTATATATAACTTGTACCAGTACGACTAAAGTAAATATCACACCGATTGAAAATAAGGAAATAATGAATGGATATAAAATACAAAAGACGTAATAATAAGGGATAAATTGCCTAAGAGCTCCATAAGTGACAAGGATAGGAAAAGACATTATAAAAGACTCTATCACTTGATATAAATAGACATAAATCATCTTAGCTATGATTTTACTATCAGTACTTATGCATAAAGGAGCAAGAATCATAGAATCTTTCTTGTCGAACATTACTTTTCTAGCTCTGACTAATCCTTCTATTATTCCTAAAATAAACGTAATAAAAATAGAAAAGACTAAAAAATCAAAACTAGAGTCAGAGGAATAAGCGCTAATCTTTGTATCTAATGAGTAAGTCAAATAAGAAATTAGAGCAATCAAAAGACAAGCTGCTATAGCTTTTAACAATATAGCTATCAAAGTGGATTTATTGCCACTTTTAGCCTTGGCCAATTTAAATTCCTTATTGACTAACTCAATAATCATTTTTTATCTCCTTTATATATGGAGAAGAACAAATTCCTCATATCCGTCTTCAAATAAGGATTACGAGATGTTAAATCAAAGGTAGTTTGAATAACACCGTTATTCAAAAGACACGCCTTTGTAGCCACATCAAAAATGAAATCTATGCTATGTGAAACTATTAAAATTCCTTTCTTAGCTCTTTTAAAGTCATTTATGACATCGACCAAAGTCTTATAGACCATAATATCCAATCCGACCGTAGGCTCATCCAACACCCAAAGATCTGGGTTATGGATGATAGAAGCCATCAATGCCACTTTTTGTTTCATACCATGAGAATACTCACTGATACGTCTCTTCATATCAGATTCAGGCATATCAAATTTGATCAGCAACGCCTGATAATTCCTATGGAACACATCATCGATCATCTGATAAGATGAACCGATGAATTTCAAATATTCCTCACCTGTCATCATCTCATAGAGGATAGGTTCCGATGGAACATATCCCAAATTCAATTTAAAATTAATTGGATCTTTATCCAAATCCAATCCATCCAATTTAACGATTCCGTCATTCTTTGTTTTCAAACCGACAATACAATCCAAAGTAGTTGATTTACCAATACCATTCTTACCAAAAAGACAATAGCATTCACCTGGATTAACTATGAATGACAATTCATTTACAACAACACGTTTACCATAGGATTTAACCAATTTTTCGACTTGAAGAATCGGTTCTATTTCAACTGGATTTTTTTCATTCTTTTTCTCTTCCATAGATCAATCCTCCTTTCTTAAAATACTCTTTATCCAGAGATTAAATGAGTCATCTTCATTTTTAAAATAAGACATACTGGAATCACAATTCAAGCAATGAGCCTTAGTTCCAAAGTTATAAACATTCCTACTTCCACATACAGGGCAGACTTCGAATATGTTCTTCACTTTAAAGACAAGTCCTAAACTTTTTATTAGATTCATAAGACTAGTTTGATCGTTCTTATAATATGAAGATACAAGAATCTTATTGTAATAATTAGATTTGTTAGAAGCAGTTATAAAAATAGAATTATCAAATATCTTCTCATCATTCTTCTTTTTAGTTCTAATAGGCTTTAATGATTTTCTATCAACTTTTCTAATCATGTGGATTATAGAACTACTCTGCTCACCTTTGTAATCTAAATCAATAATCAACGATAGATCAGCTCCTTCTTTCAATGAGTAAGTCATCTGATCTTTCACAAATACGATAGGATTAAATTCTATAAAGCCATCCTTATTCATTTTGAATATTTGTTCATCTAGATCAACACCACATGTGTCCAACAAGTTCAACAGCCTCAAGACAATAAAGTTGAAATAACTTTTATCCATACAATCAGAAGGATAGTTTTGATTCAAATAATTATCTAAATAAAATTTATAACAGTAAGAATAAAGAGGGTTATGAATCAAGACATTTGTAGGAATTATGTCTTTCTTAATTTTATAAGGAGAAACAGATTTATAAAATTTGCTAGATTTAATAAACTTAATATATTTCTTGGCCTTGCCTAGTTTCTCAGTGAAGTCCGGTCTCTTGTCAGGAATATCATAGAATTCTCTATCGATAGGTCCTTTAAATAAAGGTAATTCATTTAAGAATGAATGAGATGAATAAGTTAAAGAAGGCATTTCATAAGATTCAGCCAGCGAAGAGAAATAATCTTCTTCCATTAAAGAGAAATCATCGATGTCTTCGCTCAGTAAATCTACTAGTAGACAAATAAACTTGTTTTCATACATAATGACAGAATCTATAGATTCACTAGTATGAACAAATTCAGGGATTTTTTCACCATTTTTTTCTTTCCAAAGAGAAATATCTCTCATCGTATCGATAAAACCTTTTTGGTCTAAGCTTGATACTAAATCACTTCTCTTCACCAATCTTTCACTATCAGTTTTAAAGACAGGCTTTCTAACAATGGATAAGATTCTTTCCAAAACCTTTGTTAAAGAATCTATTTTATCTAAGGCATCTTTGAAATTTAATTCTTCATCAGAAGGCAATATATACTGCTTATTATTTACTAAATCCTTGAGATTCTTAAAATTTGTAGGCTTTGAAAACACGCTCCAAGTCCTGGAGTAGAACGATCTCAGTACACCAACATTTTTCTTAGTTTTCAAGTCCATATAACAAAGATTAAAGCTTTCTCATAAATTTCTTAACTTCACTTCTAGTTAGCATAAAGGAATTGACGCCATAAGTATCGTCGATCAAAGACAGCAATGAACTCAATCCTTCCTTGACATAATCTTCAAATCTTCCATCCAATTTAGAAATAACTTTTCTAGAGAACAAGAAATCCAAAGCTTCTTCCTTAGTTCCTCCGAGAGCGACAAATACAGGAACAAAGTTATCGATTTGATTTAAAATACGGTTACCAAATGTGATATCGAATGTATCATTTACGAAGTCAGTGATAGTAGAGAATTTTTTATAGTCATCTTTACTCATCCTATTCTCCATGGTAGATTTAGCAGTATCAAACTTTTTGTTTAAATCATCATAGGAAATCATAATAGGATCAGAATCACCATCGACAACAAAAGGCTCATTTCTTCCATCGAAAGAAATAGTAATAGCACGGTCATAAACCTTATCAGTAATTGTGTAGGTTGAATCATCTTTATTTGCAGTTCCGATAAACCATGTATTTTCTGGAATATGTAATTCACCATTTATCAAATGCTCAGGTGCTTCAAACCCATAAGGCAATTGCATAATATGCAAAATCCACTTATCCTTTGGATATTCCAAAATAGAAAGAAAATCAGCAAAATAATATTCGACACGAGCAATATTGATTTCATCCAAAACCATGATATTAACATGATTCGATTGATAAGTCATTTTATATAGTCTTTGAATAAAAGGTGTTTCGTTATAACGCTTGGAGAAATCGTTATAGTAACCTAACAATGAAGTTCTATCACGCCATGAAGCCTGAACCGGAGCAAAGAATGAATCTTCTCCGATAAATGTAGAGAAATAACGAGCTATTGATGATTTTCCTGTTCCTGACAATCCTTCCAAAATAATCAATCTAGAGACAGAAAGACCAGCTAGGAACGAACGAATCGTTCTTATGTCAAAATATAATCCTTCTTGTTTAGCTAAATAATTTCTAAATCTATCTGCCATATCCTTCAAAGAAATGCCGTTTTCAGGAATATTTTGAGCGGAAATTGTATCCATCGACTCCTTATCTATTGAGCATAATCCAGGAAAAACATATTCTTTGGTTCCAAGAGACACTTCATTTGTAGAACCATTAGCCCCAGCATTGTTAGAAGAAACACAATTTGTATTTATTTTAGGAAGATCAACACCAAGAATATCAGACAATTCTCCTTGTTCTTCTCTCTTCTTTTCGACTTCTTCGTCTCTTTGTTCTTCGAAATCATCATATTCTTCGGGTTTAAAGAATCTATAAGGCTTATCGATGTTTCTAAAGTTGATGAAAATAGCACATATTGAAAATATAAACGCTGCAACGAAGATTCCAATTATCAATGTGAACAATAACACTTCACCTAAGAACTTGAAACTAAGCGTTAGGTTGGTAGCAAAAGTGACTGAATCAGTTCCAATAGGAAGTTGACAAACAAGTGATATTCCAAGCCATAATGCAGCACAAAGCAAACCGGTTACTATATATGTAATCACCCATTTTCTTGTGTGAATTTTATTGTCATAGAATTTTGCCATTCTCATTTCAAATATAAATGCCGCAGCAAAAATAAATGCATATATAGCAAACAAATAAATCATAATCCATGCATTGAATGCTGCATTTATCATGTTGTTCGATCCAAACAATGATTCACCCATCATATGTATGGGATTCTTTGAACTGAATATCGAATTCTTAGCATCCAAGCATCCAGCAATACAAACAAACAACAAACAATAAAGGAAAACGATTGATATTGCTATCCAATTTTTTCTTGTAATATGAACTTTTTTCATGTTTTATATTCTCCTATCTTTAGACAAACTTACAAACACTAGCGATTTATTTAGAATTATAATCAAACCTAAGAACCATCACTAGAAACCTCAGATTTAGATTTATCTTCACCCATATCAGTCTCATCATCAACTTTTTTTTTCGATAAGCTTGTCATTTGCAAATAAATACGATTCACCTTTGAACACAAGTTTTTCATATGATGTCTGTTCGACATCTTCACTGCTGTCATACTCCGCTGAAAATGGTAATGTGTTTAATAAGAAATCAGTTCTTTTAGAAATGGATTTTTGATATTTATCGCTATAGTATTCATACATACCAAAACAATATAAGACACAGAAAATAGTAATAATTCCGGAATTGCTTTGAAGGAACACTATGAACGCTCCAACTCCTTGAATCCTAAAGTTTGTGTAATAACCTACAATGCGATCATAAGAAAGCGATTCTTTATATTGAGATCCGACATCAGAAGCATTATTAGAGTCACCTTGAGTTATGAATGTTTTGGTGCCATCAGTTTCTTTAATTTCGATAACGCGGTGAACAATCACAATATTTTCATCGTTTCTATAAGCTACAACATCATAGAGCTTCACTTGATCAACATCTTTGTACTTTTGAATTTGAATAATGTCATACGTGTTGAATTGATTATTCAAATTATTAGTTTTCAAATACGTATTTGCTTCATTTTGTTGACTCATAGATCCAGAACCTATGACCACCATTGCCTTATCCCCAATCATAGTCACACCAGATGTAAATCTGTTAACCAAGGAATAAATGAAGAAAGCAGCAACAACTCCAAGAATCAAATAGGAAATAACCTTCCCGACAATTCTCATTGCTTTTCTTCTCTTGCTTTTTTCAAGTTTGGTTTCTTCAATTACATTGTCTAAAAGATACAAATCATCTTCGCCATTCTCTATGGTATGAATTTGAGATAAAAAATAATGTCTAAATAAAAATGTAAAAACCAATGAAAATGATAGAAGACAAACTATAGTTACAATCAAAGAAATAATTTCTAGTGTTTGCATTAATATATCCCTAAATGACAATTTATTTTAACATAATGGAAATATATATAAATAGGTTATTACTTATTCCCTATTAATGTATGGGATTTAAAATACTCATTGATATAATTTTATTCAATAAAAATTAAAATTATGAGGGTGATAATAGATTCCTGAAAATAGTGATATGATTTCAAATATGAATAAATATCAAATAAGCAAAAGCCCTACTTTAGAGAGATTGAATTTAGGAAACTCAATAGAAGGGTTGAAGAATAAAGAAAGTGGACAAAGAATTTGGGAAATTGATTTTTTACGTGGCTTTTTCTTCTTCGGAGTTATTCTCTATCATTTTGCTTGGGACTTTACTTTCTTTCCAACTCTTTTCTCCAACTGGTACGAGATGTCTTCAATTTATGTCGGCCTAAATAGCTTGTCTAGAATTTGTAACGAAATTCTAAGAAAAGACTATATGATATATTTTGTAAATTTCTTTTCTGGTGGGTTCTTATTTATAACTGGTGTATCGTGTTCTTTGTCACATTCCAATTTATTAAGGTCTATAAAAATTTCATTAGTTGCTTTATTAATTACTTTAGTAACATATCTAGGTTCAATTACAACAGGTGATGATATGACAATCATATTCGGCATCCTACATTGTATGGGTCTATCATTATTAATTTATTCCATATTTGAACTGATATGCAAATACATAAAAATCAAGATATCACCTTGGGTTCTATTAATAATCGGACTGGGAATGACTGGATATGGAATGTATATAGAATATGCAACAGTTTATAGAGTCTATTCGACCGCTATGTTAACCCCATCGATTTTTATAAAAGTAATATTGGGATTTGCCTATACATACAACGATGACTTCGGTCTTTTACCGAATATGGGGAAAATATTAGTCGGTATTGCAATTGGAAAATGGCTATATGATGGTAAGAGAGGCAAAAAATCCGTCTTACCAAAGTTAGATGGAAAATGGAATAAACCTGTCTGCTTAATTGGAAGGCATACATTCTTAGTCTATATTATTCATCAACCTATAATTTGGATTGTTGTGATTTCGATTTTATTTGCTCTCGGTTATAGAATAAGTATTTGATAAATAAGATACAATCTAGATACTATCTATATATAATAAATGAAATTTTTCGAATAAAGAGGAAAAAGGTATGGCATTTGAAAACACTGTATGGGGAAGAATCGCACTAATTAGTACGCGTTATCACGGAGTAGCTTTGAGATTTAGAGGAAAAGATTTTTCCTATGATTATTTGAAAGATCAAGTTGATAAATATGCATCTCGTCTCTATAACCTAGGTATAAGAAAGGATGATGTAGTTTGCATTGCTGCACCTAATATTCCAAGCTCAATCTTTGCAATGTATGCTGTGAATAGTATTGGTGCAATAAATTTTATAGTTCATCCTTTAATCCCTGCTAAAGCTTTGGAAGAAGATTTAAAAAAGACCAAAGCGAAATTATTACTTGTATTAGACCAACGATACTCAATTTACAAAGATATTAAACAATGCCCTATTTATACAATAAGTCCAAAGAATGAATTAAGTCCAATCGAAGATTTCTTCTATCCAATAGCCTATGCATCAAAACTAAAAGGGAGCAAAGGCCATGATTTAACCTCAGTTCCTTTCACAAAAGAGCCAATCGAAAGGAACACTGATGAATATAAACCCTCTTTCTATTTACAAAGTGGTGGAACAACAGGAAAAAATAAAATCGTCGTATTAAATGATAGAGCAGTAAACTATCAAGGAGAAAATGTAGCTTGGATCTTAGGTGATCAATATAGGTATTGCAAAGGATCTGGAATGCTTGGGTTCTTGCCTATGTTCCATGGCTTTGGTTTAGCAATGGGTGTTCACGCACCTTTGACCAACTATGCAACCTCAGACTTAATGGCTACATATAATGAGAAAGAAATAGGAAAGCTTATTAAGGCTAGAAAACTTCGATATTTAATAGTAGTTCCTTATTTAGCTAAAAGAATGCTAAAAGGAAAAACATTAAACAATCCTAGCGTCTCAAATCTAACCCATGCGTTCATCGGTGCAGATAAGACTAACCCGACAGTATTTACTGAATTTGATTCCATCATGGAAAAGAACAATTCAAAATGTAGATTATTGGAAGGTTATGGTTTAACTGAAACAGTCACAGTGGTTGTAGTAAATAGAACCTTTGATAGAAAACCCGGCTCCGTCGGTAAGCCATTCCCAGATGTCAAACTTAAAGTGATTGACGAAAATGGTAACACATTAAGCACAAATCAAAGCGGTCAAATTTGTATTTCAGCCCCTTGCTTAGCATTAGGTTATTTAAACGACAAAGAAGCAACTGATAAAACCTTTGTAACTGATGAAAATGGAATTAGATGGGTTTTAACAGGCGACGAAGGTTATATCGATGATGATGGATTCTTATTCATCAAAGGAAGAATAAAAGATATGTTCAAAATCGCTGGATTCAATATATTCCCAGCCGATATAGAAGACATGACCAATAAGATTGAAGGTGTTGAAAATTGTGCTGCTGTATATATAGATAACCCCAATCATCCATATGTACACTTGTTCATAAAGTCAGATTCTAAAAATATTGACACCAGTGAATTAGTAAAAAGAGTAAGAAAAATTTTGTCTGATGAATTGATCAAATACGCAGTTCCTGAAAAGATAACAGTCATCGACAATTTGCCTCTTACAAATGTAGGAAAAATCGATAAGAAGAAATTAATTGAACTAGACTAAAAAACACCATCGGTTAAACCCTTTGGTGTTTTTTTCATTCATCGATCAATTGTTATTTTATTTCTATGGTCACATTGAGACACTCATCAAATACATCCATTATTCCATGATCGTCTATAGACTTGTCCTTTATAAAATCATCCAAGAAATCAAATCTTTTATATTCTTTTCCGTCCATCATCAATACGATATCGTCTTGATCGACATCAGAATATAGGAATTTAATACTATACAAATGATTTTTATAATTAAATGTAATCTGATGACCAAAAGAAATAAAGATCGGTAAGAATTCTTTAATTTCTTTCCCATCTTTATAGGCTAAAGTCTTAGCTAAAAAATTAGGATTGACTTCAAACTTATCATCATTTCTTGGTGAAAACCATTCAAAATGAGGATAGACACTCTTCCAATAAGATAGACCAAATCTCAGCATTATCGTCTGAGTCATATGACTAGCACCGAATAACCATGAAGCTGCATAATTATATCCGTCATTATTTGCGGCTGAGCTCTTCTCAAATTCCTTAAAGAAATAAGTTCTATATCCATCCATGAAATGATAAAACCATGGATTCATTATCTCTTTTCCATGATCATCCAAAATAGGTTTAAAAGTAGTTACAAGCTCATCAAGATATCTATCAGGTTTATATAACATTGAAAACATCTTAAAAGTCCAGTAAAGAAGATAATAAGCTGTAGAAGATTCTTTATCCAAACATCTGTTGATATAATCAGACTTATCGATTATTAAATCATTAAGCTCTGGATAAGAGATCGATTCATCTTTTATAAATTTAACAACAGTCGAATAGCCAAACTCCGATTCGACTATATCTTTCCCAGTCGACAAAAACAAATCATGAATTAGCTTATTATTAGCTGCTTTAGATCCATTAGGAGAAGCAACCTTCATATCTTTTAAAACATTGCTAAATTTGGAATCATTTTTTGATTCCAATATATCTAATATAACTTGATATATGTTTCTATAATCCATAGCTATTATTTAGAAGAAGATTCTTGTTTTCTCTTCTCTTCTTCTAAGCGCCCTTGCTCTTTGAATTTTTCGACCAATTGATTTCTTTCCTCACGCATTTCTTGAATCTTAGCTTTTTGCTCTTTAGTTATTTTAGGTTTAGAATTTTTAGGTTGAAGAGGATGAGTCTTTCTCCACTCTTTAATACGAGGCTTTTCTTCCTTCTTTTGTGCTTTACGCTCCTTCAAATAAGCCTTGTACCAAGCCTTGGATTCTTTCTTATAAATCTTGACATTCTCAGGTCTATTCCAATATTCCTCTAATTTAGGTTGCTCTTCTCTTTGACGAGAAACTTCTTCATCGACTCTCGACTGAACTAATTGAGCTATTTGAAGAGGTTTCAAGTCTTTATACTCGTCATAAAAAATAGGCTTCAAATACGATATCTGAATTGGATATACTTTTTTATCCTTAGATTTGAAATCTAACAAGGTATATGTTCCAAAAAGGGCGATTGGAACAATCGGAGCTTTGGATGTTTGGGCGACTCTGAAAGCACCTGAGTGAAATTCACTCAATGTATGATGAACAACATCTGGAGTCCTAGTTCCTTCAGGCCAAATGAAATAAGACATGTCTGGATTAGCAACTAATTTTTTTCCAATACCATTTATCGTTCTCAATTCTGAAAGAGGAAATCCTCTATTGATGTAATCACCACTGACAGATCTCAATACACCATCGATGACTGGCATTCTAGAAACATCGAGTTTAGCTAAAAGTCCTGCTGGTTTCTTATTTACCATCAACATAGAAACACAATCCCAATCTGATTGATGATTTGGGCAGAACAATACTCTTCCTTCAGGTAAATTCTCTTCACCCTTGATAATGTATTTAATTCTAAATGGTTTATAAAGTGAAAGGGCAGCTTCCCTGCATAAATTGTATCTGACATCCAAAGGTGCCTTCTCCGGATGGTTTGCATAAGCATAAATCTTAGGGCTTTTTGTTGCTACTCTAAATATAAACGGCCAAACAAGTCTCATTACACTAGGCATATTTCAATCCTCCTTTTGCTCAATCTTTTTGCTGATAACAAATATTAAATGAAATAGCAGGAACTATAAGAAGCTGTGAATAAAAATCACATCCAGATGGAATTTTGCCTTTTCCATTGAAGATTATCTTTACATATTTACTGAAATTATATGAGAAAGTTTCCTTGGATGGGTTGATGATGATGTGATAAGCCTCACCATCATCAAAATTATAAGTAACCTTCAAAGCACCATGTCCGATATTTTCAAAGCATATATGTTTGACGATATCTTCACGTTCTAAGAAGCTAATAGGAAGTTGCTTTTTCAATTCCAAGGCTTCTCTTAAGAACTTAATCATGTCATGATTTTGACTTGCTAAATCATAGTTGAAGCCGTTCAATTCATCTCCTGCATTATATGTATTACCATATCCTCTTTTAGTTCCACCAAATTCTTGCCCCATATGGAAGAATGGAATTCCTTGAGCGAATACGGTACATGCGTTTATCAAATTAATGCGTTTCTTTTTCTCATCTGGCAATTCATTTTTGCAGACATATTCAATCTTGTCGAACAAAGTTTCATTGTCGTGACATTCGACAAAGTTAATAGATTGAGAAGTCTTTACAAACATCGGTCTTCTACCCATATCCATAACACTTCCAGCAAACGCGTATTTAAAATCCTCAATCTTTCCTAAATCTCCGTCCAAATATCCACAAGAGCCAATGGAATCACCCATTCCTCCTTTCGAAGCTTCTCTAAAGAATCCGTTGAAGAATCCGATGTCAGGTAATGATAATCCGTTACCGTCACAAGTCTTTTCTTGATAAGGCAATGCTGTAGGCATATCCCATCCTTCTCCATAAAAAACTAAATCAGGATAGTCTTTCTTCAAACTCTCATAAGCTTCTTTCACCGTTGTCGAGTCGATGATTCCCATCAAATCGAATCTGAAGCCATCAGCTCCGAAAAATTCAATTGCATGACGTAAAGAATCTTTGATAAGTCTTCTACACATATAATGTCTAGATTCCAAATCATTTCCACAGAAGCTTCCATTAGATAAAGAACCATCTTTATTCTTTCTAAAGTAATATCCAGGAGCAAGAATATCTAAAGAGTTTGTATTTTTGTTGAATACGTGGTTATAGACTACATCAAATACAGCTCTCAATCCATTCTTATGGAATCCAGCAATCATATCTCTTAATTCGAACAGTCTCTTATAAGGATCATTAGGTTCTGTTGAATACGATCCTTCAGGGGTGAAGTAATTGACTGGATCATAACCCCAGTTATAAGTCTTGAAAGGATCATCGTCATCGATAGTTTGAAAATCCAAAACAGGTAACAATTGAATATGAGTTACACCCAATGATTTCAAATAATCCAATCCAATTGGGAATCCGTCTTCAGTCTTTAAACCTTCTTTAGTCAAAGCTAGATAAGTTCCTTTGTTTTGGATATCAGTCAATGAAGTCATATCTCTGACGTCTACTTCATAAACGGACATCTTAGTCAAATCCAAAGGACTAAGATTTTCTTTATTCAAAGGACGGGATAATACTTTTTCTGGATTGATGACAAAAGAATAACGTGAATTGGATGACAACCCAAAGGAATAAGGGTCAGTAGAAGTAAAGAACTTACCTCCATTGCAACCTGCATATAAATAACTAGCACCATCCAAGTCACCTTTTATGGTGACTTTATAAACACCACATTCCATTCTTTCCATAGGAACAGATAAGAGTGAATCTTGACCTACGGGTTTATAATGAACGAACATGGTAGTAGCAAAAGGAGCAAACACATAGAAGGATGTCTCTTCTTTTGAATATACAGCACCTAAAGGACCATCATATCTGTATTTCTTATCAAAGTCATCATAATCACCCAATACTGAAATATCTAATTTAATGACATTGTTCAATATATCAAGAATACTATAATCGCTATCGACATTGAAATCATAATGAACAGGAAGCATATACATATAGTGATCGCCTTGATCAGCAACAGAGATAGGCTTCAAAGTCAAAACAGGCTTATAGCGATCATAGAGTCTAAGATAAGGATCCTTACCATTAGGCCATAATCCTTTTTTTACCCAAAGTTGAATAGCATCTTTTGATATGAGTTTTGCATAGAAATCCATAATAAATATCTCCCTTATAAAATCAATCATCGAGTAGAACTATCGCACTAGCAATAAAATCATGAGTCAATGAAACTTGTCCTACTTCAACCCCATCGACATATAGATGTGGTCTTCCAGTCGTATCATCCAATATCTCAATTCTGCTATATTTTATATCTTTTTTCCCACTAGCTTTAACAAAAGCTTCTTTTGCAGCAAATCTCGAAGCTAAATAATCATCTTTTCTATCTTGACTAACAAATTTCTGATAAACTTCATACTCTTTTTTTGACAAATAAGTCTTTGGAAAAGCAGGATTCAAGTCCTTCATTCTTGAAATGAGAACATTGTCAATTCCAATTTTCATCATCACTTCTTGCCTTTCAACAAGACATATGCTCTAGGAAAGCTGCATACTTCCTTTACAAAATTACAGGCATCATTCTTTTTGAAGGCTAAAGCTCTGTTGACCAAAGCAGGCCATGCGAAATGATTCAAATATCCATCGATTAAATTAGTCAAATAGTCCTCGCTATCACCGACATCTTCGATACTGGACCCTAAGAAAGAAAGCTGCATGGATCTAAATGGTGAAGTCATCGATTTATAAGCCTTAGGCAAATCCAAGAAATGTTTCTCCAAAGCATTCTTAAGCTTATCAGGTGAATTAGTTTCGAAGAATGCAGTCATGTATGTATCTTCTCCAGCTTCTTCTAAATAATGACCATTGTTGAAAATAATCAATCCATCATCTCTCATCTTTGCTATCGATTCATGGACTGAGGAGAAAACCATATCTCCAGCCATTTCATAGAAAGCGAATAGATCATCACCAAATTTTTCATATAGTTCTTGTCTACGAGGGAATTTGATTCCCACACCCAAATAAGTCTGACCATCTGGAGAATTGATTTCAGTATATGGCTCAGCAACCTTGTCATATTTCTCATCGTTTTGATATTTCTTAACAGGTAATTTCTTAAATGATGGTAATCCAGCCTTATTCAACAATTTAACAACTTCTTGAGGATCGAAATCACCAACAGCAAAGAAAGTTAAATTCTCGACAGAATAGTATTGTTCATAAAACTTCTTTACAGAAGACAAATGGATGGATTGAAGAGATTTCTCTGTTCCAATGATTTCTTCTTTCAAAGGAGAAGAGAAATAAAGTGATTTGACCATTTGTCTATCGAAAACATAACTAGGATCATCACGTCCGGATGCTAATTCACCTAAAATAATAGGCTTCTCTGCTTCAAGTTTTTCATTTGTTTGATAAAAATACTTGAACATGGAAAACAAAGTGTTCAATGGCTCTTCATAGCCTTGAGATGTAGCAAAATAGAAGAATGTACAAGATTGAGTCGTATAGGCGTTAGCGAAAGCACCTTGAGTCGAGAACTTCTTCAAAGTATCTCCCTGTGCGGTTTCAAACAATCTATGTTCCAAAAGATGTGCGATGCCAGCAGGAATCTTTGTTCCTCCTATTTCTACCTCATCCATGAGACCGCCTTTAGGAATCAATATTCCAAAATATTTAATATTGCTAGCTTTTGAAGGAGCTAAAACATAAGACAATCCATCCTTTGTTTTTCCTTCATATAAAGAAACCTTAAGTCTTCTAAAATAATACTTATCCATTTCAGTTCTCCTTAGAAGGATTGATAGTGAAGCTTCCAACCTTCTTCAATGACTTTATAGCATCTTTGACATCATCCAATGTAATACTGTCATATAATTTCATCAATTCATCTGCAGTCGAGGGAGACTGATTCAAAACTGATTTATTCAAAGCTAAAGCATAAGTAGTAGGTTCTCCAAACATATCATCGATACTCGTCTTTATAGCTTTCTTAATATCATCAAGTCGCTCTTGAGTTATAGATTCAGCACAAGTAGATAAAAGCTGATCGGTAGTCTTAATAAATTCATTGACATTCTTTGCATCGATCACAGAAGATACGATCATCGCTTTATCGCCTTTAGGGAACGATACATCTACACCATATGTCAGGCCCTTTTCTTCTCTTAATCCTTGGAACAAAGGAGAATTATCATCAGAGAGAACTTTAGATAATATATTCTTTAGTGCATGTCCTTTGTTGCCTTGCTCAGCCTCTATTTGATAACCGATAGCGATGCAAGAAGAAGTGATTCCATCTTTGATCAATGACAAATCGCTCACCTTGTCTTCAACAGATATATCGAATTTCCATTCAGGAGCTTTTTCACCGATACTAAATAATTTGCCAAACTCTCTTCCCTTCTTCTGAAATCCGACACTTCCTATATATGCGTCAGCTTTTCTAACAGCCTCCAAAGCCTTCTCCAAATCATCAAAAGTCAAAGACATAATTCTCGTATTGTCACCACAAGGTGGATATCCGAAAGTGGCTTCCGGAAAGAAATTCTTCCTCAATCCTTCTAGAGCCATAAAAAAAGGATTAGCTGTCGTATCTCCATTATCTCTAATCATTCTTCCTTTGACCAACATCAGTTTTGCCTCATCATGAGCAAAACCTTTATAAATCAAATCCTTGTATGTTTTAAATACTTTACTTTCCAAAGAAGAAAAAGAAGATTCTATAAACTTGTCCAAAGGACATTCCAGCAAAATATTGAACAAATATTTATTTCCATATCTGACAGCACCAAAACTAACTGTCGAAGAATATAAGTTCATCAATCTAAGCTTATATCCTCTCTCATCTTTATATGCGTTAGATGAAACCTTTAGCATTACCGATAAAGCTAACAGAGCTTCATAAGATGTTTTATCTTTGTCGATGATCAATGAAATACATGCTGAATTTTTTCTAAATTCACCACTAGGTCTCAATATTAAACCTGAATACTTATTCATAAGTATCTATTACTCCTTTCCAAAAAAGCCATACTTGATTATTTTAAATCAGTATGGCCTTGTTTTTTTATGTTATACCTCGGTAGTGTCAATCATCTTCCAAATCACTAGTGAGAACATGCTTCCCATTACCTAATCTCTTCGTTATGCCTTCTATATCCATGGCATCCAAATAATCACTAGCTTTACTATAAGGAATATTCATTTCTCTAGATAAATAAGATGCTGTAGCTCTATGAGTTGATGTTACTGTTTCCTTTGCTTTAGAGTACATGGGATCCGACTTCACTCTATCATAGATGGATTTCTTCCCATCTTCCCCAGAAAGATCTTCATATACTGGTTCAGCATCTAAAGAAAGAAATTCAGAATTGTAAACAGGCTGGGCTCTTTGTTTCAAATAATTGACAACTGCAGACATCTCCTCATCAGATATGAATCCAGATTGACATCTGAGCATTCCTTTGTTATTAGGAATCTTAGCCAATAAATCACCTTTTCCAACAAGTTGCTCAGCTCCATTTTCATCTAGGATAACACGGCTATCCTGTCCAGAAGATACCATCAAACAGACTCTTGCAACAATGTTAGCTTTTATATCACCTGAAATAACTGAGACTGAAGGTCTTTGGGTAGCGATGATCAAGTGAATACCGCAGGCTCTTGCTTTAGCTCCCAATCTTCCCACATCCTTTGCAACAGCTCCATTACTGGTAGTCATAAGATCAGCAAACTCATCAATTACGACCACGATGTAAGGTAATTTTTCAGCCTTTGGATTCTTTTTACAATAAGCTTGATAGCCCTCATATTTCTGTGCACCAGCTTTTAAGAATAAGCCGAATCTTCTATCCATCTCTTCAGTCAATTTGCTCAATGCCACCACAGCTTTCTCTGGTTCTGTGATTACAGGGCAGTATAGATGCGGCATATCAGCATATCTAGAAAATTCAACCTTCTTAGGATCGATCAAGACAAATTTAACCTCATTAGGATACGTCCTCATCAAAATCGACATGATGATGCACTGAATAAACACAGACTTACCGCTACCCGTAGTTCCTGCTACCAATAAGTGAGGCAATTCATTCAATTGAGTAGTAAGAATTCTACCGAAAGCATCCTTTCCTAATGGCATGAGCAACTTCTTCTCGCATTTAGGATCGATAGACATCAAATAATCATATAGCTCCTTGAATGGAACAGTCATAGATGCTGGATTTGCTACTTCTATTCCAGAGAAACTCTTTCCACTTATCAACGGCAAGAATCTAACCGAGCTATTTCCTTCCAATGTAACCGACAAGTTAGTCATAACGTTCTCAATCGAACTCATTCTAACACCAGGCTCAAGATTGATATGAAAACAAGAGAAAGCAGCTCCGATGTCAAAACCTGTACATGAAGCTTTGATTCCATATTGTTTAAAGAAGTTGCTAATTGTATATCCTCTTTCTACATCCTTTAATTTTATTTCTTCTAATATTTTAGAATTATCAAAATCCATCAAGTATTGATCATCTGGCAAGACATACTTTTTATTAGTCATTATTACTATAGGTTGCTCTACTTCGGGTTGTTCCTTAATAGGCTCAACTGGTTTTTGATCCCCGTCATTTTCATCAGGCTTTGTATCTTCGGTTTCTATCTTTGGAAGCTCGAAAGTTGTATTCTGACTGAAGTCAGTTCTTCTATTCTTTGCAGCTAAATTAGCCCTTTGCTGATCTTCAGCTATTTGTTCATCTGTTTGAGTTAAAGAAAAGCCTTCATTTCTATAAACAACATCTCTTACTGATTCGACTTTTTGAGCATTATCATTTGTATTGTTAAAACTATCATTCGAAGTTTCACCACTTAATCTATCATCATTTTGAATGGGATTATTTATTTTAATATCGGTGTCATCATCGACAATAACATTTGAAGAATGATCAAATTGATTAAAATCTATTGGATCATCTTTAGGTAAATCCAACTCTTCTTTTTTATCTTCTTTAGTAATTTCTTCTGTCTTGTTTAAAACTACATCTTCAGTTTCATAATTCTTAGAATTTATCGGCGTTTCAGCATTAGTAGAATCATTGTTCTTTTGCGAATTATCTATGGAAGATATATTTGTCATCTTAATATTGTCTACTTTAGAGGAGAATGGATTGCTTGAAAAGAAATCATCATCTTCAGAATCATTATCTTGAACAACATTTTGCAAATCGATTTTAGTATCTTTATTAAAATCAGTTCTTTGTTCCTGATTCTCATCATTATTCACTAAATCTTTACCAAATCCATTGTCAAAAATAGAGACTTCCGATTCAAAAGAATCATCATCATAATCGTTGAAAAAAGAACTAGAATCCTTATTATTGATTTCATCCTTATGTTCACTAATAGGTACTTGTTCGACTACATTATCCACTTTTTTATCAACAACATCATTCTTTTCTACTGCTATGGTTTTATTCAATACTTCACCTGAGTTTTCTTTACTGATATTGTTTACAGGAATATCATCATTGCTTTTATAGAATTTATTATCTACAACAGCATCGTTTCTATTTGTACTATCTATTATGGTCGTCTGCTGTGATTTTATTTCAATATCACTGTTCTTATTTTTATCTTCAACCAAATCCGAACTTCTTTCAACTACTGGAATTTGAATATTATTTCTAGCATGCTCTTTTCTAATTCTAGCGATTGTATGTGATAAAGTAATAGCTGGGTAACGAAGCAAAACTAAAATTGACAATCCCAATAAAACTCCAAATAAAATTCTAGTACCTAATAACCCCATTCCAATAGAGTTTCCAAGAGAGACAAACAGCGTAGGAATAAAGCCACCACCAACCATTGAAATCCTAGAAGGTATTTCAACATAGAAACCCGAAGGAGAATTGTTAGCCATCAAATTGGCATATGTCGAAGTAAAGTCACCAACTTTCATATTGCTGAGGTTATCCATACATGATAGTAAGACTGACAATGAGAAGAAAGCGACTATCACCATGCTTATGTCGAGCCAATGAATCTTGTGTTTATCTCCATTGATAGGAGTAATCAAAAAATAAATTCCAACACCTACCAATCCCAGACCTAACACAAAGAACATAATTCCAAAGATATAAACTGATACCCACTTTAAGAATCTAGAAAAGACATCACCATTAGTAAAGCAGAGGATTCCTAATAAAATCATCAAAATGCCAAGGAAAATCCTTGGCAATCTGTTCAGAATATTCCTCCGCTGCTTGTTATCCAAGCTTTGTTTCTTTTTCATAAGCATTACCCTCGCAACGGAATCCTATTAATTATAAATATATAGCCCTTCTTTTTAAAGATAATAAGCCGTTTTAGTAGCATTAAAACCTATATAGTATCAAATAAAAAACAGGCTTTTTCTAATTATATATGAAGAACAATTATGCATTTAGTAAAAGAAAATAAATTTATTAATAACAATTTATTTCTTTTTGACTTAAAGAATCAAAAAACCTCAGCCGAAGCTGAGGTAATTTGATTTTGTTTGTTTCCAAACAATCCGAATGGATTAACGCTTGGAGAATTGGGGAGCCTTACGAGCCTTGTGAAGACCGTATTTCTTACGCTCGACAACTCTGGAGTCGACTGTGATAAGTCCGTTAGCCTTCAAGACCTTACGGAAATCAGCATTGACAAGAGTCAAAGCACGAGAGATTCCCAAACGAGCTGCATTCTCTTGAGCGGAATATCCACCACCATTGACAGTGATGTTGATATCGAATCTTCCGGTCATACCGGTGAGATCCAAAGGTCTCTTAAGATCGATAAGAAGATACTTGTTAGGGAAGTATTTCTCAGGATCCTCACCATTGATGGTGATCTTTCCAGAACCAGTCTTAACGAAAGTACGTGCGACTGCAGATTTTCTGCGGCCAGTTGCGTAGTAGACAGGAGCTTGATCCTTGTTGGTGATTACTTTCATGGTAGCCATAATTACTTGTCCTCCTCACGATAGATGTCGCAAAGTTCAACCTTGACAGGTTGTTGAGCCTGTTGTTCATAGTTCTCATCCTTGTAGACGTAGAGCTTCTTGAACTGAGCTTTGCCCAAAGAAGTGTGAGGAATCATACCTCTAACGGCACGCATAAGCATCTCTTCAGGATATTGTTCGATCATGACCTTAGCTGAACGAGTACGGAGTCCGCCGTAGCTGGATCTCTTGTTATCGTAATAGTTCTTTGTCTTGAGCTTGTTACCAGAGAGATAAACCTTAGAAGCGTTGATGACGATGACATAGTCACCACAATCAACAGAAGGAGTGTAATCAACCTTCTCCTTACCCATCAAAACGACAGCGATTTCGCTGGCGAGACGTCCGAGGGGCTTCCCTGCGGCGTCTACCAAGAACCACTTTTTGGAGCCGTTTGCAACCTGCTCCTTTGTAAGTTGTGTAGTCTGCCTTTGCATTTTGCTTTCAATCCTTTTTGTAAATATATTTGTTTGGGCCTTGTCTTTGCTTCAATTTACCGGGTTGAAAAGCCGGACAATAGCCAAAAAATAATTATAATCCAATTAAAAGAATAGTCAATGTTTTTATTTAGTTTTAGTAAAGTTTATTGCTGCTCAGCAATTGAAATCTCACCAATCAATATCATTTCCTTTTCTAATATTGCAGTCGTGACATAAAGTTTGAAGATTGTCAGGTTCAGTCTTACCTCCTTTTGAGATAGGCTTGATATGATCTATTTCTAATAACTCTTTTTCTGTAGATCCACAATTTACGCAAGTATAACCATCTCTTTCAAATATTTCTTGTCTTAATTCATTAGAAACTTTCGCTCTCTCTACTCTTTCAATAGATTTCCACACTTCCCTACTATAAAATCGTCTTCCATCTATTACTTTAGAAGAGTCAATGCTTTTTAAAACATCTATGATTTCATTTAAATCAAATAATTCTTTTTCTCATCAACAACTCGATGAATTCGCCCTCTCGTCAAATAAAGATGAACTTCAGCATAAAAATCAGTATTTATCTTCTCGATCAAATCATTGAAAACTATAGATTCAATATTTCTTAATTTTTCTTCATTCAAGTCTTCAATAGAAACGTCAAAATTCCCTAATTTATCCTTTGTTAAATCAACTTTGCTTTTATAATCAATTTCCTTGCTAATGTTATTATTCCTGTTTTTTATAATCTTTCTAACACCCAAAGTATCCAAATGAAATTGATATATTAAATAATCCTTACAGCTAACATTTTCAAAGTTCACAGTCGAATCATAGCGATATTTATATATTAAAGGATAAATAGGACTAAATGATATTCACTATTCAATTCTTTTATCGCTCTTATAGCTAAGCTGTGCTCATTGACAAAATCGACATACTTCCTATTTCTCGTCTTTTACCAATAATCTTACGTTTTTTATCCTTGTCAGTAGCTTTAATTTTTCTAACAAATAAAATACATATTAAGGATAATAAAGCAACAACAAGCAAGGAAATAAGCACAATTAAGATAGCCTGCATTTTAAGCTTAATGATCCTTTCTTTAAAAAAGTTTACTACAGCCGATCAAACATAATCTGAGTATTGCAAATTAATAAACAATCATATTTCCAATACAAACCTAGTCAACTTCCTTCATTGTTTTAAGCTTTATTTTATCAATCCTATTGTTGAAAACCCTTTCTAAAAGTGATAAAGTAAAAAATGTTTATTATTGAAATTGGGTAAAGAATTCGTAAAGAAACTGTAAATCCCAAATGAAGAGATTAGACTAGATGATTAGATTTTTCACACAATTTAAGGGGGAATATAATAGTATGAAAAAGTCAGTCTTAATTCTTATGGCCGGTTTGTCTTTGCTTTCATTAGCTTCATGTTCTAAGAAAGATGATGGTGATGCAAATGCTCTTAAGATTGCTTTGGTTACCGATTCTGGAACTCTCAACGATCACAACTTCAATGAGACTTCATGGAATGCTGTAAATGATTGGGCTATCGAAAATGGTGGTGGAACAAAAACCAGCGACAACGTTGTTACTGGTGGAACAATAGAAACTAAGTATTACCAACCTTCTGCTGTCAATGGCGACTTCACTACTGCTCAAAGAGTCTCTGCTATCGATTCCGCAGTCGAATGGGGTGCTAAATTTGTCGTACTTCCTGGATATTTGTTCCAACCTGTTGTAAAGAAGGTTCAAGCCAAATATCCTAATGTCTCTTTCTTGGCTTTGGATTGTGTTGCTCAAGATAGTGATGATAACTACACCGAGTACACCTTAAACGACAATGTCGCTATGACTCAATATCATGAGGAACAAGCTGGTTGGTTTGCTGGTTATGGTGCCGTCAAGGATGGATTGAAAAAGCTCGGATTTATCGGTGGTATGGCCGTCCCTGCTGTCAAACGTTACGGATTTGGATATATTCAAGGTGCTGAAGCTGCCGCTAAAGAAATGGGCCTTGCTGACAATGCAGTCAACATGGAGTACTACTATGCTGGACAATTCGCTTCAACTCCTGAAGCAACTGATTTTGCCAGCAAATGGTATGCAAGCGGAACTGAAACAATCTTTGCTTGCGGTGGTGCTGTTTATAACTCAGTTACAACAGCCTTGAGCACCTCCGGAAAGGATGCTTCATGGATTGGTGTTGATACTAACCAACACGCTGATACTTCCATCCATCCTAATAAGATGAATGAGAAGGTCTTGACTTCTGCTACCAAAGGTCTCGCCGCTTCAATCAAGAGTGCTCTCACCGAGTGGAATACTCACGACCACAAGTTTGATGCTAAATATGCTGGAAAGACTTTGAACCTCGGAATTAAAGACGATGCCGTCGGTCTTGCAACTCCTGAGAACTCTGGAGACAGCGGATGCTGGAACTTCAAGAAATGGACTGTTGCAGACTATAACGCCGCAGTCACCAAGATGAAGAACGGAGAAATCACTGTTTCTTCTGACGTTGAAAATCTTCCCACAACCACAAAGGTCAAAGTGACAACTCACAACAAGTAAGCTTCGACTTAAAGGAGAGGTAAGGGGCTTCCTTACCTCTTTTTTTAAAATAAGGAGAATGAAAATAGATGGAAGAAGAGAATATAGAAAATGTACTAGAATTACGACATATAACTAAGATTTTTCCAGGAATCAAGGCTAACGATGATATTTCTCTCACCCTCAGAAAAGGTGAAGTTCATGCTTTGCTAGGTGAAAACGGAGCTGGAAAATCTACTTTAATGTCTATGGTTTCCGGTCTTTATCAACCAGACGAAGGTGAAATACTTTTGAATGGTAAAAAAGTCAATATCAAAGATCCTCACCAAGCTTCCGACCTAGGAATAGGAATGGTTCACCAACATTTTATGTTGGTCGGAGTGTTCACTGCTTTGGAAAATATAATCTTAGGTGTTGAACCTACAAATAAACTAGGATTTATTCGGCCTAAAGAAGCTAGACAAAAACTTGTAGATTTGTGCAACAAATTCAACTTTAATATCAACCTCGATGAAAAAGTTGACGATATGAGTGTCGGCGAACAACAAAAAGTTGAAATCTTAAAAATGTTGTTCAAAGATTCAAACATTCTGATTTTTGATGAGCCTACTGCTGTTTTGACTCCTCAAGAAATCGATGACTTAATGGTTTCCATTAGAAACTTAGCAAAGGAAGGAAAGTCAATACTATTCATCTCCCATAAGCTCGATGAAATCATGAAGGTCACTGACAGAGTTACTATCTTAAGAAAAGGAAAATGTATTGGAACACTCAACACTAAAGAGACAAACGCTAAGGAACTCTCTAGAATGATGGTCGGACGTGATGTCGAATTAGTGACCTCAAAAGATGAATGCCATCCAGGTGCGGATGTCCTAACCATAAACAATTTGACTGTATTCAACCAAGAAAAAGAGAAAGAAACAGTAAAGCATGTCTCTTTCAATGTCAGAAGAGGTGAAATTGTATGTCTCGCAGGTATCGAAGGTAACGGTCAAACCGATTTAATTTACGCAATAACAGGTTTGTGCAAAGCTAAAGAAGGTGAAATCATCCTTCATAATGTTAAGAATCAAAAATACAGCGAAAAGAAAAAACTAGAAATAGAAAAGAAACATAAAGAATACACCGTCCCTGAATATGTCGATGTACATTTGGAAAAACTTACTATTAGAAAACGTTCATTAGCCGGTCTTTCACATATCCCTGAGGATCGTCAGAAATATGGATTGGCTTTGGACTTCTCTTTGGCTGATAACATCGTTTTAAGAAAATACTTTGAAAGACCATATGAAATATTTGGCTTAAGAAATAAGAAAAAAATAAACGAATACGCTAATGAAATGATTAAAAAATATGATATTCGTTCAAGCTTAGGTCCACAATCTACAGTTAGGTCGATGTCTGGCGGAAATCAACAAAAAGCAATCATTGCAAGAGAGATGGATACAAATTGCCCCCTATTGATAGCTGTCTCTCCTACAAGAGGTTTGGATGTCGGAGCAATTGAAAATATTCATAAACAGTTAATTCAAAACAGAGACGAAGGAAAAGCCGTTCTTCTAGTGTCGCTAGAACTCGATGAAGTAATGAATTTGTCCGATAGAATTCTAGTCATGCACGATGGTGAAATAGTTGCTGAATTGAATCCTAAGGAGACCACTGTACAAGAGATTGGTCTCTATATGTTAGGAACAAAGAAGCAAGAAAGGAGTGAATAATATGAAAGAAATATGGAATAAGATAACATCTGCTTTATCTAAGTTCTTCAAAGATGTTTATTCTAAAGTATCGACTCCTATCGGCCATTTCTTCCAATTTATTTGGAACTGGTGCTACACAGTTGTATTCACCCCCATCGGGCATTTCTTCAATAAAGGGTGGAACTGGTTTATCAACACAAAAACTGGTGCAGCAGTAAGAAAATTCTTCTCTTGGTCATACTCGCATGAAGCTGTTAGAGCTACAACCTCAAGTATCATTTGTATTCTAATAGGTCTTTTCATCGGTTTCATAGTAATGATGATTCGTGATCCTTCAAGTTGCTTTGAAGGCTTAGGAGTAATATTTGTATCCGGTGCAAAAAATCCAAGCAATTTTGCAAATGTCTTAGTAGAAATGACACCGATGATTTTGGCTGGTATCTCGATATCGTTTGCTTTTAAATTAGGCTTGTTCAATATTGGAGTAACAGGTCAATTGACAATGGGTGCTTTCCTTTCAATTTTGACTGGATTAGCTGGTGCAGATTGGTACTGGTGTTTATTGGTTGGAATGTTGGGAGGAGCTGCAGTTGGATCTATAAGTGGATTCTTAAAAGCAAAGTTCAACGTCAACGAAGTCTTATCCGGAATCATGCTCAACTGGATCGTCTACTATTTAACCGGTCTAATTGGATCAAATCTTCCTGACACATGGATTGATAAGAACAATAACACAAAACTTACAATCATGCCTAAGACTGGAAGACTACCTTCATTGGCAGGCCCAGGAATATTCGAAGATGTCACTTGGGGATTAATCATTGCAGCTGTCATCGCTATTATCATTTGGTTCATTCTTAGATATACAAAATTTGGATTCGAGCTCAAGCTTTGCGGCTCCAACAAATATGTAGCAAAATATGCTGGTATAAACCAAAATGGTAAGATTGTTCTTTCGTTGCTCATCAGCGGTGCAATAGCAGGAATTTGTGGATACATGGTATATGGTGCTGCCACACCTACACAATTCACTTACGGTGCCTTGGATGGAGTCATGATTAGCGATGGATTCAATGGAATTTCAATCGCATTGATAGGTCAGACCAATCCTATTGGATGTATCTTCAGTTCGTTCTTCTTGTCCTATATCAACCAAGCTCAAACAAGAATCGTCAATGTCTCGGCTTCATATAGTAAATACTATATGGAATTGGTCAAAGCAGTCATCGTCTACGGTGCAAGCTTAAGCTCATTCATCGGTTACTTGTTGAAGAGAAGAAATGAGCGTAAGAAAGATGATGTAGATCTAAAGTTTAGAAGTCTTTTCAAGAAAAAAGACAGTGAAGTCAATGCTGAAGGAAGGAGTAAATAGATATGAATTTCTTAGTTGATATAGCTCCACTTACTTATGGTTCAATTATCTTCTTACTGATAGTATATGGTGTTGGATTTACCTTAGGTTCATTCGGTGGATTATTCTCAGAATGCTCCGGTATCATCAATATCGCCTTGGATGGTGCAATGTTAATCGGTGCTTTCTCAGGAATTTCGTTCTGTAGAGGTATAGCTGGGGCGATGAATGGAAATCCTTTGATATCAAATTACTGGTTTGCTAATTTGATTTACATACTAGGTTTAATTGTATGTATACTCGTCTCTCTAGCATTTTCATTCTTACTATCATTCGTGTCAATCAAATTCAAAGCAGATCAAACAATTGTCGGAACTGCCTTGAATAGCGTTGTAACAGCTATCGTTTTGATTGCTAATACAATTATCTTAAACAAGGATAAGCCTGAAGTTGACGTCTCAATGTTTATGAGCGCAACAAACATTAAATCCGGAAATGAATTTATCGACGGCTGTTTCTCTAATATGAATTTAACTCTCGTGATTGGAATCATAATGATTGCTATTTTGGTTCTCACTATGAACAAAACTAAATTCGGCCTTAGATTGAGAGCATGCGGTGAAAACCCACAAGCTGCTGATTCTGTCGGAATCAATGTCAATAGAATGCGTTACATCGGAACCGCTATAGGAACCGCTGCCGCAGGTGCTGGTGGATACATAATATTCTCTTGTTTGAAGTTAGGCGAATGGAGTTTAAATTCAGGTGTCTTCGGTTACGGATTCTTGGTCTTAGCAATAGAAATTCTAGGGAACTGGAAGGCTATAAATGTAACCATCTCTGCTTGGATTTTTGCAGCATTCTTCGCTTTTGCAAACTTCATGACAGTCGCCTTCAGTTCAGGAAATGCTTTCTATAACAGCAAAGCTTTCTACATGTTGCTTCCATATTTACTCACATTGTTATCATTGATCATCTTCTCAAAGAAAAGCCATGCTCCAAAGAGTGAAGGTATTCCATACGACAAATCGAGTAGATAATGATATAAAACTTAAAAGACTCCATCGAAATGATGGGGTTTTTTTATTCACTTCAGTTCAGCTTCAATAAAATATTGAGGTAATTAAATTTAAAGGATGGAAATCACATTTATCTGGCTGTCTTAAAATTTGCAATTTTTTATAAAACTAATGTGTGGAATCTTAGTAGAAGTTCTAATAACTTTCTATTATCTTTTATCCTTTTGCTTTAAAATGGATGCTAGTGTTAAATGTTACATTCATACTCATACATTTCTTCATAAAAGCAATCAAAAAATACTAAATCAAAAAATTCACTACAACTTTCAAAAAAGTAATAGTGAATTAATTAATAGACAAAAGATTAAATTTCGAAGTTAACCCTATTCAGTTCAATCTTTGGATGTTTTTTCCTCCACTAACGATTCTTCATCAACAAGTTTTATAAGACCTTTTTCAAGAGCGACACTGGGATGCTTAAATTTCTTTCCATTATAATCAACTACAATGTTTCCTTTGACATCGATGTCTATAATAGTACCTCCTCCTCTAGCCCCTTTAACTTTTTTCCCAATCAATTCTTTTGTATCTGACATTTTGACTTGCTCCTTTTCTAAATTTTATCGTACAAATCCTTATTTTTCAATTTATTTGATCATCAAGTTCAAGCTAGATTCATTCATTCAAATAGAAGTGCTAAAGAATCTTAACTTTTATAAAATATAGAAATTCAATTCAAACTGGTATTGATCACTTACATAACAAATTGATTTAGTATATTATTCAAAAGAATACATGCAATAAAACAAAGAAAGACATTTTTTATAAAAGATTTTAAATTGAACCATGCATATTTACTTTTTAGTATTGTTAAATAAGATCGACAAATAAAATAGCATTACTAATCCACTTAAATTTCCTTTTTAATACATATAATGATGATATTGATGGTAATGAATATCAGTAAATCAAAAAATCTCTTGGATTTTAACCAAGAGATGTGATTATCTATAGCAAAAATTACCTAAAATGATACAATTCCCGCACCCTTACTTATCTGCTGTGTTTTCTCTTATACCTTAATAATTGTAATCGTGTAAGGAGTTAATCATATTTATCAATAATATAACATTTATTCCAACCTTTTTTATGATAATATGGACACCTCAAATATCTCTTCTTCATAGTATGTGCGCCCATTAAATATTCCCTCATTGTTGGTACAAATTTCTCACCACAATGACAACATTCATATACCTCAGTGTTAACTGCAACCAATAAAATCAATGCAATATTTGATACCACTAACAAAACTGACATTACGCAAACTAGTATTTTTATCCATACTTCTTCAATTACAAATCCTGCTAATAATATTAATCCTAATGTTATAAGAATTGTTACAATAGCTGAAATCGTGGAAATAGTATATTTAAGTTTCGGGCTTGTTTTATCCATTAATTTTAAAAGATTATTTTCGGCATTAATTCGATATTGTTTATCTTGTAATCTTTCTCCAGTCATTAATTCATTTGCATCAATTTCTAAGCATTTACATAATGGTAAAATTAAACTAATATCAGGGAAGCCAACACCTCGTTCCCATTTACTAATTGTCTTTTCAGATAGATTTAATTTTTCTGCTAACTCTCGTTGAGTTAATCCTTTTTCTTTACGAATTAAAGCAATAAATTTTCCAGTTTTATTTAAATCCATTTTTGCCTATCTACTTACAAGAATTGTTTACTATATAAAAACGATAAATCACACTCACGCTCCGTAGAATTTTATAAATTCCACTTTTAATTTACTTACAATTATTTAGTCATGCTACTTCTTGATGCAATATATTGGCACGATTGATTTTTCTATTATTTGTTTTAAATCGTTGCAAATTTTCAACGATTATAAAAGGATTATTTATTTATATATGCTGTTGCTTTAGCATTGCCCTTTTTTTCAACTATTTTTTCAATTTAAGCATTTAATATTCTAATCAATGTATCTTTAGTAAAACCACTTATTTTTTCTAATTCATTTCTACTATATGAATATTTCTTTCATAACATCATAAAACTTTTTTTCATTATTTGATAAGTTACTTTGTTCAATAATTGGCAATGTAACTGATATTCCCTTAATTACTTAACGCCTAAACAATTTAAGGAGCTAGTTTTCCCCTTAAATTAAGAAAAATGTCTACTTTCTACTGATTAGTCCAAAAATACCACCAGCAAAGACAGTCCTAAATAAATATTATTCTATTTTTTATAAATATACCTAGTATTGCGAGAAGTCCCTATTTTTTCAACAACTCCGCTTTTTACAAGCTTTCCTAAGACACTCTCAATAGTAGTAACACTTACATCTGGTAATACTTTATATATATCCGCTTTAGATAATGGTGTGATGCTGTTTTTCAATGTTTCTTCAATACGATTTGTCTTAGATAGTTTTTTACCATTGACAACACTAAATCTCATATCTAGTTCTCTATAGCAACGAAGAAGCATAAATATAAAGTTCTCTACAAAAGCAAAATAATCATTTTCGTTAAGGTCCCATCCCTTTGATGAAATTCTTAGTGCCTCATAGTAAAGATCTTTATATTTATTGATTTGTTCCTCGTATGAAATATATTTAACAACGTCATATCTTTCTTTATATAAAAGCAACAAAGATAAAAGTCTACTCATTCTACCATTTCCATCTGAGAAAGGATGTATACATAAGAAATCTAAAATGACGCATGGAATAAGCAATAACGGATTTATACCATAATCTTGTTTCGCTGATAAATAGGCAAAATAAAGCTGTTCCATTGCTTTTGGTGTTTCTGATGCTGGTGTTGGACAAAAACGAACACTTCTATTACCATTCGCATCAATCTCTAATATAACATTGTCAGTATCTTTGTATTTTCCACCATACTGATAGTTTGTATATGAAAGCAACATTGAGTGAAGTGACAATATAGTATTCTCTGAAAAATCTAATGTTTTATAATTCATGTGTATTAGATTGAGCACATCTCTATAACCTGCAATCTCAGCTTCATCATTATTTAAAGGCGCACTGTTTTCTTATGCTTAGCTAGGATATTCCTTCCACTCTCACACATAGGAACAACCCCGAGGGGTTGCGGCACGAAAAAATTAAAATATTCGTGCCTCCTATGTGGGAGACGGAAAGAGTCTCCTGGCTTTTTCTTTGCAGGCATGCAAAGGAGAGGCCCGGGAATGAAGAAGTGGCGTTTTTTGAGCCTAAAGAGCTCGCAATTAAAAATTTCTCATTCCCCTTTCTTCGACTGAGCCTGCTTACATCTAATTGGGGC
>ENA-OPMG01000005-OPMG01000005.1-human-gut-metagenome-genome-assembly--contig:-NODE-5-length-155984-cov-4.200957_pt1 | contig 155984 bp, 172 predicted proteins | sample MGYA00241522_ERZ501741 | MGnify/ENA primary metagenome ERZ501741 (study PRJEB25962, sample SAMEA2042616) | human gut metagenome | biome: human gut; feature: human-associated habitat; material: faeces...
TTCCTGGAGTTCAGCATATAACTGTTGATTCTATTGATAAATATCAAGCACTGAGGAATGATACATCTGGCAGGTTCGTCAAGAGGAATCCTTATAAAGGACGTGACTTACAACCCTCACGCACTCTATTCAAAATCGGAGGTAGACAATATAGTATATTTGATTCTGATTCAATCAAGTCTAGATATGCTGTAGAGAAAGCCTTTGGAGATGGTGGAGTAATTGACTTAGCTAGAAGTGGTGATATTGATGCAGCTATTAAGATATTAGAAGACTTTAGAGTTCCTAATGACTTAGTAGGAGAGAAGTTGAAAGAACTTACTAGCAAGCTGGTTAATAAAGACTATTGGAGAATTGAGAACATTGTTGATGATATTAAGAACCTATATAGGGATGATGTTATCAACACGTTCAAGAGATTGTCTGCTGATGGTACTATCATTATTAACAATGAAGTTAAAACCATTGACCCAGAGTCCTTAGAAATTAAGGAAGCTGAATTAGTATTACCTAAAATCTATGCAACAAGGTTTGGTTTAAGAAGAGGTGACTCTCTTAATGATATAATGAAGAATAAGGACTTCTTCTATAACAGAATCATTGATGCATGGAATGATAAAACTACTAAGTATGATATTGCTTTAAAGAGAGCCAATGGTAATCATACCTACATCATTCTTAAGAGTGGTGGTAATGCTAAGGTAGTTGAAGGTTTACAGAAGGTTAATGTGAACACTATAGTTGAAGATGGTGAAAACACTCTAAGAGTTAATAATAAGGGTGAAGTTGAAGGTCCTTTAAATGATGCTGAGGTTTATGTTGATAGTAGAGGTAACGAGATTATCTTTACTGACAATGTTAAACAATTCTTAGAGGAACAGTATGATGATTACGATGATGTAACACTAAATCCTGGGTTAAAGGAAGATACACTTAATACTGCATTTGATGTGGTTAAGGGTATTGACCATAAACTTACTGAACAGTATAAGGAAATAGCTTTACGCATGGAGAATAATCAATCTATTACTCTTAAATTGGCTCTTCAGGAGAAGGGAACTCAACTTGATAGGATGTTCCGTCGTTTAGCAAGAGAGAAGAGAACTTCATTTATGAAGTCACTTGAATTTATTGCAGCTCGTATTCCAGCTCAATCTATGCAGTCATTTATGCCTATGAAGGTAGTTGCATTCTCCGAATCAGAGAAGAATATTGCCTATGTATCACACTGGCAGATATGGTTGCAGGGTTCTGACTTTGATATTGATAAGGTATATCTAATGGGTTCTGAGTTCTCTGATAATGGTAAATACATTGGATGGTCTCCTTATTTCAATCTGTATTCAGATGAGGTGAGAAAGGCTTCTGAATTGTTACCTATGCCAAGTGGTAAAGAGTACCAAGTGTTCTACCCTGATGAGCAACCAGCTGATTCGTTTGATATTACTCAGTTAGTTAAGAATGTTAACTTGGCAGCTAGTGATAAGCTTGGAACTAACACTAAGCGATTCATTATTGCATTAGCAGACTTACTAAAGGGTATCAGAGACAGTGGTTATACTAAGTTATGGTTAGATCCCAAGAGTATTATTGAAGCTAACTGGATGAACTTAGATACTGTAGAGAAGAGGATTAATAAGCACTCTCTATATCTATCTAAGATAAAGTCATCTGATAGGATTATATCTATGATGAAGAACTCAGTTTCATCTAAGATTTATCGTATTATTAATGACCCAGCTAATATGGTTTCAGCTTACTCTCCGATTGAAATGAATGAACCTCAAGCAGCAGCAGAACTATCAGCATCTGGTAGGGAAGCTAAGGAGTATACTTTAGGCAATCCGTATGTTAAATATAATATGCAGTATCAGAATATGACTGGTAAAGATGTTATTGGTATTGCAGCTGTGGGTGAGAAAGTATTCTTCGCATTATCTTACTATTACAATGAAGCTGCTAGAAGTGGTAACAGAGATTGGCAAGAGAATGCATACTTTAGGAGGTCGTTCAAATTAATCAAGTCCAGAGACGGTAAGAAGTATCTTCCATTAGTAAGGAACATTATTGCTAATGTAAACTTTGATGGTGTAGATACATCTAAAGTACTTTGGAACTCTATGATTGAACAGCAATCTGGCATTAGCAGTGAAGATGCAGGTAAGAAGTACACCGAAGAAGAGGTAGCTTACATACGTGAACAGCTATTAAGTCAGCTTGGAAGTCAGAAGGATGCATCATTAGTTATATCAGCCTTGTTATCAGCAGCAACTGATAATGCTAAGGAGTTGATTTTAGCTAAGATTAATTCTGGTTCAGATTTAGCTTCTGTATATCTATACTCAATTATGTTGGGCATTGATTTTAAGGATATTGCTAGTTTGATGACTTCTAATACAGTTCAAACTATTGCTCAGCTGAATAAAACTAACATCTTTGATGAATATAACCAAAGTTCAACAATTGATAGTGTGTTTAATAAGCTAGAGAATGGTCTACAAATCAAAACCTATTTAACTAAGTTTGAGGGTCTCAATGAGGCTATTGAGAAGGTTTATCCAAGTGCAAAAGGTAAGCCCACTCAAATAGCACTTACTGAAATATTCAAACAGGATAATAGATTAGACCTAATTAGAAAACTGAGAGAGGCATTTAAGGAAACCAAGATATATGAGAATAACGGATTCCCCAAGTTTAATCTAATGAGATTTACAAATGATTTTGAAGAGCTGGCTGTGAAAGCTAATTCAATCTTTAAGGATGAGTTAAGTAAGACAGAGTATTACACCTTCAAGAGAATTTATAAGCTAGCTCAGGAGATTAAGCAATTAGGTTCTATATTGGGAGCTAATCAAGGTCTGCAGACTAATATGTTTGATAAGTTTGGATATCTTGACCGAATTGAACAGGCTGTAAAGGATAGGGTTGATGAGTATACTACTGACGTTGGCGATAGCAAGGACATTAGTATCTTTAAAATCCTTGAGGATAAGCCATATTTGGAGAAGCTACATGGTGGTAAAGAAGGAGCCAGAGAATATGTAGAGACTATTGTTAGAGCAGCTAAGACGGAAGGTATGGTAGATGACTTTAATACACTTAGATTCCTAAATGATAATGACTATAGAAGACTTGCAGTATCCTTCTATAATCTAATTAAGGGAACTATAAACGTGTTAGATGTTATTACAAGAGTACCTCACTTCAGAGCGACTATTGACATGGCAGCTACTGACTTTGGTATATTTGATGCCATCAGCTCTAAGTTTACTAATGTTTATAATCTATCTAAATATCTAGCTAGGGATGTATATAAAGTATCTGCTAGTAAAGATAGGGATTCAATATATAGAAATGTTGGAAACTTCTTGGATAGTGTTATAAATACTAAGTGGTTCAAGGATAGAGGTATATCTTTCACTATAACTGAAGGTGATAGATACTTTGATAAATCTGGGCATACACATCAGGCTACAGGTAACGAGGTTATTAAATTGGATACTGGTCATGGTCAAGCTACCTTCAAGATGTGGTTTGAGAATACAGTAGTTCCAAGTCTTAAAAGAGGTCTACAAGAGAAAGGTGGAGAGAGGAAGTTATCACTTGCTAGAAACAAGTTTATAAGTGCCTTACAATTATCTATCTCTGATAGGACTCTTACTCGTGATATTAGCTATGCATGGGCATTACCTATGAATATGTCAAGTATTAACTCTATTACTGAAGTGAATAATTATGTAGAGTATTTAACTCACTTTGATGAGTTGGATAAGTATACATTTAATGGGACTCCAGTTTCAGAACTATTCTTCTATTACAATATGATTGTGAATAAGAATAGATATGGACAGACTTCCTTAACTAAGTTGTTTGAGCATTTTGTTGGAGAGAAACAGAACTCTGTAGTACAAGATTACTTCAAGTACGTAGGAGATATGGACTACAATAAGCTGTTGAACAACTCAGACTATTCACTTAAAGATGTAATCATGGCTTGTGCAGTAATAATAAGTGGAGGTAATTATTCTAAGAAGTACCCATATATCAAGGTCTTTAATTCTACTCTGCAGACTTATGACCTGTTTAAATATGCTGGAGAATTTAATCCTACTGAGCAGCTTCCAGAGGGAGCTATGGATAACATGGCGGATAATAGAATGGACGATGATAATAATGGTCCAGCTAACTATACCAGAATTGATTTCCCGAATCAGAAGGAATTAATGAACTACTTCACTTGGTTACCTATGAATTTCAATAAGAGACAAGATGCTGAACCATTAGAAGATAAACTGTTAAAGCTAATAAATCAAAACAGAGCAGTAGTAAAGTATGAGTGCTAAAAACTGTACTTCTACATTGATAATTGGGGGGCTGGAGTTCAAAGTCCAGTCTCCCAACATCAATGGGAATCCTCCAATTAAGGACATTATAAGGAACATACTTAGAGAGCATGGTCCTGAAATTACTAAAGCATTATCTGACCCTAAAGGTATGTATGAGGTACTTAACATTAATGACATATCACATATAAGAGGTAATGCAACATTTAAAGATATTACTAAACACCTAAATGATTTAGGTAGACAGTACATACCAATGAGAGATAGTTTAAGGGTATTAATATCCAAACTAAACAAAGTTGTTCCAGAGTCTGAACAGAATATCCTTTGGGTTTCATCACCTATAACACTAAATGACGTAAAAGTACCTAATGTAAATGTGGGTGCAGACGGAGATTTAGTAATATTGGACTCCAATAACCTTAATAAGGTGTACAATACATTAAGAGAATACTTCTATGCTAAAACTATTAATACTCCTGAAAAGATTAATCAAATTATATCCTTTGTAGGAAGTATAGGTAAGGCAACTGACAAACTGAAATTAAAGTCTGATGTATGGATAGCTAATCTACAGTCTAAGTTTACTGAGATGAAGCAGAATCCTGCAACAGCATTACACTACATTGTTAGTGATGATATTATAAACGAACTAATTGACCTATCTGGAATGAGGTCAGAACTTAATACCTTACTTAAAACTTTGAGCAACGTTCAGTTAAAGGAAGGTAAAGGTAAGCAATGGTGGTTGGAGTGGAATGGAAATGCTGGAACATATACAAATAGGAATGGTCAGCAGTTTAAATTTGACTTCAAGCAAATGAATACCACAATAACAGAGTACCTAAAGGAGAAAGGTATTGAAGCTAGTGAAGAAGAAATTACAGCTACAAAGGCTGTCCTATTAAGTGGAGTATCACAAGGACATCCATTGTCTGATGATGAGATATATGATTTATGGGATGAATTTACTAGAAAAGGTTGTGAATAATGGCTTGTATTAATCATAATGATATAACATATAAAACACTTCTAGAACTTTCTGGATTAACCCAGTTAGAACTTGATGCTAAGGTAAGGAAGACACTGGAAACTACTGGGGAATACCCATTTATCGAACAAGTAGTATCTTCTGACACTATACCTGCATTAGTAAAGAAGTATAAATTAACCAAGTCTGGCGATAGATATGTTGCTAAGGACGTTGATTTAGAGGGGGTGGATGCCCCTTACCTAAATAGCATCTACAGAGATTTAGAAATAACAATAACTCCTCTATTTGATGGAGAGTCCTTAATAGACATTAAGAGACGTGCTACTATAAATAGAGACTTAGATATAGAAGAAGACTATGTTGGACCTTATACTGAGCACAATAGTAATATATTCCCCCAACCTATACAGATTATTAATGGGAATTATATCTATCAGCATAATGGAAGTTACTACATAGCAAAACATAAAGTTGGAAGTTTTACAGCATTAAGCCATCTGCCTAGAACTAAAAACCTTAAGACAGCCTACTCAAAGGCTACACCAGTAAATACCAAGTACGAGGTTAATAGAGATGTTCTTAGATTTATATCTGAGAATAATAATCTATTATCTGTAGGGCAGAACGCTTTATATAGTACTACTTCTGAACTTCCCCCAATTATATCATATTATGGCAATTTTAATTATCCTAAGTTCAAAGTTGATACAACTCTTAAAGGCAAGTATGACATTAGTGAAGAAGGTACTATTCTAATAAATCCAAATAAACTTGGTTCAGAACCTAAAGCTCTAGAGAGGGCTATACTTGAGGCTGAGGGATTTTACAGTGAGGCAGAGATATTAGAATCATTAAATAGACTTACAAACCCTACTAAAGTGGAGACTCTAAAAGTAGGAGTTGGACAATATCTACTGAGGTCTATTAATAAGGATAATAAGCTTAGCAATTATTACCCAAAGATGTCTGAAAGTGATTCCAGAATTAATAGGCTTGAAGCATTATTAGATAGGCTAACAGACCTATATGGTGTTAAATTCAATAGGGTTACTAGTTCCGAACTAAGATTGGGAGGATTTAAGGATATTATTCCTGATGCTACAAGAGTTAATGCCTTTATATTAAACGGAGAAATCTATATAAATACTGATAATGCAAGTGATGATGCTCCTATACATGAGTTATCCCATATGCTGTTAGGTTCTTTAAAATCTACTGACTATGACTTGTATTCAGCATTAGTAAACTCAGTAGAGAGTTTAGATGATTATGATTCTAGGTTGGAAGAATTTCCTAATAGGGCTAGAATGGATGCTAATGAGGAAATATTTGTAGACTTATTTGCTAGGCATTTCACGGAGAACTTAGAACTGCCAGTTGATGCTAATCTAATGGATAGGGCAGAGTATGAAATCAAAAGAAACATTGATTCAGCTATCTTCCCTAATGAAAGTACAACTAAGGTTAGTCTAAGTAGTATCAGTGGTAAGTCTTTCTCTGAAATCATGGACTTATTTGGAACTTCTATTAACGAAACTACAATAGCGAATGCTTTTAATGGTAATGAATCAGGAACTAACAGACAGCTAGCAAATATAAAAGAAGATTTATTAAAACAAGGATTATTAAAAGAGTATTGTGAATAATGGCGAAGTGTGGATATACTCTGTTAGGAAGGTCATTTGGTTCTGAATTAGAATTAAATAACTTCCTACTTAACAATAAACATAGCATAGACCTTGGTAGAGTATCTGATATAGTATTCAGCCTTAACAGTAAGAAGGATGAAGTAGTATCTATATTGGATAACAAGCTATCATGGGCTACTAAAATCCAACGTATTAAGAGGAATCCCAACTCAATCTTGGATGATGAAGATATAGACCCAGAATCAGTAAAGCCCTATAAAGGTGTTACATCTGCCCTTAGATTATTTAAACAACCTAATGGTAAGCAATTTGTACCTAACTTTGACTTAGATAACTATAAAAATAATGACCTATTTCCCAGATGGGCGGAGAAGGGATACAACCAGGCTGAAGCTGAATTATTAGGTAAAGAAGCTGGTGTTCCTGTAAATCCGTCTGAATTTGAATTAGCCTTCAATTCATTAGTAGGTAAGTGGGACTTACTTGGTAAAGTTGGTACTTCACTTCATAAAGTGGCTGAGTTATTTTGGAAGGGTAAGAGCCTTTCAGAGATAATCCAGGACAGTGAGGTTAATAACTATCTAGATGCTGCTACTGCTTCACAGATGTATGGTCATATGGAAGTTCTGAGAAATCAGCTAATTAACCTACACGGTGGTGGTGACCCAGCAAACGTTAAGTTCTACCCAGAGTATGTAGTAACTGGTGATACTCAAGCAAATGACGATAATGGAAACCCTATTAAACTACTTGGTATAATTGACTTACTAGTAGTTGATTCAGATGGTCAGGTACATATATATGACTATAAGACTTCTGATAAGGCATTAACTGGATGGAATGAAACTAAGAAACTAACCTTTGATTATCAGTTAGCTGTATATAGACAATTATTAGAGCAGTATGGTGTTCCAGTAAATAGCAGTATGTTAGGTATTATACCATTTACTATGCAGCAGTTCGATGGTACTACTGGTAGCTTTGAGAACCTGGCTACACCGACATATATGGTAAATGGAAACAAGGAAATCAATATTGATTATAGAAGTAGAAATCCAAGACTAGCATATGAAGGTGCATCAGCATTCATTACAAATAATGTTGAATCTATTATGCCTGTAGAGCCTAAAGAAGACTTAATTACTAAAGACTTCGTGGAGCATATGAGTACTGGGTTTACTAAACTGTTCCCAGGATATAAATTCAATAGGGAATTGAATGATGCAACACTTGAAGCTCTTAAAAGGGATGTTAGGTTTAATCCATCTACTAATAAATGGACTCTTCCCGATTTAAAGAATCCAGGTAAAACTCTAACATTTGACTCCCAAGCTGAAGCATATAAGGCTTTAGAGAGTTACCACGAAGCATTATTAAGTTCTAAGACTAGAGCAACTGAAAGGTTAATTGGTAATATTAGAACAGCTATTAATACTGGCAATACTAACTTCTTACCATTATCTAATCGTAAAATTAAGGGACACAGTGCAGGCTGGTTTATTAAGGAATGCAGTAGGTATTGTAACTCCGAATGGAAGGTAATGGACGTTCCAGAATTAACATCTTTAGGTATGATGTTGCTCTTTAATAAGAGAGCTAAGTACTTTGATGTGTTAGTGCTAGATAATACTCCATTAAAGACCCAACTCAAGTTTAAGAAGGGAACTACAGTTCTTGGTGAATATGCTTCTAATGTAGAATTGGAGCAGAGAGGTATTCCAGCCTTGGAAGGTATTGTAGGTAATATAGACCTAATGAAAGCTATGTTAGCTTTAAACGAACTTCCAGATTTATTCAGGGAAGGTAAATTTAAGTTAGGTGAAATTAGGGTTCTTAACCAAAAGGATGAAACTGGTATGCACACTAGTGCTTGGCAGTTAATGCAGAACTTTAATGAGCTTACTAAGAATGGAAGAGCTGGTGTAGATAATAATTTCTCTACTGGAAGAATACAATTCCTAGAGAATTATCAACTAGCTTACTATAACATGGTTCAATTCTGTGCTTTAGGTAGAGAACAGAGTAAATTGAATAATGTACTATCTGAGTTTGAAACTAACCCAATTATTCTTGACCACTCTATTGAGAATCTAATAAAGATGAAGAAGATGCTGGAGCAAGAATATCCAAATTTAACTGAGACTAAAACCACTGACTTCTCTTCACCTCCTGGTATTGTATACGGATACTTACTTAAAGCTATTAAGGATTTAAGAGGTATGCACTATGTACAAGAAGTTAGGGATGGTAGTAAAATAGCTCTACTAATTGATAATCCAGATGTAATGGCATCAGCTAACCTTAGAAATATGTATAAGGTAACTACTGATGGTCTTGTGCATCTAAGAACTAATCTTAATAACTTTGCCGCAGAAATGCGTACAGCTATGGAGAAGTTCTGGAAAGCTAAGGGTTATAGTACTGAGAGAAGGAATCTTATTGGCGACCAGCTATTTCTATTTAAGAATATGTTTGTTAAGGATAGGGACGGTAATATTGACAGTAGAATGAGAGTTAAAAGTCCATTTGTTGATAGAACCTTAGATGCTGCTGAGAAGGAGTTTCTAACATTCTGGCTAGACCGATTAAATAAATATAGGTTCCAAAATATGTCTGAATCTGACTTAGAGGAGATGAGATTAGACCCTGATAGTGCATACTATGATGTACCACTAATGGAAGCTAGTTCAGCTACTAAAGTACAAGAAGGAGGTAAGGGATTAATATCATGGTTTAAGAGAAAGGTAGACCAATTTAGGCATCCTAAAGAATGGGCGGATAGACTTATTACTGGAGCATTGGATTCAGAACATGGTGAACAGTTAAAGGAAGATATGGAGAAGTATGAGATGATTGATATGTTTGAGTATAGTGACAATCAAACATCAAGAAGTAATGCTTTAGAAGAGCATGATACAGTCTTCTTTGAAACTAACCTTAATGATATTATCTATTCTTATGCCTTTGTTAAAGAGAGAAAGAAAGCCTATGATGAAATCCTCCCAGTAGTTAAAGCTACTATAGTTGATATGCTTATGGAAGCTAACTTCCAAAACTTGGACATTAAGAATACTGTTGGATATACTAAAGATTACGTAAAGAATAAAATCATTGGTCAGACACTAGTTCCAGAGAACTTAAAGGGACTATCTCACTATATGGGTATGATTAGAAACTTTACTACCATTGCTGCTTTAGGTTTCTCTCCTAAATCTGGTCTATTCCAGGCGATGGAAGGTTTCTGGAAGAATGCAGGTAAGGCTATTATTAGACCTATGGGTACTAACCAATTTGGTTGGGATGAGGTACAACAAGCCATGAAATGGGTAGCTGGTGATATGAAAGACCACTTTAAGATAGTGTCTCTAGGTGAGTTAATAAATGAACAATATGCTATCAATGACTTTGATTCTAACGTATACGACAAAAGGCTGAGAGGTGAGCCTGGTTTTATAAACTTCCAGGGTAAGATGCTTTGGACAACCTCTGCACCTGACTACTTTAATAGAATGACTCTATTTGTAGCTCAGATGATTAAGGATGGTTGTATAGATGCATACTCTAAGAAGGGTAATAGCTTAGTCTATGATTGGAAGAAAGATAAGAGGTTCTCTGCATATGCAGCTGGTAATAAGTCAGATTCTAAGTATGGTTATCAAAAGGCTTTATATGAAGCAATGATAGACCAATTTAGGAATGAGGGTTGGAAGAATGATAAAGGTCAGCCAATCAGTTATGGTGATGATTTACCAATGGCATATACTAATAAGGAAGCACAGAGTTTGAAGTCATTTGCAGACCAGACTTATGGTTACTATTCACATGAAACTCAAATGATGTTAAAGAGTTACTTCCTTGGCGCTCAATATATGCAGTTTAGAACTTATTGGTCAGCTTTAAAGAATAGATACTTCCTAAGAGGTGGTGTATATTCTCAAGGTAACTTCCAGCAACTTGTAGATGAAGCTGGTAATAAAGTTTATAAGAAACTCGTAACTATTAATGGTGTACAGCAATATGTTCAGACTACTGAGAATACTGGTGAGCCATTTATGGTATGGAGAGGTAGTTGGCAAGAAGGTATCTTTATGTCAATTAGAGATGGGTTTAAAGATATGCTTGAAGGATTCCGTGATGATGGATTAGCTGGTGCATGGAAAGGTGCTAAAGAATTTTGGCGCACGGATAATGAGGAGCAAAGAAGGGTAAGACACGCCAATTTGAAGCAATTTACATATGATATGGCTCTTTGGACGTTGATTGGGTGTCTACTCAGATACTTCTTAACCCAGTTATTAAAGGAGCAACAAAAGGCTGATAAGGGTCGAAATTTAAGTTGGGGAGATGTGATGCTCAGAGACGCAGAGAGTATCTTTGTTTCTTCATTAGTTACCTCAACTGATGATTTAGGAGCTTTTGAATCAATGCTATCACCTCTAACAGATTGGACTCCACCGTCATTTAGAATATTAACCAATATTTGGAATGATGGTTGTGCAGTAATTACTGGAGATAAGGATTTTAGTAAGGCTGTCATAAATAACATCGGTGTACTAAGGCAGACTAGAAACTTCTGGTACGATGCTAGTGAGGCAGTAGAAAGTGCAATTGAGTAATGTTAATAGGAATTTCTGGTAAGAAACAATGCGGTAAGGATACTGTATGTAGAATAATTAAGGCACTAGATGATAGATGGGTAAAACATGCATTTGCAGATAAGTTAAAACAAGCCTTGGCTGTAATACTTGATGTAAATGTAGAAGCCTTTGAAGATAATATATTCAAAATGTCAGATAGCACTATTGCTAAGCCAGAGGGAGGATTCTATACATATAGAGAATTACTTCAGAAGCTTGGAACTGAGGTTGGAAGGAACATTAGCCCTAATATATGGGTGGATGCTTTGTTCTCTAGTTACTCCTTAGAGAATGACTTTTGGGTTGTAACTGATGTAAGATTCCCATCTGAGGCAGACGCTATTAGAGAGCATGGAGGTGTATTGATAAGGGTAAACAGGGACACAGGTTATGTAGATAATCACCCATCTGAAACTGCATTGGATGATTACATAGACTTTGACTATATTATAACCAATGATAATTTAGATGATACTATTGAGAAAGTAAAGAATATAATGAAGGAAAATTACTTCATATAAAACAATTAGGGCAACACTGGTAGGTAATTCTACTGGTGTTGCCCTTATTTTTTTTACTTAGTCCTTCTTCTCTACATATTCAGGTTCTCTTTCATCCTGCTGTTTTAGATAGGTGAACATTCTCTTACCTAACGCTTTGTAGTCTTTATTATCCTTTGATTTAGAAGCCCTCTTAGCCATTCTAATTAAGGTTCTTGTATTCTTCCTACTAAAGATTCTCTCTCCTCCTTCAAGCTCCATTTGGGTAGAACCATCTGGTGCAATTACCTTCATCTTAGGTAATTCCTCATCCTCTTCAATATCAAGTTCATCACCTTCTTCAATTCCAGAGCCTTGATTAACTTCTAATACAAATTTAACATCATCTTCCTCAGCTATATTCTCATTCTCAGGCTCTCCCTGATATACTGATATTACTTCAAAATCTTCATTAATAAAGATGATGTCTAGTGGAATCTTAGTATCTTTCATCCAGAATCCTACAGTCTGTGGTTCTTCAAAGAAGAATAACATACCCTCATCATCTTTCATTTCTGTAACTCCTTGTAGACCTTTAATTCTCTCCTCTTCAGTTCTAGCACAAGTTACATTATACTCTCTGTCTCCTATTTCAATCTTCATTATTCAACTGTATTTAATAATCCTGTGTTATCAACTGTATTCTCAAGAATCTCATGTACAAGTAACTTACCTGCTTCAATAGCTGCTTCATCAGAGCCGTCTTGCATTAACTTCTCTAATTGCTTGGTAACATCAAGGTTGAAGATGATTTCCTCTCTCTCTACCTCAGCATGTTGCTTTATATCACCACCCTTCTCCTCAGTAATAACTGGAATACCTTTAGTAGTTACTTCCTCAAACTTCTCATCCACATTCTCTAAATGATGTTTATGGGCGTGTAGTGCTCCGTCTGGTATTACATTAACAGCTCCACCATTCTTGAAGCCAGCTACTTCTTCCATTCTAACCTCTTCTTGAATCTTCTTCCTCTTCTCCTTCTGACCTTTAGATAGTTTAACTACTCTCTTTGCAAAGTCTTTATCCATCTTTAGTCCAGATTTACCAGCTCTTACAGTATTCTGCTGATAACCTCCATTTAGTTGTAATTGAGTACCTAATCCAAGTAAAGGATTGTTAGAAGCTGTAAATGCCATCTGTGCTTCATCAGCTATGTTACCCATTTTAGATTGCTGCATTTGTGCATTATGTATTTGTCTATTAGCTTTGTTCCTAGCACCACCACTAAGAAGACCATACTTCTTACCACTCTTAGTAAGAGCATCATCTACTGTGGCTTGAGTTCCTCCGTATGATGAACCTACCTGTTCAAATGCTTCATTATCTTTAGTAATAGTATCTGCCTTTTTAGCACCTATTGCATTAACCAATCCTAAAGGAGTTAATTTAAGGAACTTGCTATCTAATACTTTATCAACCCCTGTCATTTGGTCTGTGCCTACACCCATCGCTGTAAGCCCATCAGATAGTAATCCTCCTACCTTCATAGCACCACCAATAATAGTACCTACTCCAGGAATAGCCATAGCAGCATTAGCAGCAGCATCATAACCTTGATTTAAACCTTCAGTTAAAGCTGATTGCTCCTTCTTTGGAATTAAACTTCCAGCTATATCAGCAATACCTCCAGCTACACTCATGGTATTACCAATCTTAGCCTTACTAAATAAGCCACTACCAGGATTAACTGTAGAGGAGGTTCCCCCAAATTTCTTCATATCCTGCATAGCCTTGTTAGAATCTCTATTAAATTTTAGGGACATACTCAATGGGTCTCCCATCTTAGCATTGAAATCAATTAGATTGTTGGTTGGAGCCATTATCTGCTCAGCTGACTTACCAAAATCAGCAGCCCAGTCCTTTCCCATTATATTCTGATAGACTGGTGTCCCATTATTTTGGGGGATGGTGTAGGGACCCCATGTTGAAGTCCCTCCCCACTGGTATCTTTTAACTAGTTTACGCATAACTTACGATATATAATGTTTTTAAAGCTGTTATTATAGCTAACTCGTCACCAGTATATCTCACTTTAATCTTTATATATTTATCCCTAATTCTAGTTTCCTTCCTTTCATCAGACCACTTATTGACGTCTAATGATAAGAAATTAGCACTATAACCTCGGTCTCTTAATTCAGATGGAATATCAGAGTCACTAGTAATGTTAAGAGCAGTCATACTCTCAGGTAATGGATTGTTAACTAAGTTAAGAGGAGGATAAGTATTACCATCCTTATCTCTAACAGTCCAAGCTAATTCGTTCTTAGCCCAGTAGGTTATAGAAGGAATTTGAACATCCCATTTGTCCTCTAGGTAGTCCATGTTGCCATTTATTCTACCGTACTCCATAACCTCGTACCATTTACCATTTTGAACTAGTACATTTGTATATCCAGCTGCTACAAGTGAGCTATATCTATCTTGAGTTATCTCTTGTAAATATCTCTTCTTAAAAGGACACGCCTTAATGTGAGTAGCTATCTTAAACTCATTCAGCTGTTTGTCATGCACAATCTCTGAACCAGATATATGCTGATAGTCCTTACCTGCTGAAGTTACAGATTGGTAATGGTCTTCAATCTCATTCAGACTATCTACCCTTGAATAGAATAGTGGGAACATAATTGACATATCCTTATACTTAGTAGTACTATATAATATGTCTCTTTGTTCTGGTGTAACATCCAAGTAATCATGATTATAAACTATATCTGCACCATTATACTGGTATAGATGTTTAGTAGCCTCTTGCCTAAAATAAGCATTCCTTTTATCGTTGGCAAAGTTATATACTTCTCCGACAACTTCAAAATGGAAGGATTCGGGTTGAGTCTTATTACTTATAATCTGTAGATTATTAAAGATTTTATGTACTGATGGGTTATCTACTACAATAAATTCAAGTTCAAACGGATGTTGCTTACCATACCAATAGCAAGGGCTAATAGGTTTCCTAGTTGGCATTAATCCAGCCTGACCATGTTTCCAGAATGAAGTAGTAAGTAAATCATATCTCATCTTAGTAACTACAGTTACATTGGAATATAATGTCTTCACTACATTCTTAACTTCACCTTCAACTAAGTCAGTTCCTTGATTATAAACAACAGCTTTAACAGGTATCGTCCACCTACTATCTCCCACAGAATTGGCATTAACTGATACTTGATTACCATTAGTAATGAAGAACTTATTTCTAACTCTATCATCAGCAATGCTGTATTCAATGTTAGAACCACTAATGTCCAGGTTCAATTGGAGATTTCCTAGTTTAGCTTTACCATCTACAACTGTTAGTACATTATCAACTATTGCCCCACCCTGCATACTAATAAGAGGATAGTTAGAAGTTAACTTAGTAATGGTCTTAGATGTACTTCTATCAAAGCTAAAGAATATATTGTCAATATTCTCAGAATATGATGGAACCCATGAGTAGAATGTAACAAACTTCTGCATAACCTCATTATAGCATAAGTTCCAAACATTCTCTTCCAATGTGTTAATATCATCATAGAATGTGAATATTACATCTTGCTTAAATCTATTATAATGTGTTTTAACATTTCTAATGCCAATAATCGGGGTCTTTTCCTTCTCAGTAAGTGAGATATTATCATTTAAGAACTTCTGTACTTTAAAATCTGAGATAACCTCAAATAGTTGCCCATTAGTTCTCCAAATCTTCTTCCCGACTGTATCTACTCCATAGACGTAATAGGGAGTTTTTATGACACTTTCACCCCACTGAGTACCGAATGTATCACTAAGCATTTTTGGATTCTCTGGCAGTACGTTAGAGGTGTTTATGAAGATATTTCCGCCTGCACCTTCCCCTGCAACGGCTCTTTCATTGACTGGTATCAAAGCAACACCATGTTCAAATACACAGATAATGCTACCAAACCATTCAACTAATTTAACGATACTACCATAAGTTAATGGATAGTCCCTATAGTTCATTAATTTAAACACCCTGTAACCATTCTTGAATGAATCGTTTACATTTATATCAGAGTACATAACTCTAATATGGAATTTATTCTTAATAGCTGGAACATTGGGTAACTCATAGTAATATTTATCAGATGTAGTACTATTAATACCAGCATTTATAACAAATGATTCTGGTATCTTAGATTCCCCAGTTACTGACATAGCTTGTAATGGATAGAATCCCCTAGCTTTACCAGTTAATCCTAATTCAGAAGTATATGACATATCAACACTTCTCATAGACAGATTAACATTACTACATACTTTGACAGTAACCCAGTGACCCATCTTAATAGCATTAACATCACCTCTATTGATTTTACCATTCTTCTCACTATCGCCAATAGTATAGTTATCTTTCCATGACATCTGGTCCACAATATCATCATTGATAGGTGCTGATGAATCTTGGAAGTTTCTACACATTCTATGTGTATAGTTACCTATATAGCAATCACCTCTAAATAGGTTCTTAACCACCATAGTATCTCCATCCTCATCTAGGTCACTCCACAACATTCTATTGCAGATTGCATAGAAGGAAGAAGAATCCTCATATCTAATTTCAAAGTATGTGTCTAATAGGTTTTCCTCATAGTTAGGAATCTTAATATCAATAAGACTCATCTTATTAGTATTATATCCCTCCAAACCTATGTAAGGTCCCCAACTACCTCTTAATAGATTCCTTGCATTAGTGGATTTATTAGTATAGTTATAGTAGGATACTCTCCATGCTTCCTCAGCTTCCCCTGCTCTAGCACTAAATAACTGTTTTTTACCCTTTAATGCTTTAACATTATCACCAATAGCCATAATGTTATAGGTTTCATCTTGGGTAGAATCATTAGTAACGTATGATAAGTTGTAGAAATGAGTACCACTTCTATCAAAGTATTTCTTACTAAACTGTGATTTAGCCATTTTAACCTCAAACTGAGTGCCAGTAAATAGTTGGTTAAAATAAGATTGCCTTAGTTCAAATTCTGGGCATAGAGCTGCATATCCTTCTAATACATTGTCCTTACTAATATCATCACATCTTCTGTCAAAGTCATGTGTTAGAACTCCGTCATTATCTAGGAATCTTTCTACTCTATACTTATCAACACTTGATGGAAGAACTGGTAAATGACTTGTATTTTCTAGTCCTATAGTTACAGCTTGGGCTAGTGTAGTAGGTATTCTCTTTTGCCTTACAAAGAAGAATCCTTTAGTATACCTCTTTAGCTCCTTAACAGCCGCTTTGCTAATTTTAATATCAAATCCGATTGGGACTGTACCACTGTCAGCTAATTGATTACCATTATATTTAATTTTAACTACACCCTTAGAGTTTTCATTCTGGCTATCTAACTTGCTAGTCTCCTTATTAATAGGAATGTATTCTCTATTAGCTTGGATAACAGCTATATTAGTAGTGCTATCGGGGTCAAAGTCTTTCTTAAATAATGGGTAATCCTTCCAGTCTATTCTGTCAGAATCACCAGGTACAGCTAACCTACTAACACCTCTAATATTAAATACTGGTGACAAGGTATAATCATTAAGGATGTAAACTACTCCAAGTCGGTAGATTTCATCATTCCAATATCCGAGTTTATTATAGATGTTCATTACATTATAATACTCATACTGTCCTGACTCGTCCTTATAATCCTTATCAACTCTACCTATATTGTTCTCTACATTCAATTCTGGTAGGAAATGTAGTGATAGGTCAGTAAGTTCCTTATACTCAATATCGGGATTAGCTACATTACCTAAGAATAACATATTCTGACAAGTAGTTTGTGCAGCTGCACTATTAACCACATTGTAAGCCACATTAATATCATTAATACTAACTGCTTGAACTGTTTCAAATCCAGTAATACTAATCTTGGCTACATTGTTATATACAGCAAACCTCTTTATAATCTTAAATGAAGTAGTCATCTCATTTCCATCAATATCTGATGTACTTCTTGTATAATATACTACCACATTATTGTAAGATGAATCTATATTAGTTAATAAGAATGAAGCTGACTTATAACTGTTCTCATCTCTAATTCCACCTTGTATAGAGGATGGGTCATTCAAATTACCAACATGGCAAGTTACTATACCTGACTCAGCTATAAAATCTGTCTCATTCCCATCTGAATCTGATAGCTTAAAGTAGAATACATAATTACCAACTCTTAAATTACCACTGGTATTTAATCCCATGAATGTAAGGTTAGCTATATTATTAGTCTTCTTATAAAGAGATATATCAGATTCAAAGGAATCTATATCATATATATTAGTGTCGTTATCTCCTTCTCTATCCACAATTTGATATGTATTCATACCTGTAGATGAGAACCTTGTATTAATTAACTTAGGATATGTACTTCCGTCATTAAGAATAAGATTTACTGAACCATCATAAGATTGTTGTGGAACAATATCAATAGGATGGTTCAGGTCGAAGCTGAGTAATTCTGTATCTAGATTGATTAAGCTACCTTTAGGATACACAATTACTCCGTTCTCCCTTATGTCTTCATTAGTTCTAAGTACTCTCAAAGGATTGTACTCATATACTAATGCTCCTTTCTGTTGAAGTTGATTTAACCCTAAGTCAAGGTTTAATACCTTACCACTTAGTGATTTGAAATTCATATATTACGTGTAAATAGATTTGTTACTCTTTAAGATGTTGATTGCCAGGTCTGGTGCAGCACTATTCCTACCTTTCTTCCAAGTTCCTATACGAGTACTAGGTGATTTAGCTAGGATTTCATTATAATATCCATCTGGTATCTCTCCAGATAAATTCTCGTAGGCATATGATGTAACGAACACATTATTAAATGGTTCATCAAATGTCCATGTATAGCCTTTCCAGTCAACTAGTGTTCTAGCTGATATGGTCTTAGGTTTATATGAATTAAACGTTAGGCTTCCATCATTGTTAACAGTATATCCAACACTAGAATCAGCTATATAAATCTTTCCTCTTTCTATACCAGATAGAGAGTCAGAAGCAACTGTATGGGCTGAGTATGCATTAGTATAACAGTTAAGAATATCTGCATCCTTAGAGAAGTCCAAATCATCACCTATAGAAACTACAGTAGACATAGACTGATTCTTATGAATACTGAATATAGGAAGGTAATTATTTAAACCTTCAATAGCCGCCATCCACCTACCCATATGTGTTTCAATGGATGTAGTATCACTTCCTAAGAAGAAATCTACATTTACATTAGTACCACCATTAGGAACTCCTATGTTGATAGTGCATAACGTATCCGAAGCTATATGATATACATAATCAAGGTTGTTTGGTCCAACAAAGTTAATAGTCTTACTTCCCTTTTGTAGTGTTAATAATTGACTCAACAGACACCTAACCATTTTATCTACTCTAATAAGGTTATCAGTTCTATTAGAACCACTAGAGGGAGTAGTAGGTGCAGTACGTCTTGAAGCCAAATTAACTGGATGATGAACTCCATTAATGTCCTTCCATGTTGCAAATAAGAAGTTATCTCCTCTATCTGCCTCATTCTTACTACAGCCCCAGCCATCAATAGTTCTTCTTGAAGCATTATACCATAATGATGCACTATCTCCGTCTTTGCCTCCAAATATACCTACAGTACCATTACCCATATTGGATAAACTAGTTTGTAGTCCTGTGTCATCTACTCCAGCACCACTATTTTGACCACTGCCTACAGCAACACCACTAGCAGTTACAGAGCAGTTATATTCCATATTCTTATCACTAGCAAGCACGCATCTAAGGTTTCCATTCTCTTCTCCGAATGAGAATAGTTTCTCCTTCTGAGTTAAATCCATAGATGGTTCATAAGCGGGTCTCAATACTTCTTGGCTTATTGTTTTAGAAGCTACAGCCCCTGCATTTGAGTAGATGTATCTAGTAGTAGCTAACTGTCCTACTAACTGATTATTAGTCCAAGAGAAATTCTTAGCAATCTTTGAAGATGGGTTAGTTATACTAGCAGTTAAAGTAGAGTTATTATTAGGAGTTACTTCTGAATGGTCAAAATCACAAGAAGATACACTTGGAGTAGTTCCAAAGTAGTTGTCAACAATCTTGGCATCTGGAACACCAGCATACATCTTCTTGTCATAATCATATCCAGCAGCAGGTGTAACTTTAACTTCATAAGTTCCAGTTTTACCTACTTCATATTTATAACCAGATACATCTGTATCTAATGAAGGTACTTCTGTAACAAACTGTGATACACTAACTCTGGTAATAGTAGATGGAGAGGTAGCTGCACCAGCCTTTAATGTTAGTGTAGGTACTCCCGATTTTTTAACAGAGGTATTAACTTCACTCTTAACGTCTAATAGGATTCTCTTTCTTGAATTACCATTAGGAAGTCCAGTATTAAAGTCTGGAATCTCTTCATAGAACTCATTGAAATATCCTCCAGTATAGATTAGTTTATATCCTACTGTCTTTTTAACTCCAGCTACGTATCTATCAATCCTAACTATATAAATCCAATTCTTCTGTATTGTACTATCGTCAAATGGAATGATTTCTTCAAAACTTCCATTGTAATATTCCTTAGAGATTGCATACTTATAAGAGCCATTCAGATTAGCTACATTAGCTGCATTACCAGACTCAGTGAGACTTATAAATGTGAACTCTATCTTCTCAATGTCAGAATCCTCATTGAGGTTGTAATAGTCATATCCCCAACCTATCTTTAGATATGTATCAGTAACAAAGAAACGCCATTCTCCTAACACCTCTGAATTAGTTCTAATAGCATCGAAGTCGATAGTACCACTCTTAGCCATTCTTTCAAGAACTCCATAAGGGCAAGCTGGCATAATCTTATATTGAGTTTTACCAGTCTTACCGCTCTTAACAATAGTAGACTGAACTGAGGATGAATCAGCTTCAATTAATCCAACATCATCGGGATTATTCTTAGTAGTACCTTTAAATACTCCAGTAGTTTCTCCTGAGAACTCTACACTAATAACCTTTGATTCATCATTGCATGAATACTTCCTAATAAGATTAAATGTATCAAATGTTTTTAACTCAATTACAAGAATTAATGCCCCAGATGACTTAGCACTGAATACTTGTACTAACTCTTTGGACTTAATAACATCCAACATAGGGGTGTTACTATTCTCATAAATCCATAGACCATTCTTGTATATCTTTAAATTCTTCTCATCTATGTAGTCAATGCTTCCACTACTATTTATAACTCCCAACCTTAGTTTAATTGCTCCTCTATTGATTGCTTCTCTAACAGCAGAATCTATTGAATTGGTAACTATTACAAATCTATCTCCAGGATGAAATATCTTTACTTCATCTGAATTATTAACTTGGAATAGCTTCTGTTTATAATACTCCAACTCTATATAGGGAACACTTCCCTTCATTTTTATAAAGTTAGAGAACTTAAATTCAATCGGAGTAACATTTAGGTCTTCACCCTCATATAGTTGCTGAGGCGATGGGAATGAGCCAATCTGACTCTTACCAGTGATTGGGTTATGAGCTGCAACATAAATAATACCTCCATGTTCCTTCATTCCTACAGGTACATACCCCTTATCGAGATAGGCTGTATGAACTTCTCCATTTCCCATATCATTCTGTAATACAAACTCATTACCATTATATGTTATTATAGTACCATTTAAGCAGTTTGTTAATACATTGCTTGGAGTAGTTAATGGGTGTAAATCCATTATTAAACCCTCACCAAAGGTATTAATTGCTTCTTTTCTCATATTTTATAAGTTCATAGTTGTTACTACTAATAAGTATGTCCTTGAACGTACTTGGATTATCTCTTACTAATGCAATCTCTAAATCATTGCATTTCATTGTATCTTTAAAGAATGTATATCCCATATCTGTAATGTATCTAAACCTTACAATGTATTTAGACCAGCTGTAGAATACCTTAGCCTCATCAAAGACCTTCATTCCGAACTTATTATGGAATATAAAATTCTTCTTCTTCCTTCCTCTTCCAGTGGTGGATTTAACTATGGATTCATATTCCTCATCAGTTAATCCTATATAATAGTACCCATCCCACTCTGTAACTTTCTTAGAGTATAATACTCTTAGCTTCCTCCTTAACATTCTTCTATAGTAGTTGTAGTGCTTAATAGAATCACGTGTAAGTTGCCCGCAGTAGAACCAGTATCTATACTTAGTACTACTAATAAGAGTATCACATCCTCTAAGATTATAATAATATAGCATTCTCCATCCGTATTCAACTGCTCGTTTAACATCTTCTGGAGGTACAGTAGGGAATTGGGCTATTAGGTCTGGTAAATAATCATTGACACTTTTAAGCATTAATAGTATTGTTTACCTTGATTTGTGTGCTCTAATATCCTATCTCTATGCTCAGGGTCAAGATATATTAACTTCTCCCTCATAACTCCCTTAGATTGGAAGTGGAATACCATTTGATATGCACAGAAGTTGGATGCTAGAAAGTCTACCTTAGCCCACTTACCATTTCTTCTTGCCTTAGAGAACTCTTCCCTCTCAAATCTCTTCATCTTTAACTCAGCTCTTCTTGACCGAGTTGGGAGAGTAAATGTGGCATTATTCTCAATTATATCTTCCAAAACCATATTCAAGGCACTCTTAAATATCTTTTTAGCAATAACTTCCTTGTGCCTATTACCTATTAATTCCTCACATGCCTTTGATGTCATCTTCATCTTCTTAGTGGGGAAGGAGATGAATAATTCATCTATATTCATGGCATATCCTGTAGCGTAGTTCATTTATTTTACAAATTTCCAAGTCTTATTAAATATCTTCCTATTCCAACTTGTTTTAGCATCTAAGATTTCATTCATATCATTCTGATTGATATACATTGGAACTCTGGCAGCATCACATAATTTATACCATCTCTGCTCAAGAAGCTGCGCCTCTTGTAGCATATTCTGGCTATGTGTAACCCATCCTTCTTTAAACCTTTTAGTGTATGCACAATAACAAGCTATAGCGTCTTTCTCTTTTTCATTTATAAAGGGCAATCCATCATCATCTAATAGTATTCCCTTATATAGTATATTAACTGAGCCATAATCCTTATCAAAGTAAAGGGTATCATTGACTCTCTCATACTTGGCTAATTTACCACTAATGTAAAACGGATTGTTATAAACCTTACGACCTTCAATATAGTTCTCAATAAACTGTGATTGGTAATCCCCATTAACTGTATCGTTAGTAGTGTATCTCCAATCCTCAAAGTCATATGTTACAGCTTCTACAAAGTCACAATTACAAGGAAGTGTAACAGTAAGAGTTTCACAATCAATCTTACATCTATATCTATATAATTTAGTCTGCCTATTACCTATTTTATTCCAGGCAATCAGACCTATTTCCTCGAACTCTTCTGGAGCTAATTCTATACCATATAATAGGTTAGCTTGAGCGTATGCTGATTGAAAGTTTTCCATTATTTAGGAGTTTGGTCATTAGGTAATATTGGAGCAGCTAACTGTCTATAATAACGTAGCTTCTTCTCTGTCAATCTCTTTTTTATTTCTGCATCAATGAAAGTCATATTATTAATGTCTAATGCCGAACAGCATCCATACGTCTGTAACTGTCTTGGGTCTTTAAATATACCAACTACAGATACTTGCTTAATAACTGGTAGATTGAATATCCAGCAATCATACATATTATTGGCATTTGGAGTTACATCCACATATACATAGGGTCTGTTCTTAGCTCTCTTCCTATATTTATGGTACTGCATCACAGTAGGGCTTACATACCATATAAATGGTTGACCTTTATCCACAGAACCAATGTATTCAATTCCTCCGTCAAACTCAGTTATTAGCTGTGGTATTTCAAAATGGAATGTAGGAGTACCGTCTGCTTTATTACCACACGTACAGTTCTCTATATCCTTACAATCAACATTTATACAGTTTATAGACATTAATAAATCCCTTTTAGGAATAAGTCCCTTCATGGAATATTCCTTAATGATTTGGAGTCTTTCATCTACAATATCATCTTCTAGTTGTTCTATTGATAGTGTATTGGAAGTAGTATATCCTCTAAGTCCAGATACTATATCATTATAGATTGCAGATGCTAATTTAAAATAATATCCCATAAGTACAAAATAAAAAAGGCGAAGGCTTAATTTGCCCTCGCCTTCGTATTAGTAGTCTATATTAAGCTACTGGACCGTTCTCTTCAGCTGGTTTCTTGATTTCTGTAATAGTACCAAGAACCTTTAGAGCTGTTTCAAACTCAGTTGCTAATGAATCTAGTACATAGAATACGTGAGTAGTCTTTGATGTTACTTGCTGTCCTACAGCTGCACCACCGAATAGACCTCTATCAACCTTGTACTCAACGATGTACTGGTTGTACTTAGCTCCTGGAACAGGAAGCTCTTCCTGATTAACAGCTTCGAACTTTCTAGCTTCGATAGTAGGTAATCTAAGGTCTTTAAGGATATGAGTATAAGTACCGAATCCTTCTACACTCTTAGTGATTGTACCTTCAATAACATCCTCAAATACTTCATTAGTAAGTGGGTTGTTAGCTGCTGTGTTAAGTTTTTGAATCTTAGCTTCAGTGAATAGTTGATATTCATCAACTCCATGAATTGTTAGCGTAGCATCAGAGGTTTCAACCTTGATGTATTTATCGCCATAGAAAGCCTGAATCTTATCAATAACTCTCTTGATTTCCTTTGCTACATCAGCAGCTGCTGTGCTTGCAGAAGTGATTCTAAATTCATAAACAAAGGGTTTGCCTTTGAATACGAAGTCATTAGCATAGTAGGAGTTTTGGCTTCCAGATAATCTCATGTATAACTTCAACCTATAGATGCCCACACCTGGGTTAGTAATAGTGAACTCTGCTTTACCAATAACTGGGTCAGAAGCAGCTCTCTTATACATTGCACTTACGTTACTCTTTAGGTATTTGTTAACGCGTCTAACTTCAACGTAGTCAGAGCCTTTAACAATCTTATCTAAACCAGTGGTTACATCTTTCAGTGAGTTTAATACAATAGTGTTAGTGTACTGAAACATAAATTAATTATTTTTTAGATTGTGACTGTTGCTGAGCTGGATTTGCAATAGTCTGATTAACTGCTAAATTAGTTTGAAGCCTTGGGTCACCTGCGTTCTCCAATAATAGCTTTGCCAGCTCATTTATAATCTCTTGACACACATAATCTGGAAACTCCATGACTTGTGATGTATCTTCAACCATTTCAATCTGGTCTTGTGTTAGTCTAATTTTTTGAGGAGTCTTTATATAATCAACAAATATATCAGTTAATTGAAATACAGAAGAGTCCTTGCCATACCTAATTTCAAGTCTAACTTGAGATGGATTTCCATACCTATTAACTCCTGGCTGTTCTACTAAATCTACTGATTTACCTCCAATAGTAATTTTAGTTGGAAGTGAACCATCTGTACCAGTAGTTTGCTGAATAGTTGTGTTCGGTGATATACTTCCCTCACCAGCAGTAAGTCTAACTGGGTTGGTAGGCATCGTTGCAGCACTATTTACGTTGTGTATGAAGTAATAAGGATTTCTATAAGAGGGTTGCATATAGAAGTTCCTTATTATCTGCGACCACAAATCAGAGGTTAATCTCTTAGCACCTATTTGTACATAAGTACCAGCATCATAACACTCATAAGTCTTTACCACCTTGAAATTGCATACACAATTCAAAATATGTAAATAGTCCAGTGGTAGATTTACTTCATAAACAGCACCATACAATGAGTTAGTTTGAGAGCTAACAGCAGCGTATGTGTTTGTAGCCAGAGTAGGCTGGAGGATGGCAGTAGATTTTAAAACTCTAATGTCATCTGTTGATTGTTGATTTACATCATAAATGTTGTACTTCTTATTAATGTATTGGTATATCGCCTTATTTAATAAGTAGTTAAAGTCCTCAAGTAAAATACTTGGAGCAGCAGTCTTATTCATTTCAACTAATGCTCCTCTGTATACTTGTTTCGCTGTCATTTAGGTAATGTTATTTCTTAGATGCACTTTCTTCTAAGTACATATCGGGATAAGTATCTCTCTTAATAAGTTCAAGTACCTTACTGTTAGTAGGGTTCTTCATCCATGTGATAACTGCATCATCAGTTGCACCTAATACAATGCTATCACCATATAGATAAACCTTGTTCTTAACATATATGACGTTTTTGTCTTTAGCGTCAATGAACATTAATCTCAGATTAATATCTCCACCAGTATATAGGTCAATAATCTTCTCTGGAGATTTATGTGATATTTCAAGCAAGTAGTCTGTAATATCTGCGTCTGGTGCATTACGCATATTCTTACCAAGCAATCTAGCTTTAAGTGCTCTACCTTCTGCACCTTTAGGGTCTCCATATATGTAAGAGTCAGCATCGTGGATAAGTTTCTTCTTAGAGATTCTCTTAGCAGTATCATATCCAGGTCTTTCTACATATAGTTCAGCTGTACCATAACGAGCACGAGCTTTACCCTCAGCTATTTCACCATCAATTAGTAAATTCCCTTTAGAGTCCCTTGCATCTCTTGATAGTGCAATTAGGGGACAATGTTGTATTGAGTGCCACTCAGCAGCCTGCCATTCATCATTTAGATTGAATGTAGTACCATCTTCAATGATGAACACTTTATTCTCAGGGATAAGTGGTTTACCTTCATTCCTGTCTTTATCAGAGATAATCATATCTCCTTTACTATCAACTGGTCTTACGCAATCTGGGAATCTACCAGTTCTTGGGTCTCTTACAGGATTCATGAAGTACTTTTGCCCAACTTTACCGAACACACTTCTTAAAATAATTATATCGTCTAAAACATCAGCCATATTAATTCGTATTTTTATTGTATATCATACATCATCTATTATAATGAGTATGAGAGGGACTATATTAGCCCCTCCCAACACATCTTGATTATATTTTTTTTATTAGGCTTCTTTCATAATGAAGCTTCTGTATGGAGAGAATACTCCAACTCCAGAATAACCCCAGTTGATGACCTTAGATGCAGCTGTAGTACTTGAAACAATACCAGAGCTTAGACCATCTAGACCACCCACACCTGGGTATTTATTAGTAATGAAGTCACCACCCTTTAATGTGAACATTTGGATAGCTGGTTCACCACTAGTCTTATCAGCAGTAAGGTCAAGCATTAGACCAAAGCCTTTCTCAGAACCCCATTCACGAGAGAATGTTCTATCAACCTTGAATGAAATAGTGTTACCACCGATTTCGTAGCTATTGAATGTAGCACCAACGTCTACATATCCATTAGCCTTCTTAGACCATAGATAAGTTCCACAAGTTTTGAATCTAGCAAGCCATTCTGATAGACAGCTCTGAATGTCATTCCACATCTTCTCGTTGCAGATGAATACATACTTGTTACCTGTTGGGTTCTCACTCTTCTCATTCATCATAGCCATAGCAGTAGTGAATGCTTCTGGAGTAAGTTTGTTGTATACATACTTAGATGCAAATCTCTCGATTTGTGGGATGATACCGTCACCAATATAGATTGGACGACCAGTGTCAGGGTCAGAGATTGTTGGTTTACCGTTCTTATCTACGTTAGTCTTATTGAATAATAGACCTTGATTACGAACTTCCAAGAAGTTTCTTAATAGATTCTTCTCAAGAGTATCCATCTTATACATTGTCTCTTTTACAGCACCATTGCCTTCACCCTTACCAATGCTGATAAATGTTTGCTCAAGTGGCTTGAATAGAGAAGTATAGCTGTCATCAACACGGTGTGTTGTGATGTAACCTCTGTGTCTCTCAATGTTAGATTGATACTTAACATAACCCTCTTCGTGTGCCTCAGGCATAGCGTTAGATTGGAAACGAGTAGTGTCACCAATTTGGCATCCGTCTAAGTCTAGGATTGAGGAATAGTCGTTATCAATTAGTCTTACTTCAACTGTCCAATAGTTATCTGCAACTCTTGTAGGTCTAGAGATAACTTGGCATTGCTGCATAGTCTTGTCAATCTTAAAAATGTCATACTTCTGGTAATAGTTCTCTTTGAAAGCCATTACGATGGTTGTACCACCTTCACCATTAGTTGCTGGAACATCTGCGAACTCAACTCTCTTAATATAGTTAGTTTCAACTTCCCACTCGAAGTACATACTATCAATACTTCTATATTTGCTATTTGACTTAGAATCCATGTAGAAGATGTTTCTTAGAGATTCTGTCAAGTAAGAAGCAGTTAGGTTAGGGTAAAGTCTTGAAACTATACCAAGTCTAGTTGGTTTTGTGCCTAAGAACTTATAGAAATCTTCATAAGTTCTAGTTTCGCTCATTGTAGGGCGATTGGTTACGAAATTTGCTACTATCATACTTTATAATTTAAATTTAATCTAAATCATCAATTGTTAATACTTTTTTAGCAGGGGCAGCCTTACTACCTGCTGGTTTTTTGACCACTGTCTTAGCTGCATTTGGAGCTTTACCTCCCTTAGCATCCTCAAATCCTTTATTGTAATTATACTTAGATGCTTCTGTAATCTTCTGTTTGTAATAGTCAGAGATTTGACTAAATGCCTCTTGACCTTTTAATGCGTACCAAACCATACCCACTAAGGTCTTAGGGTCATTCAACGCTTTAGCAATGTGTCTTACTCCTGCAACATCTGAATCTAAGATAAAGCTAGCAATTTCATTCATATCGTCCTCAGACAAGGTTAGTGAGGACTCACCCAAGTCAATGGTATCATTCTCTTGAATTGCAGCTACAATAGTATCTTCGAACTCCTGAGCAGCTTTCTCTGCTGCTAATCTTTGTTCTTCTTCCTCTTGTTGAGCTAGCAACTCTTCCTTCTTCTTATATTCGTTGCGGATACCTTGAACCTTCTTCTGATATAATGCTTCATGCTGTTTAGCTAATTCTAATTCAGCAGCAGCATCCTCATCAGTAAGCTCTGGGATTTTAGCTTTTAAATCTATGAGATACAGTTCATCATCTGGAATGGAATCAACCTCATAGGTAGGAGTATCAGAGTCATTATTAGCTAAATACTCTTGAATAGCTTGTTGAGCAATGTACTTCTTATATTCCTCTGCACTTAGATTATTCTCTCTAAGCTCATTAATAAGGCTCACCTCATCTTCTGCTAAACCGTAATCGTCGTTTGACTCATCATAGTTTAGAATTTGAAGTTGTTCCTCTCTTGAAAGTTCATTAAAACTCTTCTCCTCAATCTCTCCTGTCTCACTCTCAAATTTGATAGCATCAGGATTGATTCCTTTATCTTTTAGTAGGGCAACGATAATATCATCCTCTACTGGCTCATTAGATGGCTCCTCCTCATGAATCTCCTCCTCTTGTGGTACAGAACCATCAAGCCAAGGCTTCTCATAGGTGTCCTCATCAAACTCAGCTTCAGGAGTTATGTCTTCGTCTAATCCTACATCGTCAATGTCTAAATCCTCTAATTTCATTTCCATATTATTCCCTTTTAAAGTTATTTGCAAAATTAAGGAATTTTTAGGGTGTCCCAAAATGAAATACTGAAATTCATTAATATTTGGGAACACCCTTAATTATTATCCCTGTATTGCCTTGATATAATCCAATATACCTTCTACGTGTAGGCAAGCTATAGTTGCCCTACCCTCGTCTGACAGTAGGTACTCTACGTCTGCTTTATTATCTTGAAACAGATTCTCAGTTAAAACTGCTGGGCACTTAGTCTCCCTGCATATAGCTAAGTTCTGCTTCCAATATACTTGTGTTTGTGAATATTTCCTTAGTGTTAAACCCTCTTTACGTGCTGCTTCAAACAAGCACTCTGCCAGCTTCTTACTCTTACTTGAGCTATTGTTGGAGACGAACACACTCCAACCTTTAGCATTCATCCAATCTGCCCCGCTACCAGCAGCATTACAGTGAATCGACACCAATACAGTATTAGCTTTTCCATGTTTATCACAGTATTGGTTTACTATTCGGCATCTCTGCATCAGTGGTACATCTGTATCATCTGTAACCACCAATTCAACATCAAAGCCTTTGTCTATTAATTGTTTCTTTACTTCATTAGCAATCTCTCTACAATACTTATACTCTCTAAGCCTTCCATCTGGGCTTCTTTTACCTGGAGTAGATTCTCCATGACCTGCATCCAATAGAATTATCATAGCTTACTAAACTTTAGGCAAGTACCAAGTGTACTTAAGTTAACTTTACCTTCTTCATCTAATTTGTTTATAGCATCCTTTATAACCTTTATATGTTCAAAGGTAAACTCAAATGTTTTAACCACTTCCTTAGATGGGTCCCATGATATTTTACCATCTTCTTCTCTATAGCCTATTAACCTCTTCTCTTCTTCACTAAACTTAACTAACTTCACTATATCTAAAACTTCAACAAGTTCTTGTAACTTACCAGTTGTAGGCAGTATGCTTACAAGTGTCAGTCTGTCTGAAACATTTAACTGTATTTCCATATAACTATTAATAATTACGCCATCCTACTATCAATCCATTTACTATTCTTATCTTATATTTTCCACGCTTACCTGCTCTATCAATTTCAGTTAGTTCACCAGTCCATCCACCATAGTAGCTACCCAATTTAGGCATACCACCATTACCATCATTATCTATGGCATGACCTTGGGCATCATTTCTAATCATTCCTCCATCTGAGAACATACACTTTGTAGTTATACCCCCCTCAGCATGGATTGAGGCAGTGCAATACAATGCTCCGTCAAAGAAACCAGCTACCATATAGGCACTGTTTGGGGTTGTAGTAGGTGGATAAATTGAATCTGTGACTGCTGCCCATAATGCAGCGTTCATATGCCCAGTGACCTTTATTCCATATCTATTATCACTCTTATCAAATGAGTTAGCATAGTTAAATATTTCGAAGAAAGCAGTATTTGAATCAAATAAACTCTTATTTCCAATTCCCAACTTAAATCCAGCTCTAGCGTATAGGTTACCATTCCAACCCCTCTCCTCTACCTGATAAAGAACAGTTTTAGCTTCCTTAAATATGCTATGAGCTACTGGCTCAATATGTATTTGACCTATTCTTCCAGAGTCTGCCTCAATCCTTCCTTGAACATAAGCATTCTTCATGTAAGCGTTATTTAAATATGCATCCCATCCATAAATATTACCATTAGAGTCAATCTTAGCATTCATTTGGTGAGTACCTGGAATCATAACTCTCTCCCCATTTTGCCATTCAGACCTCTCTCCCCATATTTCCAATTCATATGCTTTAACCCATCCGTTTACATCAAGGTAAATATTATCAACCTTACCTGTGTCCTTGTCAAACAATCCACTTAACTTCATAGCTGGATTACCTGCAATACTAAATACAAACTGGTCTGCGTTCATATAAATCTCAGTCTTATTTCTATAAGTGGGATTACCATTCTCGTCTAAGATAGGTTCTCCTTCTAGATTTAAAGCAGGTACTTGGTCGATAGTTCCATCTTCGTTTACAACATCCTTAATTTCTAAACCAGCATTCCTAAATTTAAGTAATACACTCTCTTCTGAGAAGTCAATAACTGATGTACCATTATTAAGATAGAACTCTCCAGTTAAGAATACATTCTCGCCATATAGACCATAACCATAAGGCTGTTTAGTTCCAAAGATTTCATTATGTATTCCAGATAAGTTACCAAGTCTTACCTTAGTAATCTTAGTGTATGTGCACTTGTATTCCTTATTTCTAAATACTAAAGCAGAATCCATTGTAGGAACTTCAGTTAGGAAGTAACCATATTCCGCTGGATTATTAAGAATGTCTTGTGTGATTTGAGTATTCTCTCCGTCATTTATAAGGACTGCATCCTTACCCTTAGTTTGTAAGAAGATTAATGGGTGCTTCTTATCAATAGTACCTCCGAAATTATCTGGATTTACACTTCCTGGATTAGTAGTTTGGTAATAAAAGTCACTAGCATCTTCTCTTACATATATATCCCCCTTCTTCTTGATATTAGCTTTCTTAGTAGCCCAGGTAGGAGTAATATACAATACAGAGTAGTCAGGTCTATTAAGTCCAGCTAATACATCTATGTAGGGACCACAATCATCAGTAGAAGTAATATAAACTGCATTCTGCCTTTCAATATTATAAATATTACCCATCTGAACCATATCATCATCCTTAGCTATATCATCAAGCCTCTCATCCTTTGTAACAGCATTACCATCGGCAGTACCATTATCAGTAGTTCTTGCAGGTTCATACTCATTAGTATTTGAATTGTATAGTGTTTCAGTCTTATTGTACTGAGTATCATTATAGCTTTGTTCAAAGTCAGTGAGCTTACCTTCATCATCGTAATGATATTCCGTATAAACATCGAATACTGATAAAGCCTTCTGCATTATATAGGTATAAGAGTCTACTTGGGAAGTAACAATAGCATCATAGTATTTAATGTTTCCATTATTATACTTCTGACACCTAACTATATCTCCAGGTTTAAAATAAGGATAGTCCTCATTCTTGCACTCTACTACCCATATATTAGATACTGAGGGTAATTTAGAGCTTGACCCTTCAAGTCCAAAGTACTTATAATAGGGATAGACACAATATAAATTAGAACCATCAGTGGATGTTTTGCCATCCTTTTTATAGTTCACTTCCCTACTCTTAGGAACCATAAAAAACTGTGTCCGCTTATTAAAGGTATCTATGTTTGCCCATTTCTTAGGTACTGTTCCAGCAAGAGGTCCATCTCCTTCTGAATCCCATTCAATCACTTCCCTTGACTTGGTGATAAATATCACTTTAATATTGCTCTTGTAGGTATTGAATACCTTCTCAGTTATTGTTCCAGGATTTGGATTACTAGCATTGTATTCATCCCATGACTTATCCAACACACTTAAATCATATAAGCTACTTGGTCCTTTAAATAGTGGGCTGTTAATTACTACTGTAATATCCTTAATATAGATTATAAAGTTGTAATCTACAAAGGATTTAGGAGTATAGCTACCACTAGCATTAGCTAGCTGCGTAGTAAAGGTCTCAGTTACAGTATAATTACTCTTTAGGTCATTAAACAAGAAATAATTATTAGAGGGCATTAACTTTTCAAGATTACTCTTAGCATCCTCAGTTCCCCATGTACCAATCCCAGTTAAGTCACTCTGAGTTATAATCTTGGGTTGATATGCAGCTGTACACTTACTTGAGTTACTAACCCATAGGCTACCATTAGTTGCACTAATCTTATTAATGACCATTTCATATACTCTCATAGCCTTACGAACCACAAGATAATCCACAGTTAGTGTATTAGTATCAGCATCTAATCTCCACCCATAACCACCAAATCCTGATGCAAATTCTGGAGAAGTAAGACTTCCACTTGTTACTAAGTCACCATACATACGAACATTCTGGTTAAATGTCCAGTTATTCTCTGATACACCCTTACCTTTAAATGTCCAATTACCTGTGATATATTCATCTACTCTTTTCTTAGCCAAATCATCAGCAGCATAGCCACCTATAAATTCGACATTTAAATTAGTAACTAACTTAGAAGAAGCTACTATTAAAGGAGGTCCAACAGTGTTAATCTCTAACTGACCTGTCATTGTGTCTCCCTTACGCCTTACATACCCATCACCAGCACCTTCTGCTGCTTCAATTAGAGCTACATATCTTTCATCATAAGAAATATATAGTGTAGTAGTAAGTGTATTATAAACGAAGAATCCATCGCCAGGATACTCCATTTGCTCCATCTCAAGTAAGCTCCCAACTATAATAGTTTGGCTTTTAATCTCTGATTCAGTAGCCTTATCAAGTAATGCTAGTACATCACTAAGAACTCTTGAACTATTACCAGTCTTGATATAAACCTTTCCAAGAGTTTCAAGTACTAAATCAGTGTACTTATTACCAACTATCACTTTATCACTCCCTAAGAATGACTCTGTTCTAATGTTGTCCATTGTTCGCTTTCAACGTTTTAAATATTCTCTCGAACTCATCAATGTCAGCCTCTCCAAACTTAATAGGTTTCCCAAATAGTTTAACGACATAACCATCCTTAGCACGAGTCTTCATAACGTCACGTAGCGCATTTCCAAATAAATCTATATTTAAATTACCACCCTTATCAAGGAATGGTTCCAAATACATTCCATACTTGTCCTCCATATTATTAACTACATAAGTTATGAGAGCATCAGTGCCTATTGTGTTTATACCAAATAAGCTACCTACCAAGTTTTTAGTGAATGCGTTTGCTGCTTGAAATATCAATTCTTTATCACTCATTATTTAGCTGTTTTATTCATCATGAGTTCGTCAAATCTCTTCTTCATCTCTGGGTCACTTTCCATTAATTCTAATAATGTATTAACCTTCTCTTCTTTAGCTTTTATCTGTGATTGTATAAATTCTTTACTCTTCCTAATAGTAGTTAATAAATTCTCAGCTGCTACTTTACCATCAGGTGAGTTTACATATTCTGCACTAAACTTAGTACCTAAGAATGCCATAAATCCAGCTTCATAGGTCTGTTTAGCCATTTGATATTCTTGTGTTTTAGCCAATACGTTCTGCTCATCAACAGACAACGACCCAACCTCCCTGTTTATTTCATCAAGGATTGGTTGAGTCTTCTGTTGTGCTTGTTGAGCTTGTTGCATTACTTGTAATTGTTGCAGGTATTGGTTCTGTAAGTCAGTATAGTTACTGCCGAAAGGTTGTCCAAATAAGCTCATGTGTGATTTTTTTATGCTGCTGGGGCTGGTGCTGGTATTTGTATCTCAAATACTGAATATGCACAGTTACCTCTAACTGGTAATGATGTTGGTAATTCATCTAAGATAGCTTGATTAACAATACTAACTCCATTAGGAATTATTACGTCAATCACTTTATTAACTTCTGGAACAAGTGTAGTTATTGTTTCACTTGTAGCTGCGGAAGCCAATATAGTTGATGTCTCTTCTGTAACTAATCTTACATTACCTTTACAGTCAGTATACTGAGTATTGTGTATAATATCAAACTTAGTAACCTGCATATAAGAAGCTGCACCTGTTGTAGCTGTGTTAATCACCTTAGCCCATCTTTGTGTAATTGTTAATGTAGACACTGGAGCTACAGATGCTCTTGCTCCGCATGGTAACGATACATTAAATTCAATTAACTGAGCGCTTTCTCCTATAGGAGTAATTTTAACCTTCATAAAAGTGTTTGTGTTTAATTATAAATAATAAAAGGGAGACTACTTGCATAATCTCCCTTTAATATCTTACTGAGCTGTACAAGAAGGACAAGCACCGTTAATTGCTGTGTTCACTGCATTCCAGTTAGAAGCAGCTTGACCAGCATACATACCTGTTCCATATTGTGTAAACGGACTACAGTATAGTGGAGAAATACTAGGAACTGGAGCGCATAAGTCACTGTAAGCATATTTCAACTGTCCAGTAATCTTATGGTCTAATTGTCTCTGTAAATCACCAGCAGCAACTAATAGTTGTTTCTCTGACTTGCAGCAGCAGTTATCTGAATATCTCTCAGCATTAACCTTGTTAAGTTCAAACATTAGAGGTAGAGCAGCAGAAGTAGCAGCTTCTTTCTTCTCTAGGTCACTAATTCTTGTACTTAATCTCTCGAAGAGGTCAGCTTTCTCTTGTACATCTTGCTCTCTTCTCTTGTAAAGCTCATCACATAGTCTCATGTTTTGAGCGTTATCACGAGTGATTATATCAACGTACATTCCACTCTTCTCTTGTAGGTCTTCTACTCTACCCTTCCAGATTTGGTTTGTTAGAATTTGAGTTTCGTTTCCAATTCTTTCATTAGTAGCTAAGTTCCTACCATTGATATAAGTGTATAGGTCAATATCATCTTGCATAGATTGTACTCTGTTGCTCCAAGCTAAGTTCTGAGATGCTTCTCCCTGAACCATAGCCATAGTCTTAGCTTGTTCGGCTTGCTGCATAGCACAACAGTTGTTGTTACCTCCGAAGAGTCCACCAAGTATACCGTTGTTACCACCGCAACCACAGCCGTTGTTACCTGTAAAAGCTCCAAGTGCTGTTCCAATAATACCTAGAGTAAGGGCTGCATTGGTTTTACCTTTCTTACCAAATTTGTCCTCTGCCTCTTGCATTGTTAAAAATTCTGCCATAAAATGTTGTGTGTGTTTTTATTCCCAATCTGTTAAGCGCGCTTCTTTAATTTTCATAGTGCAAAGTTAATGATTCTTAAAGGTCATACCAAAGAAATATTGTTAATCAATGTTAACTACAAAATAATTGTATTAAAATATTTAAAAATCATTCCTATGATATAACTAGCTCATATAATTGGTTATAGCCATTCAGCAGGGACTAATCTAGCCTCTAATTGGTCAGCATTGGTAATGTTACTCTTCTTAACTCCAGTTAAGTATCCAGATACAATATTTAGTACAGGATAAGTAGCAGAATTAAACGGAGGTACAGCACCTTGCAACTTAGTACAATAATAGAACATACTACTGATGTCATTGATATTGTAACAAGTCTTCAGTAAATCTTCAGTAATTAAAAGTAGACCATAATCGCTGTCTTCCTCTTTATTAGCAGTTGATACTGAGAATAAGCTAGAAGCATTAGAAATCCTAGTATTGTTCTTAAATATGTTAACGAAGTCAATCTGAGGATATATCTCCTGAGTTCCCCCAGCATTATATGCTCTCTTATCAAACTTGCAATTAGCCCACAGTTCAGTAACAACCTTTAAGTTAGGATTATTAGCAAATAGGTCACTGTTTACATCAACTCCAACCTCAATGATTGTTTGAGCAAACATTCCAGTAACATCTTCCAATCTGGTATTATATTTAAATAAATCAGGTGGATATTTAATACCTCTAGTAAATGTATCACCTTGTAGGTTAACGAAGGCACAGAACCTTGTAGTTCTAAATACTCCAAGCATCTTAGGAGTATCAACAAGTGATTCAAACAATTTACATGGTATTCTACCTATCATACCATCCCATTTACCTGTTTGTTCAATAGTCCAATCTCCAGAATCTGGCAAGAACTTCCTAACTTGCTCTGGATAGTTAAAGTCAACCATTGAATCTTCAAGTGTACAATCAGCATGGCAGTATCTATAGAAATCAGTAGGAATCATATAGTTTTGATAACCTATCTCAGCACGACCATTACCAGCTTGACTGATTGCTGTCTTCTGCTGAGTATCATATTTGAAGTACTTTTCAGTAAGTCTAGATTTAACATCAGCTAAACCACTCTCTGAACTAGAAGCTCCTTCCCAACCATAACCGTCTAAATACCAAACATCAAATGCTTGTTCTCCTGGATTATAGTCTGGACTACTAGAGTCTTCATTTCTATCATAATTATATGACTTCTTCATGTTACTTACATCTAGTTTATAGGTAACTCTATTTCCAGCATTCTTAACAATGTGGTCTTCCCATGTTGTCCATGTACTATTAAGGATTAACTCAGAGCCTATGTCCATAGTTCTAGTCTCATCATATCCAAGACACCAACAACCCTTAAATACACCAGCCATGTTAGTAATGCTACGTCTGATTGATTTAGAACCATCACTATTATCTTCACTCATAAAGAATAGACGATATGGAATATACCCGAATACTCCACTATTCTCAAAGGCGAATGATACATCTTGTAGAGGACAGTTCTTGAATCCTTCTCCTACTAACTTTATCTTTAGATTGTAGCATCCACTAAACAACCTCTTGATGTTAGTTAGACTCACACAGTCATCAAACATTCCTGCTGGAGGGAATTGATAAACCTTACCATCATTATCTAAATCAATACCACTAAAGAATCCTTCAATACTATTAAGTATTCTACAGTTCTTGAATAGAGTTGTAGGAATACTTTGAGCACCAGCTTCATCAGAGCATTTTAACCCATTAAATATACCAATAGCTTGTCTTAGTGTACCACTAATGCCTTGAAACATATTAGCCATCTCTGACATATTTACTAGGGCTTCTCCACCACTGTATTGGAATGGATATTGTATAGAACTGAATGTTGGTATATACCATGTAGTACCTCCGTCAGTAATAGTCTGACTTATTCCGCCAAATACATTAGGTCCAATCTTTCCTACTAATCTAACTCCTGCATATACAGAATCATTTAAAATTAGAGATTGTGCTACCTTATTAATTGTATGGAATAGATATGTATTACCATTACTATCAGAATCTATAGTCATTCTAATCCAACTACATCCAGTGAATACTCCCTTTGGATAAGGGCTTACTAGATTTCTTAGATTTGTAAAGAATGTCTTAGAGCTTAATAAACCATCAGTAGGAACAGCAGCTCTAGTGTTTGCACAGCTCTTTAACTGCTGACAGTTTCTAAACATATAGTCAATCTTAACCAAAGGACTATACTTACCACCAACTGGGGCAAATACATTATTATCTATCCATTCCAGACTTGTGCTATCAAAGGCTGCTTCTGCATCAGTAAGTTTAGGCAAGAAGTCCAATACTCCCCATGTAGAATCCTTAGATGCACTATAATCTGAAGTTCTAGAGAAGAATGGTCCAGTTAGACTAGTTCCACTAAATGCTTCTTTGATACTATTTACATTAGGACATACCCTGAATAAATCATACCAAATATCACCAGTAATGTTTGAGCAACCTTTAAACATACCTTCTAATGAAACAACATTCTCAGTTAATCTCACCATTAGATACTTAAAGTCATTATAGGACATTCTTGCACAGCCTTCAAATAAGAAATATGCATCTGTTAATTCCTTATCAAATGATACATTAGTAACATCTGTTCCCTCTAAGAATACATCTGTACCATACTGAGTATAGATATTATCTGGATTCAGATAGAACTGACTACATCCTCTAAAGATTTCTCCACCTTTAAGTGCAATATGTCCCTTTACTCTTTGTAATGACACACAATCTCTAAATGCACCTCTTGGTATCTCTATTGGATTGGTCTTATCATTCTTGCATCTAACCTCAACTAATTGCTTACAGCTAATAGCCTCAATACTCTCTAGGTCAGGGAATGCAGTTAAATCTAAATACTCTGGTGCTTGGTCATTATATTTCAATGTAGATAAAGACGTATTAGAGATAACTAGCCTTCTTAAACTAGAGAAGTTAGGTTGACCATTAACATACAGAGAAGCAAGTGTAATGTCAGAAGTCTTAGTATAACTTAAATCTAATGTCTCTAGATTCCAAGCACCTGTTAATTCAAGTTTTAATGATGGGTTATTCTGTCCAGGAATACTAAATTCCTTCATACCTGGGCAGTTATCAATAGTTACTTGTATTAATGGACTTACAGAGTTATTAACTGAAGAATAAGGAATCTGAATGGTCTCCATACTCTCACAGTTTCTAATAACTACAGTCTTTACATTTGGTGGAATGTTCAGAGTCTTTAAAGAACTGCAATTATTTATCTCTATAGTTGTTAGCTTCAAGCAATCATCAATTAATAATGATTCTAGGAATGACTGATTCTCTAGCTTAAGACTAGTAATATCAGTTCCAGACATATTTAGAACCTTTAGTACAGCTGATGTTGGGAATGTAATCTTAGTAATTGAAGAATAAGAAACATCTAGTTCTTGAATCTTACGACAGCCACTTAAATCCAATGTGTATGCAGAAGCAGTAGAACCAATCAACTTAACCTTACTTAGATTTAGTTTCTTGATATTCTTCAAACCAATATCATTGGCTTCGTTATATACACCACCCTGGAAGAAGTATGCAGCATCCACATTGCTAAGTCCACTTAAGTCTAGCTCTTGTAACATAGGTAGGTTAATATTATCCAAACCTGTCCAAGGATAGCTCTTAAACTTAGTAAAGTCTGTTATATACTTGTTAGCATACATATATACTACAGTTTCACCAGTAGGCATAGGTAATATTACTGATGTTGGTGTATCAGTAATCCAGAATGCACCAGTAGTTTTATCATGTGAATAATGATAAAGTATTTGACTACTTGCTGTAATATCAGTACTAAACCTAATCTCAGTGGCTGAGCCAGTGGCTTTATTAGAAGCCCATAGACCAGTAATAGGAGATTCAATAGTGGTTGGTAGTAAGTTGGCGTTATCCTTATAACCATACACACCATCTAAGAACATTACTCTCTTTCTAAACCAATCCTTAACGTGCATTACACGATTACCATGTAAGAACTTTAATTGGCTGAAGTCAGTGCTATCTTCATATTTACCTGTGTTTGGGTCATATGTTTTAGATATAGCAAGATATTTAATCTTGTAATCATAATTAAACATAATAGAACCTGTCTTCTCAGTGTATGACTGATAGTAATCCTTAATGAACTTGTCTGGGTCTGGGAATAAGTTGGTTCTTAAATTCACATATAATGACTCTAAGCTAGTTCTGTTCTCAGTACTACCACTATCTATACCAGCTAGATTCTCTAATACTTCCCAAATTCTATTCCACCAAGATGCAAAGTATTGTTTATAGTTATCGGTAGATACATAGTTCTTCTCTTGTGTATACTGAGTAATACCAGTATCTTGAGAAGCAATATTATACCACCTATGTAAGTGTGCCCAATACTCTACAATATCTTGTCCAGCATTGTTCAAACCAAATGCCGTATCCATATCATAGAAACAGCAATACCACACATCAGTACCCCAACTACGGATAGTTAAGTTCTTACACATAGAGTCCACACAACCAAATAGTAATGCAATCATAAAGTAAGCACAAGCATTATCCCAGTTTAGATGCTGGTCACAAGCACTAAAGTTATAATAAGCATTCTTATCCAAATCATAGAACTCTCCAGGAATAGGTTTAGTTGGAGTTTGTCCAGCATCATCCATTGTATATTTCTGGATACGAGTAAGAGCCATATTAGCCATCTGAGTATAGAACTTCTGTACTTGGTTATAACCGATTGATTCATCCCTAGATGTATACATTACATCACCCATGAACTGTACAATCTTCATATCATCCTGTTGGAATGCACCTTGTGCAGAAGAGTTCTGGTTTATTTCGACAGAGTATACACCATTACTAACCCCAGTGTTCCATCTGTCAGCATTCTCTGTATAATCAGTTACTAATGTTGGTCCATCTTGATTTACCTTAGTATAGTCGAGAAGTAACTTTAATCCAAGATTGAAGAAAGCGTACCTACCTAAGTTGAAGTTATAGATACCACAGAACTTAGGTTGCTTAATAGTTCCATCAGCATCGGGTGCGTACCTAATAAATAGAAGAACTGGGAAACCTTCAGAAGTATGTTTAATTTTACCTCTAATAGCAGTAGCTTTGTCTGCATCACCTCCCCAAACATCATTACCTAATGACATAGGTGGAGTAGCTCCGAATGGGGTAATAGATTGTCCAGATGAGTTCTTAGCCCTACCATTAACAATCTGACCAATTACTACGTTATTAACATGGGCAGAGTCTACTACGTCAGCTTTTAATGTAAACTCATTCTCAGGCAACCAATCATCAGTAGGTTGGAATAACATCTTCTTACCTGTCTGGTCTACATCTCCCATGTAGATTTCAAAGTTCTTAGCATTGTATGATAGAGAAGATGTACCTTGTAGACCAATAGTAACACCATTATTCTCAGATACACCACTAGGTGTACTAATAACTACTTTACCTTTACTATCTTGATAAGTAATCTTTACGGGGAACTTAGTACCCATTACTTCTACCTTATCAGATGCAGAGAATATAGCAGTTGAGTAAGGCTCAAACAATGTTGGGCTATTAGATGTCTCCTCAACTAATACAATAGGATAAGGAGTATTAACCTCCATTTGCTCAACTAGCTTAGCATATAGCAGTTCACCAGTTAGGAAACCACCCTTACCACCATCCAGAGTTTTATCCCAAATTAAGCAATTACCTGCACTATCAAACAAGTTCTTAGTTCTTAACTCAGCATCAAGAGAGGCGTCAATTTGTCCTCTTACTAATCTTGCTTGCTCTGTTGCAGATATATAATTCTGTACAATGGCATATTCACTCTGTGAAGATGTATATAATTTAATATCATAGATATTAACATCAGAGAATCTACTTCTAACTCCGTTATCATTCCTACATCCAAAGTAGAAGTCAGTACCAAACATCCAGTCAATGTCTGATTGTAGTACTCTACTTACAGCAGACAACACACCATTTACATAGATTTTAAAGTACCAAGCATTTCCTGATAGTAATGATACATCTAAGTCTACAGTTAGCAACTCGTTCTGAGGTAGTTTAACTGTTAATGTATCAGCTGAACCTATCTTACATACAGCCTTCTCTAATGTAACCTCATAACCTGTCTTTAGTTCTCCATCCTCATATTGACCAATACCACATACTACTTCCTCTGGATAAGAAGAAGCATCAGCTTTATAAGTACATGAGATATGGAATCCCATAGGTTGGAAGAATGACACACCAGCACCAATATCAACAGCAGGGAACATTTGTTCAGCTACTTCAAGATAACCATATGCTTCACCACTTAGCCTTGTTGCAGGTATTTGATTCACCCCATCACTATCTTGTAAGAAACCACTAGTCTTACCATTTACACCTTTTAGTGTAAAGTTTACTCCGTCAGGAAATTTAGATGCAAATGCACCTTCATATATAAACTCTCCACTATTCTTAATAGGATAATTCCAAGTACCTGTTGCAGTATTAGGGAATCCAGTAATCTTACTAAAGTATGCAAGTAGTGTGTGCATATCATTATTAGCATACATCTCTGTACTAACACTCTCTACTATTCTACAAGTAACAGCCTTAGTATACTGTGCAGATGTATCACCAGGGTCATTAACTGCATATCCAAATAAAGTAATCCTTAGATACTCACCTGGATTATTAACAGATAGGTTTACTGTACTATATACGAACCTATTAGTCTCACTCTTGTTAATATTCTTAATTGTACCAGTATCAAGTAGTGATACCTCACCACTTTCATTCATTAAATGGATTTTATAATCCATATTGAATGTACTATACTTACTAAGACCATAACTAAAATAATAGCTAAATCCAAGCTGTGAACCTTGACCATATTGAGTCAAATCTTCAATAGTCTCTCCAGGATTTGAAGATGGAGCAAACTCTGTAATATCCTCAGTTACGATAACTAGGTTATTACTATCAGCTACAGTAACATCGAACTTAATTTGCTCTGAAGATAGTATCTCCCCATTAAGAGTAGTACTAGCTTGTGCAACGAAGTAAAATCTCTGACCAGCTTTAGGATTGAAGTGTTCACTCTCAAATAGTAACTTACGTGCATCATAGCTTAATGCTCTAATAGCTGTAGTAATGTTACCTACCCTAGCTACTTCAATGCCATTAATAGTCATCCAGAACTCAGCAGGACTTTGAAGAATATTGTTAGTTACAGTATAGTTAAGAGGCACTTCTGCAACACCACCCATATACATAGTCTTAGGTGGAATAGATTGAATCTCTAATGAGATAGCTCCAGCTACAATTTTTACATATGTAGGAGTTGCGTAAGTATTATCATTGTCATAGGCAGATAATTCCACATCAGTAGTTCCTGATAATCCTGTAATAGTAATATCAGTTCTAGCCATAGAATACTTCTTCCATGTTCCCAATGTCTTATTAGTAGCTAAATCTTTAGCAATTACAGTAAATGACTTTTTAACACCACCACTCTTAATTAATATATTAAGTGTAACAGTATTAGTAGCAGTATAGACAGTAGTTCCCTCTGCAATATCAATGGTATATTCAGAGCCGTCACCACCGCCTCCTCCACCACCTCCGCCCCCAATTGCACCATTAAGGTATACCCAGGCAAGGTTCTGTTCTAACTTAGTCATTCTATTATCTAGCTTTGTAAAGCCATTGTCAATAGAAACTGATTCCCCAGCTTCATTTAAGAAGCCAGGGTTTGTCAGTTCCAATTCTGAAGCATTAGAAGCACCATCGATTACCCATCTTCCAGTGACTTCATCATAATGTTTTATTTTCATTGTAATGTCTTTTCAATTACTATATTGTTGCTTGGATTAATAGAACCATTTCCTCCAACCTTCTTCAAGTCAGTGTAAGCAATAGGAACATTATATTTATAAGCCCAAACTTTAGTGTTATCCTTTAGTTGCAACTTATACGATTTACCTAATATCCTATCTCTTGCAGCAGTAGTCATTGAAGGGTTCTCTACCTCATCACCATTTCCTATATTCCATATAATGTAATTAGGATATTGTTGAGCACTATTAACTTTTACTGTAGCAGTATTAGTAGTGTTATTCTCAATCTGACTGGCTACTGGGTAGTATTCTAATAACCAAGGTATGTTCTTAGCAGGTAACTCCTTATTGGAAGTTAGTTTATAACCAGTTGCTTGACACATTACATATCTTACATAATTTAGACTTGCATCAGTAGAGATTTGAACACATTGCCTTTCTCTATCTGGTAGAGAAGTATACCATGTAGGTGTTAATGAAGAATCATAAACGATAGGCGCCATTGTTCTACTAGTATTTTCCCTAATATATCTAGAATTAGCATAAGTATGTTTATGTCCACAAAGACATAGCTTAAATGCATTATCTTGTAACCATTGGCTGAACCAGTAATTACCAACTGTATTTAAGTGGCTACCACCTCTCTTAATATCTAAGTTCTTATCATAAGTCCCGCTCTCGTTCTTCTTCAAGTAACTCATAATCAAGTCAGCTGTAATAATAGTGAATGGAGCTTCATGGCAGAATGCAACTTTCCACTTAATCTTAGCATCAGCTGCATGTTGTGCTAAGTCAGCTGTTGCCCAATCTTTTAAGTCATTATATACATTCACACCAGTTATATCCCCAAACACATCTGTCCTCGCTAATTCAGTGATTTCGGAGTTCATAGAGAGGAAATAGGTGTTGCCATATACAAAGCTATAGCAGCAAGGTATGTACACTCCAGCAGACGAAATGGGCACTGTATAAGGGTGTTCAAATGTAAAGAAGAACTCTACATTTACGGGATTAGTTTTACTAATATCCTCACCATCACCTAACACATATACATCTACAGGGGTTAGGTCATTGTTTCCAACCGTAAACATCTGCTCAGTGTCTTTATAAATTGCCTCTCCACCTTTATAGTAGTCAATCCACTCATTGAATCTATTACCATTCTGAGTTTGGTCTCCAGTATTCATACAGAAGTGATATGGATTCTCAGTTTTATCTGCATCAATATACTCAGCACAGATTCTCCACATCTCATATTCCTCTGCATTAAAGCCTTGCTGGTCACTTACTTGTAGGAAGTTAAATCCATCTGCAATACACTTATCTCTGTTCCTAAGTGTAAATGACCTTTCCTCAGTCCAAGCTCCTTCTCTACCTACTTTATAATAATACTTCTGAGTATCAGTAGGTTCATCGAAGTCTTTAATAAACTTATGAACTGTGAACGGAGTTCCATCTGTAGTTATACTTCTAATCCTATTGTAAATTTTATTAGTCCAATTTTTATGGTTGGCAGGTCTATTAGGATTTTGGCTAATACCTTCTGTATTGAAGTCTTCCTTCTTAAAAGACTCAAACTTATTCTCCTCAGTATATTCTTCCCCATCCTTTCTTATCCAGATATACTCATTATAATACCCAACGGATACCCAGTTAAAGCATCTAGTCTTATGGGCATCATGTCCTAATGTACAAGTAACAATATTAGGAGCACCCTCAACTAATAGATGTTTGTTGAAGAATATATTCTTATTTTGTGAAGAGTTCTTAGGAGTATATTCTTGAATATCAATAGCTGGATTAATATTGTCCATATTGATATAAGTCCAATCCTTAACATTACTCCTAGCACTTAAAGCCTTAGTAGCTTGCTTAACTGGGTCCATATTATAGTAACGCATTAGTAGCACGTTACTTCCCTTAGTAGCGATAGGAGATGCTTCACATGGCATTGACTTATCATTATAGCTACCTATTCCAACTAAATCTACGTACCATTTTATCACTCCATTTGTAGTCCAAGGTGCAGTACTATTCATAACAGTACCTTCAAAGTAGTCAGTAGTTTCCTCACTACTAATATAGAATGCACAATCATAACTAAACTTAATACAATTGTCATTCTTTGACCAAATACTATGGGATTGTACTCCAGCACCTTCATCCCCAGCAATCTCAAGTCTTGTATTATTAAGAGTTGCATCTTTAGTCCAATACATATCAGGTTCACCAACCTTAATTAGTGTAGTATTGATGTTCTCCACAGAACATTGAGCACCTTTAATCAAGAATGTTCCTTGAGATTTAAGAGTACCAATTAGAGGTAATGTAACCCAATCTCCACTATTCCTTTCTGTATAATGTAAATATAGACCTTTAAGGTTTAAATCCTTCTTACCTAGATTACATAATTCTACAAAGTTGTGAGATACTGGATTGTAATCCTTATCCTCTGATGTTCCTCCACAATATACCATGTTAACATATATCTTTGGAGAATCTTTAGAGCCAACTTCCTCTGGAATAATTGGGAAATATGGAGTTGTATAATAAATTCCAGTACCTTGAGTCTGAGCATTACCAGCTAAAGTATTCTTATCTAATCTATAATCATGTATATCTAACTTACCATCCTTAACCTGAATAAGGAATGTATTCTCTTTATTCGTCATGTCAGCGAACTCAATACCAATAATCTTGGTTTTAGCAGAGCTACCACTTCCAATAACTTCGGTTAATATTCCATCCATTGTCTCTGGGTCTGGTCCAGGTCCTGGCTCATCGCCACCTGTACTACCTATTTTAATTAATTTATAAGTCTTAGGGTCTTTAATCCATAATGTCTGAGTATCATAACACCATAACAATTCCTTGGGTAAGAAGTCATCTTTATTCTTTTGCATTTCAGCATATGTACCACTTTTAATACAAATATGCTTAGCATTAGGTAAATACTCCTCGTACTCAGTAGGTTCAGGGGAATCAGCAAGAACTATGTCCTTATTAGCTTCCTGTGTGGCATTATCTTCTTCTTCTGAAGTACCATAATTAGGCTCCTCATTAGGCATACCATCGTAAGTGTATCTCTGATTGTTTGTAAAATCACCTGAGTCTATCTGGCAATTAAATGCAAACTCTAGCTTCTGTACCTTGTCTTGTAATACTGATATAACCTTTAATAGGTTTTGAATAACAGTACTACTTGTCATGTGTTCTTTATTCTCAGAAGTATCTATCCAAATACCTCCTTTATCTTCAGGTGGTGTATCCTGTATGTAAATTTTGGAGAAGGATTCCCAAACGAATCCATTAAAGTAACGTATCTCATTAATATCATTAACGAATACAATTTGTCCTTTAACTCTAAGGTCTTCTCTATCAAGTAATTCCTCTAAGGTGTCAACTACTACAATAGACATTCCTCCTCCGCCACCTCCTTGTACTTTCCATACATTCCACACCCCACTATAGAATTGGTACATATGGTTGTCGTCAGGTGAATTTTTAACGTAACATAGCATACCTTCCTTTAGCTTATTGGTGCTAAGAAAGGCTTCCATATCACTCATATTGGTAACTTGGATGTAACCACCACGTAAATCATTAACATCTGCTAACGCAAAGTTAGCATTGTTCTTGGGTTTTAATTGACCAATTACCTCAATATATTCATTCATGCTGATAAAAATAAAGGGCTATGTATAACCTACACAGCCCTCGTTTATTATATTACGCTACGAATAAGCTATAAAGTACTTCTAAGAAATCAGCTGCATTCAACTTAGTTCCATTAATTTCAACATCATTGCCTGCATTTACCTCAATAATCTGAGCAAATTCATCTTCACTCAATGTGGTATCAATTTGTACTTCCTCTTTTCCTCTCTTATCAACGTAAGCATTATACTCCTCATTGATTTGCTTATTCCAAGCCTCAACTTGAGCTTTATCTTCTTCTGTTTTGCCTTCTTTCATTATCAGTTCTTGATAACCTTTCGGAGTTAGTTCCTTAACAGCTTCTTGTAAGTCCTCTTCAAGTTGCTTTCTTACCTTACCTAACTCAATTCTCATGCTCATTAACTTTACCTTTAAGTCTTTGCTGAGTTCTTTGTCTCCGTCTCTAAGCAACACCTTAGTGATAAAGTTGTGCTTAACCATCATTTCATTTACTGTCATAAAATTAAACTGTTAATTGTTGTTTTAAAGCTGTAACCGTTGCATCTAATAGTTTCATACCTTTGTCCTCTAAAGATGAAGGATAGCTATTAACACTCTTGTTAATCAGTCCGTCTCCCTCTTCAGCATAACTAAATCCTCCAGTGAAAACATCTTCTAATGTGAAGAATGACCCTGAGAAGGTAGTAATTACATTATCTCCTGTAATCTGTGCATCACCCTCTAACTTTAGGTTAGAATCTTGGTTCTTTACAGTATACATTACTCTCTTGTTAAGTAATTCCATAATTAAATTTATTTAAAATTAGTTTTATTCTAAAATCTCCTTTTAAGTTTTCGAGTGCTAAGTTAATCATATTTTGGTAATATTCAAAATAAATTATCTTAAATATTCATAACTTACCACAATTGAGGTGCATATATCATTTTAAATACAAAGATGGTCTTAGGTCTCCAATCCTTTGCTGAGCCACTACCTGAATAACCAGTTCTCCAGTTACCCCCTTGTCCAGCAGTATTTGTACCATTTGTAGACCAGTTCTGATTACCATCTGGACCAAATACATCACGGTCGTTAGCATTATCTGACCTATAGTGTCCAAACCAGTGAGCGTGTTTAGGCATTTCAAGACCACTAATGCTTTTACTGTTAGCACCAGCAGTTGAACCAATTCTGTTACTTCCTATCTCACCACCACCAGCTGTATACATACCATTGCTATATGCTGATATACCATTGTGAGCAAGGATGAAGTCAGATAGATTTACAGTGTACGTTTTACTACTAACGTATGTAGGTTGATACGTTACGCTGGATTTACCCCTACCACTTGAATCAAACAACTGATTCTTAAATGTAGTATAGTCTGTGCTCGTACAAATGTAGCTTCCTACTTTATACACATAGAAATCAACCATCTCACCAGGAACTCTTGATTTATGAAGGAGAGTTTTATCAACTGGGTCTAAATTCCAATCTCCCCAGAACGTTCCTTTTCTAGTCCAAGATGTTCTAGCTGCATCAGAACCCATCAGGTATGCTCCAAGAGACTGTCTATTCATGCCAAAGGCTACAGCACCTCCTACGTCATTTCCTGAATAACAGTCACTTATAATCCAATCCTTGTATTGACTATTAGTTCCAATTGTGGTATTCATCATTCTGAATCCTACCCAGTTAACACCAAAGTAATTAGGGTTCTGTTGTCCTCCGTTACTTGTATATTCACCTCTTACTTTGTGAGCGTATGTAGCTGAATTTACATTAAAGTTAGATGGGTTATACACATAATAGTTGTTCTCGCTGTTACCGCCCCATAGCCAAGTTGGTTGACCACCTTGACCAGACCAATGCCACCATGACTTATAAGAGAAGGCTGAAGCGTGTTGACCATCAACAGTGTCCGCATTAGTTACCTCATCGGCATATCTACACCTAAGTCCATCATACCTACCCTTTGTCAAATCATAGACTTGGCAATATGATATATACCAGTACAATGGTGAAGATGGGGTTCCAGCATTTCCATTTAGATACACATGACTTCCTGTACTAAATGAACCTGACTCTCCACAATATATTATTCTTCCATACCATTCCCATTTACCAGTACCAGCGGTATCAGTTATCCATACATCACCATAACTAGTACCCATGCTATTTGAAGCTGTAACAACACTATGTCCAGTTGGTATTTTAGCCCTAAATATCTGAACAAATATAGCATTAGCTCTAGAAGTCACACTATTATGGAAACCTCCAAGTCCAGGACTAGCTGCGCCAGTGTTCTTTATTCTTATAACATATCCTGTAGTATTTGCAGCAGACGAGTCAGATATTCTCTCTATAACTGTAACCCCATTACCTGCATTATTATAAAGTGATACAATACCATTACCAGAAGCAAATTCGGGGTCCGTAGATAAGGGATATCCAGTCTTCAGACCAAGTACATTAAATGGAACAACACCAACTCGTGTAGAGGAATTACTTGGATTTAATATTCTTACTCTTGGGATATAGTCATGAGTATGACTAGCTTGTGCAAATAATGACTTATTAACAGCTCTCAATTCATAACCATTCCATCCAGCCAACCATGTAAAGTCTCCATAATTCATTCCAGCTTTGCTGTATGCAAAAGTGGTATTACTATTGTTACCAATATCCTTCACATAGTTATGAGTGTGAGTACTTAATGAAATAGGTACATCATCTACAGCAAACTGACCATCACTTCTCATACCAAATCTCTTAGCATGTCTATTACCCCAGTGGAATGATATAGCAGGAGAGTAGCTCCAAGCAGATTGATTATTGGTAACATTACCATATTCTCTAATTTGTATGGCACCACCATAAGAAGCATCTGTACTCCATGAGTTCCACAACATCTGAGCACTCTTAGAGCCTCCTACTTGTGAGTTAATTTCGTCCTTAAATGGAAGGATTCTGTTATAACTAGAACCACCATAGAAGTTACCAGCTGAGTACACATTCTTATTAAACCAGTGTCCAGAACTAGCATTAGTGTTATAGTGTGTATATGAACCATTGTCACTACCTATAGAAGATGCTACTCCATTCATAGACCAGTTTAACTTACCTGTCATAGTATCTCCTGCTTTATTAACCTTAGTATTTGGGTCAAAATTTCCAGAGTTCCATATAGTATATATACCACCCCATGTTCCGTTACTTCTAGACTTCATGTAAAGGTTACCACCATTATTATAGTCGTGATAAATTTTACACTGATAGTTAGCACTATCTGAATGCATCAAAGTAACACCGTAAGCTCCAAGATTGTTGTCTCTCCAAAATCCAGCTCTTCCTAAATCATCGGAGTTGCCAGTTCTTTCATTTACACCATATGAGCCATATACAGAGTATATAAATTGACTAAGTGGTTTATGTCCTCCATCCCCTAATAGAACATAATTAGCTGAAGAACCGCTTTTAATAAAGGCTGGTGCTGTAACCCCTCCAGACTTTATAGACATCCATTGAGTAACGGTTGAACCATTCTTTCCAGAGAATTTAAAGTATTCATTACCATCATCTCCTGTTTCAAATCCAAGATACGAGTCAGCATCACCGTCTCCTGTATTTTTAAAATGGATTTTAGCATAATCCGTATTCCTAGACCATTGTAATACAGAATCAGTAGATATTGTAATACTACCAGTCATTGTTCCTCCAGCAAGGGGTAGGAATTTACCATCAGCCCAGCCAGTAGTTGCAATTTGTTTCCAAGCTTCCCAGGCTGTACCAGTGCCAAATCTAACCCATAGGTTAGAGTTGTCTGTGAATCCTAATTGTGCTGACTTACCACCAGTCCAATCTGTAACACCACCATATTTCCTAACAGTTAATAATCCTGTATAACTACCACCATCAGTTAGATTAGCTTTAGCATTTGCTTTAAAATCTAACCATACACCTGCCCCATGTTCTTGAGGAGTAGAAGCAACATCCCTACTGTCAATATGGTTAATCGTATTATGAGAGTGTTCAGTTCTTAAACCTACTAAGTTCCTAGCATCCCATATTTTATAATCAGTTCCATTATACCTATGCTGTAAATCAGTTTCACCACTTCTAATATAAGTAGTACCTGCTTGCATACCCAAGTATGTATAAGTAGTACCATTCCACATTACAAGTCCATTACCATTAGTAGCTTGGATTTCAGTTACTTTTAGAGTGCCAGTCATTGTATCACCAGCTCTATTTACTGCATTAGCAAATGCTCTAATGTTATCCCCATTAAATACATACGCTTTAGAGCTATCACTACCTTTAGCACCCCATATATGAGTTGGAGTAGCGTTACCCCATTCCCAATTCATAGTCAGACCAGATGCTATTGAATATCTTACATAGTTAGTAAGAACATTAGGGTCATTACCTCTAATTACATAAGTAGCATCTAGGTATGTACGGAAGTTAGCCTTATCAATCACTGGAGTCCAATCACTTACTACTCCAGCAACATTTCTCCTATGCCATAATCCAGCTGTACCTGTAAATGCTTGCGCTAATTCAGTATAATAACCAGATGAATTATTATGTAGTATTTTAATTCTATTAGACCAAGAACCTGCTGCAGGACCATTATTTGAGTCTTGTAATATTCCACCATAACTTCCATAGGTAGCAGCTAACAATCCAGATGGGTTTAAGTCTACCTTTAATGCTGGACCTCCAGGACTAGTAGCTCCTGCATAGTTATGAGTATGGTCTCCAGTAGAAACTACTTTACCATCACTATACAGCTTATTATCTACACCTATGTATACTTTAGAGTTAGTATAAGTCTGAGGATTATCAGTCTGAGTAAGTGAGCCTGTTAAGAATAGCTTAGTAGCTAACTTCTCAGTAGCTCCAGCTGTATTTCTAGTATCTTGAGTAGTTACAATTACTTCATCGCCACTCTTGGTAAATGTAACATTAGTTCCAGCTTTAAATGCCTTGTTAGGGGCAGTAGTTGGTTTATAAGTATCTATAACAGCGTCCCCTTGTTTAAAAGCTAAATTATAGAAATCATAAGTTGTATCCTTACTACTAATAGTTACTTTCTTATTAGTTGCATCAGGAAGCAATGTTACATTAGTACCTTGAACTAAAGTAAATGAGTTATTAGCTGCATTAGGGTCAAATGTAGTTACCTTAGTAACAGCGTCTCCAACTTGGGTCTGTAAATCTAAATTATAGATAGCTTGATGTTCAGTTAATACCTTCTTACCTAAACTATATAAGCAGTTATCAGTTCCAATATATACATACTGATTACTATAAGTCTGAGGTGATGTAGTTTGAGACTCTGCACCAATAAGGAATAACTTCTTATTAATAAGGTTAGTAGCTCCAGCTGTGTTTACTGTATCACTTCCTGGGTCAGCAGCAATAGTAACATTACCCTGACTATCTCCTGTAATGAAGACATTATCACCCTGAATAATGTTTAGTAGTCTAGCAACTGAACCATCAAATGAATGCATATCCTTTCCATTATATTGGAATCTCATAGCATTAACTACTTTCTCTGCAGCTACGGCAGTTGCATCAGCAGGTAGATAATCTACATTGCTAAATGCATTCTTACCTAAAGTCTTTAAAGCCCACTTATTAGCTACACCAGTAGATAAGATAGCTTGGTCAGCTGTTGTTCCACTACCTGTTAGAGTAGTATAAGATTGAACATGCCCATCTAATGCTAATATCTTTGTTGTTCCTCCTATGGTTAAACTAACTTTGTTACTGTCCGCATTTGAGAAGAATCCTCCATATAGTTTACCATGAGTCCACACTTCACCAGTGTCTTGTATATAGACAATGGCTGACCAGTATATATCTCCACTGGTATCTGCTGCACTTGTAGGTAACTTCCATGTATTAAACACACTCTTACTAGCACAGTCAATGTATTTTGTTTTAATTAGCATATTGTGTAATCACAAAGTTAATAAAAAGGAGGAACTAAGTCCTCCTGAATTATCTTGAATATGTTATATTTCCACTCGAATCTACAGATGCCCATCCAGTTACTAATTCCCCTTCTATCCACAAGAAATCACTTGAGAATATTAAATCAGCATTCTCTCCAATACTTTGAGGTAGTAGAGAACTAGGTGTATAAGCCAATACATCACGCCAGCTATTATCAGATATTGAAGTAAAGGTTAATGTATTAGTTGCACTATCCCAACTCAATCTCATATTACCTGCTGCACCAAAGGTCAAATCTCCAGAATCTGTAGAATTACTAAGGATTTGGGATGCTGGTTGACCAGAGTTCTGATAGTTAATAGCACGCCATGTTTGAGATACTGGAGTAATCCATGATGGAGTACCACTACTATTGATAGTAAGTACTTGTCCTACATTGCCATTAGTCAAACCAGTAATTAATTTACCAGTAGTGCTATTAAATATAGCTACCTGTCCAACTACTGACCTTGAAGGTCCACTTACTACACCTGTAGTATTAGTTTGTACAAATGTCCACTTATTTCTTACTTGTGACCAAGTAGAGGAAGTAGCAGCTGGAGTACTTTCCTTACATATTAATAAGTCCCCAATTTCCACTGGTTCACCATTAATATAACCAACACTATCAGTGTATGTACCTGTTCCAAATGTTACTACATAAGTGTGTCCTACATCTGCTGAAGGTGTAAATTTACCTGGACTTGTTGTTCCTGCCTCAACTGCACCTTTATAAAGCATAGCATTATTAGAACCAAGAATACTATCTGCATAATCCTTAGCAGTTTGAATTGCATTCCAAACCATTAAAGGGGAAGCAGCAATAGCGGCAACTATATTAGTATCATTAATGTTCTCATTGTCACTAGATGGGTCAGGTCTAGTATTTAGAATATCTTGAAGCTTCACATGACCATACAACTTAGTAGATGCACCACCATATTCAGGCTTTAAAGACAAGTGAATCTTTGGAGTAGCTTCACCTTGTACATCACCCTTTAGATTACCAATAATGTAACCATCTAAAACTGATAGGTCTCCGTGATTTACATTAACTGGACCATTAGAGTTCATACCTCCAGCTATGGTCATCTTCTGTGTAGCATCATTAAATGTTAAACCATTAGCCTTTCTTACTTGGGAAGTATCTGCTGTATTACTAGCCTCATTATAAGATAGTAATAAATTTCTCTCTCCCATTAAGTTCGACGGAGCTAATTGTTCTACATAATCTCTGATTTCTATATTATGATTCTCTGCTAACGTGATATGTCCAGTTGCATCTACTATTATATTAGGTATTACAAAGATACTTGCATTACCTAGATTAGTAGATTGACCATAAGAGCCTGGAGCTACACCACTAGCTTTATGTAATAGCTTTCTATTAGCTGCATCCCACTCCAATGGTGGTTCAGTATCTACTCTGTTAAGAGCGTTACTACTAATAATAATTCTATTACCATCACCCTTCCTAACACTGATACTCTCTCCAGCAGTAGACATTAAGAAGAATGAATTACCAATCTGTACTTTTACTGAACCACTAACTTCCGATATTTCAATACTAGGATATCCAATACTAAAATATGTTCCACAAGTCCACATTTCCCTCGTGTCTTCTATAAACACAATCGGATTTAATCCTTTAGGGATGGTGTCAATTAATGGTTCAAATACTTCCTTCCTTTTAATATAGGCGAACTTACTATCTATAACCATTATTCAATTATTTTAGTACTTAGTAAGTTGTCTAATCTTAAAGCTGTTTGTGCCAGTGTTTCAGTAGGAATCACATAGTTACCAGTTGCATTTATAAGTATGTCAGTACCATCTAAAACTGGATTGGTTTTAATGGGTTTCTTATTAACGGTCTTGTTTCCAATCTCGTCAATCTTAGCCTGCATATTATCCAACATCTCCTGCATATTATCCAACATCTCCTGGATTTTGTCTAATATGTCAATGATTTCCTTATTATCAAGGAATACAACCCACTTCTCACCATCATATAACAGCATCTTACTGTTATCTTTAATCCAGATATGGTAAATAGTTGGAGGAGTCATATCACCCCTCCAGAAATTTACCTGCTTATTATTTACCATTGCATCTGCCATGTTATTCAAGTATTATAGAAGCATTAGTAGTAATATTGTTAACTATCTCTTCTAATGCTGTAAGTTTGTCCATTAGTAGTTTTCCTTGAGCTGCTGATAAAGGAATGTCAGTTCTATTTGTTACTAGGTCATTAGCTATAACGTTGATGACCTCTTTGGAGTAGTTGAATGTCTCCTCACTATTTCCACTTACTAGATTAAACGTCATTTTAAAATCCTGAGACGTAGACAAGTGACACAGCAGAGTAACGTTAATAACTCTTCTATCATTTATATCGGTAACATCAGTTCCAACTTTATTATATACAACAAGGTCTGTATCCTCGTTATATTCTATAACAGCTGTAGAAGATTCATACAGCAGTTCTAAAAACTCTATCGCTTCATCAATATTATTGAAGTATGTACTAGGGGAACTGCTATTTACCATATCAAATGGGATTGTAGAGTTGAGATACTTGACTTTAATATTTAGTCCATTTATCTCTTCCCTTACAGTTGAATCATCATAGTTATTAAGTCCATTCAACTTGTTCTTATCCTCACTAGTAAAGTCATTAGAACTTAGTCCCATTCCAGGAACCTTTTCAACATACACACTAACATCAGGAATCTCAGTCTTTAAAGCATAACCACTTAAATCAACTCCAGGTATAGCAGCAATTTGCTGTTGAACCCAAGTTTCAGTAGCTAAACCTTCAATACTTGGAATGTTAGGTGTGTTGATAAGGTCATTATAGTCTTTAGAGAACAGTTCTGATTTATCAGCCTTATTATTTAGGATATTCTTTATACCACTTACCTCAGTGTTAATGCCACCTATAGTAGTATTCTGAGCTAATATAGCATCACTTAATTCCTTAAATGTATTATAAGATGGGTCAGCACCTTCCAAGATTATATCAAACCTTCCATCAGTGTATGACTTAGCTTCAAGTAAAGCATTAGCAGCTGCGCCAGCAGATTCAGCACCAAGTTCACTTAATGTATATGTAGGTTTAGTAGGTTGTTTAGCCCATGATGGAACAGTAGGGTCTGTTTCTGTAAACTCAGTTAAATAACCTTTAGCCTCTAATTCCTGTTCTGTAACTAAATCACTTGGTAATGAGTTTAGATAACCACTATCATTCTCTAATTGGGAAACCCTAGTAGGTATTTCAGTCTTGTCTGCTTTACCACTAATGTCAGGAATATCAGTCTTATTAGCCTTCTTCTGAACCTCACCAGTTAATTCTGATATAGATTGTCTAATACCAGAGTCATTGTAATTAGTAAGTCCAGATAATTTAGCCTTCTCTTCTATAGTGAAGTTCTGCTCTGATAAGCCCATACCATCCTGCTTATCAACTTTATTATTCCAGCTGTTAATATCCTGCTGGTTTATATTCTTAGCAGCACTAGCAGCAAACTGAGGTTCTAGTTCTTGAGTTAAATAACCCTTAGCCTCTAACTCCTTATCAGTAACATACTCTTCTGGAACTTCTGATAGGTACTCGGAATCATTCTCCAATTGAGAAACTTTGGTAGGTATCTCACTCTTATCAGCTTTGCCAGAGACATCTGGAATCCTATCATCTACTTCCTTTTTAGTATAATAATTATTAAGCTGAATATCACCGCCCTCAATAGCTGCAAGTTTATCATCAACTTCCTCCTTAGTATACACTGTATGTTTATCAGCTTTTGCAGCTAATAGCTCTCGTATAGTTGTTGTATCAATACTCTCTGGGTTATATCCACTCTGGTCAAGTATTTCTACAGTTGTCTCACCTAATCCAGGTTGGGCACTCTTGAATATATAATACAGGTTGCTAAATATCTCTTGAGTTCCAAGTAATTTAAAGCCACCTATAATGCTACTAACTCCTAGAACTGTATTAGCCCCATTAGGAATCATAACATATATATAATCATTAGCTCCAGCATTTACTGTATAAACATTATCAATAGTTCTGTCTAACTTTGTGTAGTCTGGAGAAGTTCCAAAGTAATTTGGATATTTAATGTCAAATGTAACAACCCTTGTAGCACTAATATCCTCATACTTATACTTTAGAGTGATTACCATAGATGTAGTCCTATTAGTAAAAGTATACTCCCTTACATCAGGACTTAGTACAACACCATTAATAGATTGCTCTACAACATCCTTATGATATTCCCAAGTAACTTTTACATCCGTAGGTTCATCTCCATAACACATATACTCTGGGTCAAGAGATATAGCCTTGACGTTATCATCAATAGATGCAGCTGCAATTTTAGCATTAACCCATTCAGTAGAAGCAATTCGGTCTGAATTGTCTGTCATTAAGGGCAGTGTAGTAGTTGGGGTTCCAGCAAAGTTAGGAGAGAATATATCAGCTTTGTTCTTAAATCTAATTTCTATCTCGCATGCCCATTGAGCGAGTTTAAGGTTAATCTCATCAATAACCTTATTAATATCGAAGGCTATTGAATCAGTTACAAAGGTATATAAATCTTTTTGATTAGACAAGTTACCTTTGATGTTTCCCCACTTTAGAGCATATTCATCTGCTATACCAAGATTAATTCTGGCTATCGTTCTCTGATATTCGTCAGTTAACTCTGAGAATAGATTCTCCTTTTGGAATCCATCATCACCACCAGTACACCCATAATATTTAGAAGTATCACAATCATCCTTAATACAGATATGGTCAACTCCTTCTTCCTCTACCTTTACACTATCTATCTTGTCTATTGTAATAACACTATAGTCAGCACAAATGCCTTCTACCTCTTCCTTCTCTATAACACCATCAATTATTTTAGTATCTGGTTTTATATTGGAGATAGCATGTGGGTAGTCAGGTAAAATGGGAGCCTCTTGTTCTTGTTCGTCAAGACGTATAAACTCTGCCATACTTTAGATTTGTATAATTTGATAAGCATATGTCATAGGGTCTAAGAAGGATATAATAGTTGCTTCATTAACCTTATGAATGGTTTTAGTAATTGTCATTGATAAGCTAGTATCACCAATAGGAAATACTTTGTTATATAATGAACCTTCCATATAGCACACATTCTCATTAAACATGTTATTAACTGAGTTCCACCTTAAAGTTGTATCATGGCAACCTCTAAGGAATGTATTACCCTTGCAGTCAGCTTCTAGAACATTGTCATATGTATCTCCCAAGAATATATTATTAGTACATCCTTGTTTTAATTCATTATGCTTAGTGTTATGTAATTCTGAGCTGTCAGTAATAACTCCTCCAGTTAAATCTGAGAATGTATAAAAATCTCCATATGCTGCTCCAAGATTAAGATTAGTATTGTCTAGCTCCTCAGCTGTTCTTCTAAACTTTATATTCTTAAAGTCATAGTGTGCTGAGTTGTAATGATTGTCCCTCATAAATGTTATCCTACCTTTAGTAGTAATACCATCTTCGAGAGTCTCCTGAGTCGGGTCATATTCTATAACCCAATCCTTCATTTTATCATTGTCAATAACAACTCTAGGGTCTAGTCTGTTATTAGTAATAGCTGTAACAATCAGTTTCCAGATAGGTGAGGGGTTAGTGGAGCTATCAGTGCCCCACGTAACCTTCTGACCAGAACTATTAGTAACGTTAGAAGAATATATAGTTTGAAAGTCTGTAATAACATACCTTGCCCCTGTCACTAAACTCTTCTTACCTATATTACCATTGAGTACTGCATAAGTGACTTCTAATGGTTTGGATTGTCCACCTTCTCCAGTATAATCAATGATACCTATATTCTTTCTTAGTTGTTCTTGCTCTAAATCAGTTAATCCACCTAATAGGTCTTTCTTCTTGAAATAATTATTCAAATCATGAATACAGGCATAACGTCTTGTATCCCTTTCTATTGCCATGTTAATTATTCATTAAGAATTCATATATTCCATCTATCTTATCAAAGTATTGACAAGTTTGGATAAAGGATATTTGGTGGAGAATCATATCATAGTTCTCCACATATCCCTTGTTTAACCTCTTGAGGAATTTGTCAAAGTCTTTGATTACTTTCAACTTTAGGTTAGTTATTGCATCCACAACCACCTCCTCCTATAGTATTCTTATCAACCATAACATCTTTACATATTCCTCCGCATTGAGTTATGTCCTCTAGAACTCTCTGAGCTTCATAGTACTGACCTAACTCAATTAGATATTTGATAACGTTAATAGCCATCCATATAATATCTCTATTATAGATTAGCATCTTAACATCGTCGGTTCTATTCTTACATCTTCCTGGTAAATCCCCTAGAAGATTCTTACATAGTCTATAGAAACATTCATTAATGTGGCAAACACAGAATGTGTTCTTATCACCTCTAATGATGGTAGTAGTCTTCTCAGTAACTGTAGCTGGGGGTATAGCATTTACCTCTAATATCTCCTCTACTGTCACCGCAATAGATTCTTCATCAACATACTTCATGAATGTTTCTGACTGTGTATCATAGTAATAAACAGAATTATAAGCTGTTAGCGCAGTAGGATTTCTATCCAACACATATTTCAACCATACGTCAGTTGGTAATATAATATGTGTAACTTCATATAGACCATCAATAGGCATCTCTAATTCGGATTCATCAATGCAGTCTATAACGTGTTCTACAACATCGTATTTCTGTGTTACTTCGTCTCCAGAGGATTTAATGCTTGTTATAGCATTAAGAGTAATGGTTTGGCTATAGGCATAATTACGAGTACTTACTGTGATTTCACTAGTTTCATTTAAGTACTCGTCATTATCCTTTTCCAATCCAGTAATCGTAATACCACAAGCACCCTTCTTGCATATTTTAAATACTGAATCCATAATTATACATTAAAGTCAGCTCTTACTTTAGTCTTTATATCTCCTACTAGTGTAAGATAGTCTAAATATTTCTGCCTATCTGTCTGATTATCAGATAGTCCTAAAACAATACTGTTAGAGCTGTTGATTAAATCAAACTCCTCATCTTGGTCTACATACTGCCTAATAATGGCTTTGATGCATTCTTTGTGGTCTGGTTGACCAAACAGATGAACTTGAATATACGTCCACCTTGTTTCTTGTGTCACTTCTTCAGTCTCGGGGTCAGTAACCTCTACTACTTTAGACTGAATATCATAATTATAGTAATATGTGCCATTACCTAGCTTCTCTATTGAGTTAGGTTGTACATTCATTTCTATTCTTTTTGGTTCTAACATAAGGTCTTATTTTAAAATTTACTGGGAATGAATATCTGGTTAGAGAGTAGAATAGTTCCCTGCTCTTACTCTCAAAGTAATAAGATTTGTTATTGTATACAAAGTTAACTCTAAAACACTTACTATAGCTAACCATATCCACAACATGAATATACTTGTTATAAAATCTAGAAATATTAGACTTCTTCCCGTCCCAATTAGAGAACCTTAAACCTGTATCTCTTTGAATCTTCCTTAACAGATTCTTAGAATTACAGAACTCTAGCCAACCAAAATATGACTGCATTCTCCTTCTTAATTCCTGTCTGTCAATCTTACCAGATAGATACCTTCTAACAAGTCTGAATAATCTAACCTTAATTGACTTCCTTAATAGTACATGGGTATGATAGAATCTATAACCTACAAAGTCTATACCTCTATCATCTACTGGGAATATTTGGTAATTTGATTTTAACCTTAGATTTAGAACCTCCTTTAAGTACATCTTAATTGCTATAAGTACTGTTCTTAAGAAGTTCTTATCATCGCTGAGAATTACAATATCATCAGCATACCTGAAATAGAATTTACATTTCAACTCTTCCTTGACCCAATGGTCAAAGTAAGCTAAGTATAGATTAGCAAAGAACTGAGATAAATAGTTGCCTATGGGAACTCCATCAGCAGAGTAGATAATTTCAATAAGTAAAGATAGAAGACTTCTGTCTTTAACCTTCTTTTTGATAATTCCACACAGTATGTCATGATTAACAGATGGATAGAACTTTCTAACATCCATCTTCAAACAGTAGAGTGTTTCTCCAGGATGCTCAGTTAATGCTGCTCTTAAATCATATGCAACATTATGAATACCTCTATCCTTAATACAAGAGTATGTTTGCTTGATAAATATCTTAGTCCAAATAGGTTCCATCACGTTCATTATAGCGTGATGTGTTATTCTATCTGGATAGTATGGTAGTCTAAATATTAACCTCTCCTTAGGTTCATATATCTTAAACGTACTATACTCAGAAGTCTCATACACTAAATTCTTTAGCTGTTCCGATAACTTCTCATTCTCCTCTTGTCTATTCTTATCATGTTTGAGGATTCCCCATCTAACTGATTTATGCTTTCTTGCTTTATCATCAGCCTTTTCAATATTCTCTATATCATAAACCTTATCATGTAAATAACCTATGCGTTTCAAGTCTTATATATTTATTATGGAAGCTTTCGAGACTTAACCTACTAACACCCAGTTATTAAATACTACGTTGTCTTTTGCCAAGAGGCAAGGGTACTATTTAGACTGTAAAATGAATCAAATTACCTAAAGAAATATATAATAAGCCTACATTAGTATTAGCATTGCTGACTCCATTATTAGAATTGAAGTAGCTAAGACTAGCATTACTACCATTATTAGCGTTGCTGCTAACGATGAGTGTTTTGTAATAATTTCTTGTCCAGCACCAACAGAAGTAGGTAAATAGTACCCTTAATCTCGTATTTTATCTATTATATAATCGTTAAACTACTTTATTTAGTGTCCTGAAGCCCACATTAGTATCAGCATCGCCGACCCCATGACCAGAATAGAAGCAGCCAAGACCAGCACCACCACCATTAGAAGCGTAGCCGCCAACGACGAGCGTCCTTAATGCTGTGCTTGATGCATTGCAGTAATGATAGTCACACATGTATGTCGTAGTTGACCCACCTACAGCAGAAGGGATAATCTCACCCTTTTCCCCAAGGTCAAATGCCTTTATGTAACCATCAGATGCTACCTCTGTTCCTGCAACAGTCATCTTACCTTTAGCAGTATTATCATCACCAAATGCTGATGTATCAGTTGTAGTATATACACTACTTGGCTGATTAGCAGCTATTCTTTCAAGAATGATACCATCTAAGTTAGTCCAGATGTCTCCGAATGGATTATCAAATCCTCTCCATCTTGGAACTTTAAATGTTTTAGTTGCTAATGTGGTACTATCGTTTATTACAGTTTCAGGAATTACTAAATCCTTAACACCAGTAAAGTTACCGAACTCATTGCAATATCCACATGGAGTTAAAGGATAGTAACCATTGTATGTATTCCAATCTCCATTCCATGTAGTAACACCATCTCCTAAACCACCTTGATGATAACCTTCAGCAGTTAGTTCTGCATTATATGCAGCTTGAGAATTAAATGTTGCATACTCAATAACCCAAGCCCAGTAGAATATCCACTTGTAATACTCATAGCATAGCATTTCAGAACCAGCATTAGTAGCATAAGTTCTCATGTTAGCTCTTGAGATATTAGTTCTTGGTTTACCTAAGTCACTTCTGAATGCATCTGTATCTAAGTATGCATCATTAGCAGTTCTATTACCTCCGCCTCTGAATTGGGCAGTAGTATTAACTACAGATACAGCCTTATTACCAGTTTGGTTAACTGTACTTCTATAAGCATCGACTAGCATTTCTGGAATCTCTGTCCAAGTATCATCCATTTTAATGGTAGATATTCTTACCCATTTCTTATTAGAGTCTTGTACATTAGTTCCAGACTTACCGTAGAACTTAGGTGTATGTACTCTTACTGTACCATCAGTTCCGTCAAGTACTGATGCTTCACCAGTAATCTTCTTACTCCAATCATTAGGGTCAAGGTAGTAGTTAATTACAGCATTATTAGCTACACATCCTTTATATTGAGATTGTATTGGTAGAGACTTGTGAAGTAAAGGATTACCAATTCTAGTTAGTTTAGGGTCAGCTACAGTAGTATCCCACTCTACACCATAAGAGTAAATATCCTCTAATCCTGTGTAATCAATAGTTCCTCCACCTTGATTGTCTTGCCATGCAGCTGTACCATCTCCAGTATTCACTAATATTTGTCCAGCTGTACCTCCTGCGGGGATATGTTTATTACCAGCTGTAGTAGGGTGTACATAGTTATTAGCATTAGCTGCTATTCCACCTAATTTAGTCTTCTCAGCTGTCGTATAATCTTCTGTAGATAACTGCTTACCGTCTATCTTATCAACTTTTAGAGCAATAGCAGCTGTGCTTCTTGCCTCAGAGTCCTCAATAGCTTTATCTGTCTGTGCCTTGTTGTAGTAGCCTGTAAGGTCTACTTCTACATGTTTATTGCCTAAGAACTCCCATCCTGTCTTCTCAGTAGTAACCATCCATATATACTCATCATATACATCGTTGGCTCTAGAGCTTTCATTAGGAACCATATAAATGGTATTGGGATTGCCCTTAGCTGGTAGTTCTGTAACAACAAGAACCTTACCTCCTGCATCAGCTATTGCATCAGTTACCCATTGTTCTGTAGCTAAGCCTTCAATTACCTTATTAACAGTAGTTGATTTATTAGCCCCATTCTGAACGATAGGAATTAACTCATCACCAGCTAGTGTTGTAGCAGGGGTCATTTGAGAGATTTTAATGTCAGTTGCTGCCATTATTCAAATAAAATTAAATCACCATTTTCTGTAACCATAAATTTACCATCTTCTAATATAATGTTTGCCAAATCTCTAAAGATTAGACCTCCATCTTCTGTAAGTATATTAACGCCAATTTCAGCAAGAATATTTCTAGTAACATCAGTGAGATATATATCTCCATTCTCTAGTTTCCATTTATCCACTATATAGGATTCATGTCCTTGTCGTTTAACTATTAATGGATAACTACTATTCTCAAATCCTTTTAATATTACTTGTCCATTGGCATCAGTTATATACTCTTTACCCTTAAAGATAACTATAGCACCTACTAAGGGTAATCCAGTACCTCTGTCTATAATTCTAACTACAACTGAGATGACCTTTAAATTAGCCCTCCCAATATGGTTACCAATGCCAATATAAATTCCCATGTTAGTTACCTACTTGTAGTGTACTTTCAGGTACAGCTTTAATCCCTATAACTAATTCAGGATTCCATCCTGGATAGAATACAGTAGATATATACTGACCTTCTGAATCTTTTAATAATACCTCTACAGTTACATTATCATCAGTAATGTTCTTAACAAGAACAGCATTACTTCCATAAGGTAACTCAAAGTCACCTGCAGGTAGTAGATATAGTCTACTTACTTGCAGGGAGGTTGGTCTTTCATTCTGATTGAGATTAATCATTCTTATGCGTTTTTAACTTCGTTATTCATTTGATTACCATCGAATAGTTGAGCATATTCAATGTCAGTTCTCTTAGTATCATTATCAGCATCACTCTGTGACTTGTCTCTTTGAGTCCTAGCATTATACCAGTTAATATCAGCTTCGTTCTGAACCTTCTGTCTTTCAATTTCCAACTTAGCCTCATTAAGACTCTCAATCTTACCTTGAGCTTGTTGAAGTTGTTGTTGAAGTTGTTGATTCTGTTGCTGTAATTGTTCAAGTTGTTGCTGCATCTGTCCCATCTCATTTGCTTCCTTCTTCTTCTTAGCAAATGCCTTAGTAACCTTAGCTTTAAGTTCAGTAAGGCTTCTAGCAGTTAAAGCATCAACAATCATATCAGGGTCAAGCTGACCACTCTTTATTAGCTCAATAATGATTTGTTGGACATTCTGCATCTCCTTCATAATCTGAGTACTGGGTACAATATGTACATCGTAGTCAGTATGAGTGAAATGTTCTGGTAACGCTGTAAATACTCTTTGTAGTTTATCTCCAAGTATTAGAGTTCCAGTAAGTCCCTTCTTCCATACTATCTTAGCTATATCAAGACAATCTCTAAGTATATCTATTGATAATGTATCCATAGTTTGATAGAATGGTTTAGTAATAGTATAGGAGTTCCTAGCTCCAGCTTCTACATTACTAACTGCATCTTTCTGTTGAATACCATTTAACCTCTCTCTAAATACACCAGTAATAGATGATGTTTGGTCTTCTACTCTTTGCAGAGCCAAGTCAAATGCCTGTATAGTTTGAACCTTAATAGTATCAGTAAATCCAGCAAATGAGGTATTGTTATTAAATGCCCTACCTTCCTGGCTTGTATCTACCAAAGCAACTCCAGTCTTTTTAAAGGCTATCCACTTTTGTATCCTCTCAGTAAGGTCATCACCTAATATAGTAGGAAGCATTGATAGGTCTAACCAGTCCCCATCTGTACCACTATTAGCAAGGATATTATCCCTAAAGTATGTAATCAAGTCATACTTATCTTGTAAGTGAGCACATTGTAATACTAAAGATTGCGGAACATTATCTCTATTAACAAGGTATACGCCATTAACAGATAGTCCACACTTAGTCGGAGCATCCTTAGTTCTAATAACATTCTCTGATTTACCAGTAAGAACATATATAGATTGTCCAATTCTTACTCCCTCATACCTATTCTGAATATACTCGTCACCCTCTTTATCAATATCAATCCACTCTGTTTCGTAAACTGGTAGTAACTTAAAGTTAAATGATTCATATGTATCAGCTGGGAATCCAGGAGTAATACCTTTGCCAGCATCTAATCCAGCTCCTTCACCTTCCATAATAGGTCTGCATCCAACTTGATTCTCCATAGCTCTGATATACATATAGGAACTATCTGAGTAATGTTCATACATATCCTCTAGTTCAGCCCTACTCTCATCACTCATATTCTTACCATACTCTGTAAGTATTTGCTGTTTAGTCATCCACTTTCTAATTACAACTCTGTAACTATCCTTTACATAAGGAGATTCTGGATTTCTATCAACAAATGTGTTTAATGGATTGAGGACGTCAATACTAATATTAGTACCACTTGATGATGGTTTAACCTTATAAAAAGAACAACCAGTAACAAGTAAGTCTAATAGTAATGCTTTTAATTTATTAGCTAAGTCAGTATTCCTAGATTGAATTACATATTCAATAACATTCTGTGCAGCTACTTCATAATCACTAATGAAGTTATTATTAATATCCTCTATTAGCTTCTCAATATCTGCTTCCACAGATGCATCACTAACATTACCTCCTCCTATAAAGGCTAATATTTGATTATTCAAATGCTTCTGTAAGAATGTATATACTTGCTGACTTATTTCTAATTCCTTTTGCCTAGTAATCTTGGAGATTGTTTCCTTATCTTTACAAGATACCTTTGGAAGAATTGGAATGTCTAAATACTCTCCAATTAAAGCATCAACGTGTTTCTTTATAAGAGGAGTGAACTCAATAGAAGTAGGATTACCTATTCCAAAGTTTTCTTCAAGATACCTAAATTGCTCGGCATCTCTCTTACCGTTATAATAGTTGTATGCCTTCTGTAATTTCCATTTGTTGAAGACTAACTCATTTACAGCTTTGTCAATCTTCTCTATCAAATAATCATCACTTCTTTTGTTTGCACTCATCTTCGTAATCATATAATTGTATAGCAGTGAAGTATTTAGTTCTAACTAAACTTCGCTCCTTTAATTCCTTCTCAATAAACTTTATAAACTCCTCAGCCGTACCATCACACGCAATGGACAATGGCTTCTCATCTTTGTTAAGTCCTAGGTCCATTCTATATCCCACGTGCTCAGGTTCCTCTCCAGGGAATTTGTAAGTGGTTTCGTAAACCTTTAGGACTCCTTGATACTCTACACAATACAAAGATTTAATTAAATCTCGTATCGCTTGTTCGATGTCCTGTGTCGTCATAATATTGTGTAGGGAATAGATTAAACTTAGGTACTATAGATTGTTTATCTGGAATAACTCCTTTATGTTTAATTCCATATTCATCAGTCCAGTAACCAAATAGTCTCAGCTTCCTCCCTCCGTTATCAGCCTCCTGTGGTGGAATGCCACTTAATTCTTCATCTCCTAATTCAGCCATACCCATTGCAGCTACAATATCGAACTTCCTTTTATTCTCGTAGGAGTAAGTAATAAGTTCATTAATCATTGGCTCAAACCATATATTATGGCAGTAGTCATTAATATAGCAATCAATAAGGTCCAACTGATGTTGAATAACAGCTTCAGTTGCAGGAGCACCAAACTGTCTACTCCTACCAGCTTGTATATCAGACTGTGTAGCTCTGGGTCTTCTCATTAAGAATCTCTCTTCTTTCTTCTTAGTTCTAAACCAAGTAAGAATACTAATACGAGTAGATTCAAGACAAGCCTTACAGTTATAGTACTCAAGAATCTTTAGAGTTGTTCTATAAGCCTCTTCGAGGTTATTAGGTCTGTCTTTATAAACACAAACATACATTGGTTCTTGTAAACCAAAGCACCTCTTCTTAACTACAACACAGAAGTCAGATGGGTCTCTTGTGTTATCTGATGTATCATTCATACCCATATCAATACCGTCAATGCCAGCTACATATAGATTTCTAAAGTCTGAACCATTCTCACTCTTAATAGGATGTTCAATAATACAAACCTTACCTTTATCACTTGGTATGAACCTTACTCCATTCTTGGCTTCTTCAGAGTGTACATTATTCTGGAATGTATATTCTAACTGTCCCCATTTAGGCTTTAACTCTTGTGGGGTAATCTTATGTAACTTAATAGCAGCTAATTGCTCTGTTAATAGTACAGTATTGAACTGGTTATCACCTTCCAAAGCTAGTGCTTCATCTGGAGTAAAACAATACTCAGCTGAATATAGCATTAATCCTTTAGGGTCAGCAATCTTAGTAGCCCTCTTAGCCATGTAAAATTCCTTACCCTTCTCTGGGTTAGTCCAACCTCTCTTATCAACATATCCTGGAGCAGTAACAATAGTATATGCAGGAATGAAATATGCTGTTTCAACGTATGTACCTTCCTTAGTATAGTTATGTTTATAAGGAAGAACATCATATCCTTTAGGGTCATGGAATGCAGCGGCTACACCTTCTAATGCAGGACCACTATCACCGCCTGTACCCCAAGCTAGCTTAATACCGAATCTCTGTCCCTGAATATCAATAAGAGCATCACCCTGAATGAAAGCCTTCTTCCAATTGGGCCATGAACCGCTTTCCTCGTACATTAGAATATCAGTACGGTCACCACGAATCTTATTAGGCTTATCAGCTGTGATTCCTTCAATCTCAGACATCCATCCAGATTCTACACCATCTACATTTTTACTAGAAGCTCTCTTCCATTTAGCTGTGTTGTGAACCTGCCTTAGTTTCCTCATACCATCTTCGGTATTATCATCTAGGTATGATAACTGCATCCAGCACTTACTAAGAGTATCATCAACATAACCTTCCTGCTGTGCAGCTACTACTCCTCTAAAGTGTGGTCTAGTAATATAACCATTAATAAGAATAGCAGCAGCTATTTCAGAGAATCCAACACCACGGGCTTTCAATCCAATGGCATTCTTTCTTAACACTTTACATAATTCAATGTAATGGAAGTACTCATACTGTTTAACAAAGAAGTTAGGGAAGTCTACTGAACGACCACCACCAGCCTTAGTTGCAGATGATAGATTAGGTAACTGGTAGTAATTAATAAAGAAGTAATTATCACCAGTAATAGTATAACCATTCACAGTCATACCATTTCTACACCTATCATATTCTTGGTCCCAGAACTCTCCATAAGCCTTACCAAACATTGGTTCATTACAGTATTTACCAGTAGCAGCTTTGGTTCTTCTAGCTTCCATAAACCATTCTGGGTCAAAGTCTAATCCTCTTGTTCCATCAATAGGTCTATAACCAGTAAGTTCATAGGATAGATTAGAGTCAAAATAGTCTATAGGGTCTCCAATTCGTACATCCCATTTAAACTCTGAGAGCTTCTCTTCTAATACACCAGCAGGTTCCCCTACCTCTGTAACCTTTTCAACTAAGGCTTGGACAGTAGGGGACTCTGGTAATTTATTCTTAGGTTTCCTTCCACGTGCCATGTTACTTTAGTTTAGGTACATATCCTTCAACTGCACCAGCACGAAGACCTGTAGCAGCCTTCTGTTTCTTCTTAATACGAGCTTCTAAGGCATCTAATTCATCTAGTACTTTAGATATAGATGACATTTCCCCAATAACATCTTTAGCTTTAAATATAGGCTTACCAGTAATTGGGTCACGTTCTTGTAAATCAGAACCTTCATTGAAATAATCAATTAGTTCATCTACTTTATTCTGAGCTGCCCTTACTAATTTAATGTCTCTTGCTGATTCTTGTATCTCTCTATACTTCCTACATGCCGCCCTAAATAGAGGGTCATTAAATTCCTCCTCTGTAATGCCACTATCCTGCTTAGCTGCCTCATTACGTTCAGCTTCAGTAAATTGTGAATAGTGTGATTGCCAATCAATCATTAGGTACATATAGGTGAACTCTTTAAAAGCTCTTAGCTTCTTAGTGCCCTTTGGGTCTTCTTTGGTGATATTTCTATCATTAGTCCATAACTCAGAGAACTCCTTAATAAGAAGAATCTCTGGTTCGTTTAACCTTAATTCGTGATTTACATTATCATATAGAAATATTGTCATAACAATTACTGTTTAATTATACGTCTTTGGATTGAACCTCCGAAGAAGTTTTTACCGATGCCCTTATTCTTTACTACATGAGCACCTTCTCCACCTCTACCATTCTCTTGGTCTTTGAGGTCAACCTTTACCTTCTCGTTGTGTGGCAGCTTTTTATAGTCAGCAGGAGTCATCTTCTTATAAGGAAGTTTCTTATTACTAACGTTATATACTCCCTTACTTGTGTGAACGGTATCTGCTTTATTAACTACAGCACCTTTTTGGTCTTTCTTAACTCTCTTCTTAGCCTTACCTCCACACTTATCTTTAAATATATCTACTACTTTAGCACCCTCAGCTTTCTTCTTGCATTTAACACAGCCTCCAGCCATGAACTTCTCTACTTCATATCCTTCTGGGCACTCCCCTCTAAGGGTTTGAACATAACTTAACTTGGCTCCTAATTTAGCCATTGAAATTTGATTACCTTCCATTGCTTTGTATTGTTTATAAAACTCTTTTAAATCATTCTCTGATAGCTGTGCTACTTTGTCCTCAAAGTCCGCTGAATCCTTAGGGTTTAGGACTTTAATAAGATAGGCAGTGAATGCTTTCTGTTCGTCATTCATCTGCCCACCCTGTTGAAACATACTTATCATACTTTAACTAAATCCTTAGGAGGTTGGTTTCCAAATTTAACATAGTAATAATTGCCGAAGTTTGGATTCTTGAGTCTCTTCTGAATAGTATTATATTTAACTCCAGTTGCTTCAGATGCTTCCTTTAGAGAGTTATATATAACCCCATCAATGCTTATAATAGCATGATTTGATGGAGACTTTCTATGCTTAGCAGCTTCAGACAATTTAGTCTTATGTTCTTCAGTTAGAACCCTACCTGACTGTCCTTCCCTAATGTGCTTAGCGTGTTCCTCAGATTTCTTAACTCCAGTGGTTGACTCACTTATCTTCTTCTTAGTCTCATCAGTATGATGATAGCCCAGGTTACTTCCTGCAACAAGTAGGATATTATACTCTGGTTTAAGGTTATCAATCCAGAATTGTTCTCTCTTTAATAACTTATCCTTTATGTTATCATCTATATCCACAGTTTCTAAGATTTCGAAGTCAAATGCTTCTCTACCATATTTATTATAAGCATTTTGTAGGTGAGCATTGATATGCTTGTTATTAGCTAACCTACTAAAGTGCTCCTTTCTTCTTTGGTCAAGGTGTATTGTACTACCAACATAACACTTGCCATTAACATTATTACTTATTAAATATACACCAGCCTCCATAATTTACACTAATTATTTCTCTACTTTCAAAAGGTCCTTAGTATTGTAGATAGCTTCCTGCAAAACTCCTTCTGTAGAGAACCATCTACATCTAATACCTTTAAAATAATCTTCTGTTACATTAGGAACACCATGAGTTCTTATATTCATAGTTTCCTTTTTAACCACAATCATTACAGGTTTGTTAGGTATATCTTGTTTAAGAGTTACCACCTCACCTGGCATAAAATAAACCTTCTCTTCCATTATTCAATATTCTTAAAACGTTCTGTTAATCCTTCATTAATTACAGCCTGAATTTGCTGTTCAGCTACAACCTCAAACCCTTGTCTGAAGAATGGAACTGGAACTCCACAAGCACGTCTGTAATAAATATCATCTCCTTCCTTAATGAATTTACATAGTGGACTCACTGCAATTACATTAGCTACAACTGATAGATTCTCCTCTTGGTCTTCCTCACCAGAGTCTGGATTCTTAAATTTACCAGTATATTCTGGGATAATTAAGCCACTATTAGTAACCTCAATCTTTTGATAAGGGTTCTTTGCGTATGGTTTAACCAGTACATAATAGTTGATTGGCATAATCTCCATAGTCTCCATCTTCTCAGTTACTTCTTTAGCCTTCTGTAATTCATCCTTAAGATTCTCATTAAGAGCTTTAGTATAGGCATCTACTGCCTTATTATGCGCTTCTACAGCAGCATCTTTCTTCATATCATCAAAACTCTCAGCTCCAGCGAATCCTACAGCTTTACCACCAAACATTAAATCCATTTGTCCATTACCTCTCATAATACATTTAAATTTTAATTTATTACCATTTTCCTATCGGACAGAACGCATTAGGTAGGGTTGTTTTAGCCCTTAACCTACATCCACATCCATTAATATAACCATCTTTCTTCTCTGTACTTACATCTTCATTATTAGGGTTTACCCACAGTTTACTATTACATATCTCCCCTAATACTACACTCTTTTTATAGAGCTTACATCCTTTACACAAACGGATGCGGGCTTCAGATATATTCTTATTAAGCCCAAGCATCTCGTTAGTGTGACCATTTAAAATAGCACCAAGACCCATAATTATTCTATTTAGTTCATAAAGTTGCTAATATCTCAAACCTAGTTGTTTGAAAGATACTCATATAGGTATTATTAGAATTCTATAGGTCTTCTGCTATTCTTTCTGGCTTCTAATATAGCTTCCTTCTTATAGAACCTACACATTCTTTCCACATCATCCCTTAGATAATCAAGCTCATGTTCAGTAACATTGCCTTGATGGTCATAATGTATAAGTATTAATTTCTTAATGACGAACTTGGGATTCAATTTTTGAAGCATCCAAGCATAGGTTGATAACTGTAATGCGTAGTGCATCTTGTTACAATCCATGATATTGTTCATAGGATACTTCATCATTTGACACTTCTTAGTTCTCTTATCGAAGAAGGATTTATCATCCAACTTCTTATTAGTTTTATAGTCTATGATATAGATGTCATTACCATCTTTAATAAGTAAGTCAATCTGACCAGCTAGTCTAAACTTACCATCTTCTGACTTTCTATATATCATATACTCAGGGAATACTCCTTTCTCAATGTCAAGTAAATCTTTATTACGCTCCATTAAAGAGTCGTTAGTATTTACTTCAAACTTACCTCCAAGTCCAAACTTTCTTAACTCACATTGCTTCTTAGAAGTGTAATTACCTTCTAATTCTGCATGTATTTTAGAACCTCTTTCACAAGATTCAGCATTAGTCTTTTGCCATTCATCTAAGATGTCTTGTTGAGCTTTATTATAATCATTACGGGAGAACCCATACATATTACAAAAATATTCAACATCTATCTTATGTGTATTTAACAACTGAGATTTCTCAGCCTTAAACTCTTCTCCTGATAATAACTTCTCTAATGCTTTATACCCTGACCAAAATTCTTTATCAAAATCCTGACAGAATTTACCAATTAATGTTGTTACTGATACATATACTCCATTCTCATCCCAGTACATATGCTTCTCATCGTTGTAGCAAACGTTCTGGTTCTGCTTGTCCACTTTCATATAGCCTTTTAAATTTATCCTTTACTGAATTATAATCTAACCATGTTGTAAGAGGTTGAAGAGATGGGGCTATTATAGATTGATAATATCCCAGGTAATACTCCTTCTTAATAGGATACATAACTACAAGCATTCCTACAGGTCCATCTACACCAGATAATGTATAGAAGGCAGCAGACTTGGCATTACTACGTTGTAGCAACTCTACTAAGTTAGGCAGTCTTGTGCTATATTGTTGAATACTATCTATTCTTAAGGACTTATTATCATTTATCTTTTCAATCTCATCTCCATAGTTTATATATTCTAATTCCCTCCATATCCTTAAATAGCTCTTGGTATCAAGACCTCTCTTCTTCTCAGTTAGTGCTGTGAGGTATCTATAAGATAATCCATGAGTACTAACCAAGGTATTGTGGTAATTCAATAAGATAACATTAGACGCATCCTTGTCCTGTACCAATATTCTTTCAATGTATTCATTAATAGAAGGGGAGATTATCTTTGTATATTCCTCAGCGAGGTACTTTTCCTGCTGGACTTGTTCAGTATAATCTTGTAAGATAAGTTTCGTATGACCTCTAAAACTGGTTTCCACTACTATTACTGATAAAACTATAATAATGATAGTCTTAACGTTTGGACCCAAGTTATTAATCCAGCCATAAATTGCTTCTAGTCTACTTAACGACATTAATCTATTTCCTTTAAATGTTGAATGTTAGTCCGTCTAAAAATAAACTCTAATTCATTTTCATCAATCCATTATTTATAATTTACTACCTTTCATTTGATAATGTGCAAATTTAGCTTTAATTTTGTAAATAAAAAAATGAAACATAAACTTATTTAATTATGGAACTAAATCAGAGAGAATTGAAGGCAATGTATGTCTCTTTAAAAGAGATGTGCAGTAATGTAGATTGTGATAGTATTCCTATGTTTAGACAGGGAAGTAAGTTAATACCTAGATGTAAGAATGGAAGTGGTATCCATATTAAGAAGGAGAATAGAGGTAAGTTCACAGCATCAGCTAAGAAGGCAGGTCAGAGTGTACAAGAGCACGCTCGTTCTGTACTTAATAATCCTAATGCTACTCCATTACAGAAGAAGAGGGCTAATTTCGCTAGAAATGCAGCTAAGTGGCATCATTAATGATTAATTATGACAGAGAATGCTGAAACAGCTAAAATTAACAAGAGTTTATTAAAAGAGAGGAAGAAGGAATGTTGTATATGTGGGGAGACTACTTACTGCTGTTTAGAGTTACATCATATAAGGAATAAACTCTATACAATATCAAGAGCAGTTAAGAACCTTCCCACACCTCTTTTTATTAAAGAGATGAATAAGTGTATAGTAGTTTGTTCTAATTGTCATAAGAAACTACATAATAATATAATTAGATATGAGGATAATAAATAATGTAATGAAACTCCAATCTGGAGGAGAACCAAAGAGGGTAAGATATATATCTGCCCCTAGCCGTAATATCAATAGAGGAATTGGAGACCCAGATAGAGTTACTAGTGTGGGTGATGAAATAACTAAGGCGAGAGAGTGGGAAGCTAATTGGTATAAGGGAAGGAAAGCTACTGGTAAATTTGAAGACCAGTTGGACGATACTACTTATAACTTTATGATTGATAGGATAACTAATTCACCTATAACAGTTAGAGATGGGGCTAATTATAAAGCTGACGGTGCTAATGGTACAACTACTGTTAAAGATGGAGAAGCTATCATCACAGCCAATGCAGACCCAACTTATGAGAGGCAAGCCGCATCATTTGGAAATACATTAGAGTCTGTATTAACTCATGAACTAGACCATGCTGCCACTATTAAGGATATGAATGTGTGGGGTCAAACTCAAGAAGAGTTCAATAAAAATTCCATAAAGTCAGCTACACCTAGTCTTATTAAGGTGAATGATATTATTGGAGGTGGTATATTTAAAGGAGGCAGTAATGATTACATAAATAATGCTGCTGAAGTTAAAGCCAGGCTTAATAGTATGAGAAGGGATGCTAAGATGGACCCAGCTAGAACTGACTATAAATACAGGGATTATAAATACTGGCTTGATAAATATGGGCTAAATTATGGTAAGGAGAAATCTGAGCTACTAATGAATACAGTTGCCCAGGTACAACCAACAAGTAGTGGTACATTATTTGCTCAGGAAGGCACTGTACTAAGGCAAGATAATACTAGAGTAGCTAAACCAGTTATTCCAGAACTTATAAAAGCTAAACCAAGACAAGACCAACTTATTGATTTAGGAGGAGAACCATCTACTGATACTAGAACTGCTGCTGAGAGAAATAGAGACTATTGGCATCCCATTAAAGGTGCTAAGGAGAGGTTTAAATCTTCTATGAGGAATGGAACTAATCCATTAGTAGGCTTAGAAAGAACAGTAATGCCAGCCATAGCTAGTGCAGCATTAGTAACCACTCCAGCAACTGTAGTTGGAGGACTATTAGGAAGTGAAGCTGTTAATAATGCTACTGGTGGATTTGGACAATGGCTAGAAGGTAAGGTAGGTATTCCAGCAGAGGTTGGAGAGTATTTAAATCCAGGTGCAGTATATGGTGGAGGTAAAGGCTTAAATATTACTAAGAATAAATTAGTTACAAAGTTTATAAAAGGTGATGCTGATTTAGGTTGGAATGCTTTAAATAGGAATCACTGGATATTTAATAGAGAAGCTCGTACACCTACTAATATTGCAATGGCAACTGCTAATAGGGTAATGCCTCTACTATCTAATGTAGAGAAGACTCCAGCTAGAATTGCAGCTTATAAAGTAGGAAGGAGAACTAAAGGTAACGCTTCTGTATCTCTAAAGGATATTAAGAGTAATGAATCTACCTATACAGGTTCAGCAACACCAGAAAGTAATAATGGTGATAGGGACTTATTAGGAATGTATCTATTTAAGAATGACCCATTAATAAGTAGGAGTCCTTGGTTCCAGAAAGTATCTCAGTCATTTAAGCCAGCTAAAGGTCAAGGATTTAGTTATGGTAATAGATATAATGAACTATATCCAGGTATTGAGAATAGAAGATACCAAATGCAATCTGTAGTTAAAGATTCAAGACCTTTAAGGTTCAGAAACATTGAAGAGTTTAATGAATACTCTAATGGTATTGGTAAACTACAAGGTAAGGAAGGTGATATGGTTATTGAAATGCCAGATGGATTCCAAACCTTTAGACAGCCTGGAACTAATTACGCTGGACCTATAGATGACGTAGGAGGTCATGTTATTAAGATAGACTACAATAAGAAAGGTAAGCTAACTCAAATATCCCAGGATATGTGGAAGTTCAATCCAGCTGACTATGCTAAGAGGTGGTCAGGTAAGAATGTAGCAGAAGGAGTGAGAGCTACTAAACAAGCTGCATTAATGGATAAGGTTGGAACTCCTTTTATATTACAGCAAGAGAATCCTATTTATATAGGTAGCAGGAGAGTTTGGGATAGTATAAAGAGTATTCCTAAGAATCCATATATAAGAAGGCAACCTCTAATGCAAGGTGTATTATTAACTATGAAGAGAGGTGGTAGCTTAGTATCAGATGGTAGAAGATTCAAGTTTAAGGATTCTACATTAGTAAAGAACTCTAAGACTCTTAATAATAAAAGAGATATGAGGAAGAAGTTTATGAAGTCTGATAGACCTACATATACTAACAACAGAGTTAGAAAGGGGCAAGATGGATTACGATTTACTAGGTATGATGCAGTAGAGAGACCTACATTTAATATGGATAATACCTTTGAGGAATATAGATTCCCAGTTGATAGCCCAGCTCCTGCATATACTATTAGTAATAAGGTAGAAACTCCAGATGTACAACCTATTATTAAAGAAGAAACACCTATGAAGAGAGAACTATTTAATATCAAACCATCTAAGGGTTTAGACGAGTTTAATAAGTGGTATGATGAAGTAGAACAGGAAGACCCAGAAGCTAAGCATTATAGACAATTCCTTACTAAGATGGCTGAGCAGGAATCTGGATTTAATAGTGCAATTCAAAACAGAGCTGGTGCTCCTGCTTATGGATACTTCCAATTCATGCAAGATGGTAAGAAGTATAATAATATTACTGCCTTTGCAGGTACAGATGTAGAGACATTTAGGAATAACCCTAAACTACAAATCAAAGCTGCTATTAAGTTAGCTAAGCAATTTGAGAGAGGATTTAATAAACAAGATTTAGAGCTAGCTGCACAGAAAGGATATACTAAATTTGGATTATTAGGTGGAGCATGGTTAGCAGGTAATGGTGGTGTTAGGAAGTACTTACAAGGATTAGCTAACCCATCTGATAAACATTGGAGTAAATCTGGAAGTGGAACGGATGTAGCTAGTAGGATACAGATGTTTAATTTCTAAGAGTATGAAATTTATAACCTTTATAAAGGGGATAGTTACTTCACATTCTGGCATTAGTAGTAAGAGAGTGTGTGGAGTATTAGGATGGATAGTTGCTATAATAGTATTACTATACTGTACTATCCACGTTATTCAAGCCCCATTAATGATAGATACATTCCTAATCTGTTGTATGGCATTACTTGGTATTGATTCTATAACAGGAATCTGGAAGAAGTTTGATGGTAAATCTAAGGATAAGAATGAATTATAATCAAGCTACACTTCATGCTGCTACTGGTAAGATATTAATGCTTCCAGGATGGCATGGATATTTCTTTTGGAATTATGGTACTAAAGAATTAAACTTTAGAGATGGTGATTACCATTTAGATAGTAAACAGTTAGAAGATAAGAATGTAAGAGATAGAAATGATTGGTATTACATTACATAACAAATAAGGGGAGCCTAGCACTTAGCTAAGTTCCCTTTATTATTTATAGTATAATATTTGACCCCAATAAACCCCTCCAATAGAAATGCAGCATAGAGCCTGCTTCATAAAATCCTCATTATCTTTAGTTGACAATGGAGCAACTATATAATCTACGTGATTACCTCTCAGCTTACTCGCAATCCTATCATCTAAATCAGATTCTTCAATTAGTAACAGTGTTTCTTGTCTAGAACCTTTAAATGTTTTCATACCCACTTTCCTATATAACCCTTAGCTTCATACTTCATTGCATCTAGCTCTATGTATTTCTTAAAATTACTAGCAGTAACTTTTATATCAGTTACTATATTCTGGAAAGGAACTCCTAACTTTACTAGTTCATTCGTATGAATAATTTCACATATTACTAATATATGTGGAATGCCAAATTCTCTGATATACATTATTCTACTTCCTTAAAATTTATTTTAAAACTCTTAGATGTATATCCAAGTGTACTATTATCTACATGGGAAGGAAAGTCCAAATCCTTAGTCTTTACATAGAGTTGACAATGACAAGTACCTTCTTCCATTTCCCTAAACTCTTTACACATACATACCGTATCATCTGTCCTTACTAAGGAACAAGGGCAGTACCTTTTACCATATTTCTCCTTATTCCTTTGTAAGCCAGCTAATACAGTCTCTTTGATTTCTTTATCATCAGTTATTCTCACCATATACTTCAATTTCTAATGACCTTTCTCTTTTCATTAACATTGCCATCTCCTCATAAGCCTTTACTAAGTTCATGTGTAGTAGTTCTTCTGCAATAATAGGGTCTGTTGGAACAGTATGAGCTAACTGTACAGTGAAATCTCCCTCTTTAAGAACTATATAACACGTTCTGTCATTATAATATATCATGCACTTGGTATGTTAGACCATTTCTTGTTAGGTGCAATGTCTTGGATACAGCCTGGAATATGTTTAGTTTCATACTCCGTAATAGTCTTAGTTACCAGAATGCTATTAGCTTGCTGTATCTTCTCTTTTAACTCTTTGATATATTTATCTCTAATAGTAACCATTCCACACAGGGAGGCTATTGCCTTCTGTATAATATTTGCATCTCCTTCAGACAGATGAGATAGTACTTCATCAACTGCCTCTACATCATATAGTTCAATTTCATTAATAGTCATTAGTCCTTCAATTTATTCTCCAGCTCAGAGATTTTAGCCTTTAGTTCGGCATTCTCTTTAGCTAGTTCTATGTTATCATTCTTAACCTGTTCAGCCTTCTTCATAAACTCTTCTAAACCTTGCTCAAACAGAGTTAAGTTCATTTTAATTTGTCTGATTTCTGGAATCATTGTCTACCTTATTAACCTTGTCCTCTAGTTCATTAATAATCCTATGCAAACAAGGGAGCTTAGTTGTAATAATGCTATTCATATAATCTTTAATATCATCTAGAGTCATTGCATCAAATTCATCCTTAGTAAGGTTACGTGATTCAATAGTCTCAATAAATACATCAATAGCATCTTTAATAGCTTGCTTATCCCTTAGCAGTTGTTCATGTGAAAGATGCACATTAGTAATCTTAGAGAATAGTGCTGGATATTTGGTAAATATCTCTTCGAGTTCCTCATCACTAATGAGCTGTAGTAACTCTACTGCCTTATTATAGAGTACTTGTGCCTCTATAACCTCATACTTATCGAGTATTGATTTTAATTGCATAGATTCTTATAGATATTAGATAGTATTAGACAATGCTCTACATTAGAACCATTCTCCATTCCTGCAATAATCTTATCTAATACTGTTAGCTTAGCCACTGTTACTTTACCCCAAAGGATTGAATCTTCTTTGGGTTCTGCACTTCCACATTGACATTTACACTCTTCTGTACTTAGGATTTCTTTTACTTCTTTAGCCATAGTTTAAAATTTTATAATTAATATATTATTTCTTCCTTATTGTTTAATAATACAAAGATAATGGATTCTAAATATACTACCTAATGGTATATACTTAAATATACTTAATATAGGTGAACTCAGATACTAGGTACTCTAAAAATACGCCCCCTCCCCATTGAGGTGACCAGTTATATAATATTTGAGTTTTATTGGTAGATAAATATTAGATTCGCAATTCGCGAATTGCAAATTTTAGTATAAACTGCATGATAGGGATAGTTGAAGTTTAGTAAGCTATAAAAGAGTAAATAGTATGAGAATGGTAGGTATTATGAGAGGGAGGGTAGTGTACTACAAAACGCCCCCTCTGGGTTGCTCAAGAAAAATCGAAAAGATTTAGGAAGACCTGGGGATATACTATTACTAATTTAATTCATCAATATCTCTCTGATTATTAACATTTAAAGCTTTACGGTTGTTGTAACCGTTATACAGTCATGCAAACTACATACGTTTTATTCAATGGTGTTCTTGTAACATTGTCAGAATACAAGGAAATGATTGCAGAGCAACAATAATGCTCTGCCTTCAATAAGGGAGATTGTTCTCCCTTTTATTCTTTCTTTTATATACTAGTACTTAATATATATCTTCAATATGACTTTGAATTAACAACTTAAAACTGTCGGTGGTGTGGTTAACCGTCCTTTTGATATGAATACTACATACGTTCTTTATTGCGGTGCATTGATTACCTTAGCTGAGTACAAAGCAATCATCGCTGAGCAATAGCATTAATGGGAGTGGCGACACTCCCTTTATTCTTTTAATAACACAATACAATATACTATTACTTCAATTATATCTTCATTATATTCTTGAATTAATAACTTTCCCTTTTACGGTGTGGGTAAAACCGTCAGAAGCATATGGATACATTATTCGCATTTGCAATCGATTACAACAAAGCGTTCTGCGCTAAGTTAGGTGTTGAGATTAAGACAGGCTTAGATGCCTTCGAATCCAATGACACAGTTGTTCGTCGTAGTCTCGAAGATGCAATGTTTCACGTCGGTGACATTGTTGAGATTCCTGCAAAGGATAGTGACCAATGGGTTTCGTGTCCCGTAGCTAAAGGTGGCAATGCAGTGGTTCGTCCAGTCTGCAGAGTTACAGCATCAGACGGCACAGTTACAGCACGCGAGCTGTTTTACGGCACTCTCACCAAATCGGTGCAGAATCGTGAGACCAAGCAGACGGTTAGCGTGACTGGCACGGTTGTCGACGAACTTCGTAACTGCATCATGCAGAAGGAAGGTTGGTTGAAACTGTGCGGCAAGAAGCTCAAGGTGACCAATGCAGTCGAAGTGCCAATCATCCGTAGAGGGTGGAATGGGCAGCCCGACAGAGCCACAACCACAACAGTCTACAGCATAGACGTGGTTGCCTAACACAATGGAGAGTGGTGACAGCACTCTCCTTTCTTTTTAAATAATTAAATACAATATATTATGGCAACGTTTAAATTAGAAGTTTATGCTTATCCAATTAATAACAATGATTGGAAGAAGCGCAAGTCCCTTTATTTTGATGCAGAGAAGTTTGAAATGGAGAAACATGAGGATGATGGCTATTTTACTGTCAAAGTCACAGCTCCCAAACTTCCATATGAACATTACCAACGTGAGAATGGTGCTTATGGTTGCAGGAAAGCTGAGCAATCAATTACTGACTATGCTCACATAGAAGGTAATACATACACATTCCCTATAGTACAATGTGTTGAATTTAAGGGAGTTTGGGGATAAGAGATAGGAGAGGGCTTCGGTTCTCTCCTTTATTCTTTCAATAATTGTAGATAACTTATACTAGTACTCCTCACATCCTCGATATGTATTTGAATAAAATAATATACTAATTACTATATGTATTGGTGTATTGATACGTTAAACTCAAATTAAATTATTAAAGATTATGGCAAACGAAAGCCTTTTCGCTTTTGCGCAAAGTTACGCAGAAGCTAGAGCTAAAGCTCTTGGTGGTAACATTGTTAAGGGTGCAGCAGCATTCGAAGTTGAAGACGCTCCAGTAAGACGTGACTTGTCGGAAACCCAGTTCAATATTGGGGATAAGATTGTCATTCCTGCTGATGCTAATTCAGAACAATGGATTTGTACTCCGCTGACTAGAGGACAGAATCCTGTTACTCGTGCATTGTGTGAAGTAACTGCGGCTGACGGTACGAAGAGTGTTAAGGAGTTGTTCCTCGGTACACTGATGAAGTCCGTACAGAATCGTGAGACTAAACAGAATGTCAGCGTTACTGGTTCGATTACTCAGTTCACTGCGAATTGTGTAACTAAGAAGGAAGTATGGCAGAAGTTGTTCGGTAAGACTCTGGAAGTCGTCGGCAGTCAAATGGTGCCCATTATCCGAAGAGGATTCAACGGACAACCTGACAGAGCTACTGAAACATCTGTTCTTAAAATCAATGTCCTCGAATAGACCTCGAAGGACTAAGACCATTAAAGCTTGGGTAATGGATAAGTATCACATTAGAACTTCAGATAATATTTATCAGGTTCTAGATACGAGTTCATTACCCCAAGATAAAAGCTTCTGGGCGCTGATACAACCCCTCGACTTTTGCAACTGGTCAGTCCTAAAATGGATTCCTCTTTGAGGGACATTTGTAACTGTACACACATTTAGGCACAAGCTCTAAATAATTAAATTCCAAATATACCCAAATTAAGGGTTTGGTTCTAAATGTGTGTACATATATACCTTATTTTATTGTAATGCAGCATATAGATGTATTAACACCTATATAGAGTTCAAAGCCTCTACAAATGCAGATGACAATAAAACTTAACTAATCGTATAACCTATAATTGGAGGATTAAATTATGAAATTATTCTATTTGCCTAATACTAAGGCAATAGTTGCTAAGTACAACAACAAGTTCGTCTCACTACCTAATGTAGAAGAGATAGACAAACCTGAGAAGCTCATACCTTGTCAACCTTTTTTAAAGGAGTATAAGGACTCTAAGTGGCATGATATGCCTGATGATACTGATGCCTTCTACGCTCATCTTAACAAATATAATAATCTTAGTACATCTGATAGACGTCCTCGTATTATTAAGATTCACAAGATTGAGTTGGCTATCACGTATACTACTAACGAAGTAGGAGAACCTTGGTTCCAGTTATCTGGCAAAGTTCCTCACTATGTATTAAATGGAATTGCTAATGTTCTTAAAGAAGAGTATTATGATTCTATTAAGTAGTGGTATATTCATCTCTGATGGCATGGCTTCGGTCATAGCCATCATCATAGGAATACTAACTTGTGTGTTCTGGTATAAAAATAGTAATAAAGAATAAATAACAATTTTAAATAGCTAATCGACATGAAAACTTTTGAAGAATTAACTCACATTGCCAATACCTTAATTAAACAGTTATCTCTTAAGATAGAGATAATAACTCCAGAAATGGCTAGGGCATATTTAAATACTTCCGTAGGAAACAGAGTCATTAAACAAGATATCTTAAGGGGCTTAGTTAGCTACTTAAAGAATGACACATTCAAAGTAAACGGAGAAACTATAGTGTTTGATTCAGAAGGTAGCCTTATGGATGGACATCATAGGCTAGAAGCAGTAGCCGCGGCAGGTGTTCCAGCCATCTTTATAGTAGTAAGAGGTGTGGAGCGTTCTACTTGGACAACTATGGATTCTGGTACTGCTAGAAGTCTTGGAGACGTGTTTAGGATTGAAGGTATTCCAAACTATAATAGTGTAAGTTCTGTAGTTGCAGGTACATATGCAATGAGAAACAATAAAATTGGAACTAATACTCTAGGTGCGGGTAACAAATTGAAACGTGATGGTTTAACTAGAGACGACGCTTTAGGTCTTTATTATAAGTATGAGGACACATGGCAACTAGCTGTAAGAACTGGAGTAGGTCTTCGGAACAAACTTCCTGGATACTTCAACGTAAAAGAGGTAGGAGTAATTTCAGCTTATCTAATTATCTTCTTACATCACGATGCAAAGAGAGTAACTGAGTTCTGGGACTTAGTAGCTACTGGAGACGGTATTTATGCCTCACTAAGAAATGTATTCTTAAAGGACATGCAGGAGACACGGTACAAAAGGCTAACATCTAAAGCAAGACAGTCTCTCATTGCTACTGCGTGGAATACTTACCTCAAGAATAAGAGAGCTAAGAGATTCTCATTTGACCTAAAGGTTACAGTGAGCTTCACATAAACCTACGTAATGGGTGCTAGTTTAATAGCTAGCACCATTTATCCATAATTAAGGCAGGTTCTCCGTGAGGAGAATAGGTGAAAACACAAGTACAGCAATCTATAATAAACAGATAGCTATTACTGTTAGTTGAGTAACTGAAGACCTGTGCTCACTTGGTATAAGAAGAAGCGTTTAATAGTGTACATAAAAGCGTGGATACTCAGAGCACCAAGTATGGTTGTAGGTTTTTATAATGTATAATTTTATCTTAGATAGGAGAATATGATTTCTCTATACCCCGTGAAGGGGTCGGCATCATGACTAAGCCTTTACGTGGCGATGCTATAAGTAATCCATAAGGATGAAACTAATTGGTCAAGTATGTTTAATTTAATAACTAATCGACAAATGAAAATTGAAAAGAACAAACTCGTGAATCGTGCTCAAGTATTAAATCAAGACATCCGCTTAGGTATCATTGCATACTCTGTTGCTGAGATGGCTTCTATTGCTTCTCAAAGTCTTGAGAAGAAGAAACTTGGTAAGATTACGGAAGAGGAAGATGCAGCAGTCTTCGAAGACTGCAAGGAGTATATCCGCTCTGCAAAAGAACTCTGTGATGAAGAAGGCTTGGATTGGTCTGTATGTGTACTACTTTCTCGTTCCTCACTTAAACAATATGTCAATGTGGAGAGCAAGATTGACTAAGGCTGTATTCCTGTTATTTGCAGGATATTTAGGCTTTCATTGCTATATGGCATCCTTATGGTTGCCATTAGTATTGTGTGTATTACTTATGATACTTATTATTTCACTTAAAAACAAGGATTTAGCATGAAAAAGATTGATGTGATTTTGAATGGTGCTGAAGAACAGTACACTTCATTAATTAACAAGTTGTCTAACATCTTAGAACCATATGCATTATTTGCAATGGGTAAAGCTCCAGTATACGTAGGACGCATAGTTGAAGAACTCGGTGTTAAACAGTGCAAAGAGTGTGGTGCTTTTATATTCAACATTGACGGTGACGACGTGGCTCATGTAGACCTGGAGAAGATGGAAGCATCGGTCTTCGGTGGTGTAAACTTCCACTTAACTACTGACGACGTTGAATCAGTGAAGGACGTATTGAAAGCACTCAAACGCCACGAGGGTAGCGATAACGACATTGATGAGAATCCTATCAAGGACATCATCGAGAGTATGCCCAAAGAACTCAAATCGCTTCTCGGAGCTGCCGTTGCAGTATCTGTTCTCCGTAAGAGAAGAAACGATAATAACTAAAGAAGGTTTTTTGAAGACAAATATCAAGGGGTTAGGTCACTGCGAAGTGGGCTAACTCCGCCAACTTTTAACGCTTATAATGAAATGGATATACTGAAGCAATTAGAAGAAGGCAAACCATTTAGTGGCAAGAATGGTGCTTTTACTGGAAGAGTTGAACCACAATCAATAAGTGGTGATACTTTATCTGTCATATGTGATAAGGATGGTACAAGATGGCATGAGAATTGGGAGCTACAATATACTATCTGGGGTTTTGAACGTGGTGACTACTATTTCCTATGAGTAAATGTGATATATCTAAATGCCATGCGAGTTGTTGTTATAACGCTCCATTGCCTAAGAATTACATATTTGCACTTAAGAATAGGATTGTTAATCCTGTGATTAAGATACTCGTCCTTGATGATGATAACATGAAAGAGAAGATGTGTTATCCCATTACAGATGAGAATCCCGATAAGAATAAATGTCCATTTCTAACTGAGAATTGTAGATGCAATATCTATGATAGAAGACCACCAATATGTAAGAAGTTTGGTAATGGTACTGAACCATTATTAACTTGTACTTATTTGGTTCCAGAAGAACAGAGAGAATCTGTATTGGCTGGATATAAGTCTGCTGTTAATAGATTAACATCTCCAGCTGCATTAGAAATGGCAAAGAAGTACAAATGATTATGCCAAAGGATTATGCACTAAGGAAACTACATTCCAAAGGGGAGAAGGTTATCTTCTGTGGATGTGACGCTATAAGTGGCTTATTAATTCATTACTTACTTGATGAATTGTTTGGTAGAGGTGAGTATAAGATACTACATCGCTATGACCTACAATTACAACAAGATTGGGAATGGAATATTGATGAGCCAATTCCTGACAAAGATATTATTAAGGAATGGTTCTTTACAGAGCCTGAGAGAATAATTACTACTTGTTGGGATTATGAGAGAACACTCAAAGCTGTAGAGGATGCACAGATTACTAATGTACGAGTCTATGAGTTTTGTAGGTATAAACACATAACTGACTTACCATTCTAATTATGGAAGAAGTGTACATACAAGTTCCTAGAAGAATCTATCTTGAAATGCTTGGAGAGATAGAGGACTTAAAGGAGGAGTTGGAGAAGAAGGATACACTACTAAGTGAACCAGACTCCTATGACAAATTCCTAATTAGGAAGAGTAAGTACATTAATGGTCTCGTTAATTATTCAGTTGGCTATGTAAATAACCAACAGAAGTTAAAAGAAACTAAAGAGACCCTTGATGCTTTGAAGGTCAGTTATAATACTCTAAACGATTTATATAATCAAAAGGTTGAGGAAATGAACACTTTAGCTAACAATGTTAAAGAGGTTTTGAGGTCACTTAGTACTTGCATTAATAGCACTAGTCCTACCAACCGTATGAAGCAAGCTCAAAGCAGCTTGGCAAAATTATATAATTCATTACTCAAAGGTGCAGGAGTATGACTGCACTAACTGGGCTTGTATGGTTTTGACAGGCGATTACAAGTTATGAGGACGTGTAGAGTTCGTACCAACTCTTATAAAATGATACACAATTTTAAGTGGCAACACTGAAGTAAGAATGGCAGCTTAAGCTGTGGCTTATTAATATTAACGTATTAATGTAGTCGGGTTAATGGAGAAGACCTAGAAACAGAAGAGGTGTGGGAAGAAGCATTATAGAGCAGCCCACTTAACTTGAAAGCCAAAGGTTAGTAAAGCTGAGATTCTCCACAAAAATGTGTATAGTAGGGACGCAAGGGTTTTACCTAAAAGTGCTACTCGTTCTTCAACGTAAATGAAGTGGTGGAGAGGATGACTTCGGTCAGCCCTAGTTTGGTAGTTTGTAAATTAGTAATGACCACAGTGATGTGGTTTTGTAATAGGTTTGGACTGTGTAAAATAGTTGGGTTCCTAACTAATAAAACTATCTATATGCCAGAACTCACTGGCTGATGTAATATAAATGAGACACACGTTATCCTTATAATAAGGGTTGTTTGGACGGCGGTTCGACTCCGCCCAAGTCCACAAAGCGGGATGCCGAAGAACTACATTGTACTTCATATTGGTTTAGGCAATAGGTCTTGAAATACAGAATGAGAGAGTGCCACCTGCACTTCTCCCGCTTATTTATGTTTAACTAATCGACAATTTGAAATGGAACAAAAGAAACGCAACTACGGTAAGATGACAGCTGAAGAGCTATCAACTGCTGTAAATCTAGTGAAGTCTGAGAACTCTGGAGTATTCAGTGTTAAGGACATTAGAAGTGCATTTAAACAACTTGGAGTACCTATGTATAGTGAATTTGCTACAACATTGGTGCAACAAGGTATACTCGTACAGGCAGGATTAACATATCAAGATGGATATAGTTGGTCTACTACAGAGCCTATTCATATGAATAAAGTAACTGAACTTATGAACATTACTCGTAAGAAGGTTGCTACACAAGCTCGTAAATATAGTCAAAAGAAGAAAGCTATACAGCAAGGTACATGGGTTGAGCCAATTAAACAACCTAAAGAAACTACTGAGATTGAAGAGGTACTTGAAGAAGTACCAGTTCATGAACGTAAGGAATTAGTACCAGTTGATAAAGCAATCAATAAGGCTATTAAGCTACTAACGGAGAATGGTTATAGAGTTTCTAAACCTATCTTAATCTATGAGGAGGTAACTGTAAAATGAGAATGAACTGTCCAGGAGATAATCCGTTCGCATCCAATATGATGCAGTATTTATATGGTTTGAATGAGAGTTTTGTACCTGAAATAGATGGAGCAACATTAGATATTATAACTAATTTGCTTATCTCTACTAAGAACATTAGATATGGTGCTAAACCTTCAATAGAGGGTCAGTATCGTATTCGTCAAATCGTTAAGGCTTGTGTTGGTATGGGGAAACCTATCCCTGTATTAGTTCCTTGGGGTTCCATTAAAGCTGATTTCAGTGCAAGACTGGATATAGCTGAAGTGATTGCCCTATCCACATTAGCAGACCTAAACCGAAGAATAAAGAAGTACTACAGTCCTGGTTTAGATATTAACATCAGAATCGAGGACTGGAGTGGCGTGGATTTATTCCAATTAGAACCTACATTTAGTCAGGATAATAGTTGGGCTTATTGTGATGATTTAGAATCTCTAATTCACATGATGGGAGAAATGAATCCAAAACGTGAATCTAAGATGGTAAATGCAGGTCAGTTTTATCAGAGAGCAAAAGCTAACACAGCTAGTGTACTTGCTTATCTGATTGAATCCAAGGATTTAATTAAGACTGACCCATCTAAGTGTTTAGCATTACAGAGCTATAAGAACTTAAAGGCTAACGGCTGGAGAGGTATTATTAGTGATGCACAGCGTGAGCACTATTTAAGATGCTATCGAGGATTATACGATGGTTGGGATGATGAAACAATGCTGAAGCGATTAGCATTATACTTTGGTGGCTCATTGGCAAGATTCCAGTTAGAAATGACAGGAGCAAACCATGAATGGGGAAATGACTATATACAGATAGTATTCGTTCCACCTGTAAAAGGTAGTCCAGAAGGATATAACGATAATTATCTGTATTACAGAACAATCCCTATGAACCAATGTAGAACACACCATGCACCTTGGAGGTCTAAAGGCTACTTCCTTATTGAGGACAGTGGTGATATGGTAGCTAAGCTAACTACATTCAACTCCCAGCCAGAAGGATTAGAATCTGGATATTTATCCTTAGAAGAGGGTGATAGACAAATCCTAATCCAAGCAGACTATCTAGTTTAATAGTTTGAAACACGAAACTGACCTGATGATATCGGCGCCCTTGTATATTACAGGACAGCATGACTTAAACGTGTATAAATAAAAGTTGAAACCTAGTCCAATCGAATAACGTTCGTTCGTCCAACAGAAATAGCTGGGAAGGTTGAGGTTAAATTCCTCATTGGATTTTATAAGGAGAGAATCCTTATATCTCTTGTAGTTATTTAAAATGTGTAACAATATTTTGATTAATGGTCAAGCAATACAAGAGTAGGTTGTCAGTTCCATTTCATTATTGACCTTTCACTCAGCTGCAACATCTTTCATTGCCAGCAGCTGAGTGATTGTTTTATGAGAGACGTTAAAAGATAGATTATGTAGGTAAATACGCTATATAATTATCTCAATTAATTTATAAATTAAGAGATAAACAATGGAATTTAGTAAAAAGAAGAAAAGTCTGTACAATAATGCGTACATGACTGAAGCTCCTTCACAAGACAACTCGTTTGTTAAAGAGGGATTGAAGCTATCAGCTGAGACTGTGAGTGGTAATGGTGCTAAGAAGTATAGTACCAGTAATGATGCATTTGTGGATAACTTTGCAATGATTGCAAACTTTAAGGCACCTCGTGAATATGCTGAGGTATCTAAAGATATGTATAAGTTGTGGAGCATCAATCCGAAGAAATGCTTACAGCTTGCAGTATATATCAGACTGATTACTCGTGAGACTCAGATTGTTCTTCCGAATGAAACTATCACCTTAGATGTACAGAGAGGACAAGGCTTGAAGAATGAAGGTATTATGCGTATGCTATGGATAGCAATGCACCACAAACCTACATTCATGGCTAATATGCCTTACTTCATCGCTGCTGGTAGCTGGAAGGATGTATTTGAAATGATGAGCCTTGACTTACAATATCATGGCTGGGAAGGAAGAAAGTTGGATTGGAATTTCATGCGTAAGGTTATCTTAGCTGGATTGGCTAATGGTCATACAAGTGAATTGGTAAAGAAATACCTACCAACTATTCGTTCTGTGAAAGAATGTAAAACTGTTGAATCACAAGCTCGTACAATCATCGGTCGGTATTTGGCTTCTTGCATCTATGGTAAGAAAGCTGACAAGAAGACTGATAAAGAGACTGCGGACAGCCGTGCTGCACAACGTAGATACAGGAAACTCAAACAGAGTGGAACTGCTCATACTTGGCAGCAATTAATAAGCCAGAAGAAGTTGCTCGAACTGGACTTCAATACCATTCATGGACGTGCTTTAAGCCTATTAGTAGGCTCTAAGTTCTTGAAAAATCAGGGATTGGTAGAGAAGTATTCTAAGTGGATAAGTGGTCGCAAAGTGGCTAAATACACTGGATTCGTGTTCGAGTTGTTCCAACCACTTGGTGATGGGCATCGTGCTAATAGGCTCGAAGAGTATAGAGAACAGACTATCAATGCGCAGTTTAATACTTTGGTTGAGACTGGAAGACAGAATCTTAACCAAGATAGCAGATTGTTGGTAGTTAGAGACATTTCTGGTTCTATGACCTCAAAGGGAGTTGGAACTAATATGTCTGCATATGCTATCGGTAAAGCAATGGCATTGTATTTCTCTGCACTACTAGATGGTCCATTTAAAGATGCTTATGCTACATTTAGTAGTACTTGTAAGCTCTGCAAGTGGCAAGGTAAAACTCCTATTGATAAATGGGCAAACGATACAGATAGTAACTTTGGTAACACTAACTTATTGTCTGTAGCAGATATGTTCGTCAAGCTAAGAAGCACGATGAAGATTTCTGAGAACGAGTTCCCTACAGGAGCATTACTGGTTAGTGATGGTGAGTTCGACGCAGCTCGTAGTTGGAGTGGTACTGGTGCATCTGTTACTAACTTTGAAGCATTCAGAAAGAAGTTGCGTGCGGGTGGCTTTAGTAAAGAGTATGTAGATAACTTCAAGTTAATCTTATGGGATTTGCCTAACTCTTACTATGGTGGTAACAATCGTCCTAAGTTTGAGGACTTTGCAGATGCTCCTAACAATTTCTATATCAGTGGCTATGACCCTGCTGCTGTAGCATTCATCTTGGGAACTAAACCATTTAAGGCTACACCTAAGAATGCAACTGAATTGTTCAATGCAGCTATGGACCAAGAGTTGTTAAATCGACTTGTTATTGCTGAACGAAAGGTGTTCAACAAATCTAATAAGAATACAAACCCTAAAAAGAATAAGAAATAGGTATGATTAAGCTTAACACATTACTTGCTAAGGTTGACCATGGTACATCAATGTTCAATAGAATGATTGGTGATTACTCAGTCTTCTTTAAGAATAAGCAAGGTATGTTTGAGGGTATTAAGAAGACCTTCAAACCGAGAGATGGCTACGCAGAAGATGCTCGTTATATGGGCACTACTAAAGTGGCTACTACCGTAGAAGAGAAGCTCACATGGTTTGAGCAGAATGCAGTTCCTCATTTGAAAGAAGTGTTCGCTGTTGAAGCAACTAACTCTGCTGGTGCACCGAGAGTTGAATTGATAGTGGATGGTGTTTCATTTGGTAAACTGACTGCACTTGACCTTATGAGACTTAAAACTATTCTGACTAGTAAGCAGTTAGAAGAAATGTATGCCAACATTCCAGTACGCTCTGATTCAGAGGTTTGGCTTGAAGGAACTGATGCGGAATATAGTGGACGTGACATCTATGAAACAGAAATGTTGAAGGGTGTAACACGTACTACAGAATCTGAGGAAGTTATCCTTAAAGACCCGAATCTTGACCCAGCTAAGCTTCCTGCTAATTATAATGCTAAGGTTACTGTTAAGAAGAAGACAGTAGAGACTGGCGATTATACATTGCAGAAGTTTACGGGTGCTTGGACACAGAGACAACGTGCCGAGTTGCTGCAAAGAAGAAGTAAGATTCTCGCTGCAGTAATTGAGGCATTGAAGGTTGTTAACGATAACGAAGCACAGAGTCCGAATCTCAGTGTTGAGAAACTCGTTACGTTCTTACATCATGGTAAGTAAAAAATAAAATATTGACTAAAGCTTTAGCTTCAGCCTCAGCGTTACTAAATCCTAGATATTTAGCATAAGCATTGAGTCAAGAGCTTCAGCTTTAGCCTTACTGTGAGAGACCAGTAGCTGTGAAAATGATAATTGATAATAATTATTATTAAATCTGACCATTCACGGGTTCGAATCCCGTGCGTGCCTCTAACATAATCCTTTGTTTAAAGGTGGGATATAAGCATAAGAACCAACATATTAGATGAGCATTATTGCAAGTAAGCAGCAATCAATATGACTCTTATGTGTATGATTCCCACCTTATTTTAACATGGCGCGCTGGTGAAGTGGATTAACACGTCAGACTAATAAAACAGCTTCAGCGTAAAACTACTGAACGTTATCTCACAACTAGGGGCTATCATCGAGGGTTTTCGAGTTAGTCCTTAGGGGGTTAGCTTAATGGTTAAAGCACAAGAACGGTTAATTCTTGGGAGTGGAGGTTCGATTCCTCCACCCTCTGCTCTGTTTGTGTCATATTTAAAAAAATTTAAATTAGTACTACCTGTCTGTGAAGATGGGTAGTAAAATAAGGGAATACGCGAACGGTAGAGCGGCAATCGAGATGATTGTGATACACATTCTAGGTTAGTATTATTGGGGGTTCGAATCCCTCTTCCCTTACAATTCTTTGTAATAAATTACATTTGTCAGCAGTTATTGGTCTGTGAAGATAGATAACTATAAGTAGAGCATTAAGATTTAACGAATAGAATGGGATATTGTAATATATTTGATTGTTACAAAATTTAACATTATTCACTTTGTAGAGTCCAGAGATTGCACTATCTTTGTACTCAGAAACGTTGAGAGAACGTGATTGTGTTTGTGTTTTATTTATCCCATTGTTGAGGGGAGTGCGCCACAGTTGGAGAGGTGGGACAGACTGTAAATCTGTTGCCTTCGGGCTGAGTAGGTTCGAATCCTACCACTCCCACAACAATATCTGCTAAAGTCAAGTGCTTTGGTAAAGAGTATGCTCGTCTGTGAAGATGGGCATATTTAGTCTGTAGGTGTAGCACAATGGTTCAGTGCTCCAGCCTTCCAAGCTGGAGATGAGGGTTCGATTCCCTTCACCTACTCAAATTTGCAGGTATAGCACAACGGTTAGTGCATCGGCTTGCCATGCCGAGGATGTGAGTTCGATTCTCATTACCTGCTCTCGTTCAGCCTATCTACATCAGGCGTTGATGGTATGTAGCTGTTGTAAGTTTACAGTCAGAAACTTCGTTGACCTCGTTACAGAGTCCTAAGACTGGTGAGTGTTAATTGTCCAATATGTCTTTGAGATTACTCTTTCGACATGACAGTAAAGAGGACAGAGCCTAGCAATAGGTGAATAAGAGAATGGATGTTATATTGTGCATGAACGATGTGAATGTATAAAGTAAGTTCTCTTCTATGGGCTGATAGTGATAATGGTGAGCACTTCTGCTTTGCACGCAGAAAGTCTGGGTTCGATTCCCAGTTGGTCCACAGAATAAGCTTAAAATTTGTAAGTAGATAATCCGTGAAGTCTACTGTTTAGCGTTACAACCTCCGAGCTTATTCAAACGGTGACTTTTTGAGTTGGTGACGCTAAAATGGTGCATTGGTCTAATGGTTAGGATACTAGACTGTCTATCTTGGGGTACGAGTTCGATTCTCGTATGCACCGCATTCTTCCCCAAATCTTCTGAGGGTCAATATGGGAGCGTGTTGTTGAGGGCACAACGTAAGGGAGTCCTTAGTATCACACCAACTTGAACGTGTGGAGAGCAATCGCTAATTAAGGCTCTCGAAAACATTTTTAGTGGAGGTTAGATGATGACTAGTAATTATCTAATGACAGGAACTTAGGATATTATGGTACGCAGAAACCAATGAAGTGAGGATTGAAGTTATCCCATTATTGATTAAGTTCCTTTATTAACATCGCGGATTAGAGAAGTGGTCTATCTCGCCAGTCTCATAAGCTGGAACACTCGCAAGGTGTCGTAAGTTCGAATCTTACATCCGCAACTAATTTAATATATTATGGAAGAGAAGTTAGACTTAATTATTCAAAAATTAGATGAATTGCTATATCTGGCAAAACGTATTCATAAAGATACCGAGCCATCTACTGAGAATAATGCCTCTGAATATCTTCTTAATGTATTAGGTGATGTTACTGGTGATATTCTTATGCAAGGATTCACTGGAAGACAATAACGTGTGGGGTGGTAGCAGTTGGTAGCTCACTAGGCTCATAACCTAGAGGTCGGCGGTTCGAGTCCGTCCCCCGCGCCTATTACACCAGGCTATGCTAAGTGGAATTACACTTAGGACTGTTGTAGTTACGATAGAGTATATGGTCGGTGAAACTTATACTCACTATAAGGAAACAAACAGCAAATCTATTCAAGCATCAAACTTTTAATTTGACAACGCTAAGTAATGTTTCCTGTAAAATTGGGTGATGGCGCAATTGGTTAGCGCACCTCTCTGATAAGGAGGAGGTTCTGGGTTCAAGTCCCAGTCACCCAACGCAGTTAAAAAATTTAACCAATAAGAAGCCTAACAGCAAACTTAAATTCAAACATTTGCACCATTTATTTGCGAACATGATGAACAAATGGCTTCTGTAAATAGTCCCTTAGCTCAGTTGGTTCAGAGCGATACCCTTACAAGGTAAAGGTCGTAGGTTCGAACCCTACAGGGACTACGCAAGGCGTTTCTAGAGCGCATCGTAGACATTCCTATCCCTGACAGCAAATATGGAATCCACATCATAGGGTGGCGTTGGTACTACAGCAAGGGTAGTTGTTTAACTGTAGTAAATGTATAGTTAGCCAAGTGGTCGAAGGCAGCAGGCTGTTAACCTGCCGTGAGAAATCCCATCGCAGGTTCGATTCCTGCACTATACGCACGGTCGTGAGGGGGTTATTATGGTTTATCTATCCCCAGATAACTCCAAAAATGGATAGGCATCTTAATAATATTAGCAGAGAAAATCTAAGACCTAGTATGATGTCTTTAAACTTGGGTGGTTAGCTTTAATGGTTAGAGCATTGGACTGTTAATCCAAGGGTTGTCGGTTCGAGTCCGACACCGCCCTCAACCTGGCAAGGTTATGTTTAATATAAAACTAAATTTAGTAGATTTGCTGTGAAGTAAGTCTACTATATGCGTCGGTGGCATGATGGGGAAGCAACGGTCTCCAAAACCGTGATATGGGGGTTCGAATCCCTCACGGCGTGCAAGCGATTAGTTAATAAGAAGACTTACAGCAAACAATTATGATTATAGCAGTATTTTTGGACCGCAAATATCAACAATAGTCTTCTGTTAAATTGGGAGGTAGGACAATGGGCTAGTCTACTACATTTGGGATGTAGAGGTTGCGAGTTCGAATCTCGTCCTCCCAACACATTTATGGTTAAGTTATATAAGAATACTTACAGCAAAACTTAAAGCAAATTCAAACAAATCGTAATTTTGTCTTAAACGTAGGTTCGATTCCTGCCCTTCCCACCATGTGTGTCATTATTAATATGGGAAGGTTGAAATGTTGGTGTAGTCCGAGAGGACGAAGAAAGGTATTCTGACAATGGGGAGGTAGCATAATTGGCTAATGCGCTAGATTTGCAATCTGGAGGATTGGGTTCGAGTCCCACCTGCTCCACGAACTTTTAAGTTCACAATAAAACTTTTCAATTTAAATTAGACCCAGATAGAGAAACATAAATGCACGTAAAGTAGTATTTATGTAGGGTTGCCCGAGGGGCTGGTCTGCAAAACCAGTTAGAACGGTTCGACTCCGTTACCCTACTCTATTTTGAGTTTAACAACAAGAAACCTTACAGCAAAACCTATCCGCCTTGTAAGCCGTAGGTTATGGGTTCGAGTCCCATAGTAGGACATTGTCCTATTTAGCTCAATTGGATAGAGCAACGTATTAAAATGGTTTCTGATGCCTACACTCCTAAGCAATTAGGGTGTAGGTTTATCACTCCGTAGCTCAATTGGTTAGAGCTTCGCACTTTTAATGCGAAGGTTCTGGATTCGAGTTCCAGCGGAGTGACAAAGGTGTTCCATGACACCTCCTTTCATTTATTGTAAGAGGACGTACAGCAAATGTACTTATAACTACAAAAATGATTCAACAGTGTCTCCGAAGTATTCCCGCAAGGGTGCAGGCAAGACTAGAGTGGTACGCTTGAAGTAAATGTACTAAGCTATGAGTTAGCCCTGACCATGCTGGGTAAGTATGGTGTCTCACATTCTGAATTGGGAGAATGGTAGACATTAAAGTTAAACCCATGTCCTCTGATTAACCTATCTTCCGAGTTCCCTTCATGGGAGGAAGATAGGTTTATTTTACTAACAAGATTGACATATTTATTCAGTAACACTTATTAATTATGAAGGCAATTAGACTGATTAAGAAAGCTGTTAAGTGGTATTTTGATAGGACTGCTAATTCCTACATTTACCCTACTGGAACTCTCCCTATTATAAAGGAGTAAGTTCCTATGCTGCTGAAGTGAATATGTTAAACAACTTATGGAGGTTTGCCAGAACGGTAATGGAACGGACTTGAAATCCGATGTAACGTACCCATTCGTTGAGTAGGTTCGACTCCTACAGCCTCCTCACTATTAAACAAATAGAAGAATTATGACAGGAAGATTTAGAGCAGCTCACAAGATTAGTAAGCACAAGATGTCCATATTATGGGACAGAGCAGTGTTGTTCTTTTATAAGGAACACGCTGTAGTTAAAGCTGTTGAAGATGGCTTTACTGATGATAATTACCAAACTCTAACAAAGAGATTCCAATACTTAGAATCTATTATAGAGAATGGTCGTATAGCTAAAATGCCCCGTAAAATGAAGAAGGCATTTATAAGAGAATTATCAGCAAGGTACAACCTCTGCTTGATTATGTTACAACATTGGGATGACTTTAAAAACATTAAAAGACATGATTGACTTAGTTATATCAGACATAGTATTTGATTGGACTTTCCTCAAACCTTTAATTGAAAGAGACGATGGAAAGAAGGAATCAAATGAAGTGGATGAATCCACGCAACAAGTATTGGCGCAGGCAGAAGTTAGTCCAGAAGTATATTACTAGACTAAAGAAGTTTCCTGCTAGTAGATTTGGATTGTGGTGTAATAACTATAATCAGCACTGGACATTACCTTATAAATCTACAGCTACACCATGTAGTTGTTGGTTATGTAAAGGTGAACGATACAATAGACGAGAGTTTAAAAAGGAAACTAGACTTGAAATAGAAATGTTTTAAGTTATTTAATTTACAAGAAGTCTTACAGCAACTAAAACTGCAATCCATGAGGAGGACGTGGTCGGTGGTTCGAATCCACCTCTCCCTACTATGGACAGAATACAAGCATTGAATCAGTTAAAGGAGCGTAAGTCCAATCAACCTAAAAAGATTGATAATGGACAACTTTATGCTGGCAGTCCTATGTACTTTTACTGTAGGATATGTGGGCATCTATGTGATACGCTGCCTGAATCGTATGTTACTAAACCTAAAGAATATTGTAAGGAATGTCAAGTCCTTATTGATAAAGGTTGGGTTTAGGTCTCTAGGGAGGTAGCTCAGTGGTTAGAGTACGTATAGCAAAACAAATGACTTCTGATGATGCCCCGTTAGCTCAGTGAATAGAGCAACGCCCTTCTAAGGCGTGGGTCGATGGTTTGAATCCATCACGGGGTACTAACAGTGATATTTATAATATTATGGTAGGATTCATAGAGTACTTAATTAGTAAAGGTTATAAGCCTTATAGGAAAGTAATGACTAAGAAAGGTTCAACATATACCCCCGATGGTGGTATTGGATTCTATTCTTCAATGTCAGAACATATTGACTTACGTCTTATTAAAGGTAATAAGGAAGTAGTATACGGTTTACATGAACGTGGACATTCACCCACCCTTATCTATCCTAGACCTAAAGGTGTAGTTACTGATGCTGATATGGATAGAGTGTTTCTTAACAATTCATTTGAAAATATCGCTACACTAATTGGACTTTTATAATAAATTAGACCGAGGTTGATGGTAGGGGAAGTTCCTTTATGTGGATGAGGGTACAGCTTACTGGTGGTGCACCACTGGTCATAAATGGAAGTGGCTGTATGTGTAGGTCTTACATGGTGTTTATAGTTCAGCGGTTAGAATAACTGATTGTGGTTCAGTAGATGTGGTTTCGACTACCACTAAACACCCTTATGGCAGTAGGTTTTAAATAAAATCTTCCTGTTTGTTTACTATTGCCTTAACGTGGTTTAGAAGGGTTACACGATATAATAATCCTTCCTCTGGGGGCGGTAGCTCAATGGTAGAGCGCAGGTCTGAAGAGCCTGGCGTTGGAGGTTCGATTCCTCCTCGCCCCACGTCGATTAGTAGACGAGAACTAACAGCAATGCTAAATTTGAAAACCAAGCAGCGGGTCTGAGGTTCGATTCCTCACGTCAGTTTAGTCTGATGTAGCTCAGTTGGCAGAGCAGCAGCCTCAAATCAAAATGGTTCTCAGCTGTTTTACAGAATTACAGGGTAAAGAAATTCTGTATGGAGAGTTGGGTGAGTGGCTTAAACCACCGTCCTGCTAAGACGGAGAACCTCAAAAGGGTTCCGCAAGTTCGAATCTTGCACTCTCCGCAAGTATATTTGGAATTTTTGTATAATAATGATTAATTATGATTACTATGACAAAGATTCAGCCTATAAATCCTAATGAAATTATCAGTGAGAAGGTTAAAATAATACCTGACCAAGTAATTAGGGTTTTTAACGAACTGATTGCAAGAAACTGGAACAAAGACAGGTCAATAGTGTTTACTAATGAAGCTGTTGAGTTTATAAAGTTTCTGACTGGGGCTAGTAAGGATACTATCATACAGAACCATTGGTTAGATGTAGAGCCTCTCTACAGAGAGAATGGATATGAAGTAACTTACCATGAGTCTCAAGGTGATGAATCCTTCCCCTCATATTATGAGTTTAGGAAGAAATCTCTAAATGCTGGGTTCGAATAATGGTTTAGTTCAACGCACTTTCGATGCGTAGATAGGGGTTCGATTCCCCTACCCAGTACCTTGTAGTCCTCCTTAATCCTTAATAGGATAGTTAGGCTACACTGTGAACGAACAGAGGAGAGGAGTTCACACGTTGGCTAGCAACGTAGTACACAATGGTGGGATAGGAACGGCTAGCACCCACCTTAACTGTTCTTATAATACTAGTTAAACGCCTAGCGGGGGTTAGAACAGTTAAATGCAGCTATCTACTAACTGGTTAGGTAATATGCCTCTCAAGCATAAAATACGGGTTCGAGTCCCGTTAGCTGTACTAATTAATAACGAGCGTGTAGTGTAATGGTAGCAGTATCACCCTGTCACGGTGAAGGAGGGGTTCGAGTCCCACACGTTCGGCTACATAGTAAAAATTACTCTATAAGAAGACTTACAGCAAATCAAAATCCTAAAATTCAATCGGTAAATGAAAGACGTAGGGTTCGAATCCTTACCTATACCGCCAAAGTCCTGATGGGTATAGTCGTCTAGTGGTAGGATGTATTAGAAACAGGCATTAGTCTTCTGGGCACACATCTAAGTATGTGTGCTAAATTGCCTCCGTAGCTCAATAGGCAGAGCAACTCACTTGTAATGAGAAGGTTGTAGGTTCGATTCCTATCGGTGGCTCAAATTAGTCTCATTGTTAGTAATAACAGTGGGACTTATTCTTTCTAAATAACAAGATTCTCAGTTAGCACTACAAAGATTAGCATTTGCAAATGTTATTATGTAAAATGAATTATGAGTAGCTTTAAAGACGGATTGAGAAGAAGTGGTCAGAGTGTACTTGATGCAAGAGCACAGAACTTGTATGAAATGACTAAAATTGAAGAGGAACGATTCATCCAAGAATGTAAGATGAAGGTTCTTCGTATCAAGAATGAGTTAAACAAGCACAGAGACCTATCTGTAAAATCCACTACTTCGTTGGAAGTTGGTAATGGCTTTGACCCTGAGGCTTGGGTAGCTAAGAGACATCAATTGGAACGTGACTTACGAGTTGCTAACATTGAATATGCTCTTGCACTTAAAGTTGATGGTGAAGAGTTCCCAGCTGACGAAACTGAGGAAATGATTAATGTAGCAGAAGTGCTAGAAGACGATGCTAAATTGAAGTAATTATGGGAAGTGGAAGTTATTCCTTTGCAGCTTATTCTGCATTATCTACCGATAGAGGGTATGCAACCAAGTCAGCTGATGCTGTCTTTACGAATCACTCTCTATCTGCAAAGTCAGACATTAAATTGTCTAACGTAAATGCAAGAAACTATAACACGCAGGTTAAACCAGAAATGATTAACACTGGTGTTAGAGAAAGTAGAGATAGCAACGAACATCCTGAAACTACTCCGATTATCATTGCTCTTGATGTTACTGGTTCAATGCGTAGGACACCCCATGAAATGATTAAGGATAACTTCCCCAAACTCATGGATGCTCTAATGCAACTGGGAGTCAAAGACCCACAGCTGTTATTTATGGCTGTAGGCGACCATGAGTATGATAGGTATCCTATTCAAGTTGGACAATTTGAGTCTGATACTGAGAGAATTGTAAACTCTCTTGAAGAGTTTGTACTCGAAGGTGGTGGAGGTGGAAATAGTGGTGAGAGCTATTTATTAGCTCATATAATTGCTGGCTATCACACTGAAACTGATTCATGGTTTAAAAGGCACAAGAAGGGTTATTTATTCACCATTGGTGATGAACCTAACTTGCACGGCATCAGTGGACGTGCTTTGGAAGATTTCTTAGGCTATCAACACCCTGCTAATCCTATTAGTGAGGATGAAGCTATTAAGAAAGCTCAAGAGCAATATAACGTCTATCATATTCATGTTACTAATGGTAGCTATGGTACAAGAATTGCTCCAGGTTGGAAGAACCTACTTGGACAGAATGTACTTACTTGTGATTCACACAATGTTCACAATGTAATTGCTGAAGCCATTAAACAACACGAAGACCTCGCTAATGTGATTTATGAGGAAGGGATTGTAACCTATACTCCACCTAGCGAAGGTGAAGAAAGTGGAACTTATACCTATTAAAAGTTAGATGAATGAAATTGTATTAGGCTCGTTCTTTGGTGACGAGGGTAAAGGACAAACTGTCCATAATTTGTGTAAAACACATCCGAGAGAAGAAACAATAGTTATTCGGTTCAGCGGTGGACATCAAGTTGGTCATACTGTAAGGCATGGTGAACTTGAACACACGTTTAGCAACTATGGTAGTGGAACTTTACTCGGCATACCAACGTACTGGTCTAAATACTGTACAGTAGACCCTATTACTACTATGAAGGAGTTGATAGATTTAAATAAGCTCGGTGTTTCTCCCGAAATTATTTATCATCCACTCTGTGAGGTTGTTACTCCCTTTGATGTTATTAGTCAATGGAATAATGAGGAGAACCTGAGACATGGTACTGTAGGCACTGGTTACAAATCTGCTCTTGATAGAGTAGCTGCTGGTTATCATATTACTGTTCGTGATTGTGCTAATATCATGGTTCTTAGGACTAAGATTGCATCACTTATCAAGAACTACTATGATTTCAGTTCCAACCTTCCAATGTATAACATTGACGATTGGTGTGTCAGAGTGCATGAATACTTTAAATCCGTGACAATATATGACGAGAATATTCTTACTCGTTATAAATACAAGGTATTTGAAGGTTCGCAAGGTATATTACTAGACCAAACATTTGGTATAATGCCTTATTGTACTCCAAGTAACACTACTTGTCAGAATGCTATGGAAATTATTAGTAGGATAAAGAAGGAATCTAAGAATCACTTAGATAGAATGACGGAAGAGATAACAGACCATGTGTACGTTATCAGACCATATATTACTAGACATGGTAATGGTCCAATTCCTACTTCTAAACCTGTTAGAGATGTAGATGACCCTAATAATCAGTTCAATGAGTTCCAAAAGACTCTTAGAGCCGTAGAGTTCGATGTTAAATTATTCGAACATTCATTATTAGTTGATTCTACTTTCATTCCAAACCATTATATACACAGAAAGATGTTAGTTATCACCCATAAGGATGAAATTACATCGCAGTTCAATGACGAACTACTTTCTGGTAATTGGGAGGAACAATTCAGCAGCATAAGAATGTCTTACTATGATAAGCTCATGGTTTTGACTTTCTAAGGTATAACTATTGTAAGACGACGCACAGCAACAAATCAATATTCAATACTTTAAATGATGAGAACCCTCTGCTGCCCACTGCGGAGGTAAAAGAGTTAATGGGAAGGTCGTCTGTTCTATTGGGCTATAGTGTAATGGTTAGCACACAACACTTTGACTGTTGTAGTCTAGGTTCGAATCCTGGTAGCCCAACATAAAGATTAAATCTTATGAAGGCAATGAAGGATAAGAAGAAATTCGGAGGTAAATCTCTAATATCAAAGAATCGTAGTTGTAAGTCATTTGGCTATAGCTATGATAAAGAGGTAAGGAGAGTCTGGCGAATTGAGGCAAAACAGTTAGCTCATAGAGTATTAATGCACTTACCTGTTGGTAGGGAGGAAATTCAAAAGGCATGGAGTAATCCATACTGCGATTTAGATTCCATAACTGGAATCCCTTACAGATGGGATGGTGAAGGCTATTATGAAAGATGGCTAGAACAAGTGTATAAGAAATTAAATAATTTAATATGATTTACGCAAGAATAATTCTAGTATTACTAATCTTACTGATAGTAGTGTATTACGCTATGATAGTTGCACACCTCTCAGGAGTTATTAACCTTACTGATAGGAAAGTGGAGTTCAGTAAATTATGTATTCCATTCTATTATTGGGTTCACCAGGAGAGTGAGAATGGTAATGTTTAATGTAAAATGAGTTAAAAGAAATGAGTCAACCTAGAGTAAGTAAAAACAAAATCTTCGCTATTCTAGCAGGAGTGATTGCAGTCTTATTGGTCTGTATGTCTGGTGCATTGATTGAAGATGCAGACAAGTCTAAGAACTATGTGTGTCAAATGCCTATGACAGGTAAGTACAAAGTGTGGGTAGATGGTGGTATGCAATGGCAAGCCTTTGGTAATGTTAGTAGCTATCACAAAACCTCACAAGTTGAGTTTACTGGATTGGAGAAGAATGAAGGTGGTTATATAGCAGCAGGAAGTAATCCCGCAGCTGCACTGACATTCAATGATAAGGGTAGAGGCTTCATAATTGGTTCATTTAGGGTTGTAATGCCCAATGATGCCAAGAATATGGAGAAGATACAAACAGACTTTGGTTCTGAAGAAGCATTAATTGCTAATCTAGTAAAGCCAACTTTATATAAGGTTGTAACTTCTTGTGGTCCGCTTATGTCTTCACTGGAATCAGTCTCTGAAACAAGAACTGACCTGATTGCTTATATTACTGACCAGCTTAATAATGGAGTATATAAGACAGTTGTAGTTCGTGATTCAGTAACTAATGAAATTACTGGTGAGAAGGAGTTAAGAGCTAAGGCACAGATTGTGTCTAATAGTAATGCTCCTGGTGGATATAGTAGACAGGAAATATCTCCATTCTCTCAATATGGTGTAACTTGTGGTCTAGTATCAGTTATTGATATTAAATATGATGATGCTACTCAATCACAAATTGACGCCCAGAAACAAGCTAACTTGGCAATTATTACCTCTAAGACCAAATCACTGGAAGCTGTACAGAGAACTTTACAGATTACAGAAGAGGGTAGAGCTACTGCTGAGAGAGCTAAATGGGAGCAAGAGAAGGAGAAGATTGTAGCTGTTACTAAAGCACAACAAGAATTTGAAGTGGCTGAACTTGAAGCTAAGAAGGCTAAACAAGTAGCACTTAAAGTTCAAGCAGAAGGTGAAGCTAAGGCAGCTGCCAATAGAGCATTAGTTTCTGCAGGTTTAACTCCTGCTGAAAGAGCTGAATGGGATTATAAAACAGCTGTTGGTGTAGCACAAGCATTGGCTGAATCTAAGGTATCTTGGGTTCCTTCTGTAATGTTTGGCGGTAGTAATTCAAGTAATTCAGCTATGGATGCTGTAGGCTTGAAGATGCTATTAGACATCACTAAGTCATTCGATAAGAAAGGCAAATAATAAAATATAAATACACAATGAGGAGGGCAGATACGTAGAGTTCTGTAACGTATTGAGGGTTGGAGTCAGATACTGGTTGGAACGACTGGGATAAGACTAAGTAATTGTGTATTTATTCGGACCTATAGCTCAGCCTGGTCAGAGCAGCTGACTCATAATCAGAAGGTCGGGGGTTCAAAGCCCTCTAGGTCCACTTACTAATAACTAACGCTTATGAAACATTTATTACTAATTCTAATGTTTATTCCACTGTCTTTATATGGTCAGCACAATGTTATAGCAACATATTATCATGCTGGACCTAAACATGGTTTATCATGGCATACAGCTAGTGGGAATAAAATTAGTGTTAAGAAACTAAATGCTAAGAAGTTAAGATGGGTAGCCCTATCACATGACTTATTAAGGCATTATGATTACGGTGATACTATCGTAGTAATCTCTAACAATCCTAAACTTAGAGGTGAATGGGTAGTTATGGATAAGATGCACAAGAGACATAGAAGTAGGATAGATTTCCTAACTCCTTCTGGAGATACATTAGGAATGCTAAAACCAACTAAAGTAAAGATAAAGAAACAATAATTGGGGTAGTGGCGGAATGGTAGACGCGCTGGTCTTAGGAACCAGTACCTTCGGGCGTGTGAGTTCGAGTCTCACCTACCCTACGAACTTTTAAACAAACAGGAATATGAAAGAGATTAAAGACTTTTTTGAAGAACTTGAGAAGTTAGCATCAGAAGGTGTTATTGACATCAATGAAGCTAAGAGACTGGTATCTGAGGCTTATGTAGCAGGTATAAACTTTCAAGCTGCTCAGAATAAGAAATAATCCACCACCTACAGTTAGTAAGGGTTAGAAAATTACCTAGAGGCTGTTGATGCTTATTAGACGTGATAAGCTACAATCACAGTTGCGGTGAAAAATTGATAAGAACTACTAACACTTATCAGGCGGATTTATCAGAGTGTAGCATTAAATGATGTTACACTCTTTAAGGCGACATAGCTCATTTTGGTTAGAGCGTGGGAGTCATAACCCCAAGGTGGTTGGTTCGAATCCAACTGTCGCCACACATCTTAATTTTATATGTATGAGTGACAAAGGTTTATTATTTAAGACAAGGAAGAATAATCACGGCAGCCGTAATAAATGTAGTCGAGGGAGTGAATTTCCAAGACATGACATGAATAGGTTTCCAGGAACTCACTTAGGGATGAAACTGAGGTATCAAAAGCCATCAGTTGGGCGTCTGTATAAGGAATGGAATTGCAACCGTGGTTATTTAAGGACAAACAGAATAACTGGCTTTATTAATAAATTTATAGGTAAACCCTATAATGATTTAGTTAAAGCATTCTACGTCCTTATTAAAGACTTGAGAGATAGCCATAAGGAAGTAGGTCTTGCAGACCTTGAATGGCATTTCGAGCAGTTTAGATATAGGAGATGGAGAGGTGATTATTATGTTGATGATGATGGTTTAGTCCAAGTTGTTAGACCAGAGTTAGATGAAGTAAAAGCTAGTTCTATTAATAAACAGCAAGTAGCATACAATAAGAAGGTTGAGATTCCAGACTTTGGAAGGGTATCTATTCCGAGAAAGCCAGGTACTGATGGTAAAGTATGCTGGAGTAAATATGGATTCCCAGATGAAGACCATATTTACTCTGAGAAGCCTCAATATCGTCTTCCACAATTCATAGGCAACTATTGGTGTGACATGGATGGTAAGATGCTATTATTACCTGTGTATCATGTTCCAGGTAGTTCTGAATATGCTAGGTATTGGTCTGATACTCATGGTAAACCTAAACCTAAAGAGAGAGGTTATTACTATTATGGTAGTTATCCTCAGAAGTGGGACAGAAGCGGATTCTGTGATAAGTTCTCTGATAAGTTTAGACCTGGTGAGTATCGTTACAGATGGGCACAGGGTTTAGAGAACGGCTGGGTTATCCCCCTTATTCCATTTGGCAAGAGAACTAATGCCTATAGCCTTAGTTACTCTATGTATAAAAGGATGCAGCATACTAAGAGAATGCTACTACCTAATACTAAGGAGCTAAATGATAAGAAGGAACGTGTTATTAATTGGAAGAGGCAGTTGGAGGCAGCAGGGAAACCAGGAGGTTGGTGTACTGTTGAACGTGCTGAGGAAGAACTTAATAAAGCTATACGAGACCTAGAGAATACACCTGAGACAGCTTACTTTGAAGTGGGATATGGTCAATTATATCCTATGGTTAAAAGATACGATTATGAGAAAGCATTAAGAATCTATGAGCAGGAGCAAGAAGAAACCAGTATGGAAGGACAAGAGTGACCATGTGTGGTATAACAGAATTGTCAGAAGAGTTCAAAGAATGCAAGTAAAGCAGATAGCACAGCTTAATGATATTTTAGAATATGAAATCTCTCAGCCAAATGAGTTGGTAAATGATTGGGACATCTGTGATTGGAAGTTTGACTACAGACATCCATATTGGAAACAGTTCCATACTCCAGCTGAGTTGAAGAGGTTTTGTTGTAAATAATATTCCCAATCCAAGTCAAAGGAATTGAAATATTAGGCTTGGCGATGACAACTAAGCGAGTTGAGCGTATGTAATAAGACGTGCTCTGAAGTACAAGGAGTGGGGTAGGTGCAGAATACCTCTTTAGACTATTTATATAGTTAATCACTGCTTCAATATAACTAAGAGGGCATACTGGATAGTAGAATTTGGTAATCTGGATAAGTCCGTAGGGCAAAGGGTGTAAATCCTGAGGATAAAGTATGTAGTTGCAACCCTCTTAGTATATGGCTCGATGGTGGAATTGGTAGACACCCCAAGTTTAAGCCTTGGTGCCCAACGGCGTGCAGGTTCGAGTCCTGTTCGGGCTACACCCTTGAATTTACTCTTAATCCTTAAAAACAAAAACTGATATGAATATCTTTGGTAATACCGCAGCAGGATTTAGTAAGGAAGTAGACAGTGCAATGTCTACATTTAAGAGTACTATAGCTAAGCTTAAAGCTACGTCTGAGAAGGCAGTGGCAACTAAAGCTGAGAAGCAAGATGAAATTAAGAAGCTGGAATTAGAATGTTCAGCTCTTGATGGAGTATCTACTAAAGCTAATAACTTGGCTGCCAAGTTAGAAGCATTATTTGAATAATCATGAAAGTCGAGAACATACTTGAGCACCCTATTGACTTTACCTCTATTGAAGGATGCAAGTCCTTTGCTGAATGGGTTAACGGAGATATATCTAATGCCTTCTACTTAGGTTTCCTAAGAGAAGAATTTAGTGAATACGTCCCCAAGATGAATGAGAGTGAAGACGGTATTCAATTCCTAAAGAGTATGGCTACAGCGAATACAAACGCTAAGAAATACTTAAAGGAACTCGCTAGATTGATGGAGCCTTACTTGCAAAGTAAAGAAGGATTTGTAATCTTGGATATGATTAACGACGTACTAGGGAGAGTATCCTTAGAGAAGAAAGATGATATTTATGGAGTTGCCTTTGTATTAGGCATTTACACTGATTACCTATTTACTGTACAAGCTAAGGCATGAGTGCATATTTAGTTTATACTGATGGAGCATATTCAAGTGCTCGTAATCAAGGTGGTATAGGCTTTGTTATTCTTAAGGATGGCAAGGAAGTAGCCAGATATTCTAAAATGTACAAGAATAGTACAAACCAAAGGATGGAGCAGATGGCAGCAATAGTTGCCCTTGAATCTATTACTACACCTTCAGAAGTTACCATAGTTTCTGATTCTCAGTATGTGGTCTGCACATATACTAAGGGTTGGAAGAGAAAGGCGAATCTGGACCTGTGGAAGAGATTTGATGCAGCAATCGCATTCCATACTAAGGTTGAGTTTGAGTGGACTAAAGGACACGCAGACGACCAATATAATAAGATTTGTGATAAGCTAGCACAAGAAGCTAGTAGGACTATAGAGATTACTGATTAATACATTTGTAAATTCTTCTATATGAAATACAAGAAAATGGTAGCTAACTTAGAAGCAGCTAAGAGATGGTGGGATGCTCAACCTGAATCATTCAAGAAGGCAACTACACGTCCTGGCTCAGTTAAATGCAAATCTGTTAATAGAGGTAAATAACCACTTCGAGTTTAAGGTAAAGTAGGACTTGCGCATACCTTCATATCGTAGGTATTAAAACCTTTCTACATCGTAGATAAACCTATCGCGGAGAGGACAGTGGTGACTCTCCAACCTGACCCTATAGCTTAGTTGGTAGAGCTGCGGACTCTTAATCCGTAGACCAGGGTTCGAATCCCTGTGGGGTCACAGTAAAAGTTGAAGTAATAAAAGAGAAGTAATCCATGTTGTGCCATTTGCTCGTGAGAGTAGATGGCATTTTTATTTATGTCCCCATAGTTCAACGGATAGAACGAGAGTTTCCTAAACTTTAAATGAAGGTTCGATTCCTTCTGGGGATACTAATTTAACTTATTAGATTATGAGAGTATATGATGTTATAAAGGCTGCAGAAGATGCCTATATAAGTGAGACTAGTAGGCTTATTTATCCAGGTATGTGTTGGTGCTTAAAAGTATCAGCAGTCAAAGGATTTGACTTTAAGGAGAAGAATAGAAAGGGACATCCATCCTATAAGGATTTGGTTGATAATATCCCTGAATTTAATCCAGAGTTTCTTAAAGCTACTGAGAATGTAAAGATGGCTGGCTTAGATTTCTGGTGGGAACACCATGATGTAGAATCTAGGTTAAAAGCCTTTCAAGTATTAAAGGACATCTATAAGGATAATCCTAAAGAATTTGAATATTGATATAATAGAGGGGATGTAGGGTTGGTAGTACTCATCATTTAAAGAGTTGCGAGTGGAAGTTATGGTATATCCTTAGGTCACGACTAGCTATCGTGATGTAGACAAGCGTGGAGGTACGGAACTTACTAATTCTCCCGTAGAACCACAGGGAGGCATAAGCATTAATCTCGGAGAGTAGTATTCCAAGTCTGAAATGACGAGGGTTCCTATACGTTGCTCAATGTGATATTAAGTGTCGGAGCCAGTTATTGATAAGTTCCAACAGTACGAGAGGAGCCTGGAATTAAGATTGGGAGGTACGAGATACCTTAGCTGTTAGTAGGAGAGCGAAAGTCAGCTAGTGTGTACGTTAAGTCACTGCACACATACGTTCAACGTCAATAACCGCCCTTAGAGCATTTGGTGTAATAACACACCCTCTATTCTTTAGTCCTATAGTTTAACGGATAGAATACCATACTACGGATATGGAGGTCTCAGTTCGATTCTGAGTAGGACTACAAACTTAAACGATTAAGTATGAATAAGTTAGTAAAGCTTAGGGATAAGTGGTTTCCCAAGCCTAAGCCACTAAGTGCCTTAGATGCTTATACAATCACTAAATATGGATTAAAACTTGATAGTGACACCTTGCATCAGAAGTGTATTGAAGAGATAGCTAGCTTAATGCAAGCTAAATCTGCAAGAAACTCTTATAGTTTGGTGTTCGACCTAGACGAGAATCTTCTAGAGTTAGGAGAGTACTTAGCTAAGTACTATACTGATTTAGGATTTAATTGCTTCGTCTTGGATTATGAGATAGATAGGAGAATTGAAACTCCACAACTCTATCTTAGTTGGAAACGAAAAGGCATGTAATGCCTGTGTTTGAAGGATATTCCTTCAATTAACTTTAATAACTTAATTACATTATGGCAATTAACTTGCAAAAAGGTGGACGCATTGACCTTTCTAAGGAGTCCACAGCTAGTGTGTTTAGAATTGGTTTGGGCTGGGATGCAGCACAACCTGGTAAAGAATTTGACTTGGATGCAATGGCTATTCTGCTTGGTGCTGATGGTAAAGCTGTAAGTGACGATGCAATGGCTCTGTTTGGGCAGTTGGACGGTCCTGAAGCTATAGCTGCTACTGGCTGTATCCATCACTCAGGTGATAACCGTACTGGTGCTGGTGATGGTGATGATGAAACTATCACTATCGACACTGCTAAGGTTCCTGCCAATGTTCAGGAAATTGTAGTTCTTGTCAATATCCATGATGCCAAGAATCGTCAGCAGAACTTTGGTATGGTAAAGAATGCCAAAGTTAATCTGTATGAAGGCGCAGAAGGTAACAACGTAGTTGCTAAGTATGACTTGGAAGAAGATGCTTCTATGGATAGAGCATTGGTATTCTGTAAACTGTATCGTAAAGACGGTAGCTGGAGATTCCAAGCTGTGAATGAAGGTAAGGGTAACTATCAGAATGTGTCACTGTGTAACATTCTGTCCAGTTATGGTATCAACGCAGGTCCAAACAATCTGTAAGCTATGATAAACTTATCTAAGGGAGGCAGAGTTAATCTGTCTAAAGATGATAGCGGTAACAAGTTATCTAAAGTGTTCTTCGGAGCAAACTGGGGGGCTATCAAATCTGGTGGCTTCTTAGGTTTTGGTGGAGGTACTGAGGCTGTTGACCTTGATGCTTCTGTGGTTCTTATGGATGCTAACAAGCGTAAGCTTGAAACTGTTTACTTTGGTCATAAAGACTCTAGTGACAGAGCAATCCATCACTCTGGTGATGATTTAGTAGGTGATACTAACGGAGACGACGGAATGGATAATGAAACTATCTCAGTAGAACTGGATAGAATCAGACCTGAAGTTGAGTATGTTGCATTTATCCTCAACTCATATCGTCACCAAAGATTCGATAAGATTCCTTATATGGGTCTTAGAATCTATACGACAACTGACGGGCGTCCTGTAACCCGTCCAAACTCCAATCCTAACGTATTGGCTAAGTATAACTTGGATAATGATAGTAAAGACCCCGAAACTACATTCGTTGGTCGTGAAGCTATCGTCTTAGGCTATGCTTATCGTAAGGACGGTGAGTGGAAGTTCAAGGCTCTTGGTAACACTGGCTCTTGGCAATCTATAGGAGAAATCGAAAGGGTATTACCCAATCTTATTTAATTATTAAAACTTACAATTATGTGTAACGAAAGTAACGTGAATGTGGACGAACTTCGTAAGGAAGTTATGGCTGATGGAGTGGTAACAAAGGAAGAAGTTGAAATGCTGTGGGAGAAGAAAGACTCTCAAGAAGGCAATACCTCATCTGAATTTGATGCATTCTTTGCTGAAGCTGTAATGGCTTGGCTGTTAGCAGACGGTGTAATCAGCATAGAAGAAGCTCAGTATATCATCAATAAAATCAACGAGGACGACGACATCGACAATGCAGAAGCAGAATTGTTGGAATCTATCGCTGAATGGGGTTCGGAGGAAGGACACGAAGTTCCTCAAATCCTTATTGATGCGTTCCCTGACTACTTCGAGGACGAAGAGTAACACACTTCTCACGGGTGGGCATCAGTGTCCACCTTTTAATAATTAAATAACTTAAAGATGAATATAGAATTGTTAAAGGGCTTGACAGATGCTGAGGTTAATCATAGTAGAGAATGTCATGGCTCTAATGTACTAACCCCACCCAAGAGAGACCCTTGGTATGTACTTTTCTTTGAAAAGTTTAAAGACCCCTTAATTCAGATACTGAGTATTGCTGCAGTTATTGCATTAATATTGGGGGTTATTAAGTCAGAATATTTAGAACCTATTGGTATTATAGCTGCTATCTTGTTAGCTGTTACTATAGGATTTTTAAATGAGTATAGTGCATCTAAGAAATTCGATGTACTTACTTCAAGTTCTGATGATACACTTGTCAAAGTAAGACGAAATGGGATTGTAACCCAAGTAGCTCGTAAAGACCTAGTTGTAGATGATGTGGTGCTGTTAGAAGCTGGTGAGGAAATTCCTGCTGATATTACAGCCTATGAATCTCATAACTTAAAGGTTAATGAATCTGTTCTAACTGGAGAATCTAAGGCTGTTACTAAACAACCTAAGGAGGAAGGTGAATTGAATGCTACTTATCCATCTTGGCTATTACTGAAAGGAACTATCGTTGAAGAAGGTTCTGTAGTAGGTGTAGTCAATGCAGTTGGAGATAATACGGCATTTGGACAGACAGCACGTAAAGCTGCTGAAATTACTGACACAGAGACTCCTCTAAACAAGCAGCTCAATGGTCTTGCTGATTTAATCAATAAGATTGCATTTGGTGCTGCTGGATTCCTTATTCTTGCTTTATTAGTAAGGTACTTCTTTATAGAACAGGCTTATGTAGGACAAGACTGGATGCAGATTACTAATGACCTATTATCCTTCTTAATGATTGCAGTTGCACTAATAGTTGTAGCTGTGCCAGAAGGACTGCCTATGGCTGTAACGTTAGCCCTTGCGTATTCAATGAAACGCATGTCTAAGGCAAATAACTTGGTCAGGAAGATGCACGCTTGTGAAACCTTAGGAGCAACTACTCTTATTCTAACCGATAAAACGGGCACTCTAACAGAGAATAAGATGAAGGTTGTAAATGAGGTAATGCCTAATAGGGCATATATTACTATCAATGCTCTTGCCAATTCTACTGCATATGTAGATGGTGATAAGACCGTTGGTAATCCTACAGAAGGTGCTATAATTAAGTATATGGATGCTGGGGACTTGCTTGATGATATAAGGAGAGATAATACTCCTGTGTTCAGAATGGACTTCTCAAGTAAGACTAAGTTTATGATGTCCATTATTAAACAAGGTGATGCCTTCGTTTCATTAGTGAAAGGTGCTCCAGAAGTTGTTCTTACTATGTGTAATGAAACAGACGGTGCACCAAGCTGTGTTTCAGAGCAAGACAAAGGACGTAGAGTTATAGGCTTTGCTTATAAAGAATCTATGACTTTGGAAGAAGCTCAGAAACTGAATGGTTTCACTTATAATGGCTTCATGGCTATTGAAGACCCAATCCGTAAGGATGTTCCCGATGCAGTTAAAGCTGCAAAAGAAGCGGGCATTACAGTTAAAATTATCACTGGAGACAATCCAGCCACAGCTACGGAGATAGCTAGGCAGGCAGGACTAAGTGAACACCCAGTACCCATGCTTGGTTCTGACATACAGGATAAAGTTAATCCTCTGAGGGTAGTCGACGTATTTGCGAGGACTAAGCCTGAGGATAAACAAACTCTTGTTAAAAGATTCCAGCAAATGGGAGAGGTTGTTGCAATGACTGGTGATGGCACTAATGATGCCCCAGCTTTAAATCATGCCGAAGTAGGTATAGCCATGAATAATGGTACGGACGTAGCCAAAGAAGCTGCAGATATTATCCTACTCGACAATTCATTCCCATCTATCATCTTAGGTGTTAAGTGGGGAAGAAGTCTGTACAAGAATATACAGCACTTCATTCTGTTCCAATTAACAATCAATGTTGTAGCTATTCTTATAGCTTGCATTGGTCCGTTTATTGGTATAGACCTACCCTTCACTGTTACACAGATGTTATGGGTTAATTTAATCATGGATACATTCGCTGCATTAGCGTTAGCAACTGAACCAGCTAACGATGCAGTTATGAAGGATAAACCAAGAAGTCCTAAGGCGTTCATTATCACTAAACCAATGTGGTGTGAAATCTTTGGAGTTGGTATTATATTCTTCATATTCTTAGTCACTTTACTCTATACTAAAGCAGTATCTCTAACAGAGTTCTTTACGATATTCGTATTGTTACAATGGTGGAACCTGTTTAATGCCAGAGTGTTTGGACAAAGAAGAAGTATCTTTGATGGCTTGCTAAAGAATCCTGCATTCGCTGGAATCGCTTTAGTTATTCTCGTTGGTCAATTCTTAATCGTACAATATGGTGGTGCTATGTTCAGAACCGAACCTCTCTCTATGGAGACTTGGGGTTTGATTTTAGCTGGAACTTCCATTGTTACGGTTGCTAGAGAATTGATGTATCAAATAAGCAAAATTTTCAAATAGTATGGAATATTGGGTATTATACTTATGTAGTATTGCTGACTCAGTTCATACATTGTTAATGGTTCTTTCAATTGTTGGTTTAATTGTATCAGTTATCTTATTCTTTATGTCAGTATGTAGTTCACAGTGCGATATTTGTGACACTAGAACTTGCGTGGCTAAAGGAGTAAAGAAGTCTGGTGTAAAGAGGAAGCATTTCATAATACCTACTGTAATAGCAGCGATATTATGTGTGCTTACTCCTTCAACAAACCAATGCTATGCCATATTTGGTGTAGGTGCAACTCTACATTATGTAAACCATAGTGAAGAAGTGCAAAAGATACCTGACAATGCAATGAAAGCAGTAAATCGCTACTTGGAGTCTCTGGCTCCCAACGACTCCATACAATAGTACTAGGGGTCAATGCTGTCTACATACGTAGATGGATTGACCCTTATTTTTTGTAGATACGTGGTAATGTAACTGAAAAGTCAATAAGTGAAAGGACTAAGTAAAGTTAAAGCATGGCTAACTAAGAAGGAATTTATACAAGTAGAACAAGTTGGAGATACAAACTCAGAATACTTCCAGTTGACTGGGTTTCCAATTACAGTTAGACTTGGTGACCATCTTGGTAGGCAGAATACTATCTCGGATAAGTATATCAATGTTTTACCAGGTAACGATTGTGATTCATATGTACTAGTAATAGACAAGACCACTAAAGTTATAAAGTATAAAGAGTTATTAAAGGTTTTAGAGAGCTTTATTTCTCTTTATTCAATTCTTCCTGACCATCTCAAATTTAGAGTTGAGATGAAGAAGGAATTTCAACAGAAGGAATCTAGTCTAAATTCTGAAATTAATAACCTGAAGGCATCTATTCAATCACTTAAAGCTAAGATGAAGGAGAAGATGAATAACTTTAGTCAGGCTATTAAGAAGGTGAACAACGACATTGTAGTCGAAATGAACAACTTGCAATGATTATACAGAATATTATAGACTCTTGGAAACATATTCCATATACTCTTAGACATTATATTGCCTTCCTCCAAACAGAGAAGAAGTATATTGGCTATTATAAGTATAAGTTTCATGACTTAGATAAAGTTCTTATGTATATTCTTATCCCTTGGTTAGGCACTAAGAGAATCAAGAAGATACATAGAGCTATTAACAAACATCATATCCAAAACCACAAAGCTGCTTGGGAATGTAACTATGAAGAAGCAGTAATAGATTGGGAATGTTGTCGGTTAACTAAGCCTCAAGAACCTATGAGTGCAAGGGAGTATTTAGAATACAAGAAGGATACCCTCAGAGATGTACATTATGCCCATATGGACATGATAATGAAACAATTTAACCTATAGAACAAATATGGTTATCGAGGAAGCTGATTTTAGAATGACCTCTGGAGCGAGTGATTATTTCTGGGATTTAGAATTACTCTATACAGTAAGACCAAAAGGTAAACCTGAGCGTCAGGAGTTTAAAGATGCAGGGTTTGGTATGCCTTTGGTTACTTGTATTAGAAAGGTAATTCATCACAGAATATCCTGTAAGAGAGAGGTTGGTACTCTTAAAGAGTATGTACAAGATTATAGAGAAGAAGTAAAGAGATTGGAAGAGTTACTAAATTCTTCTTTAATAGAGAAGATGGTGGCGGACTCTAAGCTAGCTAAATCTTTAAAATCATAATTATGGCTTCAATTAAGAAAGCTCCTAAGAAGGGCACAAGACGCGTACAGTCAGTTAGAACACTGGATTGTGGTAGATGTGGTTTACCAACAACGCATACTCTATACGATGCAGAGAACAAAATCTACAAGTGTACTATTTGTGGTAGTGTAATCAAATTATAATGTGTAACTCTAATTCGTTTAGTAAAATGAAGAAAGAAGAGAAGAAGAAGGAAGAGGATAGAAGAGTTGATGTGAACAATGATGCCGAAATGGTAGCATTGGGTATCCGTAATCCATTTGTAAAACCTCGTGACCCATCTGTATGGACTAAGACTGAGAAGGAACGTAAGGCTTGGAAGAAGCAGCGTCGTTTCCCAGCTCCTGATTCACGTTGGGCTCCTCCTACGAGAACATCACGATTTATAGGTCGTCTTATTATCAATGTTAAAGGATTTGATAAGACTACTTATCGTCACGACTGCCCAGAAACAGATATACCTTATCTGTTGAGTAAATACAAGAGCGAACGCAGCTCTATAGTGAGAGCATTCTGGAATGGCAAAGAAATCGACCCAGAACGTCTACTCAAACAAGCAGTATAAACTAACTGAATACCCTAAGTTCCTATATGAAGTATCTCTATATAAGATATGGAAAGATAGGGCAGAATGTGTAGGAAGTCAGTTCTATGCAGCTGATACACCTTTAACTATTAAGAAGGAAACTATTAGTAAGAAGGTGGAAGATTATAGATTAGTTAAGTTTATTACTTGGCTATCAGCACCTCTAGATTACTTGATGCAAAACAACTTTAAATTAGTTACTGATGAGAGTACTAGACGCACAAGGAAATCCAGAACAAAAAGAGACTAAGCAAGGTGTTCAGACAGTGGACGCGATGCCTACTATGCAATATACAGAGAAGAACATTGATGAGAGTAGACGCACGTGTACCTTATCAAGTGTTATGGTTGAAATGCTAGTAAAGCAATTATCTGCTGAACTGGCTAACCATAGTCTGTATAGAACCTTTGCTAATTACTTTGATGTAGAGGGATTACCCAAATTGGCTACCTACTGGCTTGGTAGGGCAGCTGAGGAATACCTTCACCATGAGTGGATTTATAAGTATTTAACTACTAATGATGCTCTGTTCCAATATCCACCAGTTCCAGCTATTAAGGTGAACATAACTGATAGAGTTATGCCTTTTGCTGCTACTGTTGATAGGGAGATTGAAACTACTATGAGCATTAACAAGATTGTAGACCAGGCTCAGAAAGAGGGTGATTGGGCTACATTCCAGTGGTTGAATGGAGAGGATGAAGAGGAAGGTAGACTTGTTAAAGAGCAAGTAGAAGAAGAGTCTATTAGTAGGACTATTCTGGATATGGCTAAAGAAGAAGGCTCATGGTTGCGTAAGCAATCTACTATTCTGGCTTTCTATCGTAACCCCGATAGCTTACAGCCATCTCGTAAAGCATAAGATTACTTAGAACTACAAAGATTAGCCTAAAGAATTATCTTATAATTTACATTTAATATGAAAAAGGTAGAATATATCGTAGACAGTTTCAAAGACTTTACTGGTGCAGAACGTCAATTCGTAATGGCTGCTGTTAGCCTGCATGGTGAACCAGACATTTACATCGAGGAAGATGGGGATATTATTGATAACGACGAGAAGGTGTTGTCTATTGGAGTATCTGTATGCCGTCCTGACGATGAGTTCAATGAAGCTCTTGGCAAGACTATTGCTGAAGGTAAGGCTACGAAATATCGTAATCATGCATTATATGCTGTAGATGCTGGGCTGATTAATGAAACAATGGTAAAAGCATTGCTTCAACAAGAAGCTGAATATTTCAAGGTTAATCCTGGTCGTTATCTAGCTGGATATGATAGGGATGCTGAGAAGTATCGCAGAAGCACAAGAATCGAGGGTTATATTGACTCTCTTGACGGAGAAGCCAAAACTACATTCAACTACCTCACAGATGCAACTGATGAGGAAATGGAGAAGATGGCTGAGGCAGCAAACTACGTACTCGGTGAGTAAGAAGTTGCTGTGGTTAGTAATCCTATGCTTAGTAGGAGCACTAGCCTGGACGTGGTTAACTCCAACTAAGGAACCACAACCAATACCTAACTATGAAGAGCTGGTTAATCATATTGACTCTCTAAATAGTGAAATAAGTTTGCTCAAACTTCAGAGAGATTCTTTACATAATGTAATAGATTCCTCTAAAGTTAAGGTTGATGTAATTGAACATTGGTATGAAAAAGAGCTTACTGATATTACTAATCAGTCTATTGCCGATGATGTGGTGTTCTTCACAGAATACCTATCCGAAGTTGGTAAATGATTCGTTAGTAGTAATTACACCTCAACAGCTAAAGGCAACTAACTTAATATTCTTGGAACATAAGAAGTTTAAACTGGAGATTCCAGAGCTTAAAAGGCAAATAACATCTTATGAAAGTTTGATTAACTCTTATGAGAAGACTGACTCTGTAAGGAATGCACAGATAAATAGGCTTATGCTTCATGCACAGGCTTCTGAGCAGGTAATGCAGAATCAACTTAGAGAGATTAATAAACTTGAATCCAAGAAGAAGCTCTATAAAGGGCTAACAGTTGGTGGTGTTACTGTTAGTGTGGTCCTTCTAATAACACTATTATTAAAGTGAAGTACACTGTAGGAGCAATGGTTTTATTGTTCATAGTTGTTATACATTTTTATTTGTTATCCCAGACCTTCTACTGGTATTACTAATGCTGAATGTAATAGTGAACTTAGATTGGATATCAAACAAGATTGTTAAACTGTTAAAAAGACAAGTATGAATTTCACAGACATTTTTAAAGGTAAGAACCTAGTAGCTTTAATAGCTGCTGTTATTGTGTGTGTTCTATTGTCAGTATTTGGAGTGCCTAAGATAGCTATTTATGTGGTTATGTTTGCACTTGGCTGTAACAATAAGAACTTTGCACAGTGGGTGGAAGACAAAATCATAATTCCATTTAAGAGGTTAATGTAATCGTATTATCTGGTATATAGCTAAAAGAGTCTGCTGTTCATACTTAGACTCAGGTATTCAATGGCAAAGCAACTAAGTAGTTCCTTCGATAAAGACAAGGATGGAGTTAGATATCAACATCCAGAGCGTACGTGCAAGGAGTGTGCTAAATACCCCTGTTTCAGAGGTCAAGAGGACAAAACTTGTGATTATGCCAAATACGGTTGTAGGAAATACAAAGATAAGGAAGATTAAATTATTAAATTCTTATCATTATGATAGAATGTAACATCTACTCTGGACGTAGGGGAAGGATAGATTACCAGGAGACTGGTAACTTCGATTCTTTATTGGAAGCTGAACTCTATGCTCAGGAAATCTCAGAGATGGATGCCAATGAATTTGGGTATCCCATCGAAGAGTGTGAATGGTTGGCTGTAGAGACTGCTACTGATAACATTCCTTACGATGAACGAGTAGGAGTAATGTATCTGTAAATGGAAACAATCCATGCCAAGTTGATAACCTTACGAGAAGATGTGGGTGGTTATATAATCTATGTCTTCCAAAATTTAGCTAATGGGACTTATGAAATGATAACTCGATTACCTAGGTGGGAATCCCCGATTCTCAAGATAGGTGATGTGGGGTTTTTAAAGTACAATGAAGTAATAGCTGGTGAGGACACTTGGTATGACAGGGAATCTGGTCAGAAAGTTCCTTACCGCTTTACTGGAGTTTATTTTATAGACTTTGTTTATGAGAAACCAGCGGAATCAGATTTAATATTGTAAATAAATAGATGAACGAATAAAGAGATTATTTTATATGATAAAGACATAATATAGAATAACAATATGATGAAGGAGAAATTGGCTGCCGCTATTGCTAAGAAGAATAATGACATTAACACTTTCGTATGGAAAGGTCGCAAGGTTGAAGTAAATGGACAACTCGTACAAGAAGAGAAGAGACTTGTCGATTGTTCTGAGAAGGAACTAAGAACGTTCTATAACCACTGCGAGTCTATGCTGTATAATGACAGCAAAGAATACCCAGGTCGTTATGTCCTACTGGACATTATCAAAGACCAAAGAGAAAGATGTAATACTGAATTATTCCTTCGCTGGTTAGAGCAAGATAGAGGTATTCCAAGATTTACATTCCTGCCTTCGCTGAGAGTGTTCCTTGATAACAACAAAGGTATTGATACCAAGGAAACATTCATCTCTGAGGCTTTAGTAGGAGAATGTCCTGTGGAGTTCGCGAGACTTCCTATTGACGTTGTCCTCGAAGGCTGTCTTGATAAGTTGGGCAAATTTAACAAGCAGCATATAACATTAACATTCATCTTAAAACAAGGTCTATGGTTTACGCAGCAGGAATCTAAGGATTTAACCGAGAAGACTCCCAATGGAGAGTATCGTGAAAAGGCTGAGGTGGCAAGAGAACGCCTGGGCTTGAATCCTACTGCAAACCTGTATATGACACCGAAAGGCTTGTCATTCACTCAATTGCGTGCAATGGTGAACCTTAAGAGTAAGAAGTACTCTGAACTTACTACTTCTCAGTTGGAAACTCTGAGAAACAGAATCCTGTTCTCTCTGGAGGATGAGGTTAAATTCCACATCAACCAGTGGGAGACACGTAAGAACCAAATTAAAATGGTTTGTGATGCTAAAGGTTTTACTCTTTAACATCTATACCCATCTATATTGGTTCTACATATACACTCCTGAGTTTTATTCACTTATTATAGGAGTTTTGTTTACATAACTATCAATAGAATTACAGAGTAAATTCAAGGGTAAAATTGATAGTATATGGCAGACTTGTTTGGAAATCTAAGTAGAACTGAACGCCAAGAACAAGGTGTTCAACGATGGGTAGATAACAAGTTGTGTGGGACTTTAAACTGGGCAACTGGTGTAGGTAAAACTAGAGGTGGGCTAATGGCTATTAGTAGGTTTCTAAAGAAGAATCCAACTAAGTCTGTTATTATAGTTGTACCTAGTGAACCTATTCAGAGGCAATGGAATCAGGAATTAATTGACTGGAATCTATTCCAACAATGTTCGGTTAAGACCATGAATGATACATCTACTAACAAGTACAGCTGTACTCTATTAGTTATAGATGAAATCCATAAAGTAGGAGCACCTACACTACTGAACATATTTAAAAACGTCCAATATACAGTAATCTTGGGGTTAACTGCGACCTTTGAGAGATTGGATGGTAAAGATGAAATTATAAGCAAGAAGTGTCCGATTGTGGATACCATTTCTGTAGAAGAAGCCATAGAGAATAAATGGCTCGCTGATTATCGAGAATATGAGGTTCTTATCGAGCCAGAGGACATTGATGTCTATAGAGAGGTCAATAAGGAGTTCTATGAGCACTTCTCCTTCTTTAACTATGACTTTAACCTTGCTATGAAGTGTGCAACTGATTGGAAGAGAAGGTCTGAGTTGGCTAAAGAGAGGTGTAGAGAAGACCAGAGTGAGGACTTTAAAACTGTTAATAAGCAGATTTTAGTTCATGCTATGGGATTTAGTAGAACCCTACAAGCTCGTAAGAAATACATATATAATCATCCCAAGAAAATCGAACTTACTAATCTAATCTTAGAGAATAGGCAGGACAAGAAGTGTATAACTTTTAGTGCTACTATAGCTATGGCAGAGAAGATTAAGTATGGTGCTGTATATTCTGGTAAGGATTCAGCCAAGAAGGGCAGAATGAGTTTACAAGAGTTTGTGCAGCAAGATGGCGGGGTACTGAACACTGTTATGAAACTGAATGAGGGATTTAATTGTCCCGACATCAGTGTGTCAGTTATATTAGGCTTCAATAGTAGTTCTACTACTAAGAAACAGAGAGTTGGTCGAGTTATCCGTCAAAAGGAGGGCAAAGTTGCAGAAGTCTTTACTTTAGTTCTTAAAGGAACTGTAGAGGAAGAATGGTTTAGGAAGTCTACCAGTTCTGGAAGATATATACCTATTAGTGAAGAGAATCTTATAGATGTTCTTCAAGGTAGACCATTCAATCCTAAAAAGAAGAAGCAAACTAAAATGATGTTTAGATTCTAATGTTCAATGTAACCTATTTCGAAATGTCTGATGAAGTAGTTGATGTAAAGGTAGATGCAATACAGTTCCTACATTTATTGGAGTTATATGCAGCTGGCAAGTACATCAGAGCGATAACAGCAGACTTTCACGGTAAAAGCATAGACTGTGCCAAGCTAATACGTAGCTTAAAGTTTGTGTAAGATTCATTTGGTAATTTAAGAGATTTTTAGTATCTTTGTACTCTTAACACGTTAATAAGATGACAACAGAGAGAATGTTAGAGTTACTATGTCTAACTCAATTTCTCAATAAGCACAAGAAGATGCTTGATATACGTTCATATGGTGAAGTAATTTACAAGGTGTACGATATAGATAGTATTGTAGCTAGGAGAAACGAGTTGGAGATGGAACTCTTGAACCCGTATGTAATTGACAACGCTGAGAAATCAGAATAAACACTTTACAGTTAGTAGATTGTTTAGTTATTGGCTAACAATTTATTTAATTGGAAAAACTAAGTTTAACAGTAGACAATCAATTAGTAATGATGGAGAAGTATCGACTTACAGCAGAAGAGGTATTACTAATTAATTTATTATTTCTAGCTAGTATAGAAGAAGGGCATAAAGAATATTTAGTTAAGTATTTTACTATGCCTGTAACTAGAACCAATCTTAGAGATTTATTGCTAAGTCTCCAAGCTAAGGGAATTATTACTAAACAGTATAAAGTTCCCGATAAGGGTCAGAAGTTTGACCCTGAATGTGTTATATTCAACCAGAATTTCCTTAATAACTATAAGAAGTTCAGTGGTGATTTAGGTGCAGAGTTCTTAATGACTTATCCTCACAATGGCTTAATTAATGGAATTGAAGTTCCGTTAAACAACTGGGCTAAGAAATTTAGTACAGAAGAAGAGTTCTATTATGCCTATGGTAAATCTATAGGTTGGAAGCAGGATAAGCATGAAGAAGTATTAGAACTCATTAGATGGGCTAAGGATAATAATTGTAACCTTCTTAATATGAATATCGCAGACTTTATGATAAGTAAAATCTGGCAGAATATTGCAGAACTTAAGAACGGAGATGGGACTATGAGGTTTGATACTATCAAGAGTATTTAATGGGATTAATAACTAAGAATTTAAAGGAGTTAATTGATAGAGGTAGGAGAGGAGAGAATCATGCCTTGTCAATGGGTCTTCCAAAACTAGAGAGATTTGTAGATGGTGTAGCTCAAGAGACATATTACTTAATAGCTGGTGGTACTGGCTCAGGTAAGACTTCTTTTACCTTACACTCATTTATTTATAAGCCTTTAATGGAGAATATCGATAATCCAGACTTTCATATTGTATATTTTAGTTTAGAAATGACTGCTGAGCAATTGCTTGGTAAAATTCTATCTATTTATATATATGAGACATTTGGTGTAGAGTTATCCTTTAAAGAACTACTCTCCAGAAGTAAAGATACAACTCTGTCCGATATGGACTATGAATTAGTATGTCAATCCTTAGAGATGCTTGATAAGATTGAATCTCACATGATTATATATGACAAGCCTTTAAATAACCAGCGAATGGTAGATTTCCTTATGGATTCTCTAAAGCAATTCGGTAAGTTTGAAGGTGATAAGTATACTCTGTTTAGACCCAATCATATTATATTAGTTGTCTTAGACCATATTGGTTTAGCTAGACCATCTATTGGTAACTCTAAGAAAGATGAAATGGATGCTATGTCCTCTTCATTAGTTTCGTTTAGAAATAAATGTAAGGTTAGTCCTGTAGTGGTAATGCAGGTGAATAGAGGTTCCTCCAATGTAGAGAGAAGGAAGTTAAACTTCCAAGAACTCCAGTTGGACGATTTGAAAGGAACTGGTAATCCAGCAGAAGATGCCAATATAGTATTAGCATTATTTTATCCATTTAGGGAGAAGATGTCTTCGTATAGAGGATATGACATAAAACAAATTGGAGAGAACTTTAGAAGTGCAGTAGTACTAAAGAATAGATGGGGTGCAGCTGATATTGCTGTAGGTCTAGGATTCTATGGTAAGACTGGCTTGTTTAGAGAGCTTCCAATTGCAACCAAGATTACAAACTATGAAAGGTATTTAACCCCAGATTGGTTACTTACTGATTCATTAGAAGATTCATGCCAAGAGATTACTCAAGAAGAACAGCAAGATACTAGTTCAAAAATGACTTTAGTTCTATAGTAAATGGCAGCAGAAACTATTGCGATTGTTGGTGAGAGTGGTACTGGTAAGAGTACTTGTTTAAGAAATTTAAATCCAGAAGAAACCTTCTTGATTTCTACTACTGGTAAGCCTCTACCTTTTAAAGGGTATAAGAAGAAGTATAAAGAGATAAAGAAGGAAGGTTCTGAATGGGTTGGTAACTACTATGTTAGTTCTAAATATGATAAAATCATTAACATCTTGAAGATTGTCAATCTAAAGATGCCTCACATTAAGCAAGTTATCATTGATGACTGGCAGTATATGTTGAGTTATGAGTTTGTTGATAGAGCTACTGAAGTAGGTTATACTAAGTTTACTGAGTTAGCTCAGCACGCTATGGAAGTACTTAGGTATTCAGAATCTATGAGGGATGATTGCAAGATGATATTCCTTACTCATAGTGAGAATGTCGGTGATGCCATGAATCCTAAATATTCAATCAAGACTATTGGTAAGTTATTAGCAGAGAAAGTTACTCTGGAAGGTCTATTCACCTATGTATTCTTTACTAAGGTGCAAGAAGGTGATTCTGGCAGAATGGAGTATAAATTCCTTACTAATACTGATGGAGAATGTGTAGCAAAGACTCCAATGGGTATGTTCGATGATTTATTAATTGATAATGACTTGAACGAGATTATTAGGGTAATTGATGCTTATAACAACGACGAGGAATGATTATAAAAATGATGATTACCTTTGATTACAATCCTGACACTAAGGAGTGTGTACTTCTAAAGCAGGAGCAAGTCAAAGAGAAAGCTCAGAAGACCAATACTAAGGCTGAGGAAGCAGAAGATTCTGCTGAACCTCAGATTACCTTAGAATCTAATAAATATGTCCTTAATAGGGCAGCTGCATCCTTAATGGGTGTGGAATGGGAGAATAGGTTAGATATTAAATATCAGCCTATTGAGAAGGGTGGATTGATGTTCCCAATTATAGGAACTGACACCGCTTGGAAGACCAAGTCTGGTAACAAGTTGACTAAGAGCCTTACAGTAAGTTGTAGAGGCAATGCAAACGACTTATTGTCTAAATATGGAGATACATTCACTATAACTCCGTGGAAGGGACATGATGGTTTGTTCGTGTTAATTGGTAACAAGGACAGGTCTGAAGAAGAAATAAAAGATAATAATATTAAGATTAAAGAAGATGAAAACCCAGTGGAGGATTTACCATTGGACACTAGCTTAGATAATGATGAAGCATACGAGATTGACGACTTATCATTTGAAATTTAATTTTTAATATTATGGCAGGAATGACATTCAATCTAAATAACGTTAAAGGCACAGCAGTAGTAAGACTGAAAGCTTGGGGTATCTATGATGTAGTATTCAAAGGTATCGAGCTAGCCAAGGGTACAAATAAAGAAGGCAACGAGTGGAAGGCAATGAAGATTAAGTTCTCTGGAGAGGATGGTATCTTTGAACCTCTTATCTTCTGCCCTGGCGAGAATGGTGCAGAACGTGTAACTGGAGAAACTGGCGGTAAGAAGTGGGAACTTCCTTCAGCTATGGAGCAACTTCAGTTTACTGTATCTCATGTAATGACAAATCTTGCTCCTGAAATGATGGAGAAGTTTGTTAAGGCTGTATCTGGTCTTACATTACCTGATGACTTTGAGAAGTTGATTGAAATCATGAATAAGGCTTTAGCTAAGTCTGTAAACAAACAGACTAAGTTGAAACTGATTGGTAACAACAAGGGTTATGCATCTTTGCCTAGCTTCGTTGGTATCAATAAAGAAGGTGAAGCATATATCAACAACAACTGGTTGGGTGATACTGTAGCATTCTCTGATTACGAAGTTAAGAAGATGAATGAGCAGAAGAACGCTAAACCTACAGCTGTAAAAGATGACGTAGATGCTGCTGACGATGCAGTAGCAGGTAACGAAGACTTGGATTTTGAAGTATAATAAATAATTAGTAACTTTGTGGTTCTAATACAAACCATATGAATTAATATGAAACTTGAATTTGAACCTACGATTACTAAGCAATATTTATTAGACAGAGCATCTCAAGAGACATATCTCGAATATTACTTAGGCATACCTGTTAAGAAGGGTTTGTTTAAGTCACCTTTGAGAGCAGACAATAATCCCACTTGTTCCTTTTATAGGAATAAGAGTGGAGATATTGTTTTAAAGGATTTTAGTGGTGCATTTTATGGCAATTTTATCAGTGTAGTCATGTACAAATATGGCTTAACCTATTATAAGGCACTAAGAATGATTGCCAATGACTTCGGTTACATTAAACATCCTAAACTTAAAAAGAATCCCAAACCTGTTACTATTAGTACTAATGAACTCAAGGAGTGTAAGGAGGCTAATATACAGGTAGAAATTCAAGAGTTCTCTAAAGAAGAACTTGAATGGTGGATGCAATTTGGTATTACAGAGAAGATTCTGAAGAAGTTCAGGGTCTTCTCTTGTAAGACCGTATTTCTAAATGGTAATTTCTTTACAACATCATCTAAGAGTTGTCCAATATTTGGATATTATAGAGGTAAGAATGAGAACGAAACAGAACTGTGGAGAATCTATTTCCCCTTTAATAAGAAACATGAATTAAGGTTTCTATCCAATTGGAAGTCCTTCCTATTACAAGGTGCTAAACAACTCCCTAAAGAAGATGATGTCTTAGTAATAACTAAGAGTCTAAAGGATGTAATGACATTGTATTCTCTCGGAATAACAGCCATAGCCCCAAATTCTGAGAATCTATTCCTAACTGAAAGTCAATTCTCTAAATTGAAGAGTAGATTTAAGAGGATTATTGTATTCTATGACAATGACTTAACTGGCATTCATAATATGAATAAAATCAGGAAGTCATTTGATGTAGAATGTATGTGGATTCCTCGTAGTTATGGAGCCAAAGATATATCAGACTTTCATAAGATGTATGGACGAGAGAAAACTTTAGAATTGATAGAATATGCCAGAAGAAGTAGTAGAGAAACCAAAGAAGAAGCGTAATGGTGCATATGCCAGACGTAAGGGAAACAATTATGAGTTGAAGATTATTAAGGAGCTTACAGAACTAGGATATGAAGGACTTAAATCAGCTAGGTCAGAATCCAAGAATTTGGATAATGATAAGATTGATATAGCAGAGACTATAGACCATCTTCCATGTTATGTACAATGTAAATGCACTAAGAATACTCCTTCGATTTCAGAAATCATTAAGTCATGTCCTCGTAAGGATAGACCATTAGTGATTGTCTGGAATAAACAAATTGATAAAGAAGTCAACATGGCTTCTGATGGACAGTATGTTATGATGTCCAAGGAATTCTTTTATGATTTAATAAGGAAGAATTAAAATATGAACATATTAGCAATACCAGTACAATCTATTAGTGACCTAATTACTAATAGTTCTTCTGAGGTGTTTATCTTAGATACTGGAAAGACGTGTGAGGAAGTCAATGACATCCTCAAGGGGTTTACCTCTGGGTTTGATTATCCAGAGGTTTTTTCATTAAAGGACTATCGTGAGTGGCGTAAGAAACTTCGTAGTGGTGAAATAGAGGAAGGCTGGAGTTATCCTGGAACTATATTCGAGATAGCCAATGGCTGGCTTAAAGACCCAGAAGATGAGGAGGATGTTCTTGAATTAAGGATGGACTTCTTGTTTGACCCATTTGAAACATATGACTATGGTAACGGTCTTATAGCCCACGGTTATAGTAGCAGCTATAAAGAACCTATTCATGATGCCTTTATTGAGTATCTGAACAATAACTGGGATAAAGTTCACGAAGATATAAATCATGTTCTTGTAGAAGAGGATGAGAATATCGTGGATAGCATTGACTGGAAGACTCTGCATAGACATGGTTATTGGTTTAAGAATGCTCTCTGGGATGTTACTAAAGAGTTCTTAGAGAACTACGATGGACCTAAGCCTACAGTGTGGGAGGTTAGTAAAAGTGAGGATGTGAGAAGACTGGATGGTAAGGTATTGGTTGTAAGCAACGATGACAATAGTATTCCTTATGATACTTGGGACAAGATTAATAGTTTATTCAATGGTTGGAATATGCATTTAGGATGAAATTTAGACTACAATCTTTAAATGACGTAGTAACTAACAGTAGTATGGAAGTTTATCAAGAAGCTACTAGCTATACTGTTAGTGCAGTAAAAGATATTATTGATGTAATTTTAAAGATTGGAGGTTCAGACAAGTCCTGCGATGACTTGTTCACCGTTAGTATTGACTATAGTGACATGCTTGAAGACTACTTTGAGAGCTGCCTTGATTCTGATATTGATGAAGAATACAAGGGTATGATTGAAGAGGTTAGAGAGCGTAAGGACAAGGATGGACACTATATAAGTGATTCCGAAGTGTACCAAGAGCTTGTCAATATGGGATTGGTAGGTGATGTATTGAGTACTATTGAGGAGTATACCAATAACTTTGATAGTGATTGGAGATACCCTACAACTCAAGTATCTATAATCCCTAAAGGAGAAGCAAAGGGTTCTGATATTGCTATGTTAAATAAAATAAATGACCTGTTCAATGTCGAAGCGTGCTACAACTAAATGCTATTTAGTTCCTATTCAATCATTCTCTGATATAATAACTAATAGTTCGTCTGAGACATACATTGTTGACACCTCTTATACTGCTAAAGCATTAGAGGAAGCTTTAGAAGAAATTCATAAGCAACATGAGGATGAGGAATATTTCTCTGGAGAATGCTGTGGCATTGAAGTGAGTGATTATAAGGAATATTGTAGAGAAGCCTATATGTGGGAGAAATGTGATGAGAATGGAACTCCATTTACATCTAAGGAAGACTATATAGCATGGGTATTCGAAGTTCCTTTAAGCGTTGCTAAAGAGTGTCTAGTTGTTAGGATTGATTATGGCTATAGCTATGTAGATGAATTTTTAAATAAGAATTTCAAATGTATAGCATCTGACCATGAAAGAACTGAAGTCCCAGACGGGTATATTATTAAGTATTAATATCCAATCATTCTCTGATGTAATTACTAATAGCTCTTCGGAGATATTCTGCACTATTACAGGAAATGACTTGGATGCCATCTACCAGACTTTAGAACCACTGTTCCCATCAGTATATGGTTATTCCGATATGGAACCTAAACTATATATGGAAGGTAATGTTGTAACATTATGGCTTCCCTATGGTGAAGCACCAACAGAGTTCTATAAAGCAGGTTTGGAAGCAATACTTGATAAGCACTTTAAAGATAATTATATAATAGAGTACGAATGAAAGATTGGACAAGCTGGGGAACTAAGGTAAGAGAGTTTCCTGCATACAATTATAAGGCTATATGGGGTAATCTAAAGACTATTCGAGTAGGTACTGGAGTAGCTAAAGAGTTACCTCCTGATATGGCTGAATTTTATGATGTTGGTATTAATACTGTATGTAATGCTGAATGTGACTTCTGTTATGTATCAGCAGGACATGGAGGAATTAATTATCCCGACATATGTGAAACATGGGAGAAATGGATGCACATATATGAATCTAAAATGGAAGATGGGGTATTATATACCAGTAAGCCATTTCAGATTGCTATTGGTTCGACTGGTGAACCTACTATGCATCCAGACTTCTGTGAGTTCCTCGAAACAGTATATAATACTGGAGTAGTGCCTAATTACACCACTAATGGTCTTATATTAGCCAGAGACAATGTTAAGGGAGGAGAAATCCTTGCCTATACTAAGGAATATGTCGGAGGAGTTGCAGTTAGCTTGGGTAATCCAAGTATAAGACTCCAAGCACACAGAGCTATTAATAAGCTATTAACGTGGGGTAATACTAATGTAAATGTTCATCATATTATATCTGATAAAGTATCTGTAGATGAGTTCTATGATACTGTACTTAGGTATGGTAATAGCATTTACTATCATGTGTTGTTGCCTTTAATGCCTTCTGGAAGAAGCAGTAAGGGTATTGAGCCTGGTGTGTTTGAGTATTTAGAGGAGACAATTCAGGGACACGATATAAAGAATGCAGCATTCGGTGCACACTTTGTAGAGAATCTGAAGACCTCTAAGATTAAGACACATCTCTATCCACCTGAATCGTTAAGTAAGAATGTTATTCTTACTAAGGATAAGGTACAAATCACTCCGAGTTCTTTTAATCTGAACCCTATAAAAGTTATTCACGTATGACAACAACTGATACAAGTTTGCTGGCATATGTGAAGAGTCTATTCCCCTTTAATACAGATAGAATCCAATCTATCTCTAAGGTGGATGGTAAACTATTTGTAGCTACGGACGATGATAGACGTTTTATACTAAAGCTAGTTGATATTGGTCCAGTTATGGAGAAGTTTAATAACAATGTAGGTGAGCATCAAACTCTATTCTATATTAATCCAGAAACTAAGGAACCAGTGTTTAGGAATAAGACTGTATATGAAACCGAGAAGGAAGCTATTCATGCTGCTATGGTTATTAATGTACAGGATAAAACTATTCATAAAAGACAGGCTTATAAGTGTAGCGTGTGTCATAAATGGCACGTAGGCAGAGGAAAGACTGTACTCACAGATGAAGATAAAAGAAAACTTAAAATTAAGCATAACATTCGATGACAACTTACCTACTCCCATGTTATGGGGATGGTCATTGCTGGATTGAGAAGGTTCGCGCAAGGAACTTTACTGATGCTCAGCAGAAGTTTATTAATGCTTTCACAGAAGATTATGAGGATATTGACATTCCTTCTGATTGGGAGGATTTAATCAGTATTCTAAACACTCAAGCAGATATAGTAATTGGAGACATTTATGACATAGAAGAGTTTTGAATCACGAAGAGGCAACTCTCAATGGTAAAAGGTACGAGGATTACATATTCCCACTTATATGGGCAATTATGTTTCCTGGCACCAAGCTTGATAAATCAAATGCATACCAGAATATGCACTACCATTATGATTATTGGTGGCAGTGTCATAATAAAGGTAAGTTGAGATATTATAAGCTGGAGGTCAAGTATAAGTACAAAGGTTGGGGAGTTTATGTTCTATGGGAGCTTCTCAATGTAAATGGGGATGCTGGTTGGGGCTTAGGTAAAGCTGATTTTATTGTATTCGGTGCTGAAGACGGGATATATGTAGTTAACAGAGCCAAAGTAACAGCTTATATATGTAAAAAGTTAGGAATACAGCCTGATGTTAAATCACTAAGAGAGGCACAGTCTTGTTTATTTGATGGTGCTCCCTTATGGAAATTATGTCATAGAATATCTAGACCTGACGAACGTACCATAAAAATACCATTTGATGAGTTTATGACCTTCGTTTCTCCATTCTTCTTAAGTCGCTATAAGGAAAATGAGAATAGGTTTAGATATTGACGATTGTCTGGCTGACTTCTGGGGAGCATATTGTAAGTATTTTGATACTGAGCACAACCCTAAAATGTTGGAAGACCACATTATAACACGTAATGTACAGCAGATTTTAAGTAAGGACAGAGATTTTTGGTTGAATCTTGAAGTTAAGAACAGACCCGACTTCATACCAGAGTTGTATTGCACTAAACGTGTGAACAATAAGGCATGGACTAAGGAATGGTTGAGACGTAATGGATTCCCTGATAGACCAGTCTATCAAATGATTTATCAGCATGGAAACAAGGCAGATATGATTAAAGGTAGAGTGGATATATTTATTGATGATTCACTATCTAATGTGTTAAAGTGCCAGAAGTCTGGTTTACCTGCTCTGTTATTCCATACAGAGAGGACAGCTGACTTTCCTATGTATAAAGTATTCTCATTGAACAAAGACGAGATAATTGACTCATATCTGTTTATGAAGAAATATGCATAAGAACGTTAAACTGACACCACTTCTTGATACTATACAACTCATTGAGATGAGTGACGAAGAATACTTTAGTGATAAGTGGGCTGGTTACATAAGCAATTCAAAACTTGCCTTAATAAATCCAGACCAGGATGGAAGTCCTCAAATTTATAAAGAAGGACTAAGTAAGCATCCTAAGTATTCTGATTCTCTCGTATTTGGTTCAGCAGTTCATGAATTAGTATTGCAACCTGAAAGCTTTAAAATAATTAATAACGTTGATAGACCCACTGCCAAGATGGGAGCTATGGCAGATGAACTATACAAAGTGTTCCTTAGTAATAAGGGTACTGTATCTGATAAGGATATTATAGCTGCATCTGACAAAATTGATTATTATAAGGATAAGATGGATGAAGCTAAGATTGAGAATGTTAGAGACAAATGTATGAATTATTGGTGGGATAGGCGAGATTGGGAGTCTGAGCATACAAACTCAGATAAAGAGCCAATTTATCTTGACCCCAAATCTAGAGAGAAGTTACAACTTTGTTTAGCTTCAGTAGAGGCTAATAAAGAAGTGCAGAATCTATTACATCCTAAGGGAGTGTTCGAGGAGCCTATCTCCATGAACGAAGCTGCCCTATTTATGGATGTGAAGGCTGAACATGAGGGTAAGGAAGTTATCCTTAAACTCAAAGGTAAGCTAGATAATTTCACCATTGACACTGAATCAGAAGAAGTAGTTCTTAATGACTTAAAGACTACTGGGCACTGGTTAATTGATTTTGGTGATTCATTTAAGAAATACCATTATAATAGACAGATGGCTATGTATGCTTGGATGCTTCGCTCTTATGTAGAGAAGCAATACAACATGAAACCACCTAGTCTGATGGCGAATATGCTATTAGTATGTACTGTGCCAGACTTTAGGGCTGGTGTATTTAGAGTTACTAATGGTGAGATTCGTAAAGGTTTCTTAGAATTTAAAGATTTGCTACAAAGAGTGGCATATTGCGAACTATATGATTGAATCTTTTCTTATGGAAGCATGGGAGCCATCTTACCAAGACCTTGAGAATTATTATCGAGAATATTATAGTTTAGGTAACTTAAACTGCGATATTGGGAGTAAGTTTGCCCTCATATCCCTTATATGTTTCCTTACTAAACAAGCGAGGATTAAAAACCCCGATGCAACTTGTTACTTGGTAATAATGAAGATTATTGATGGGGAAGAATCACAGCATGACCTAAAATTCATTAGGGGATTATCAGTAGTCTGTACAGACATGATGAAGCATTGCGATGAGTTCCTAACCTTTGATATGAAGTCTTCTAAGGAAATGGTAAAGAAGATTAAGGAAATTCTACACACTTATTTACCTTTTTAATGACCGAAGAAGTAAGAATATCTTGGGGCGATAAGGTTGCTAAGAGATATGAATCAAACCAGAGGATTGTTGAGATTCTATCTGAGTTAGTGGAGAAGTTTCCCCAATGGAGATTCCAACAAATCTTACAGAATGTAGATATTGCGTCCAGGAATGGAGAGGATATGTTTTATGAAGAGAGTTATGACACTCTAACTACATTGACCAATAATACAATAGTTAGGTCAATTTTATCTCATACTGATGATTAACACTTTTTAAAGGTTGTTGGTTGGACAGATAGATAAAATGTAGTATCTTTGTATCACGATTTCCGAGAGAAATATAGAGATTATAATTCAAATTTTAGATTATTTAATACTAAGACTACTTGGTTAATCCAAATTAAAGTAGTATCTTTGTACTATAGAAAGTTACAAGATTAGACGTATGAAATAATGTTTAAACAAATTTTGAATTATGCAAGCAATGAATTTTAAGAAAGTAGAAGTAAAGGGTTTCACTAAACAAGAAGCTATCGCAGAAGCACCATTCCAAGTAATCCGTGACGCAACTCAGGCATGGAAGACTGCTGGTAAACCAATCGCTGATAAGGCGTTGAAAGAGTTCTGTGCAGAGTATCTAGCAAAGCACACTAAGTATGCTGCTGGTATTGGTTGTTCTATCACATTTGAAGCAGGTTCTGCTGATACACGTGAGCGTCCTTATACCGTAAAGGATATTAAGAACGAGAAGGGTAAGAGAAAGTATAAAACTGGTTATCAAGGTATCAACCCTGCAACTGGTGAAATTCTATTCACTAACTTCGAGACAAAGAACAAAGCTAAAGAAGTAGCTAAGGAATTGTACACTAAGAAAGATTACAAAGGCGACATCTTCTGCAAGTACATCAAGGATGTAGTTGAGGGTGAAGTTGGTGCATTTGAAGTTAAGTACACTCCATCTAAGAGTGCTAAACAAGGAACTTACATCTGCTTTGGAGTTGAAGCCTAATAGACTTCTACAACTTTAAATATCAAAGGGATTATCTTATGCGAATAAGGTAGTCCCTTATTTTTTTGTAATAGATTGCCAACTATCAAGATGCTGTATTTTAAAGGCGTAACTGCTATCTAATTTTAAACATCTAACGATGAAGGAACAAACTATTATTAAACTTACAAATCACCTTAAAACGGTAATTGCAGATAACATCAGTATGAATGCTTATGCAGAGAGAATAGGTCTGCCCACAAGCTATTTCTGTATGAAGCGTAAAGCTGCTGAACAAGCTAAAGAAGCTGGAACAATCTCTGATGAAGATTATAATGTCATTATGGATTTGTTTAAACAGATTGATGCTAGACCAAGGCTGAGAACTGCTAAGAAGGAGTCTACTCCAGACTTATTTGAGGCAGTTTATAGTGATGCAGAGCTGGACACTGATGATACATCTAATGTTACCATTGAAAGGAATGAAGAGGGTAAAATAGTTAAATACTTATTCACTATCTATGTAAGAGATAAGCAACCTATCATGGGTTCATTCAATAGAGATGAAATGAACATGGTATATAGATTATATTCTAACTATGGTAGTGGAATTACACAAAGGGAGGTATCCCGATTCTTCCCAGATTATTCTCTAGCTGACTTTAAGAGGATTCTTAGAGCATTTAGCATTACTAAGGCATCAGCACCTTTTGCACCTCATGTGATTGAGGAGAATGATAAGGATAAGCTGTTAGAAATGCAGTTTAGGGAGAAGGAGAACGATTTCTTAAGAAGCTACGAGGTTGAGAAGGTTAAACAGACTGAATCTCAGCTTAAGAAGTATATGAAAGAGAATCAAGACCTTAAAGACCAACTCCAGGATATGTCTGGATTGCTTGATGGTATTGATGTATCAAATCTACCTAAGTTTACTCCTACCACTACAGGTAGAGAGGATAGGGATTTGATTATTTGGTTATCTGATATGCATATTGGAGCATCCGTGTCTGGATATTCTATTTATGCTAATGAATATGACCAGCAAGAAGTTGAGAATAGACTTCAGAAACTAATTGACCAAATAAAGAGAGAATCCCTAATGTTTGGCAACTTCCACAGTGTAGTTGTATGTAATTTAGGAGATTCTTTGGATGGATATGATGGTCAGACTACAAGAGGTGGGCATCAATTAGCTCAGAACATGAATAATAAAGACCAGCTCAGATGCTTCATTGAAGTAATGACTGAATTTATGACTGCCCTTGCAGAAGAGATACCTTGTAACAATCTATCTTATTATTGTGTGGGAGAATCCAACCATGATGGAGATTTCGGATATTCTGCCAATATTGCACTCCAGTATATCTTACAAAGTATGGATATTGAAGCTACAATATTTGAGAAGTTTATTGGTGAGTTCAAACTGAATGATACAACATATATCTTGTGTCATGGTAAAGATAACAAGGATATGTTTAAGAACTTACCTCTCACTCTTGACGTTAAGACAGAGAACTTTATCAATGAGTATCTCGATAACAAGGGAATTAAAGGTGATGCAGTCTTTGTAAAAGGAGACTTACATCAATCTGCTACTACCTATGGAAGAAGGTTTACATATAAATCTGTAAGCTCTTTATTTGGTAGTTCTGAATGGATTCACAAGAACTTTGGTAATACACCAGCTGCTTGTGATTATTCTATTGTAGATGAGGACGGAAATATGCTAGATGGTCGTATCATATTACAATAAATGACAATATAAATGGCAATATTTGATTTAATATTAAACCAGACTCTTGATTTACAAGAAACTAAAGATTATACCGAAATCTTCGAACCAATGTTTGACGCATTGAATGCAGACCCCGAAGATTATGACTGGGAGATGAATGACTTAGAAGCTATGCAAGATTTAGACTATGTAAGGGCTATTGCTCTTGGTAACTTAATCTATGCTGCACAAGATGTTGATATATTCCCATCTTGTATGGATGCTGATGACTTTGATTTCAGTGATGGTGTAGCTTTTGATATTTCTAACTACTCTGATGAAGAGGTAGAAGAAATCAGGGAAGCTCTCAATACATTTACAGATAAGACAGGTGTTACGGTTGATATTGAAGAGTAATGGAAATAACATTAGACGAATTACTGCAAGGAAAGGCAACTAGAATTAAAGAGAGGGCATATTTCCCAACAGAGGCTTATGTAGAGCCATTCTTGGAAACTATGTCTAAATTTACTTCTGATTTCAGGGTGCAAGTTAAACTCCCTGACCAAATCACCAGAACTATTACTGGTGAATATAACACAGATGATGTAACCTATAATAGGGTACTTATTGAGGCAGTAATGCCAGAGGAATATGCATGGGACAACCATGATGAAGTTATCGGATTCTTATATGGACTAGATGTTCGTAAGCCGATAGTAAAGATGTATAGAGGAGGTCTTAATAGAGCTTGTACTAATCTATGTGTATTTGACCCTTCTTTCATCAATATTCAAGAATTAGAGCCAGAGAAGGCTATAAATTATAAGCCAGTTAAGAATTTGATGGAACAAACATCTGATTTGAAACTGTGGCTGAAGACTCTCCATGATACAGAGTGGGAGAGAACTATTCCTACTATTGAATCTAACTTAGGTAAGTGGATGAGAAATGCAATCTCTCAACACTGTGACTTAGGTTACGGTAAAGTGAAATTGGGAACTAAAGAAGTCATTGACGCTTATAAATCGTTGTTTGTGGACAGTAAGTCCAAGTATTATGTTAAGGAGGATGAGGATGTTAATATGTTTAAGGTTTATAATGCATTTACTGAGTTAATCAGCAATGATGGTGGAAAAGATATCATCAATAAGGCAGAGAAGACCTTATTACTACGTACAATCTTAGACTTTTAATTAATTAATGCTAGTAGTAAAACGAAACAAGACAGTACAGCCCTTTGACTGGGGTAAGATTGACTTAGCTATCACTAAAGCATTCCATGCAGTTAATGAACCTATTGACATGGATATTCTTAGTGATGTAAAAGATGAATTATACTTTAACAATATTATCTCTGTAGAGGAGATTCAAGACCAGATAGAGAAGGCTCTAATGGCTTGTGATTATTATAATGTTGCTAAAGCATTTATCTTATACAGGCAGAAACAGGCAGAGCTTAGAACCCTAACTAGTAAGAAGCAATTCATTAGGGACTATGCTAAAGCTAGTAATGCAGCTACAGGTAGTAAATATGATTCCAATGCTAATGTTACTGAAAAGAATATAGTAACCTTAAATGGTGAATTGTTCAAAGGTGATATTATTAAGGTGAATCGTACTATACTTACCGATAAAATTAGAGAGATGTATGGTGAGGATTTAGCTAAGGAATATATCCGTCAGTTGGAATCTCACGAACTATATAAACATGATGAGACTAGTATTATGCCATATTGCGTGGCTATTACTATGTATCCATTCTTGTTGGAAGGTTTACAGCCTATTGGAGGTTTATCTGCAAAACCTAAAAACTTGGATTCATTCTGTGGTATGTTTATAAATCTGGTATTTGCTATTTCATCTCAATTCGCAGGTGCAGTAGCTACTGGAGAGTTCTTAATGTACTTTGATTACTTCACTCGTAAAGAGTGGGGTGATGATTACTGGAGAATGGCTGACGAGAATGTACAGTTTCATGGAATGCCAGTAGAAGCTATTCCAAGCGATACTGTAACTGGATTTGCATATCCAAATGGCAGAACTATTGAGAAGGTAATAGAGCAGAAGTTCCAACAGATTGTTTATTCAATCAATCAACCTGCTGCTGCTCGTAACTTCCAATCAGTATTCTGGAATATAAGTTACTTTGATAAGTATTACTTTGAGGGATTATTCGGAGAGTTTGTATTCCCCGATGGTAGTAAACCTCAATGGGATTCACTAAACTGGCTACAGAAGAAATTCATGAGTTGGTTTAATGAAGAACGTACTAAATGTATCTTAACGTTCCCAGTAGAAACTGTGGCATTACTTACTGATGGTGAGGATATTCGTGATAAGGAATGGGCAGACTTCACTGCTGAAATGTATAGTAAGGGACATTCATTCTTTACTTATACTTCTGATAGTGCTGACTCATTATCTTCTTGTTGTAGATTGAGAAATGAGGTAAGTGATAATCAATTCTCCTATTCATTAGGTGCAGGTGGTATTGCTACTGGTAGCAAGTCAGTAATGACTCTAAATATCAATAGACTAGTACAGGATGCAGTTAATAAGGGATATGATATGATTGATTATCTACGTTCTCAGGTTCAGAAGGTTCATAAATATCAAACAGCTTATAATGAATTGTTAAAGGATTATCTAAAAGATGGTTTATTAACAGTTTATACAGCTGGATTTATCAACCTAAAGAAGCAATATCTAACCGTAGGAGTTAATGGTGTTATTGAAGCTGCTGAGTTCTTGGGAATTGAAGTAAGTGATAATGATACTTACAGAGAGTTCATGCAGTCTATCCTAAAGACTATCAGCGATGAGAATCGTAAGGCTAAGACTAAGGAACTAATGTTTAATACTGAGTTTGTCCCAGCTGAGAATCTTGGAGTTAAACACGCTAATTGGGATAGGAAGGATGGATACTTTGTACCTAGAGATTGCTATAATAGCTATTTCTATGCAGTAGAGGATACATCTTTAACTATCTTTGATAAGTTTAAACTTCATGGTAATGAGTATGTTAAGTACTTAGATGGAGGAAGTGCATTGCACATGAATCTTGAAGAGCACCTTACTAAAGACCAATATAGAAACCTATTAAAGGTTGCAGCTACTAATGGTACTAACTATTTTACCTTTAATATCCCAAACACCATCTGTAATGATTGTGGATATATTGATAAGAGATACTTGCATGAGTGTCCTAAGTGTGGAAGCAAGAATATAGATTATGCTACAAGAATCATTGGATATTTAAAGAGAGTTAGCAACTTTAGTGAAGCTAGACAGAAAGAGGCTAGTAAACGTTATTACTATAAACAATAAAAATTATGGTTCTATTTCAAATCATATTTATTGCTATCCTGCTCCTAGAAATAGGGGTAGGGCTGGCAGTAAAGTACAATTACAACGGTTTCCAAGATAAGTTAGTATCTCTACTTATGAGAATGGACCTTGAGTATTACATCAGATACCAGTTCCCAGATAAGTGGGTTCTCCAGATGATATTCTTACTAATCTTATTCTTACTGTGTATATGACAGGTGTAGATGAGCATGGTTGGGTATGTGACGTGGAACTAGCCAAGAGGGTTATATTAGCACACTTTAGTACCACTAAATATTATGGGGTGTCAGTCTACGGGGATAAATCTATGGACGAGTGGCTAGATAAGGTTAGCAATGACCTACAAGAGTTTAGTGATGGATTCTCTATTGTACGAGATGGGGGATTCTTCTTAGGAGGTCCAGATGGTTGGTCTGGCTTTATTATCTGTACACTAGACGCCTGGTTAGAGGAATTGGGTAATATTAGTTGTGAAGAAGCTAATGAAGACATCCTATCAGTAGTTGAAGTAGATGGTAAGCCAGTTGTATTCCTTTTACATGAATCTGATTAATATGCTGAAGTATGTTAGTTATGATATAGTCTTCCAGGAGGTCCCAAATGAAACTACACTCGCCATTAATATCTCAAACTGTCCTTGTCACTGTAAGGGGTGTCATAGTTCTTACTTGGCAGGAGATATTGGAGAATTTCTTGACCTCAATACTCTAATGCGATTAATAGATAAAAACGAGGGCATCACTTGTGTTGCCTTTATGGGTGGGGATTCAGACCCATCATCTGTTAATATGTTAGCTGGCATTCTTAGAACAAGTGGTTTATTGACTGCTTGGTATAGCGGTAGGCAAGAATTATCTGAGGATATTGATATTAAGAATTTTAACTATATTAAGTTAGGTCCTTATATTGAGGAACTAGGTGGCTTAAAGAATCCAAACACCAACCAACGATTCTATGAAGTTCAAATGAGTAGAGAATTGGATGAGAATGGTGACCCAATCTATGGTTTGATGGACATCACAAGTACATTCTGGAAATGAACATCAAGTTGCCCTTTAGTGGGCATTCGTCAAAGAGGATAGGAGAACCTAAGAAACCTCGCATTACTCTGGCGGAAGAGCAGGTAAAGGCTCTTGAAAGAATGAAAGACTTTTTGAATACAGAGGAACCAGTACTGGTATTACAAGGATATGCTGGTACTGGTAAAACCTCTATTCTGAATGAGTATATTCAATTCTTAAGGTCTACTAGAGAGGACTTTATATTATGTGCTCCTACTCATAAGGCTAAGCTAGTAGTAGAGGAGGTTACTGGTGAAGATGCAATGACTGTTCATAAGTTGTTGTCTCTTGCTCCTAATATAGAGATATTTGAATTAGACTATAAAGATTTAAAATTCCAATGTAATGGGTTTGGTGAGATACCTGATAATGGTATTGTGATTATAGATGAAGCATCTATGATTAATGATGAAATATACAAGTTATTACTTGATATGTGTAATCAATATGGAACCAAACTATTATTCATTGGAGATAAGGCTCAAATACAGCCTGTGTGTAGTAAGAGTACAAGTTTAGTATTTAACTGTCCTAACATTATTACACTAACTCAAATACATAGACAAGCCGATACTAATGGATTATTGCCATTATTATCTAAGCTAAGAGAAAGACCCATGAGAAGATTCGAACCTATCGAAGCTCCAGAAGGGTCTTTAATTATATGTGACCAAGCCAAGGATTTTATGGTTAGGAGTGCAGGCTTCTTTAGGCAAGCTATTAAAAAGCAGGACGTAAATGAAGTCAAACTTATAGCATATACTAATGCTAGAGTACAGGGATTTAATCAATGTATGAGGAAGCTACTTTGGGAAGACAATGTAGTTAATGAATATAATCAATTTGAGTTTTTAACTGGCTATGAGAACTTCGAGTATAATGGCACTCAGTTTTATAATTCTCTGGATTATATAATAGTGGATGCTCCTAAGAGAGTAGAGAGACATATTCCACATTTTATGAAGATGCCTGGATATGAGCTGGAGCTATTTGATACAGTATATAAGAAATTATTAACTGTATTTATATTAGAACGAGACATCAATAAAGACTATATAGATAGCCTTGCTGCTACAATAGAGAATTATAGAATATCTGCTATTGAAGCTAAGAGGAATGGTAACCGTACAAGGTCCACGTTCTTATGGAAGAAGTACTTTGAAATGATTAAGAGCTTTGCAACTCCTAAAGATATAATGTGGGATAATAGAGTTATTAAAAAGAAGACATTTGATTATGGGTATGCATCAACTATTCATAAAATTCAAGGAAGCTCTCTTGGAACAGTGTTCATTGATATGGCAAACGTTCTTATTTGTAAGAATGTTGACGAGATTAGGCAGATGCAATACGTATCGTTGTCAAGAACTAAAACAGATGCTTATATATTGGTATAATCCGACTAAACATGACTGTAAAGATAGTTTATAGTGAAACTTGCTTACCTCTTAAGAATAAGGTGGTAGCTTACATCTGGGAGAAATTCCCTAAGATTGAAGTTGAAACTTACGATGAATTACACTATAAAGATAAGAAGAAAGCCATTATGATTAAAGCATCATGTGGTACCAGACTAGTTCCTTTCGTTGCTGTTTATGATAACAACAAAGAACTGGTTAAAGCCTTCTATTCTGAAGTAGGAGATTGTACAGCGGATAACATTATTAAATATTTGAATGAGGTTCAGTGAAGCAATAATGTGGGGAGATAGCCTTATAAGGGCTACTCTCAGACACAGAGAAGCAAGTCTTAAAGACTTTGTAAAGATTGGAGGTAATCCAGAACTTTATAGAGCTATCCAAGATTCTAAAGTTGGCTATATTAAGATTACTAAGGTGTCTAGCAATGGAGGGTATTTATCCACAGGTGAATCTGAGGAAGGTATTACCGCTGCATTTGGAGAAGGTCTTAGCCTTTATATAGCTGATGTAGAACAGTGGTATAGAACATCTGTTATCCAGAAGATTTACTGGGATAAAGGTGAATTTACCACTCTTAATTCAAGATACAAATTTGAATTTGAAGAGATTGACTATCGTCCTATTCTTGAAGAGTTAAAGAATGAAAGTACAAGTAATAAATAAATCTCAATGGGAACTTCCCAAATATGAAACTTTATTCTCTGCTGGCATGGATGTCAGAGGAGACTTTAGTAGAATTAAACTAGTTGATAATAAGCCTGAGAAGTTCTTCTTTGATGCTGATGTTGTATCTATTGGATTAGTAGAGAATCCAGATGGGTGTAATGTAGTTGATAAGGAAGGTAATGACTTAGGTTATAAGATTCCAACTATTCCAGTAGCTAAAACTATTGAAATTAAACCTGGAGGTAGATGCCTAATTCCTACTGGTCTATTTGTAGCTATCCCACAAGGATATGAGCTGCAATGTAGAATGAGGAGTGGATTGGCATTAAAGATGGGACTTACTCTTACTAATGGAATTGGTACTATTGATGCTGATTATAGAGGTGAGATTGGAATTATCTTGACTAATACTTCTAATACTCCTGTTCGCATCAATGATGGTGAGAGACTAATGCAATTAGTACTTGCTAAGCATGAGGTAGCTGAATGGGAAGAAGTAGAGGTACTTCCTGAAACAGATAGAGGTGAAGGTGGATTCGGTCATACTGGTAAATAAGTAGAATATGGATATAGTTAATACAAATGGGATAAACTCTGCTATTGCTACTATAAAGCAATTTAATGAGATGGCAGTTACTACAGCCAAGGAACAGTTATCTATATTACTAGGGAGGTATTTCAAACGTGGCAGTATTGTATACTTCGTGAGAGGTATAAACGTACATACCTCAAAGTTACTTGTTGAATACTCTGAGAACTATCAGTTTAGAGGTAGACTAGGTTATAGAGAAACCTTCAAAGAGGTATCAATTACCGAGTTTATCTCTATGGATGGAATGAAAGAGTCTTCTCCTACTGAATACTTGGTTGCAAAGAGATTATTCATACAAAGGATAGATACTTATTATAATATGGATTGTCTAGAGTTTGATATAAAGGATTTCTTTAGTAGCCATAACATTTCTGATTACATACTAGTATGAGAGGGGTAATTATTGGTTATATGCACACCGAAGCTATAGATACAGAGTTTGAGGAAATTCCTTGTGAATATATTTACGTTGCATATAGTACTTCTGGACCACTGTATTTCTCTAAATCTGAGCAGAAGATTAGAGATTATGTGGGCAAAAGTAGAGCTAAAGGCATTAAGTATAAGAAAGTCACTGTCCTATAATTTATTTACACGAAAGTTTATTAATGGATATTCTAGTTAGTAAAGACAATAAGGGTAAAATCAGAGTTGTTGAGATTGACTATGAATGGGATGATTCAAGAAGGGGCTTCGTAATAAGAAGACGTACTTACCAATATGCTGGTAAGGTGTCAGTTCAGCCAGAAATTTGGATATTTACTGGTAAGGCTAAGAGAACTGTTACTGAGCAAGTGAAGTTGGAATATGCTTCCCATTTAAAGAAGTATCAAGATAAGGGTTATAAGTTATTACCTTCTAACATTAGCATTGATGATAGTAAGGCAGTAGCTGAGTTCGTCCAAGAACAAATGGGCGAAGGTGTTTCTGATTCTAATGGATTTAAGAAACATATGTTAGCTAAACAAGCTGACAAAGTAGCAACCAGTGTATTTGACAAGATTAAATACTGGTGGGGAAGTAGGAAGATAGATGGGGTTAGATGCTCCTTCTATTATAAGGATGGAGAAGTCCGAACTGCCTCTAGGGGTGGTGGTGACTATGATGCTTCTACTTCCTTTATGCGTCACAATCCTAAACTAATTCAATTCTTTGAAGACCATCCTGATATTGTTTTAGACGGTGAACTATATGAACATGGTAAATCTCTACAACAAATCAGTGGGGCTGCAAGATTGGAGAAGGATACAGCTGGAATGGATTGGCTAGAATATTACATCTATGATGTAATGGATAGTTCTAAGACATTTGAAGAGAGACTGGAGACTCTTCATGATATTGCTAATGAGTTAGGCTTAAGCTTCAATCCCGAAAGGACTTGGGCTGAAGGTGACTTAAAGTTCCAAATGGTTCCACAAGAGAAGGTTGTGGGTTGGGCTAATATACAAAAACTGCATGATAAGTATGTAGGTGAAGGCTTTGAAGGTATAGTTATTCGTGACCCATCTAAAGTATACAACTTTGGTGGCAGAACTAATGCTATGATTAAAGTCAAAATGTATAAAGATGCTGAATTTAAAATTGTTGGTTATGAAGATGGACTACGTCCAGAAGACATGGTATTCGTATGTGAGACTGAATTAGGTATCAAGTTTGAAGCTAAACCTATGGGTCCACGTGAATTAAAGTGGGAATATCTTGACAGAATGGATGAAATCATTGGTAAGATGGCTACTGTAAAGTATTTCTATCTTAGTGATGAAGGGTGTCCTCTACAACCAGTTCTAAAATGTATTAGGGATTATGAGTAACTATAAAGTACCATATCGTTATGATGTTCATTGGGGTTACATTGACGAGAATATTGAGCTTAATCCTAGAGATTACCTTGATTGCAATGACGAGTGTGACCTAAATGATTCAGTTTATGATGATATACGGGATAGCTTCAGTGTCGGAGACTTAGAGATAGACCAGGCAGAAATGGACTTTAGTCTGCCTAAAGAATTTATTGATGAGTGGAGGAGACTTAAAGGCTATGAAGTATGATATTCCTAGTAAGGTTAGAATAGCTAATCACTGGTATAAAGTAATACTATGCGATTTTATAGATAATGGAGATACTTTTGGTTCTCATTGCAATTTGAGGCTTGAAATCAAAGTGGCAGAATGTATGAAGACTGATGAAGGAGAGGTAATTAATCTTACAGAAGAACAGATTAAGAACTCATTCTGGCATGAAGTATTCCATGCATTTAACTATTACTATAATAATAAGCAAGATGAGTCGTTAGCACAAACATTCGCCAACTTTATGCGTGAATTTGAACTTACACGAGAATGAATTATATTGTAGTTTTTAGGAGGAGAGGGATTTTAACGTCCCTCTTCTTTGCTTATAGAGACGAATCTGATATAGTCTTTAAAGATGATACATTGATTCGTAATATAGATGATGTTATTAAAGTGATGGATGAATATTTCTCTCCTGATGATAGTTTGTATGTAATAAGGGAAACCTTCTTAGATTCTAATGCATTTAGAGAGGATAATGAAGCTATTACTGAACATTTAAGAAAGTTCTTGCATTGAAAAAAGTAACATTCCTTAAATTGTTAAACCTTATATCAAATGTAGGTAAGGATACAGAGAAGTTAGAAGAACTTGGTATTGATGTATGTGAGAGTACATTAGTCAATGGTATGTGCGAGTTATTTGATGCTGTTATGGAAGATGCTTATGGTCAAGAAGGACTTGAATGGGTTCAATGGTGGGTTTATGAGAAGTCTCGTAATCCAGAACTCAAAGCATTTGAAACTAATGAGCATGGAGAAGAAGTTGAAATAATTCGCAGTGTCGATGAGCTGTATGAATATCTTGAAGAACATCATAGCTGAGACTGTGCTTAGTACAACTAAGTTTCACTTTATAAATTAAAAGGTAACAATGGAAGTAAAACAGTTTGATTTTGGAGAGGCTTTGTCCTTTCTAAAGAGTGGTCTCAAAGTAACTAATCCTAGAGGTAATGTCTTCTTTATGGAGGACAACAAGGTATATTGCATCCCTAAAGCCCAGTACCCTAAGGGTAGGAGAGAGGAAGTAAAGCTCTATTGGGATGCTATTCTCCGAGAGGACTGGAGCCTATTTGAAGAGTAGTTACTTTATTTTACAGATTACCTAATACAAAGATTAATCGTATTGGTTTTCTAAATTTGCTCTAAATGCAATTAACTCAATCACCAAAATTTAACAGAAATTATGCTGCGAAGATTGTAGAGATTAAGGATTTCATTAATCATCCTAATCCGAAGTGTGAGAGATTAAAATGTTGTACAATTGATGGTTACTCTATTGCAGTAAGTATTGATACCAATCCTGGTACATATGTTTACTTCCCTATAGAGTGTGCTATTGATGAGAAGTTCTTATCTGCCAATAATCTCTTTAGAGATAAGGTGAAGAATGTGGATAAGGAACAGGCTGGATTCTTTGAAGATAACTGTAGGGTGAAGATTATCAAACTACAAGGCTATCCTTCTGAAGGATTCATTACTCCTATTACATATCTATACAACTGGCTTACTTTAATAGGTAAGAAGGAAGAGATTGTACATAAGGTTGCTCCTGGTACTGAGTTTGACTCTGTAGATGGAGAAATCCTATGTAGGAAGTATGTTCCTAAACGTGCATATACTCCTGGTCAACCTAGAGTTGGAGGTAAGATAACAAGGAATCTAAAGAAGGTAAAGAAGGTAATTGACACCCAATTTAGATTCCATTATGACACTACTCTTATTAAGAAGTGTCCGTCAGTCATTCATCCTAATGACATTATAAGTATCACTGCTAAGGTTCATGGAACCTCTGGTATATCTGCTTATGTATTATGTGAACAGAAATTAACTTGGAGACAGAAGATAGCTAAATGGCTAACTAAGGAGAATATTACTAAATATGACTACTTATGGTCTTCTCGTTCTGTAGTTAAGAATCCATATTACAATGAAACTACCAATGGTGGTTTCTATGGAGTAGATGTATGGAAGTATGCTGATGATGTAGTTAGACCTCATCTACAGAAAGGTATGACAGCTTATTATGAAATAGTAGGCTATCTTCCTAATGGTGGTGCAATTCAGAAGTTAGGTGGTAAAGCATTTGACTATAGATTCGAACCTCCTAAGAGTGCTGAGGAATATAAGTACGGTGAGAACTTTGGAATACAGGTTTATCGTGTTACTTATACTAATCCTGATGGACGTGTATATGAGTTTAGTGCTCGTCAAGTACAACAATGGTGTACTAAAGAAGGCTTGAAGCCTGCAGAAGAATATTACTATGGCTATGCTAAAGACTTATATCCAGAACTGTCTCTAACAGAGCATTGGAATGAGAACTTCATTCAGAAGTTGGCTAGTGATAAGAATTTCTTCATGGAGTGTGAATCTCCAACTTGTAATAACAAAGTTCCACATGAAGGAGTTGTTATTAAGATTGAAAACTCTCTATCCGAAGCATATAAGCTGAAGTGTATTAAATTCTTGGAAGGAGAATCCAAATCACTGGATAAGGGTGAAGTTGACATTGAAACTGAATCATAAGGTGAAATTTAAACTTGAATATGTAATGGAAGTGGATGATTTGGAATTGCTTGAGTTAGTTAATGACTATCTAGAGCGTTCTGATGAACCCACTTTCAATACATTAGACGACATCCCAGAGGCTCTAATGATTGAAGCCTTAGATGAAGCTAATTATATAGAAGATGAAATTAATTACTATATGATGATTGAGGACTTAAATATTTCTAAATTATGAAGAGGTTTCTAATTCATGTTTCCACATATTGGTGTGGAATGGATGCTACGTTTAGAGCAGTTGCCGAGTCAGAGACAGAGTTATGGGATTTAGCTGAACAATTAGCTTATGACAACTTTCAGAGCTATGGCTGTGAGAGTGATATAGCTGAGGAAGAAGGCTATGACCCTGATGAAATGACTGATGAGGATTGGGATAAATTATGGGAGGTAGTAGATGAAACTGCCTACTATGACTTTACTATAGAAGAATGTGAAGATGATGATGAATGGAATGAATATGACGGAGAAATCCTGGGACAAGACGATGTTTAAGTTCTACGAAGTAGGTGGTAAGATTAGGGATGAACTCTTAGGTCTTGCTAATAAGGATGTTGATTATGTAGCTGTGCCCACTGAGGCGTGCTATAGTAGCATTCATCCTCGTGAATCTCAACCCTCTCCTGCTAGATTGGTGTTTCAGGCATTAAAGAGTTATTTAGAAGAACAGAAATTTGAAATCTTCTTAGTAACTCCAGACTGCTATACAATTCGAGCTAAATTCCCAGAGGGCTATAAGTATCAAGGAGTAGCTGACTTTGTGATGGCTCGTAAGGAAGTGGGATATATTCCAGGCACTAGAACTCCAATAGTTGAGCCAGGGAATCTTTATGATGATTTATCACGTAGAGATTTTACTGTTAATGCTTTGGCTAAAGACCCAGACACTGGTGAAATCATTGATTATTTTGGTGGAAAGATGGATTTGAAACTTAAAGAGTTAAGAACTCCTCTTGAACCCATCAAAACCTTTGATGATGACCCATTGCGTATTCTACGCGGTATTAGGTTTGCTATTACTAAGAACTTCTATTTTAGTGACGATGTAGCTGATGCCATGTATGCTTATGACTACGAATCGAAAATGAAAGTAGTATCTGAGGAACGTATTAGAGAGGAGTTAGTTAAATGCTTTAAAGCCAACACTCCTAGAACTCTACTACTTCTTATGGAAGGGTATAAATCCCTTGGAGATTACATTTTTACTCACACTAATTTATGGCTTAAGCCTACTAACGAGAAGTAATGACTTCTATTGAGTTATTAAACAAAGAATTTCGAGGTAGTATGGTCTCTATAGGTGAGTTTTTCGGAGAATATCTATATGCATCTATAGACCCAGGTATATATAACAAAGGAGATATTATAGTTAGTATAAAGCAGCTTAATGGCTGGATAAGAGTGCTAACTTTATTACCAACTGTTACTATTAATAAGTGGAAACAAGACAATTAATTATCTGTAGAGGTATACAAGGCTCAGGTAAGTCTACTTGGGCTAAACAATGGTGTCACGAAGACCCAGAGAATAGAATTAGATTCAATAACGATGACATTCGTAATATGTTAGTGACTATTGGGTTCCTAACAGAGAGAAGGTTGTCACTGCAACATATAACACTGTACTAGCTTATAGTATGGAGAAAGGTTATAATATTGTAGTAGACAACATGAACCTAAATCCAAAAACCTGTGCGGAATTGGAGAAGATGGTTAAGGACTTTAACGGGAATTATACTTATGATTGGAAGTATGAGGTTGAATATAAAGACTTCTTTATTCCAGTTGATGAGTGTATTCGTCGTGATGCAATGAGACCTAATCCCATTGGTGAGAAGGTTATCAAAGCAACTTGGAGAAGATATAGAGATTTTATCATCCAAGAAGACATTAATAATATGCTAAAGAGAGTACCTAAACACGTAGACGGAGGACGTCCTGTTATATTGGTTGATATGGATGCTACTTTATGTTTAAATACATCAGGTAGACCTTACTTTGGGGAAGGTGCAGCTGAGGGTATGTTAAATGATATAGCCATAGAGGGAACTTGTGCTCTTGTTAGGCGCATGTATGAGAAGTGCAAAGTCTTTATCATTACTGGTAGAGAAGGCACTCCAGAGATTATAGAAGCTACTAAGGAATGGTTAGCTAGACATGATATTGCTGTAGATGGACTATTCTTCAGACCAATTAAGGACTATAGTCCTGGAGCTGACTGTAAGAAGAAAATCTATAAAGATAATATCGAGGGTAAGTATAATGTTCAATTCGTTCTTGAAGACAACTATAAATGCGTCAAGATGTGGAGAGAACAAGGCTTACTATGTCTACAACCTAATGAAGGTAAATTCTAATGGCAATATTAGTGGGACAATTAATTGAAATCCTCAAGCAGTTTGACCAAGACAGAGAAGTTATGGTTCACACTCTTAAAGGGGAGACTGTAGATATAAATGGGTACTTCATTCAGAAGGACTTAAATGATACTAACTTCTATCTGACTGACTTGGATGTAATTCCAAGAGACTAGCTTATGGATGATATTAAAAAGAGGTTTCTAACCAATACTGATGAAACTGGAAGGTTCATTGTCAAATCTTTAACTACTGGTAAGACATATTATGTTGAGCCAGTGGGTAATGGACACTTAGACGGCTGGGGTGATATTGACCCTGCAACTAAGAAGATGACAGGCAATTATGGTGAGAAATATACTGGATGTGTTAATGAGAAGGAATCATTAATAACTCCAGAAAATGGCTTTAAGTATATTCAAGTACTTGAGCCAGGAGTTTCTCCACTATCTGCAATATATCAAAGAGATTTGGAGTATGAGAAACTAATGAGTGAATCTAATGAAGTTCAAGGGTGATATTATCATAACAGACCCATGTTATGTAATAAAGAAGGAGTCTGACTATGTAAAGGAGTTAGGATTAACTCTTCCAGAATATCCTAAATATACAGGAGATATGACAGCTTATGATAAAGCGATGAGGGAGTATCGCTCCTTCATGGATAAGTATAATGATTGGAAGAAGTGTGACTATGGTGATAATATGGAAGCACTGGGCTTTAGTAACTACATCTCTGAATCTACTATCTATGGTGATTGGAGTTGTACTACTTGGTCTACTCCTCGTAAGGATGTAGCTGCACAGTTAGAAGAGCTTTGTGTACTTCAAAGAAAGCAGTATGAATTAAGTAAACAGTATGGAGAGGATTCTGTTCAGAGTAAAATCTACAATGATAAGATGTTCAGTGCTACTGTTGACTTAAAGAATATTGGAGGATTTTGTGCAGATGCAGGTATGGTTGCCGTATTCTTATTGGATGAAGTATTAAAGTACAATCCAAACTTTGATTATCATATCAATAGGTTGTGGACAACTACACTAATTAAGGATTTTGATGGTGAAGTAGAATACTATATTGATGAAGCTGAGGGAGATGCCCACATCATTGGCATTGGTAATGTAAACTTCTTTACTACACAAACTGGATTCTAATTATGAAGTTTGACCTATATGAGGATGTAAAGGTATCCTTTTGGAGGAGATACTCCTATAGTGTAGAAGCTGAAACATTGGAAGAAGCTGTAGAGCTGATTAAGGACGAGGAAGTAGATTGCACTGATATGGAGGATTTGTATGATACTGACTATTATATGAAGCCAGAAGATAACGATGGGGCTGCTACTCGTGAAATATATTCAGCTGAAGATGATGTATTACTATATTCAAATAAAGATAATGTATAAGTTTAATGGAGGAAATGGTGCTGTAGTCTGTGATGGCTGTAGTATCATTATGGAACAGAATATTCCATTCGATAAGTACCGTAAGGAACACAGTGGTTATGACTTCTGTGAGCAATGCCTAAGTGGTCTTACAATAGTTGATAACTTTGACCAGATAGAGAATATCTTGGAGTTTAATAACCAAGATGAGTTCTATTTCTTGCAAATCATTCAACGTAAGAAGGATGGAAACATTACCCAAATAGGTAATAATGGTTATAGAACTGTTAAGACTTACTATATCTTTAGTAAAGAACAATTCCTAACCAAGAAAGAGAAGATTAAAGAGCTTTGTTTAAAGAACAATGCTAGGGCATATATCCACCTTAATAGGAGGAATGCAGAAGAGGTAGCTTTGGCTTCAATCCAGCAATATGCTAAACTAGTCTCAGAAGGTAACTCATATCAGGGTTATAGAGTATGGGATAGTGCTTGTGGTGGAACTAGAGCTAGAGGATACAAACCATTGTGGGTAGTTGATGTAGACTCTAAAGACCCTGAATATCTAAAGACAGTCATTGAGATTGTTAATAGTTGTAGAGGTGTCTCTGAGCAGAAGGTTGTACATACAATACCTACACTGCATGGCTATCATCTTATAACTATAGGATTTGATGTTCAACAGTTCCAACAACAGTTGGCAGTTAGGAACATGGATTCTATTGATATACAGAAGGATAATCCAACTCTACTGTATTATGCAGCTGTTTAAGGCTTAGAAATAAGTACTGTATTAGATTACTCGTTAGGATTTATAAAAGCAAAACACAATGAGTAATTTACCGTTAGGGGCTGAGAACGACCCTTGTGCTCCTTATAACGTTAAGGAAGAAACGTTTAAATTTGATTTAGGTGTTAAAGGTATTGCATGGTATGAATACTATGGATTCCTAGACACAGATGAAGCTAGGGAAGATATTAAACAACGTCTTGTTGCAGCTTTATCACAGCTTGGAGATATTGATATTAGTGATGTAGACATATCTATATATTAATGATATATTTAGTAACCAAGCAACAGTCTCTTTGGGCATCTGATAGATATAAAGTCATCAGTGCAGAAGAGGCTTTAGAATTATTAGCACCTCTCAATGTAGTAGAGCTGGATACTGAAACTATGGGTTTAGACCCGTATACTAAGGAACTATTAACTGTTCAACTTGGTTGTGCAGAATTTCAAGTAGTTATTGATTGTACATCTGTAGATATACACCTATTTAAGGAGTATATGGAGAATCCTCAAAGAATGTTCTTAGGCTGGAATATCAAGTTTGACTTGAAGTTCCTGTATCACCAGAGAATTATTCCATTAAGGGTTTATGATGGCTATCTGGCTGAGAAACTACTGTGGTTAGGCTATCCAGCAGGTATGCATGAGATGAGCTTGAAAGCTGCTAGTATCAATTATCTAGGAGTAGATATGGATAAGTCTGTGCGAGGTAAGATTATACAGACTGGATTAACAGAAGATGTTATCGTGTATGCTGCAGGAGATGTCTCTTATCTGGGTAAGATTAGAGATAAACAGCTTGAACAACTTGAAGCTAAGGGCTTGTTAAAGGCTATTGACTTTGAGAATGAGTTTGTTAAATGCCTAGCATATATAGAATATTGTGGAGCTAAGTTAGACGTCGATAAGTGGAAAATCAAAATGACCACTGACCTCAATAACCTTGAAAGATATGAAGCAGAGCTGAATGATTGGGTAGAGCGTTATTGTACTGAATACAGTGATAAGGGTTATACCATTAATCAGGTTATTTATGTTAACACGCCAGAAGAGAAGTCACAACTTCCTCTCAACACTGTTAGAGCACCAGAATTTGATTCAACTGGAGCAGGAACTAACACTGAGGCATATGTTGTAAAGAAACCTGGTGATTATTGTTCCGTTAATATGCAGGGTGATTTGTTTAGTGGATTTGATACTAAACCAAGATGTCATGTAAACTGGACTAGTTCCCAACAAGTAATTCCACTGTTTGAAGAACTGGGGTTAAACCTTAGAGTGTTGGATAAGAAGACTAAGCATTATAAGAAGTCTGTGGATATTAAAGTGGTAGAACCGCAGGCATCTAAGAGTCCTTTAATTCCAATATATATAAAGTATAAGAAAGCTGCAATCATTGTTAATACCTTTGGTCAGAAGTTCTTAAACTTGATAAATCCTGTAACTGGTAGAATCCATGCCAATTTCAACCAGTTAGGAACTGATACTGGAAGGTTAAGTTCAACAGAACCTAATCTACAGAATTTACCACATGATGCTCAAACTAGAGCTTGCTTCGTATCAGATAAAGGTAATAGATGGATTTCTGCTGACTATAGTGGTCAAGAATCTTATCTAATGGCATCTATGGCTAATGACGAAGCTATGTTGGAAGAGCTTACTAATGGTAGTGGTGACTTGCATAGTCTAACCGCTAAGATGGTATTCCAACAAATCCCAAGAGATATGCCTCTAAAGGATATTAAGAAGAACTTTAAGGACCTAAGGCAAGAAGCCAAGGGTTATGAGTTCTGTTTCAATTATGGTGGTCAAGACAGTACCTTAATAAGGAATTATGGTCTTGATGCCAAGAGAGCTAAGGAAATCTATGAGAACTATATGTCTGGTTTTGCTGGATTAAAGAGGTATCAAGACTTCCGAAGAGTAGATGTAATGCGTAAAGGTTATATCTTATTAAGTAAGATTACTGGACATAAGGCATATATCTATGATTATGATGAACTTAAAAGGCAGATGGATAAGCAGGAAGACCCTGACTTCTGGGCATATTATAGAGAAATGAAGCAGGAAGACCCTGACTGTGACACTGTACAAGGTGTTAGACGTTTAGCAAGACGTAAAGCAGAGTCTGAGAAACAATCTATTAACTATCCGATTCAGGCTGCTGGTGCATTGTGTTTTAAGTTAGCATCAATAAAGCTATTCAACTGGTTGTTGAAGAATGGCTTGTTATTTAAGGTTAAGTATTGTATTCCAGTACATGATGAAATTAACCTTGAAGCTCCAGATGAAATTTCAGAAGAAGTTGCAGATATATTAGTTAAGTGCATGGTAAGTGCAGGTAAACCCTTCTGTACAAGA